>Ga0066388_100000923_pt1 | contig 15431 bp, 13 predicted proteins | sample PanSoiMetaGPlot6_FD_64539 | JGI IMG/M metagenome (GOLD analysis project Ga0066388, IMG submission 64539) | Tropical forest soil microbial communities from Panama analyzed to predict greenhouse gas emissions - Panama Soil - Plot 6 (Hybrid Assembly) | ecosystem: Environmental > Terrestrial >... | reverse complement strand
CCGCCGGGCGTGCTCAACGTGGTGTGCGGCGATCGCGACACCGGCCGGGCGCTGGTCGCCCACCCCGTCCCCGCGATGGTCTCGGTCACCGGCAGCGTCCGGGCGGGCAGGGAGGTGGCCCAGGCGGCGGCGCCCGGCCTGAAGCGGGTGCACCTGGAGCTGGGCGGCAAGGCCCCGGTGATCGTGTTCGACGACGCCGACCTGGGCGCCGCCGCCGAGGGCATCGCCGGTGCCGGCTACTTCAACGCCGGCCAGGACTGCACGGCGGCCACCAGGGTGCTGGCCGCGCCCGGCATCCACGACGAGCTGGTGGACGCGCTCGCGGAGCAGGCGAGGTCCACGAGCACCGGCCCACCCTCCGATCCGGACGCGGCGTACGGGCCGCTGAACAGCGCCGGCCAGCTGCAGCGGGTGAGCGGGTTCTTCGACCGGCTGCCGGAGCACGCCCGGGTCGCCGTCGGCGGCCACCGGCTCGGCGAGCGTGGCTACTTCTGGGAGCCCACTGTGGTCACCGGGCTGGAGCAGGCGGACGAGATGAGCCAGACCGAGGTGTTCGGCCCGGTCATCAGCGTGCAGCGGTTCACGGCCGAGGACGAGGCCGTGCGCTGGGCGAACGGCGTGGACTACGGCCTGGCCTCGTCGGTGTGGACGCGCGACCACGGCCGGGCCATGCGGGTCTCCCGGCGGCTCGACTTCGGCTGTGTCTGGATCAACACGCACATCCCGCTCGTGGCCGAGATGCCGCACGGGGGTTTCAAGGCGTCCGGCTACGGCAAGGATCTTTCGATGTACGGGCTGGAGGATTACACCCGGATCAAGCATGTGATGTCCTACATCGGCACGTGAATCCGTTGTACGGAACAGAGGGCTACGGGGACACCCCCTGCACCCGACTCGAGCATGTGACGTCCTACATCGGCACGTGAGAGGAGCCCGCCGCGATGCCTGGGCAACCTGCAGACCACCTCCGGCAGCTCATCGAGGCCCGCCTGTCCCGCCGTTCAGTCCTGGTCGGCACCGCCGGCGCCGGGCTGGCCGCCGCACTCGCCGCCTGCGGCACGGGCACGAGTGACAGTGGCGGCGGGACCACCGCGCCGACGAGCGCCAAGCCGCAGCCGGCCGCCGACCGCTCGGACACCGAGAAGGTCGTCAACTGGGCCAACTGGACCCTCTACCTCGACTATGACGAGAAGACGAAGAAGTACCCGACCCTGGAGGAGTTCAAGCGCAGGTCGGGGCTCGAGGCGACCTATGCCGAGGACATCGACGACAACGACACCTACTACGGCAAGATCCAGGCGCAGCTGAAGCGAGGTCAGGACATCGGCAAGGACGTGGTCGTCTTCACCGACTGGATGGCCGCGCGGCTGATCCGCCAGGGATACGCGCAGCAACTGGACAGCGGGCAGATCCCGAACGCCAAGAACCTGCTGCCCAAGCTGCAGAACCCCGACTTCGACCCGGGACGCAAGTACACCCTGCCCTGGCAGGGCGGCTTCGGCATCATCGCCTGGAACAAGGAGAAGGTCCCGGGCGGGCTGAAGAACGTCAGCGACCTGTGGCGCCCCGAGCTCAAAGGCCGGGTCGAGGTGCTCAGCGAGATGCGCGACACGGTCGGGCTCATCATGCTCGAGCAGGAGGTGGACATCTCCGGCGCCTTCACCTCCGACCAGTTCAACAAGGCGCTCGCCGTCGTGCAGACCCAGATCGCCAACGGACAGATCCGGCAGGTCAAGGGCAACTCCTACAAGGAGGACCTGATCTCCGGCGACGCGCTCGCGGTCATCGGCTGGTCCGGGGACATCTTCCAGATCAATGCCGAGAACGGGGACAAGTGGGGTATGACGCTGCCCGAGGCCGGCGGGACGCTGTGGACGGACAACCTGCTCGTGCCGGTCGGCTCGCCGCACAAGAAGAATGCCGAGAAGCTCATCGACTACTACTACGACCCGAAGGTCGCCGCGACCGTCGAGGCATGGGTCAACTACATCTGCCCGGTCGAGGGAGCCAAGGCGGCAATGGAGAAGATCGACGCGAGTCTGGCCGAGAGCCCGTGGATCTTTCCCACCGAGGAGTTCCTGCAGAAGGCGAAGGCGTTCCGGACGCTGACCCCGGACGAGGAGACTCAGTACTCCGAGGCGTTCCAGAAGGTGATCGGGGCATAGTGGTGGCCAGCGGTGCTGGAGCCGCCGGCCGGGACCTGCGGCTGGCGGGCGTGACCAAGGCGTTCGGCTCGTTCGCGGCCGTCGAGGACGTCACGCTCACGGTGCTACGCGGGTCGTTCTTCGCGCTGCTCGGCCCGTCCGGCTGCGGCAAGACCACCACGCTGCGGCTGGTGGCCGGGCTGGAACGGCCCACCCGCGGCCGGATCTGGCTCGGCGAGGACGACGTGACCGACACCAAGCCGTACCGGCGGCCGGTGAACACGGTGTTCCAGAACTACGCCCTGTTCCCGCATCTGGACGTGTTCGAGAACGTCGCGTTCGGACTCCGCCGCCGGGGCGTCGCCGACGTCCGCCGGCGGGTGGCCGAGGCGCTCGACCTGGTCGAGCTGGGCCACCTGGCCCGGCGCAAGCCCGGGCAGCTGTCCGGTGGCCAGCAGCAGCGGGTCGCGCTGGCCCGTGCCGTGGTGAACCGGCCGGAGGTGCTGCTGCTGGACGAGCCGCTCGGGGCGCTGGACCTCAAGCTGCGCCGGCAGATGCAGATCGAGCTCAAACGGATCCAGACCGAGGTCGGCCTCACCTTCGTGCACGTCACGCACGACCAGGAAGAGGCCATGACGATGGCAGACACGATCGCGGTGATGAACGCCGGCCGGATCGAGCAGCTCGGCGCGCCGGTCGCGCTGTACGAGGCGCCGGCGACCGCGTACGTGGCGAACTTCCTGGGCCAGTCCAACCTGCTCCGCGCGGCGGTGACCGACCGCACCGGCAGCGAGGTCGGCTTCGAGGTGGCTGGCCGGCGGCTGAGGATGCCGGCCGCCCGCTGCCCGACCCAGAGCCGGCAGCTGCTGGCCGGCGTGCGCCCGGAGAAGATCCACATAGCTACGGCCCGAACGGGCGGGTCACCGCCGGGGGCACACCCCAACGTGCTGCCCGACGGCGTGGTCACCGACGCCAGCTTCGCCGGGGTCAGCACGCAGTACCTGGTGCGGCTGCCCTGGGGCCAGGAGCTGGTGGTGTTCACGCAGAACCTCGGGGTCGGCGACGTCATACCGGTCGGCGAGCAGGTCACGCTGTCCTGGGAGCCGGCGCACACGTTCGGGCTGGACGGGTCGCAGGACGCCTCCGCGGGCGTGCAGACGGTGGCCGAGGCGCCCCGGACCACGGCCGTCGCCGCGGCCGCGGCTGGGGCTGTCGGGAGCTGAGCGGTGGCCAGCATCGCGCCGGTCGCGGCCGGCACCCGCGCCGCCGGCCCGCCCGAGGGGCCGCCGGCCGAGCCGATGGGCCGGGGCCGGCGGTCCACCCCGTACCTGCTGCTCTTGCCCGGCCTGCTGTGGCTGGCGCTGTTCTTCGCGGTGCCGATAGCGGTGCTGGGCGGCCAGTCCCTGCAGACCCGGGTGCCGGGCGCCGACATCGGCACCTACACCCAGACGTTCCGGTGGGCGAACTACCCGGATGCGCTGCGCGAGTACGCCCGGCAGTTCATCCGGTCGTTCTGGTACGCGGGCCTGGCCACCGCGCTCGCCCTGCTGATCGGCTACCCGCTGGCGTATGCGATCGCGCTGAAGTCCGGCCGCTGGAAGAACCTGCTGCTGGTGCTCGTCATCGCGCCGTTCTTCACCAGCTTCATCCTGCGCACGATCGCCTGGAAGCAGGTGCTCGCCGACGAGGGCCCGGTCGTCGGGGTGCTGCGCGCGGTGCACCTGCTCGGCCCGACCGAGTCGCTCACCGCGAGCAGCGCGGCGGTGATCGCCGGCCTCACCTACAACTTCCTGCCGTTCATGGTGCTGCCGCTGTACGCGAGCCTGGAGCGGATGGACCCGCGGCTGATCGAGGCGGCCGGCGACCTGTACGCGAACGGGTTCACCACGTTCCGCCGGGTCACCCTGCGGCTGTCCATGCCCGGCGTGGTCGCCGGCACCCTGCTCACCTTCATCCCGGCGGCCGGCGACTACGTCAACGCCGCACTGCTCGGCACGCCGGGAACGGCGATGATCGGCAACGTCGTCGACAGCCGGTTCTTCAAGGTCGTGGACTACCCGACCGCGGCGGCGCTGTCGTTCATGCTGATGGCGGCGATCCTGGTGCTCGTCACCGTCTACATCAGACGCGCCGGCACCGAGGAGCTGGTATGAGCCGCGCGAGCGGGCGATGACCGGGGTTGCCGCCCGGCGGCGGGTGCGGCCGGTGCGGTGGCTGGGGGAGCACGCGCTGGCGCTGTACGCGGTGCTCGCGTTCGGCTACCTGTTCGTGCCGATCGGCTACACGGTCGCGTTCTCGTTCAACAACGCCGGCAAGTCGAACCTGGTCTGGCGCGGCTTCACCCTGGACAACTGGCGGGACCCGTGCGGCGCCCCGCAGGTGTGCAGCGCGCTGCGGACCAGCATCGCGGTCGGCCTGCTCGCCACCGCCATCGCCACCGTGTTCGGCACGATGGTCGCCTTCGCGCTCGCCCGGCACCGGTTCCGCGGCCGGGCGGCGACCAACCTGCTGATCTTCCTGCCGATGGCGACGCCGGAGGTGGTGCTCGGCGCGTCGCTGCTGACGCTGTTCCTCAACCTGCGGGTCAACCCCGGCTTCTGGACGATCGTGGTCGCGCACGTGATGTTCTGCATCAGCTTCGTCGTGGTCACCGTGAAGGCGCGGCTGGCCAGCCTCGACCCGCGGCTGGAGCAGGCCGCGATGGACCTCTACGCCGACGAGTGGCAGACCTTCCGCCGGGTGACGCTGCCGCTCGTCGCACCCGGCGTCCTGGCCGCGGCGCTGCTGGCGTTCGCGCTGTCCTTCGACGACTTCATCATCACGAACTTCAACTCCGGCAACGTGACCACGTTCCCGAAGTTCGTCTACGTCTCGGCCGCCCGCGGAATACCGCCGCAGGCCAACGTGATCGGCACCGCGATGTTCCTGCTCGCCCTGCTCGTCGTACTGCTGGGCCAGCTGCTGTCGGTCCGGCGCCGGCCCTGAGCCGCCTGCCGGCTAGAGAGTTGTTACCGTCGCCACCGGAGGTGACCACCGTGTCTGACCTGCTCACCCGCCACCGCGCCGTCATGCCGAACTGGGTGGCGCTCTACTACGACCAGCCGATCGAGATCGTCCGCGGGTCCGGCCGCCGGGTCTTCGACGCCGACGGCAACGGCTATCTCGACTTCTTCGCCGGCATCCTGACCAACATGCTCGGCTACGACGTGCCCGAGGTGAAGGCCGCGATCACCGAGCAGGTCCAGCGCGGCGTGCTGCACACCTCGACGCTGTACCTGATCCGGTCCCAGGTCGAGCTCGCCGAGCGGATCGCCCGGCTGTCCGGCATCCCGGACGCGAAGGTGTTCTTCACCGCCAGCGGCACCGAGGCGAACGAGCTCGCGCTGCTGCTGGCCACCCAGTTCCGTCGCTCGGCGCAGGTGCTGGCGCTGCGCAACAGCTACCACGGGCGGTCGTTCACCGCGATCGGCGTCACCGGCATCCGCAGCTGGTCGCCCACCTCGCTGAGCCCGGTCCAGGTCAGCTACGTGCACGGCGGGTACCGCTACCGCTCGCCGTTCCGGGCGCTGTCCGACGCCGACTACATCGCCGCCTGCGTCGGCGACCTGCGCGACGTGATCGAGAGCACCACGGCCGGGGACGTGGCCTGCATGATCGCTGAGCCGATCCAGGGCGTGGGCGGGTTCGCGGTGCCGCCGGACGGGTTGTTCGGCGCGATGAAGGAGGTGCTGGACGAGTACGGCATCCTGTTCGTCTCCGACGAGGTGCAGACGGGCTGGGGCCGCACCGGCGAGCACTTCTGGGGGATCGGCGTGCACGGCGTCACCCCGGACGCGATGACGTTCGCCAAGGGTCTCGGCAACGGCATGTCGATCGGCGGCGTCGTCACCCGGGCGGAGATCATGGACTCGCTCGGCGCCAACTCGATCTCCACGTTCGGCGGCAACCCGCTGGCGACCGCTGCCGCCAAGGCGACCCTCGACTACGTGCTGGACCACGACCTGCAGGCGAACGCGCACAAGGTGGGCGCCCGGCTGCTGTCCGGGCTGCGCGACCTCGGCGGCCGGTTCCCGGTGGTCGGCGACGTCCGGGGCAAGGGCCTGATGGCGGCGATCGAACTCGTCGAGCCCGGCACCGACCGCCCCGACCTGGCGGTCACCGCCGCGGTCATGGAGCAGACCCGCCACCGCGGCCTGCTAGTGGGCAGGGGCGGCCGGCTCGGCAACGTGCTGCGGATCGCGCCGCCGCTGACCCTCACCGAGGAGGAGGCCGACGAGGGCCTGGCCATCCTCACCGAGTCGCTGGCGGCGGTGACGGCTACCCGGTAGTCGGGTCGAGCACGGTCAGACCCGCGAAGTGCTTCCGGTAGAAGCCCTGGTCACGGGTGAGCAGCCGGTCGGCCTTCAGAGCGGCGTGGGTCGCGACTAGGAAGTCGGGAAGGAGCCTGGTGCGGCGACCGCCGTTGCGGAGGAACGCCCGCCAGGCCCGTCCAGACTCGGCGGCCGTAGCCGCATCGATGGGCGCGAAGCGGACGGCCAGCTCGTCCATGGCACGGTCCAGGTCAACGACCGTCGAAAAGGCTCCCGCCACCTCTGCCCAGACGACCTCGCACGCCACGATGCCACCGGCAAGCGCAGCCCGCTCTAGCCATTCCTGAGAGAGCGGGCCGAACGTCGGATCGGCCGTGAAGACGTCCAGCAGCACATTCGAATCGACTGCGGTGATCACGGGGTCGCACGCCCCCGCGCCTCGGCCACGTACTCGTCGACGCTCTGGTCCATCTCGATGATGCCGTAGACGGCGTTGACCCGCTCCGCCGCGGTCACCTTGCGGGCGACGAGCCGTCCGTTCTCCTCCTCGAAGTCGAGCATGTCGCCGGAGCTGATGCCGAGCTGACTGCGCAGGCTCTCCGGGATCGTCACCTGTCCGTCCTCGGATACGAAGGCCTTCATGTCTACAAGGTACGTTTGCATGCGTTGATCGTCCACGCTGGTCCACGGCGCGGCGAGCCGAATTCTGGATCTGTGGATAACCTCGCCACCTGTGGACAGGGACCGTTCGAACGACTACCGGCGGCTGTCGCTGTGGCTGGACACGTGCGGTGACGATCTCGTTCCACGGGCGGCGCTGGCCGGGGACCGAGACGTCGACGTGGCGGTCGTGGGTGCCGGCTACACCGGGCTGTGGACGGCGTACTACCTGGTGGTCGCCGACCCTGGGCTGCGGGTCGCGGTCGTGGAGCGGGAGGTCGCCGGGTTCGGCGCGTCCGGGCGCAACGGCGGGTGGTGCTCGGCGCTGTTCGCCGCCGGCCGGGAGGCGGTGGCCCGGCGGGCCGGCCGGGACGCCGCGCTGGCCCTGCAGCGGGCGATGATCGACACGGTGGGCGAGGTCGGCCGGGTGGCCGCCGCCGAGCGGATCGACGCCGACTACGCCAAGGGCGGCACGCTCCAGCTGGCGACCGGCCCGGCGCAGGTCGACCGGATCCGGGCCGCGGTCGCCGCCGACCGGGCCGGGGGACTGTCCGAGGCGGACAGCCGGTGGCTGGACGCGGCGGAGGCGGCGGGCCGCCTCGGCGCCGTCGGAGTGCTCGGCGCCGCATACACTCCGCACTGCGCCCGGGTCCAGCCGGCCCGCCTGGTCCGTGGTCTGGCCCGGGCGGTGGCGGCGCGCGGGGTGGCGGTGTACGAGCGCTCGCCGGTGGTGGCGGTCCAGGCGCGCCGGGACCGGCGGGCGGCCGAGGTCCGGACACCCGGCGGCCGGCTCCGCGCCGAGGTCGTGGTGCGGGGCACCGAGGCGTACACGACGCAGCTGCCCCGGCTGCGCCGCGCACTGCTCCCGGTCTACTCGCTGATGATCGCGACCGAGCCGCTGCCGCCGGCGTTCTGGGACGCGGTCGGGTGGCGGGGCCGGGAGACCGTGACCGACGGCCGGCACCTGCTCGTCTACGCCCAGCGCACGGCCGAGGACCGGATCGCGTTCGGCGGTCGCGGCGCCCCGTACCACTGGGGATCGGCCATCCGCCCCGACTACGACCGCGACACCCGGGTGTTCACGGCGCTCACGGCCGCGCTGCATGCGCTGCTGCCCGGCACCTGGGACGCCGCGATCACCCATCGCTGGGGCGGCCCGCTCGGCGTGCCCCGGGACTGGCACCCGTCGGTCGGACTCGACCGGGCCACGGGTCTGGCGTGGGCCGGCGGCTACGTCGGCGACGGCGTCGGCACCTCGAACCTCGCCGGCCGCACGCTCGCCGACCTCATCCTGCGCCGGGACACCGAGCTGACCCGGCTGCCCTGGGTCGGCCACCGCTCGCCGCCCTGGGAGCCGGAGCCGGCACGCTGGCTGGGCGCCAACGCACTGCGCTGGCTGGCCGCCTCCGCCGACGCGGTCGAGTCGCGCACCGGCCGCCCCGCCCGCCGCGCCGCCCTCCTCACCCACTTCGTCCCCGGCGGCTGAAGGGGTCTCCCCGGCGATCAAGGAGTTATTGTCGTTGTTAGAGATCCACTAGCGACGATAGCTCCTCGAGCGCCGCGGGAGTTCCGAGAGGGTGAGCAGCGATGCCGGAGACGCACCCGTTCTGGCTGGCCGGCAAGCAGGCGACGGGCGAACAGACCCTCGAGGTCACCTCGCCGTGGGACGGCGCGGTGGTGGGTCGGGCCTGGGTGCCGACCGCCGGGCAGGTCGAGGAGGCGGTCGCGGCGGCGGACGGGGTGCGCCACGACGCGCAGGCGCTGCCCGCCTACGCACGGGCCGCCGCGCTGGACCACGTCTCGGCGCGGATACAGGAGCGGGCCGAGGAGATCGCCCGGCTGGTCACCGCCGAGAACGGCAAGCCGCTGAAGTGGGCGCGGGTGGAGGTCAGCCGGGCGGTGTCGACGTTCCGCTGGGCGGCGGAGGAGGCCCGGCGGTGGGGCGGGGAGCTGCAGCGGCTGGACACCGACCCGACCGCGGTAGGCCGGGTGGCGGTCGTGCGCCGGTTCCCGCGCGGGCCGGTGCTCGGCATCACCCCGTTCAACTTCCCGCTCAACCTGGTCGCGCACAAGGTCGCGCCGGCGCTGGCGGTCGGTGTGCCGGTCGTGATCAAGCCGGCGCCGGCCACCCCGCTGACCGCGCTGCTGCTCGGCGAGCTGCTGGCCGAGACGGACCTGCCGGCCGGGATGTTCTCGGTGCTCCCGGTGCCCAACGACCGGATGGCCGGCCTGGTCGAAGATCCGCGGCTGCCGGTCGTCTCGTTCACCGGCTCCGTGCCGGTCGGGTGGCAGCTGAAGGAGCGGGTGCCGCGCAAGCACGTCGTGCTTGAGCTGGGCGGCAACGCCGCGGTCGTCGTCTGCGCCGACTGGGCCGGCCTGGACGGGGCCGACCTGGACGGGGCCGACCTGGACTGGGCCGCGCAGCGGATCGCCACGTTCTCCAACTACCAGGCGGGGCAGTCCTGCATCGCCGTGCAGCGGGTGTACGTCGACCGGCGGATCGCCGACCCGCTCACCGAGCGGGTGGTCGGCGCGGTCGGCGTGCTGCGGACCGGCGACCCGGCCGACGAGCGCACCGACGTCGGACCCATGATCAGCGAGGACGCCGCCCGCCGGGTGGAGGCATGGGTCGACGAGGCGGTCACCGGTGGCGCCCGAGTGCTGGCCGGCGGGGTCCGCCGCGGCGCGGAGTACGCGCCGACCGTGCTGGCCGACGTGCCGGCCGGCGCGAAGGTCCTGGACGAGGAGGTGTTCGGGCCGGTGCTGGTGCTGGCGCCGTTCGACTCGCTGGACGAGGCGTTCGCCGCGGTGAACGCCTCCCGTTTCGGCCTGCAGGCGGGCGTGTTCACCCGCGACGTGGGCACCGCCTTCCGGGCGCAGCGGGAGCTGGAGGTCGGCGGTGTGATCGTCGGCGACGTGCCGAGCTACCGGGCCGACCAGATGCCCTACGGCGGCACGAAGGACTCCGGCACCGGGCGGGAAGGGGTGCACGCGGCCATGGTGGACCTCACCGAGCCCCGCGTCCTGGTGCTCACCGGGCTGCCCCTGTAGCAATAGTTTGCGGGGCCCGGCTGCGGGCACGTTTGCGGCACCGAGACCCGGCGCCCGGCCTGCGACAATGGCCCAGTGAGCGAGGTAGAAGCGAACGCCGGGCAAGGGCAGTCGGGCACAGGGGGTCTTCGCACTGTCGTCCTGCTGGGGGCGACCGGCTCCATCGGCACCCAGGCCGTCGATGTGGTGCGCCGGTCGAGCGGGCGGTTCCGGGTGGTCGGCCTGGCCGGCGGCGGCGGGGACGTGGCACTGCTGGCCCGGCAGGCGGTCGAGCTGGGCGTCGAGGTGGTGGGCGTGGCGCGGGCGTCGGCCGCAGCCGACCTGCGCGACGCGCTGCGGGACGCCGCCGACCGGTTCGGCGAGACGGGCGGCGCGGGCGGCCCCGGCGCGCGGTCGCCCGCCGTGCTGGCCGGTCCGCAGGCCGCCGCCGAGGTCGCCGCGTGGGAGTGCGACGTCGTGCTCAACGGGATCACCGGCTCGGTCGGGCTCGGCGCCACGCTGGCCGCCCTGGACGCGGGCCGGACGGTCGCGCTGGCGAACAAGGAGTCCCTGATTGCTGGCGGCCGGCTGGTCCTGGAACGGGCCGCACCGGGCCAGCTGGTCCCGGTCGACTCCGAGCACTCCGCGCTGGCCCAGTGCCTGCGTGCCGGCCGCTCGGCCGAGGTGCGCCGGCTGCTGCTGACGGCCAGCGGCGGCCCCTTCCGCGGCCGGCAGCGGGAGGAGTTGGCCGCGGTGACGCCCGAGCAGGCGCTGGCGCACCCGACCTGGGTGATGGGCCCGGTGGTCACGGTGAACAGCGCCACGCTGATGAACAAGGGCCTCGAGGTGATCGAGGCGCACCTGCTCTTCGGTGTCCCGTACGAGGCGATCGAGGTGGTCGTGCACCCCCAGTCGGTGGTGCACTCGATGGTCGAGTTCGTCGACGGCTCGACGATCGCCCAGGCCAGCCCCCCGGACATGCGCCTGCCGATCGCGGTGGCGCTGGGCTGGCCAGACCGGCTGCCGGACGCGGCGCCCGCCCTGGACTGGACGAGGGCGCACGCCTGGCAGTTCGGGCCGGTGGACGACACCGCGTTCCCGGCGATCGCGCTGGCGCGGGCGGCCGGCAAGGCCGGCGGGAATGCGACCGCGGCGCTGAACGCGGCGAACGAGGAGGCGGTGGCCGCGTTCCTGGCCGGGCGGCTCCGCTTCCCGGCGATCATGGACACTGTCGCGGAGGTGGTCGGCGATTGTCCGAACCCGGGGAACCCGCGGAGCGTAGCTGATGTTGTGCAGACAGAACAGTGGGCCCGGCAACGGGCCCGTGCGTTGATCGGGTCCGACGGGGGCCCGGCGAGGGACGGTGCCGGCCTGGTCGTGGCCGGCGAGGAGTGACCGGATGACCTTCACCCTGGGTGTGGTGCTGTTTGCCGTCGGTATCGGCCTGTCGATCGCGCTGCACGAGTTCGGCCACCTGCTGACGGCCAAGGCGTTCGGGATGAAGGCCACGCAGTACTTCATCGGGTTCGGCCCCACGCTGTTCTCGTTCCGGCGCGGGGAGACCGAGTACGGGCTGAAAGCCATCCCGGCCGGCGGGTTCGTGAAGATCGTCGGGATGACGCCGCAGGAGGAGGAGGCAGAGGCGGGTGGCCGGCCGGCCGGTGGGCCGCACAGCGGATGGTCGCCGCAGTCGTCCGGCCTGGGCATCGGCGCCAGAACCGCTCACCCAGAGTCTGGCCGGCCCGGTGCCTCGGCCGGGTCGCGGGCGTTCTGGCGCTACCCGGCGTGGAAGCGGGTCATCGTGCTCGCCGCCGGGTCGGTGATGCACTTCGCCATCGCGCTGGTGGCGATCTACGGCGCCGCGGTGACCTCCGGCCTGCCCACTGACAAGGCGATCGTCGGGGAGCTGCAGCCGTGCGTGGTGACTGCGGGCAGTACCGACGGCCGCGTCCGGGACTGCCGGCCCGGCGACCCGGCGTCCCCGGCGGCGAACGCCGGCCTGCGCAACGGCGACGAGATCACCCGCGTGGGTGACACTCCGGTCCGTACGTTCGAGGACCTGGTCACGGCGCTGCGTGCGAACCCGGACCGCACGCTCCCGGTCACCTACCGGCGGGACGGCGTCGAGCGGACCACCATGGTGTCGATCGAGCCGGTCCGCCGCGCCCCCATCGGCTCGGAGCAGAAGGGCTCTGACGGGCTGGCTCGGGTGGGCGCGATCGGCGTGGCGCCGGCGTTGTTCGAGCAGCACGGGCCGGCCGGTGCGGTGCCGGCCACGTTCCGGTTCACCGGCACGGTGGTAGCCGGCACGTTCGGCGCGCTGAAGACGTTCCCGTCGAAGGTCCCGCGACTGCTCGACGCGCTCGCCGGGCAGCCGCGTGACCCGGACAGTCCGGTCAGCGTGGTGGGGGTGTCCCGGGCCGGCGGCCAGGCGCTGGAGGCCGGCTCGGTGCTGTTCTTCGTCATGCTCCTCGCCGGCTTCAACATCTTCGTCGGGGTCTTCAACCTCTTCCCGCTGCTGCCGCTCGACGGCGGGCACATCGCCATCGTGCTGTTCGAGAAGGTGCGCTCGTGGGTCGCTCGGCTGCTCGGCCGGGCCGACCCGGGCCGGGTGGACTACGCGAAGCTGATGCCACTGACCATGCTCGTGATCGCCGTCTTCGGCGGGATATCGCTGCTGGCGATCCTCGCCGACATCGTCAACCCTATTGCCAACCCGTTCCAGTAGCTTGTACAGCTCCCACTCGACAGTCCTTACAGGACAGTCCACACAGGAAGGTACTGCGTGACCTCCGTATCGCTCGGGATGCCGGTGCTCCCGCCGACGCTCGCCCCCCGCCGCCGGTCCAGGCAGATCAGGGTCGGCTCGGTGCTGGTGGGTGGTGACGCCCCGGTGTCGGTGCAGTCGATGACCACGACCTCCACCGCCGACGTCAACGCGACGCTGCAGCAGATCGCGGAGCTGACCGCGGCCGGCTGCCAGATCGTGCGGGTGGCGGTGCCGTCCCAGGACGACGCCGAGGCGCTGCCGGCGATCGCCGGCAAGTCACAGATCCCGGTGATCGCCGACATCCATTTCCAGCCGAAGTACGTGTTCGCGGCGATCGACGCCGGCTGCGCGGCGGTGCGTGTCAACCCGGGTAACATCAAGGAGTTCGACGACAGGGTCGGCGAGATCGCGAAGGCGGCGATGGATGCCGGGGTGTCGCTGCGGATCGGGGTCAACGCCGGGTCGCTGGACAAGCGACTGCTGGCCAAGCACGGCAAGGCCACCCCAGAGGCGCTGGTGGAGTCGGCGCTGTGGGAAGCGTCGCTGTTCGAGGAGCACGGCTTCCGGGACTTCAAGATATCGGTGAAGCACAACGACCCGGTGGTCATGGTGCGGGCCTACGAAATGCTGGCCGAGGCCTGCGACTACCCCTTGCACCTCGGGGTGACCGAGGCCGGCCCGGCGTTCCAGGGCACGATCAAGTCGGCGGTCGCGTTCGGAGCGCTGCTGAGCAAGGGCATCGGGGACACCATCCGGGTCTCGCTGTCGGCGCCGCCGGTCGAGGAGGTCAAGGTCGGCATCGGGATCCTGGAGTCGCTCAACCTCCGCCAGCGTGGCCTGGAGATCGTCTCCTGCCCGTCCTGCGGTCGCGCCCAGGTCGATGTCTACACGCTGGCCGACCGGGTCACCGCCGGGCTGGAAGGGCTGTCGGTGCCGCTGCGGGTCGCGGTCATGGGATGCGTGGTGAACGGGCCGGGAGAGGCCCGGGAGGCCGACCTCGGCGTGGCGTCGGGGAACGGCAAGGGCCAGATCTTCGTCCGCGGCGAGGTCATCAAGACCGTGCCCGAGGCGCAGATCGTGGAGACCCTCATCGAGGAGGCCATGCGGATGGCCGAGGAGATCGAGGCCACCGAGGCGCCGTCCGGCCCACCCAAGGTCACCGTTTCCTAACCCCTCACCGACTGACCATCACCAACCCTGGCCCGTCCGGGTGCGCTTTGTTGACCTATCCGGGATACGGTTGATGTAAGGCTGCATCTTCTGTATGGTCGAGCCATGGCGCACATGCATGTGGACATTCCCGACGATCTCTACGAAGAGATCAAGAAATACGAGATCGAGGTCTCCGAACTGGTCCAGCCCGTTTCTGCGAGCCGAGCTGCGCCGTCAGCAACTCTTGGCCGCTGCGGACGAATACATCGCGGAGCTGATCGCGGAAGTCGGCGAGCCATCACCGGAGGACATCGCGGAAGCCGCGAGGATACTTGGCATCACGCTTCCCGAGGCACGGCGGGCGGGTTGAGCGCGATGTACGTTCTGGACTCCGGTGGCGTCACCTTCCTGACTCAGCAGAACAAGCGCGCCATCGCTCATATGGTGCTCCTCCGATCGACTGAGTCGCCGCCAGTCGTTCCCTCCGCGGTATTGACCGAATGTCTGACCGGCGATCCCGGTCGGGATGCCGCCACCTATCGGTTGCTGAAGACCTGCGAGATCGTCGACTTGCTGCCCGAGCGGCTTGCCCGACGCGCGGCCCGACTCCGCACACAGGCGCGGCGAGGTTCAGCCATCGACGCGATCGTGGTGGTGACAGCGGAGCCGGGTGGCACCGTGCTCACGTCCGACCCGAGGGATCTCGCTGCACTGGCCGAGCACGCCGCAGACGTCATCATCTCCGTGGTCTGAGGCTCAGGCTCGGTGCCGTACTCGGCGGTGCCGGTCTGCCGGACACCGCCGGGCCGCGGGAGGTCGGTGGGCGGGGTGGCGTGCCGACGAGTTGCCAAGAGCCGACGGCTGAGGTAGAAATAAACGCATTGCTCCCCGCCGTCCCGCTCGGGATCGGCGGGGATTTTTTCTCGAGGGTCGTCGAGTGACCGACAGGGTTGCGGTCTTCCTGGATCTGTCTGAGAGGCGTTCATCCCAGCGCGGTCAGGAAGGCTTTGGCTACTGGGACGGCGGTGCGCTTGCTGGACTGTCCGTCTTGGACGAACACGGCGAAGGCCAGGTCGCCGCGGTAGCCGATGAACCAGGCGTGTGCCCGGGGCGGGGTCTCGGTGCCGTACTCGGCGGTGCCGGTCTTGCCGGACACCGGCGGGCCGTGGAGGGCGGCCAGCGGGGTGGCGGTGCCCTCGGTGACCACGGCCCGCATCATGTCCCGCAGCGCCGGGAGCACGGCGGCGGGCGGGCCGGCGGGGGCCGGGCCTTCCGCCGTGGCGGGGGTGCCGGCCAGCAGGGAGGGCGTGACCGGGCCGCCCTTCGCTACCGCGGCGGCGAGCAGTGCCATGGCCAGCGGGCTCA
>Ga0066388_100000922_pt1 | contig 15433 bp, 13 predicted proteins | sample PanSoiMetaGPlot6_FD_64539 | JGI IMG/M metagenome (GOLD analysis project Ga0066388, IMG submission 64539) | Tropical forest soil microbial communities from Panama analyzed to predict greenhouse gas emissions - Panama Soil - Plot 6 (Hybrid Assembly) | ecosystem: Environmental > Terrestrial >... | reverse complement strand
CCGAACACGGCGTCGGGGTTGAAGCGGATGCCCACGCCGTTTTTTAGCTTGGAGAGATTGTCAGCCATGGGATTCACCGAGGAAGATTTCTCGGCGGCGAACTTCTGGGTCATGCTGGCTTCTCGGGCCTGGGCCATACCACCGACGGAGGTAAAAAGGATAACCACCAGAAGAATTTTCAAAAAGCGCGGCACGCTTATTTAAATATGCAATTTTAACTCCAAAATTACTTGAATAAATAATCATAACTACTTGAAAATAATTGATTTTTAATTTAAACAATTCTTAACAATCTTGGCGAGGCCAGTTTTGATGGCTCGTCTCCCCTCTTTTAAAATCCGAACGGACTGAAGACCCTTTTTTTTCGAATTCTTGACCGGCCGCGTTGAAGCGGCTAATCGAGATCAGCCGCCCGCGAGGCGGACCTAAGCGTGGAGACCATGAAAAACCGCCTCTTCGTCGCCGGGGATTTAGACGGGTTCTTCGGCCTCTTCATCGACAACCTGCTCCAACTCATGCTGATCATGGTCTTGGGAATTAAGGTCGCGGGCCTGCCTCCCGATTTGATCCTTCATCGCATCCTTCCCGGCGCCGCTGTGTCGATCCTTTTGGGAAATCTGTTTTATTCCTGGCAGGCCTTGAAGCTCGCGCGCGCGACGGGACGAAACGATGTCACAGCCCTTCCTTACGGCATCAACACACCGAGCCTGATCGCCTATCTGTTTTTGATTATGGGCCCCCTTTACCAGGAGACGAAGAACCCGACCCTGGTCTGGCAAGCGGGACTTTTCGCCGGGCTGATGAGCGGCCTCTTGGAAACGCTCGGGGCCTTCTTCGGACCCTGGCTGCGCCGCCATACACCCCGGGCGGCCCTCCTCTCCTCCTTGGCGGGGGTGGCCGTGACCTTCATCGCCATGGGCTTTGTCTTTCAAATCTTCGCGTCTCCCTTGATCGCGATCCTCCCCATGTTTCTTATCTTGGCGGGCTATGCGGGAAGGCTCCGCTTTCCCCTGGGGCTCCCGGCGGGCTTTGTCGCCGTCTTGCTGGGAACGGCCTTGGCCTGGGGACTGAAAAGCTTGGGCTATGCGGTCTTCGAACCGTCAACGACCCCGTATGTCTTCGCTTTTCATCTCCCACGACCGGTCCCCAAAGACGCGTTGGAATTTTTGTTCAATCCCCAGGGATTGAAGTATATGGCCGTCATTTTCCCGATGGCTCTCTTCAATCTGATCGGATCGCTGCAAAACTTGGAGAGCGCCGAGGCGGCGGGAGATCCTTATCCGACCCGGCCCTCGCTCTTTGCGAACGGACTCATGAGCGTCGTCGCCGCTTTTTTCGGAAGCCCCTTCCCCACGACAATCTACATCGGCCACCCCGGTTGGAAAGCCATGGGGGCCCGCGCGGGATATTCCATCCTTAACGGAAGTGTGATCGTCCTCCTCTGTCTCATGGGCGGCATCTCAATCGTCTTGAAATTCGTCCCGCTGGAAGTCGCCCTGGGCATCCTCCTTTGGGTGGGAATCGTCATTACCGCCCAGGCCTTTCAAGAAACGCCGAAGTCCCATGCCTTGGGGGTTGCCGTCGGGCTCATCCCTTCCCTGGCCGCATGGGTCTTGGTCTTGTTGGAAACCGCCCTTCGTGTCGGCGGCACGACGCTTTTTCAAGTCGCACCGAAATTCGGCGGAGAGCTTTACCTTCACGGCGTTATTTCTTTAAGCCAGGGATTTCTCTTAAGCTCGATGATCTTGGCCTCCATCGTCGTTTTTTTCGTCGAACGCAAACTTTTGACCGCCGCGCTTTGGATGATCGCCGCCGCTTTCCTCTCGCTCACGGGAGTGATCCACGCCTATGAATTGACCCCGACCGGAATTCACAACAAATTCAGCCTTTCCGCGGCCCCCGCCTTCGCGGCCGCCTACGGTATGAGCGCGCTGGTTACTTTGGCCCTTCACTTCTTGGCATCTCCGAGAGAAAAAACAGGGCGGGAGAGTCCGTGAGTAAAACGACCCATGCAGAATCTCTCTTCGCCCGACTCAAAGGCCCCGACCGCCTCCACCTCCGCCGCTTTTACCGAAAGCCCTTGGGTCCGCCGGTCCTGATGCTCCACGGCTCCATTGAAAACGGGAAGATCTACTATTCGAAGAGTGGGAAAGGCCTGGCCCCTTATCTCGCAAAAAACGGCTTTGACGTTTACGTGGGGGATTTGAGGGGCCGGGGTGGAAGCACTCCCCCGATCGGCCGGGGCTCCGCCTACGGACAGACCGAGGCCATCGTGGAAGACATCCCCGCCATGATGGAGCTCCTCCTCGAAATGCGAGGCGACACTCCGGTGCACTGGGTCGCGCACTCGTGGGGCGGGGTCCTCATGGCCTCCTGCCTGGCTCGTTTTCCCGAGCTCGCCCACAGGGTGGAATCTTTGATCTGTTTCGCGGCAAAACGAACGATCCGTGTCTTCAACTGGGAAAAATTTCTGATCGTCGATCTTTTATGGAACCGGATCGCCCCGGCCGTGGTCGCCCTCTGCGGCTATGTTCCGGCGAGGGAGATCCGCTTCGGTTCGGACAACGAGACGAAAAAATCCTACGAACAAAACAGGGCCTGGATCGCGCGGGAGTCCCGATGGATCGACTGTGACGACGACTTCAATTACGAACGGGAAGTGAAAAAGGTGAAATGGCCTCCCACTCTTCACCTGGCCGGAAGCGCGGATCGTTTCTTGGGAAATCCTCGAGACGTTTACGATTTCGTAAAGGAAACCTCTCGTCAAGGGTCCCACTTCCGGATCTTATCCCGCAAGACGGGCCACCTTCACGACTACGACCACATGAGTCTCTTGACTCATCCGGATGCGGAGCGGGATCACTTTCCGATGGTGCTTCGCTGGCTGAAGGAGAAGACCTACCGAAAAGAGCTTCTCAAAACACCGGCCGTCTTTTCGTCGATCTAGGGCGCGCACGGTCAGCCCCTATTTTCTTTGGTTGGCGGGAAGAGTACTTTTTCGAAGGCGAATGCTCTTGGGAGTCACCTCGACGAACTCATCGTCTTTGATGAACTCGATCGCCCTTTCCAAGGTCATGGGCGTGACCGGGGTCAAGATGACGTTCTCGTCTCGGCCCGCCGCGCGAATATTGGTGAGCTTCTTCTCGCGGCAGACGTTCACGTCTAGATCATTCTCCCGGTTGTGCTCGCCGATGATCATCCCCTCGTAGACCGGCACGCCCGGCTCGACTAAGAGGAGTCCCCTGGGCTCCAGGTGAAACAGGGCATAAGCGACCGATTCTCCCTGTCGGTCGGCGACCAAAGAGCCGGAAACCCGGCTCTTCACCTCGCCTCGAAGGGGCTCGTAGCCTTGAAGATAGGAGTTCATGATTCCGGTGCCCTTCGTATCGGTCAAGAATTCGCTCCGGTAGCCGATGAGGCCCCGGGACGGAACTGAAAATTCTAGGCGCACGCGTCCCGTGCCGTGATTGACCAGGTTGATCATCCGCCCCTGGCGCAGGGCCAGCTTCTCGGTGACGATGCCGATGAAATCGTCCTGGCAATCGATGAAGAGATGCTCGATGGGCTCGAGCTTCGCCCCGCCCTTTTCCTTGAAAATGATCTGGGGCCGACCCACCATCACCTCGAAACCCTCTCGGCGCATGGTCTCGATCAAGATCGCCATCTGAAATTCGCCTCGGCCCTTCACCACGAAGCTCTCGCCGTCGGGGCTTACCTCCACCTTCAAGGCCACGTTGTGAAGGGTTTCTTTTTCAAGCCGCTCGAGAATCCTCCGGGACTGGACGAGCTTCCCTTCCCGTCCGGAAAAGGGGGAGTTGTTGGCCATGAATTTCATGGCGACCGTGGGCTCGTCGACCACGAGACGTTTTAAGGCCTTCGGCTGTGTGGCGGAGCAGATCGTGTCGCCGATCTCCACCTCTTCGATGCCCGCCAGGATCATCACGTCTCCCGGCTCCACTTGCTCGACCTCGGAAAACTTGAGTCCTTGATAAACCTGAAGCTGTGAGACCTTCAGGGGATGGGGTGGCCCGTCGGCTCCCAGGCAGACAAGGCTCTCGTTTTTGCGCACGTGGCCGTGAAAGACCCGGCCGATCACGAGACGGCCCAAATAATCGGAGTAACCGAGATTGGTGACGAGCATCTGGAACGGCTCAGAGGCGTCGTAGTGGGGAGGAGGAATTTCTTCCAGGATGGCCTCAAAGAGGGGGGTTAAATCCGTCCCCTCTTCTTCCAAGGTTTTTTTGGCAATGCCATCCCGGCCGACGGCGTAGAGGACCGGAAACTCGATTTGGTGCTCGTCGGCGTCCAGGTCGATGAAGAGATCGAAGATCTCGTTCAAAACCTCCTTCGGACGCGCGTCCTGCCGGTCGATCTTGTTGATGACGACCAAGATCTTGAGGTGAGACTCCATCGCCTTTCGGAGGACAAAGCGAGTCTGAGGCAAAGGCCCTTCCGAGGCATCCACCAGAAGGATCGCCCCGTCCACATTCTTGAGTCCCCGTTCCACCTCCCCGCCGAAATCGGCGTGGCCGGGCGTATCGATGATGTTGATTTTCACCCCTTTGTAGGAAACCGCGCAGTTCTTCGAGGCGATGGTGATGCCGCGCTCCCGTTCTAGGTCCATGCTGTCCATCATCCTCTCTTGCGTGGCCTGGTGCTCGCGGAAGGTCCCGCTCTGCTTTAGCATGAAATCGACCAGCGTGGTCTTGCCGTGGTCGACGTGGGCGATGATGGCGACGTTTCGGAGGTTCAAGTTTTGGGAGGCGCTTTTCATGGGATCGATTCCTTAAAGAAAATCAGCCGTTCCTTTTTTTCGCGGCTGAGCAATTTAACGGCCCACTCTTTTTTCAAGGCGTCTGAACGGCTTCGGCAGGCTTTCCGGTAGATGAGGCGCACGGGAAGACGACTCCTCGTGTAGCGGGAGGCCAGGCCTTTTTCATGGGCTTTCAATCGATGGTCGAGACGGTTGGTGATGCCGGTGTAAAAGCTGCCGTCCCCACATCGGAGTATGTAGAGAATCCAAGAGGAAGACTTTTTCACTTCGAATCTTCCCGGCCTTCCAAAAGAAACCGGTCGGCGTGGACGGGGTCTTCCCCCGGACGCCACTCCCGATGGGGTCGGCTGAACATGCAACGGGATTTCAAGGGAGGAGAGGCCTCCAAGGGCTTTCTCAAATCCTTAAGATCCCTCGCGAGGGCCACGATTTGATCGACCGAGGCCTCGTCGTTGATCTTGCCGAACAAGATTTCGCCGTCTTCCCGATCGATCTGGACGGAATTCGGATTTTCGCAGTTGGTCAGGCAATCCACAACGCAAAGCTCGATGGGCCGGCTGCCGAACAACCCTCGAGGAAGCCTCTTTTCATAGGTGGTGCGCAGGGCATCTTCGTCTTTCAAGCATGGGTCATTCTGCGGATTCTGCACGATACAGGACCTGCAAACTTTTAAGGTGATGGAGCTCGATTTCATGGTGACCTCGTTTCGTGGGAGAAGTAGCGAAAAAGACAAAGATTTTCAAGAGGCTCCCTTAATAAATTTTTTGGTAACCTTTTCCAGGAAAAGGCGATAGCTCTCCTTAGCCCCCGGTTTAAATTTCTTTGGAGAGAGATTTATGCCGGGGTCTCTTCTTTCAAGGGCCTCCTTTTCCCATTTTTCCGGATCTTTGAGCCAACACGTGGATCAGTTGGTAGGGGAATTCGTCCATCACGCGACCGACTGGAGATCCTTGGCCGCCATGACCGCCGGGGGCGTCGCGTATCGGATGGGGCGAATCGGCGCGATGGGCCTCGGTGGGGGCCACGGGGTGCGGACCCTCTCCGTCGGCATAGGTCTTGGCGCTGAGGTCTCGGCGTTTGAACTTTCCCACCGTACGTTGCAAACCGTGGGGGCGCGGTCTCCGCGCCCGCAATTTGAACCCAATCGGATGGGCGGGGAAACCCCGCCCCTACATCCGGAAAATCCGAATTTATGGCGTTGGTCCGGTCCCGGCGGTCTCCGCCAGGGCCTCCTCTCTTCCTTGGTGACTTTCTCGACCTTAAAAGGTTTCGGAAGGCTGACCCAAGGCCAGAACCTCATCGCCCGGCATCTCGCCCAAGACACGGGCATGGTCATTGGCCACCAGATGACCGGAGCCCTGGGCATCGCACCCAAACCGGAAGAGCCCCTCATCGAACAATTCCTGCACGCGGAGGCCACGAATCTTCAGATCGAGGCGGGGATGGCCCTCGGGCATGGTTTGATGGGGGGAAGGCTTCTCGCTTCGGAGAGAGGATTGGATCTTAAACTTGAGTTCCAAAAATTAGAGTCGGCCATGAGACTCAAAACAAGAAAGGCCTTGCTCGTAGGCCATCCCCTCTTGTCGCCCCTTTGGATGTTTATGGGCGCGGAGGGAATCGGTGGTCCCGGCGATGGGGGAAAAAAACCGCTCACAAAGGAGCATCTAGAATTCCTGGAAAGCCTCGCCGGGGTGGATCGACCCACGAGGCGGGAGCGAGTTCAAACTCTCTTAGGTCTCGTGACCGAGGAAAATCACCAAATCTTTCTGAATCACGCGTTCCATTGGATGGGGTCCACCGACATGGAAACATGGCGGGATCTTATTCCCCTCGTCTCGGAAGGGATTTTCCCTCATTTGGAAGACCCGGGATTGTTCATCGGACTGCTCGGCCAACTCCTCAGGGACTCCCCCAATGTTCAAGGACGGCGGAACATCATGGCAACCTTGGAGGAAATTCTATTGTTGCGAAGGCACAACGCCGTCCAAAGGAAAATCGTCCAAATTCTCGAAGATCGGTTGAATGATGAAAATGATCTTGTCCGCCACGATGCGGTCCAAATTTTGACGAAAGCCGCGCCCCGTCTGCGATCCGCCATCTTAAAGATGTTGGCTCAAGCTCTTAAAAGTCGAATCAAATGGGTCTCCGCCCCCTCCTCCCTCGAGGCCAATCGCCTGGTTTTCTCGGCAGTGGAACAGGTTTTAGGAGGCCAGCCTAAAGCTCCTGAAATGAGCCAAAGATCGCCGAAGACCGGCGAAAAAAAAGGAAGAGAGGTTTATTCCCTGAGCAAAGAGGAAATCGACGCCTTGATCCTTTGTGTCATCCGAGGGGATGAGGAGGCTCGGACCCGTTTGGAAGAAGAGGCCAAGGGAGGGAATTTTCACGCCTCCGCTCGACTCGACGGGATCGATCGAACTAAGAACGGCCGGGCGGCGTTTGTGGAAAAGTTTCTCGACGAGGCGAACGTTGACCGCTACATCGAGCTCGCCAAGGAAAGCCCCGAGGCCCTTGTGGCCCTGGTGACCCTGGCCGTCGTGGGAGGCAAAAACAACAAGAAGGCCAAGGAGGCCCTCGCCTCGAAGGAATTGAATGTGGAGGGTCTTGCTCAAAAGGCCTTCCTCAATCCGAACCTTCGGGACATTGTGGAGGTCTTGGCGACCTTGAATCATCCGATCGCCGAGGCGGCGGTGCGAAAATGGGAGGATGGAAATCGTTACGGGCTGAACGCCGTTGCCGGCCCGGCTCTAGGGCTCATCCATGGCTTCTCCGGAGGAGATCCCACGACATCCATCTTGCTCTCCGGTCTAGGCACCCTCGCCTTTCTCGGAATGGCCTCGGGAATTTTTCCGAAGATCACCCGACGGGCGAAGGAGATCTTTCTCTCTCCTCTCTGGATGTTTATGGGCACCGGGGGGATCGGTGGTTTAGGGGACGAATCGCGGAAGGATGCCCATTTTTAGCAAATCAGTTTAGGAGGTCTTCTGCTTGCTCCGCTCGAAGACGGAAAACGCGGTGGCCAGCATCCCGGCCATGTCGCTGGTGCTGGAGGGCACGATCATGGTGTTGGTGGAGCGGGCCAGCTGGCCGAACTGGCGCACGTACTCTTCGGCGACCCTGAGTTTCGCCGCATCGTAGCCTCCCTCGGTTCCGATCACGTCGGCGACCTGTTTCAAGCCATTCGCGGTCGCCTCGGCAACGGCCAAGATGGCGGAGGCCTGGCCTTGGGCCTCGTTAATGAGCTTCTGCTTGTCGGCTTCGGAATTCTTGATCGTCTCCTGCTTATCGCCTTCGGCGCGGTTGATCTTCGAATCCCGGTCGCCTTCCGACTCCAAGATCTTGGCACGCTTCTCCCGTTCGGCCCTCATCTGCTTTTCCATGGCGGCAAGCACGTCTCGAGGGGGAGTGATCGACTTAATCTCATAGCGGAGTATCTTGACGCCCCACGGGTCCGTCGCCTTGTCCACGGCCATGACGATGGCGTTATTAACATGCTCCCGCTCTTCGAAAGTGCGATCTAAATCCAGCTTTCCGATTTCGGAACGCAGTGTCGTCTGGGCGATCTGTACGATGGCCTGTACGTAATTGTGGACGCCGTAAGAGGCCCGGGCAGGGTCGATCACCCGGAAGAAGAGGACTCCGTCGACCCCCACCTGCACGTTGTCCTTCGTGATGCAGACCTGTTCCGGGATGTCTAAAACGATCTCCTTCAAGTTGTGCTTATATTTCACGCTTTCTACGAAGGGCAGCACGATATGGAGGCCCGCATCCATGGTGCGGCTGTATTTGCCGAGGCGCTCGACCACATAAGCGTTCTGCTGGGGAACGATCCGGACCGTGCGCAGCAGCATGATCGTGGCGAAAATGAAGAAGACAAAAGCTAGGATCAACATGAGGGATTCTCCTTTAACCGGGGGGTTTCAAGGTTTAAGGGTTTCATTTAAGATTTATAAATTCTTTTAAGGATGAAGGACCAAATTCACCCCTTCGGTGCGGATGATGGTGACGGTATCGCCTTTCTTCAGCAGCTGATCGGACTCATTCACCGCCGTCCATGTGGCTCCTTGATACTCGACTTGAGACCTCCCCCGCGGAGGCACGTCGGCGCTTAAGAGCAAGGGCCGGCCTTGGTCCACCAAGATCTTATTTTTAGGATCGAAGCTTTCGACCAACTTTTTTCTTAAGAGAAGGAGGCTCGCCAAGCCGACTCCTCCGAAGATGGTGAGCTCGGCGGGAAGGGAGTTCAATCCGAACAATTTCACCAGGGCGACGATGAACGCGGCGATGCCGAAGAATAAAAGGACAAAATGGGTCGAGATGATTTCGATCACCAGAAAAACAAGACCGATGACCGCCCAAAAGATGATCGAGATTTGCATAGAACGGCCCCTATCCCGCGAAAACTATAATCTCAAGAGGTTTAGTGGTCATGGCCATGCGCCCCGTGGGCATGGCCATGCTGAAGCTCCTGGTCGGTCGCCTCGCGGATCTCCGTCACCTCGACGTCGAAGGTCAGATCCATGCCGGCCAGGGGATGGTTGGCGTCCAGAGTCACTTCGCTTTCGGAAAGCGCGATCACCTTGAAGGGGATCGCATGCTCGTCCTCGCTGGAATAATACTCGTCGCCTACCTTGACCTCTTCAACTTGAAACTGCTTTCGGGGAACCTTCAGGACGTACTTTTCCTCGCGAAGCCCGTATCCGTCGGCAGCGGAAACCAAAATCTTTTTTTTGTCGCCCGCCTTCAGCTTACCCATTTGGTTCTCCAAACCGGGAATGATTTGTTCGGCCCCTTCGAGATAAGTCAGGGGCTCCTTTCCTTCGGATGAGTCAAGGGTCTCTCCCGAGGGGGACGTCAGGGTGTAGTGGAATGAAATAACCCGTGGGTTCATTGCTTCTCCTTATCTTTATCTTTTTTTGTCATTCCTGCTTAAGCAGGAGTCCTTTTGCTTCAGAGGGATCCCCGCTTTCGCGGGAATGGCAGGAATAGGATCACTGCCTCTTGAATTTCTTATATTGGATTCGATGGACTTGGTCCGCCTCGGAACCTAAACGTCTCTTCTTATCCTCTTCATAGTCCGAGAAGTTTCCCTCGAACCAAGTGACCTGACTCATCCCCTCGAAGGCGAGAATATGGGTCGCGATGCGGTCCAAAAACCAGCGGTCGTGGCTGATGACCACGGCGCAGCCGGCGAAATTCTCGAGGGCCACCTCGAGGGCCCTCAAGGTGTTGACGTCAAGGTCATTGGTGGGCTCGTCCAAAAGAAGGACGTTTCCAGCATCTTTTAAAGCCATGGCCAAATGCACTCGGTTTCGTTCCCCACCGGAAAGAACCGAGATCTGTTTTTGCTGGTCGGTGCCGGAGAAGTTGAAGCGGGCGATGTAAGCCCGGGCGTTCACCTCGCGCGTCCCGAGCTTGATCGTATCAAGCCCCCCGGAGATCACCTCGTAAACCGTGCGGGTGTCGGAAGGGGAAAAGCGGTTCTGGTCCACATACCCGAGCTTCACCGTTTCACCGACCTTGAAGCTTCCCTGATCGGGTTTTTCCAAGGTCATGATCATCTTGAAAAGGGTCGTCTTTCCAGCCCCGTTCGGTCCGATGACGCCCACGATCCCCCCTTGGGGAAGCTTAAAGTTTAAGTTCTCAAAAAGCAGGTTATCCCCGTAGGCTTTCGATACATTTTGAGCATCGATCACGGTCGTGCCGAGGCGAGGTCCCGGCGGGATGTAGATTTCCATGTCCTCATTGCGTTTCTCGTTTTCCTGGGCCAGCATGGTTTCGTAATTGCTGATCCTTGCCTTGCTTTTGGCCCGCCTCGCCGACGGCGTCTGGCGGATCCATTCCAGCTCCCTCTCCAGGGTCTTGATCCGCTTGGCTTCCGACTTTTCTTCGCGGGCAAGCCGCTCCTGTTTCTGGGCGAGCCAGGACGAATAGTTTCCTTTCCACGGAATTCCGTGGCCCCGGTCCAGCTCCAAAATCCATTGAGCTACATTGTCCAAGAAATAACGGTCGTGGGTGACGGCGATGATCGTCCCTTTGTACTGCTGAAGGTGACGCTCCAGCCAGTAGACCGATTCGGCATCGAGGTGGTTGGTGGGCTCGTCCAAAAGAAGGATGTCGGGCTCCTTCAAGAGAAGCCGGCAGAGGGCGACCCGTCTCCGCTCGCCTCCGGAGAGAACCTTGACGGAGGCGTCGTTGGGCGGACAGCGGAGGGCATCCATGGCCAGCTCGAGTCGGTTGTCCAACTCCCAGGCATTGGCATGGTCGAGCTTTTCTTGAACGGCCGCCTGCCTCTCCAGAAGTTTATTCATCTCGTCGTCGGACATAGGCTCGGCGAACTTGGCGTTGATCGCCTCGAACTCCTTCAAAAGATCGACGATCTCCTGCACCCCCTCCTCCACCACCTGACGCACGGTCTTCGATTCATCCAGGTGCGGCTCCTGCTCCAGGTAGCCCACCGAATAGCCTTTGGCGAAGGTCACCTCGCCCAAATATTCTTTGTCCACCCCCGCGATGATCTTGAGCAGGCTCGACTTGCCGGCGCCGTTCAGCCCCAAAACGCCGATCTTGGCGCCATAAAAAAACCCCAGGGAAATATCCTTGAGCACCTCTTTCTTCGGGGGATGAACCCTCCCTACCCGGCTCATGGAAAAAATGACTTTATCAACTTCGTTGGACATAACTTTCCTTTGACTTTGAAAATAAATGGAGGTTTGCTCTACCGAATTCGCGTGAGGGGTACAAGATCAAAAGATTTTCTTAAGAAGGAGATCTTATGGGGTTCGATTTTCTACAGGAGAGGAAGAAACTGCCCGTCGCCGTCCAAGAACTCATCACCCGCTTTCCCGAGATCCCACAGGATTTGCACGGCGAGCCCATCGTGGCCAAGGTGGCGAAGAGCCTTCAAGACCTCCTCCGCATCGCCCGCAAACCCTCTCCCTGCGCCACCGAACACGACGCCACCAACTATTTCTATCTCAAGATCGTGGGCCCCATGGCCATCTATGGCTACGGTCTGATCAAGCGGGATAAGGTCTTGGGTCAGTTGAAGGAACTCCTCGATCGTTACCATGCGGATCCTGACAGTTTCGCCGAAAGCCTGCTTCCTTCTCAAGAGGGCTTTCCCATTACCGGACGCCCTCTTGATTCTTAATCAGGACTGAGGACTGAAGTCTGAGTGCTGAGGACTGAGTAAAAACTTTAACGCTGGCGGCGGCCACAGACTCAGTCCTCAGTCCTGCCTTCAAGGTAAGATCTCCACCTCCGTCCCGTTCTTGACCGCCCCCCAGATCTCTTCGATTTCATTGTTCGTCACCGCAATGCATCCATCGGTCCAATCGAACAACAAATGGCTCTTTCCGAAGTCGGGGAGCCCGTTAGGCAGTCCGTGGATCATAATGTCCCCTCCCGGCGAGACCCCGCGATTCTGGGCCTGCTTTTTATCCGAGGCGTTCGGATAAGAAACGCGGAGGGATCGATGAAATTGGCTGTGGGGATTGCGCCCGCTGATCGTATATTTTCCTTCCGGCGTCTTTCCGTCTCCCTGCTCCGTCTTGGGGCCGACCGGCTCCCTCCCCAAGGAGATTCGGTAGCTCTTGAAGACTTGGCCGTCTTTGATCAAAGACAAGGTCCTCTTCGATTTTTCCACCAAGACCTTGTCGGGTCCCTCGAGAACGTCCCCTTTAGCTCCTGCCGCCGAGAAAAATGAGAGGAAGGAGAAGGCGAGCCCGAGAGCCGTCCACCTAAACCGTCGCATGGACCACCTCCCGTCCGGAGTTCACCGCATACCAATCCACCCTCCGGGTGATGAACATGATGAGCCCTAAGATCACGAACAGCCCGACGGAACCCAAGAGCAAGGCCAGGTCCTGCAATTGGAGGAGGACGTAAAGATAGCCGTAGAGTCCCGAGAGGATGCCCCCCATCACCACCGCGCGTCCGGCGTTCTTCAACACTTTGCTCGAATAAAAGACGATGAGCAGAACTGTCGCCGCCGTCGCGGATACATAAGCGAGGACGAAGCGGATGTGCTCCGCCAAGGAAAGAAGCAGAAGATAAAAAAGGCAGAGGGCGAAGCCGACCAAGAGATACTGGATGGGATGAATGCGGAGCTTGCCCATGATCTCGAAGAAAAAGAAGGTGATGAACGTGAGCGCGATGAAGAGAACGGCGTATTTCGCCGTGCGTGTGGTTTTCTGATAGGTCTCCACGGGGAGGAAGAGGCTCACGCCGTAGGCCGATTCGGCCCAGTCATCGGGCTTCAATTCATTACCCAGCCACTGCTGGGGGTAGTTCCGGCCCAGATCCAGCACCTTCCATTGGGCCGTGAACCCCTTCTCATCCACCGTGCGCTCCACGGGGAGATAGGCCCCGATGAAACTTGGATCCTTCCAATTCGAATGGAGGACCGTCTCGGTCGTTTTTCCGAAGGGGAGAAAATTGAGATCCTTGCTCCCCGCAATTTTCAAAGGAAAGGAAAACGCATACACCTCGCCGGGCTTTCCTCCCCTTAAATCTTGTATCTTAGCGGCCATGCCGGAGGGAAAAACGTCACGAGCCGCGCTCCCCGGCTCGAAAGAGGCCTTTCGATCGCCCCAGGAGAGCGCCACCGATTCGCGAATGGCCCGCATGTCGGGGATCCCGACCGAAAGAAAGGAGTCTTCCCAAAAGATATCCTTCTCGGCGATCCGCCACTGGGAAAAATCAGGCCTTAAAAACCGTCCCTGAACCTGAAGGGAGACCTGGTAGAGGGGAATCTTGAAGATCCCGCGGTAGCGAACCTCGGGGATGACCTGACCTTCGAACTTCAATTGATCGGGAAGAAAGTGGGCAAACTGCGTGACGTTGTGAACCTTGCCCTTCTCATCCTTCAAGGGAGCCAGGTAAGGAACCGTCAAGACGGGGCCTCCCAAGGTCTGCTCCCGGCCCCAGGTGCGAATCACCTCCCAGTCAGCCGAATCCTGGCGCTCGTTTCTTTCGGTAATGAGGGACTGGATCATCCCCATGGGGAGGAAAAGGATGAGAATCAAAAAACCGACGAAGAAAATTTTTCCCAAAAGCCACCATCTCTGCGACGGAGGTTTGACAGGAATGTTGATAGGGGGTGGTGTCATGCTTTTCTCCTTTCACGGGACATGGTGAGTGCACTCGAGTCTCACCATGTTCCCTTTTGGAGCTATTGGAAGTCCCGAGGATGAAAGGAGTATGAAGCGACCATGAATTCTTCATGAAATCGGAAACGAGATCTCGGCCCTTACCCCCGAGGAGTTGCGATTTTCGACCTTCGCCTGTCCCCCGTGCAGGTGGACGATCTCCCTGACGAAACTTAAGCCCAGCCCCGTGCTCTTCCTCCCCGTATCGGGGCGCTTGAGCGAATAGAACTTCTCGAAGATCCTCGGAAGGGCGTAATCGGGAATACCGGGGCCTTCATCCTCCACCGAAAAACGGATCTTATCGTCGTCCTTCCCGGCCACAACGCGGATCCGGCCTTGAAAGGGGCTGAAATCGACGGCGTTCTGAAGGAGGTTCAAGACCGCCTCCTCGATCAAAAAACGCTCCCCTTGAAAAAGAAGCCCTTCGGAAAGCTCGAGATGCACCGAGAGCTTTTTCTTTTCGAAGAGGCTTCCCATGCGCCCCAAGGCCTCCTCGGCCAAGGCCTTCAGATCGATCGTCTCCCGGGGACCGGCCTCCCGCCTCGCCTCGAGGGAGGCGAGCTGAAGCATCCGCTCCACGATCTTTTCCATCCGCGCGGATTCGGAACGGATATTGGCGAGAAAACGGCCCCGCTCTTCCCGAGGCATCTCCTCGTCCATCAACTCGGCGGCCCCCCGGACGGCGGCGAGGGGACTCTTGAGCTCGTGGGTCAAGCTTTGCACGTACTGTTCCACATATTTTTTCCCCTCCAAGGCCTCCCTCATCTCATCAAAGGCCTCCCCCATCTCTCCGATCTCGCTTCGTCCCAAATTGGGAAGCTTGACCGTCCTTCCGTCGCGGACCGCCCGGGCATAACCGGTCAGCTTTTGAAGGGGACGGGTGACCCAGAGGGAGAAACCGATGCCTAAAAGTATGGCCGAGATCGCCGCGAGCAGACCGGCGATCAAAATCTGGGGACGGGCCGTCTCGATGAAAAAATTGAGGTTGGAAGTGGGTTTCGCGACGGTCAAGGCGCCGACGATCTTGCCTTGCGAGTAAATAGGTGCCGAGACATGGAGGACGGAACTCGTGGGATCGGACCGTGTCATGCGCGTCGTTCGGGCCCCGTATTCCCCCCGGAGGGTGAAAAAAATGTCCCTCCATGTGGAAAAATCGCGTCCTTCCTCCTTTCCATGATCGGAATCGAAGAGCACGATCCCCTTCTCGTCGGTCACGTAGACCCTCTGATCAACGCGGGTCTTGAGAAGGCGGTAGATCCGGGCGGAGAAGGACCGCTCCGCGGTCCTCTGAAAGGTCATCTTTAACCCCTCCGTGGAGATCTTTCCGTCTTTGATCCCGACCTCGACCCCCGCGGCCAGAATATGGGCCTCGTCGACCAGCGCCTCCTCCACCGATTCCAAATAACGGGGACGCAAATCCTTAAGGATATAGTCGACTAAAAAATAGAAACCGACCGCGATCAGGAGGGTGAAGCTTAAAATGATGCGGGTGCGAATCGACATTATAGAA
>Ga0066388_100000921_pt1 | contig 15438 bp, 14 predicted proteins | sample PanSoiMetaGPlot6_FD_64539 | JGI IMG/M metagenome (GOLD analysis project Ga0066388, IMG submission 64539) | Tropical forest soil microbial communities from Panama analyzed to predict greenhouse gas emissions - Panama Soil - Plot 6 (Hybrid Assembly) | ecosystem: Environmental > Terrestrial >... | reverse complement strand
AACGACGGCTGTGGAGGCCAGAAGGATGATTACGACAGCAAGCACATTGCCGTTCAGCACCGGCCCTCCGAGAATGTCAGTGGCGATCGTCTTAACCACTTTGTCGCCAGCGATGAGGGCCCCCAGCGTGGAGAAGACAGCGATTAAAACTACTGCCTCTGCCTTTGAGCGCACGCCGGCTCCATATGCTGGACCCATCTCAGCGCCTGAATTATTGCCGCCGACATTGACTGCCAGAGCAAAACAGATGAGTGTGGCTGCCGCTGTTAATAGATCCAAGATGCTTGACTACCCGCCGCTGCAAATTTTCTTGGAAACTATAACAGAGCTCGCTGTCCGGGCGAGATCTATGCTCTGCCACCGGCAGCTCCGGCTGCTGCCGGGCGATAAGCAGCCAGAAGCCCGGCAGGGCGCCTGCAGTTCACAGAGGCAAACTTCAAGAGAGAAAAATAATGCGGGATATGGCGCCACCGACCTCCTTAACTTGAGCTGTGCGTTGCCGTTCAGGTTCCGTTATGAAGCCTTGCTCATGGTCGTTTCGGCCCGGAGATCTTGATTCACTCCGGAAGCTTGCAATGTATGAGCCTGTCGGGAACAATACAACGTTCATATATGAGTAGGCACCTGTTTATTGCGGGTGCACAGCGCTCGGGCACTACATACCTGTATCATGCTCTGGATGAGCATCCGGCGGTAGAAATGGCCCGCCCCGTTCATCCCGAGCCGAGGTTTTTCCTTCAGGAAGGCTCAGAAGATCGGCTCGACGAATATCTGTCCAAGTTCTTCGGTGCCAAGAAAGGCGTGCTTATCAGAGGAGAAAAAAGCACCAGTTATATCGAATCGCGTGAGGCAGCGAGGCGGATCTCCAGGGTATTCCCTGATGCGATTGTGGCCTTTATTTTGCGAGATCCGGTGTACCGAGCGATCTCAAATTACTGGTACACGGTTTCGCATCATTTGGAAGACCAGCCTATCGATGTTCTGCTCGACGAGTCAGCACAGAGTCGGCCCTACAAGAATGTGTCCGTCTCCCCGTATGCCTATCTGAATCGGGGAAGGTACGTCGATTACATAGACGCTTATGCTGATTACTTTAGCCCAGAGCAGCTGCGCATCCTTGTCCACGAAGACTTTGTCGGGAACCTGCAGGCGGTAAAGAGCTTTTATGAGTCGATTGGGCTACCGAGTGACTTCGTTCCGCCCACACTCGACGATACAATCAACGATGCTCCCTACGGACTCGCCGCAACACCGCCAGAGATTGTCGAGTTCCTCAGGTCGTACTATCTGGACCTGAATCAGCGCCTGTCTGCCAAGTACGCTGTTGATATTGGGGCGTGGGGGGCCGAGGAATCGTCTCGGTCGGCCGGCGGCCAGTCGACAAGAGTGACAGCCGCAGGCTGACCTATGCACCACGCGAGCTGTTCACGGCAAGTGCATTTCGCCCTGTTCGGGAGCTCAAGCACTGCAAATCCTCTTCTTTCAACAGCCACTACTTCTTGGCGATAAGCAGCAGTGAGCTACCCTTCTTTAAGCTGATTCCTGATTTCAGCAACAATCGCTCGCCGCTCAAAGTCATTTCTAAGGCCGCGTTTACAAGCGGGTTGATCTTGAGTTCGGCTACCGGATTGTGCTCCTCTATGAGCTTTTTTCGAGAGCGCACTAGCTTGAAGAGGGGAAGCAGCACACTTACAAACGAGGTAACCTTAACCACCTTAAAGCCAGCCTCTCTGACCTTATCCCTCAATTCATCAGCTTCATACCGGCGGCAGTGACGGGCATACTCATCGTGCGTGCTCCACAGCTCTTTGTGCTGCGGCACCGTAAGTATTATGCCCCCGCCGTCGCGGGAGACCGCTTTGTACATATTCCTCAAGACGTCCCGGTCCTCTTCGATGTGCTCTAAGACGTCGAATGCCCCGATGACATCAAATTCATTGGAAAACGGAATCTCGCGAGCGTCCATTTGCAGAAAGGAAGCACGCGGCACTCTCGCCCGGGCAACTCTAAGACCGTACAGGTACAGCTCCGCTCCATAGAGGCTGAGGCCCGGGCAGGCTCGCTGAATCCCGTGCAAGACGAAGCCCGACCCGCAGCCAATCTCAAGGAAGCTGCGTGCACGCGGAAAGTACTTGCGAAGCCCCCAAACTATCAGCTTATTGCGGGACCTGAACCAGAAGTTCTTCCTCTCATGCTCGAACAGTTGATCAAACCGCTCCAGACGAAATCCATCATTGGCAAAGGCGAGATTAGGTGCAAAGCTGAGCTGTCCTTCGAGAGATACAGGACTGCTGCTGCAAGCGGGGCAATCCCAGCTCGAGGCATCGAATTCGCAGTGGCACTCCAGACAGAGCTTCATTGCTCCTCCTAGGTAAATTGCCTTAATAGCCAGCCCTGATTTTACACCATCGTCCCAGTCAATTCGACCAGTCGGGGCATGCGCACAGATCTTGAACGCGGGCTCAGCAGGTCGTTAGACCCTCCGTGTCGGCCCAATCGTATGCGCGGCCCGGGAGCTGGTTACCTGATATACACCAAATCGAAGAGGTTGGCACTGATATTTCAGTCTGAATTCTGGCGACTCGCGGTAATGCTCTTCCACAAATCTCTTGAGCAGTTCAATGGACGGACTGCCATTTATCGCCACAAAGAACACCTTCTTCCGGTGGAGCAACTCTTCAAGATTCGCGGCACCGGCCTGTCTCATTCTCGCCTCTCCAGCGGCGAAAGGCATGAGGGAAGGCCATAACATGTTCATGGATCCAAAATATGCACTCGGATTCTCCAGCGGCGAAATAAGCCAAATTGGAGGAGGTGATGGGAGGATGACGAACAACTGGTTGCTGTTCGGCTTGAGCTCCGCAATGGCAGCCTTCCATAACTGCCGGCCAGCCAGGACTCGGTGCGTAGTTGAGCGGTGAAGCTGGTACAGGGTAAAGGCACAAAAAGCCGTCAGCGCTCCTGCCAACCCAACCACGGCCAGGCGCCGCTGAAGCTGAAGACCGGACAACCTTTGCCTGACCACCTGTCCGTAACCCAAGTCGACACAATACAATAAATGGAGCACCATAAAGGAAAGGATGGGCAGATAGACTCGCTGCTCCAGCTTCATGAAGCAGACCAGGTAGATGACCAGCGCTACACCGGAAGCAATGAATATGGACCCGCGAGCTATGCCGAGCTTCCTCCTGTCCAGGAACCACAAACTGCATAACACGGTCAACAATGCTGGTAGTGTGAAAGGATCGCTGGCAGCCCGCCGCAGCGTATCGATCACATACCGGGCGCTGAGCTGACAGCGATGAGGACAGAAGCCCTCCTGGAGACGTCGCAGTTTCGTTAAGCTGCATACCTGCGGATCAAGGAAGAGGAAATTCTCAAAACAGGCCACATCATTCAGGCTCCAACCCACTGCACTTACAGCTTTGGAGCGAGCACACAGTCGATTGAAATCAACAATATTCACCTTGATACTCTCAAAAGCATACAGATCCTGCCAGGAACGATCTCTCTCGTAATACCAGTAATCAAACTGCCACAACAGCAGCGCCAGCATAAGCACACTGGTCAGGAAGGCACAGCCTCGCACCAGCCTGGTATCTGGTTTTGGCAGGCGAAAGTAACGGCTGAACAGAAACAGTACGGCTAAGAGTATAGACAGTTCACCGCTGCGAATTCGTATCAACAGGCCGGCAAGGATTAGAAAAGCGCTTAAGATCCATAAGCCAGGCCTGTTGCCCGTTTCACCCCTGTCCCTCTCAAGACAGTACAGCATGACAAGAGCGCCTGCCTGAGCTATGAACGCGCCGGTGCTTGTGAAAGTCAGGTTCGCTAAACAGCTCATCTCCGATACCGCGAAAAACAGGAGACAGACCGATAGTTTGGTTAATCTAAAACCTTGCTGAAGGAAGACGAACAAGATCGCAGTCATGCCAATCGCGTGAACCATTAGCAGATAACCGCCGTACCATGGCACATTTGAATTCAAGCAATACAGAGTTTTGAGAGCGAGTCCGATCAGAACATGACTGTCGCGAAGATGCTCGTCAGGCTTGCTGAATATGCCACAACCTGATGCGGTCATGGCCATGCGTACATCGTCACAGGAGTTGTAGGACGGAATGAAAAGCGCACTATAGGCCAGAAGAATGAGCGCCACCACAAGAAAGCTCAGCGCGCATGTGACTACGGCTCGGGGACAATTGTCTGGGCCAAGCCTCGGCTTGAGCCAGCCGTGACTACCGTAGTGTTCCTCTCGTCGGTCTATGGTAGCTTGACTCATCTTCTTCTAAAAATTCCGACTCCATCGATCTGCTTTTCCAGTACGTAGTTGACTTGAAGCTCGGCTCCCAATTTGCTTAAAAACTCTAATCTCTCCGGAAGTTGTGGCTGCTTCAGGTAGGTAACCACGTAGAGTGGTCTCTTTTGAAACAGGAGCTCTAGCTCGTGCGTAGGAGTAGATGCCGGCCCAGACAATGCCTGCACAGCTGAACGGGTCCACATACCGCTTGGATGAGCAATCCGTGTGGGAATGCGAGCGTCCAGAAGCCAGTAGCCGATGTGCAGGCAATTGAAATAAACGTATTGGCCCTTGACCTGCTTGCTCCGCAAGTAGTCAGCGACCTTGTAAGCAGTATCCGACCCCTTTTTTCTGACCGCTGTCTTCCATGCATATGTGTACTCTGAATAAACCGGTTGCAGCGCCAGAAAGAGGGCGCAACACGTCGACAAGCTAGCCAGCGCCCACATCCTGGAGGCTAAACAAAACTGGAAGACGTAACCCGAAATCGCCGCTGTGAACGGAACCAACACGATGTAACAGTGCCTCTGACCAAGTGTTCCAGCGGCCACTATGGTCAGAAATCCGGCGAGGGAAAATACGGCCATCACCGCCACAAACGACCTCTTTCGTTCATACCGGCCTTTTCCCGTCAGCGCTACCAGCAGTCCGCAAAATGGCACTAACCAGGCGAGCAGGAAGCCGGCTTTGTTCATGTACTTGAACTGTTGGCCCAGGGAAGGAACCAAACTAGCCAATCTTGACGATTCGGCCAGGTGGGCGGACGCATACCTGGAAGCGCCAACGATTGACGTATGCCACAGAAGGTCAAGCTTGCCCAAGAGCGCATAGGCGAGCAATTGACTGAGCATGGGCAGACCGCAACCGAGAATTAACAGCAAAATGACCGAGAGGGCCCTCTTGGTCCTCCTGCCTTTGAGGGTGAAGAGAGTAAGGGCCAGCGGTGCCAGAAGGAAACCGGCAAGATTGGTCTTGAGAGCGCTCGCCAATCCAACAAGCAGGCCGATCAAAAAGCCGCGCCGCGGTGTCAACGAACCGGTTGGCCAGATTAGCGCTACACAAGCAAGAGGCACCAGCGCTATATGCTCGAGCATGGTGGCACCCAAACATTGATCTATTGTCGTGAAGACGATGACAGAAATGCCGGCCATAAGGGCCCCCAGCATGCCAAAGCGTCTGCGGCAGGTGAGGTAGATGCACACAGAGGCAACGAAGACACAGGCCAGGCCACCTAGGCGTACTGCTGCTATTGACCTGCCAAAAAGCAAAATGAAAAAGGCATAGGGCACACACGCGCTTGGTGGCTTGACGTCCACCAGGACAGTCTTCGGGAGGTGTCCATCGAGTATGCTCTGCCCGATCAGGATGTAGGTGCTCTCGTCCCAATCGATTACCGGGTGGCAGAAATAGGGAAGCCGGACAAGAACCGTCACCAGCAGGAGTAGAAGAATGCCCCCCAACAGCCCCAACCGGTCAGGCTGGCCTCCTTGGCTGCCCGGTCGCGCCGGCTCACCCTGGGCTGGCGGCAACGGCTCCTTTAGTGCGTTTACCTGCACATTACCTCCCGCTCCTGCTGACACAAGGCCGCCGGTAGTCTGTCCAGGACAGCAATCAAATCTTCTTTATCCTTGAGCTAGGAATTTTGGCTCTGGCAGCTGCAACTGCTGGATAAAGGCCGTCCTCCTCACAATCCTCTAGAATCAAGGCCCCGGCACCAATAATGCATCGGGCACCAACCCTGATGTGATCTCTAAATGTAGAGTTAACGCCGAGAAAGCAGTTCTCGCCGATTTCAGTTCCGCCCGAGATCACCACATGCGAAGAGATGAAAGCATTGTCTTTGATCCGGCAGTGGTGGCCCAAGTGGTTGCCACTCCATATGGTGACGTTATTGCCGATATGGACAAACGGCTGGATCGTCGTGTCCTCAAGGATCAGACAGTTGTCGCCGATGGTTGGCTTGGTCCATTGCGAGGTTCCTGAGCTAACGTATGAGATGAGCTGATAGCCTCTCTTCTTGGCTTGCTCATATTTCTCTCGCCTCAGGCTATTTAAGCCAGCATAGCCGACAGCAATCAGCATCGCTGCTTCGGACGGAGGAAAGTGCCTTTCAACTTCGTCAAACGGGATCAGCGGCAGTCCACAAAAGCGGTCATCTCTTATGAATTCACGGTCGACCGTAAACGCTTTCACTTCATAAGGACTGTCATAGGTCAGGTAGAAGTGAGCCACCTCGGCTATTTGCCCGATCCCGAACAACACAACCTCATTCATTTCTCACTTTCCTCATCCGGTCATGCTGACACTTCTTCAGCGCTGGATTGTCGGGCCAGCAGAGCAGGTCTAAAATCTCGATCGGGCTGGCGAAAGAACTCCTCGATGCTGGCAACGACATATGAGATCTGCTCGTCGGATAGACTGCGCCAGAATGGCAGCCTGATCAAACACTCGCTCGAATGCTCGGTAACTGGCAGCTCACCATGACAGCGCCCGAATCGAACGCCGGCTGGTACATTGTGAAGCGGCACGTAGTGGAAGAGTGCGCCAACCTCTCTTTGCTTTAAATAAGAGAGCAAGGCATCGCGGATCTCCGCGGACTGAACCAGCAAGTAGTATAGATGTCCGTTCTGCCCGCAACCAGGCGGCACGCTTGGCCGGCGCACGAAGCCTTCTGACTGAAGTGGCTCCAACAGTTCGTGGTACCGGTTCCAGACCCGCAAACGTTCACTGGTTATCTCCTCCGCCATCTCGAGCTGGGCAAACAAGAACGCTGCTTGAAGCTCACTGGGCAAGAACGAAGATCCAACATCCACCCATGTATATTTGTCGATCTCACCCCTGAAGAACGCACTGCGATTGGTGCCTTTTTCTCTAATGATCTCGGCACGACGCGAGTAAGCCGGATCATTGATCAGCAGGGCTCCGCATTCTCCGGCAATCAGGTTCTTAGTCTCATGGAAGCTCAATGCCGCAAACTGGCCTATGGTTCCGAGCCGTCTTCCCTTGTATGTGCCCAGTATGGCGTGCGCGGCATCCTCCACGACCTTTAGCCCGTGCCTGTCGGCCAGCTCCATGATCCTATCCATCTCGCAAGCTACGCCGGCGTAATGGACCACCACAACTGCTCTCGTTCTGGGCGTGATCGCGCTTTCGATGAGGCTCTCATCAATGTTCAACGTGTCAGGCCGAATATCCACAAAGACAGGAACCGCACCACGAAGTACGAAGGCATTCGCCGTGGAGACGAACGTGAATGACGGCATGATCACCTCGTCTCCGGGCTGCAGGTCCAGGAGAATTGCAGCCATCTCCAGAGCTCCGGTGCATGAGTGCGTCAGAAGCGCTTTGTGGGCGCCGAGCACCTCCTCCAACCAGTGGTGGCATTTGCGAGAGAACTGACCATCACCCGACAGATGGCAATTATTAATAGCGGCCTGGATGTACTCCAGCTCCTTGCCAGCCAACTCGGGTCTGTTAAATGGGAGATGCATCTTTTCAGAATCCTAGAGCCACAAAACAGCTGCGGCCATCCGTGGGGGTTCGCTTTGCCAGCTCCTGGCTCGCTCAATTTTATTATCTTTCGCTAGTTTGGGTGCTTAAATTAGGCCCATATTTGGGTTTGGCTACAAGTTTTGAGCGATGGCGCTCCTTCTTTCTGCCTATTCCTGACCGGTAAGCGACGCTGGCCAGGGTTTTGGCCAGAACAGGCGTCCAGCGCTTCAACGCACCGCAAGGCAAGGAAAGTTGGGGAGACTGCGGATCACCAGATGGAAGCCAGCCAGTTGCGCTGTGCCCAGTTTTTGGTTGGCCCGACCTGCACATGAGCAGCGTCACCGGGTGGGGCAGTGTTGGAAGCTCTTCATGTAGCGTTGTGCATCCGGCCCTTCGTTGAAAATCAGATCCAGGACTGTGACGTGATGATCGAAGGGCGGGAAAAGCTGATTATATTCCGGGTAGTCGGAGTAATCTATCCACACCACTTCCACACCCTCGCGACGGAACAGGTCCACGTCCAGATAGCTCTTCGCTGCTGGACCTGAGTAATAGATCTCCGCACCGGTCTGCTTGCACAGGCTGAGCAATCGCCAGTTTCGCTCCCCTTCGTCCCGGTAATCGCTGGCATTGGTGATTCGCGTCTGAATCCTGAGAATGTCGCAAATCAAGTGAATGAATTTCTGATTGACCAGTGACAGGCGTACCTCTGGCGTGTGCAGATAGCAACTTTCAAATCTCTCTTTGTAATCCTTGAAGTGCTTGGCGCTGGCGTAATTGGTACAGATAGCGCCCCAATGGCTGGCTCCCCATTTCGGATCCTCGATCTCAATTTCGTCAATCTTGGCAAAGTAATTGCCCTTGGACCGCACCGGGATAGTAAGCCACTCCGCGCCACGCGGAGTCTTAATCTTGTTGCGGTTGCGCCAGTCCCGGCGAGTGTATTGAACGATGTCGTAAAAGATAAATTCGTCGACCAGGTTTACCAGATCGAAGTAGCCTTTCCAGGGAATGTAGCTAGACTGAAGGATGGCGCACTTTTTCGGCATTCGGAAGCCCACCTGCTGCGAGCTGAACACTCGGTCCGTAATTCACACTTAGCCACCGTCCCATCCCAGAGGAAGCAAGGAGCGGTTTGAATCGCCCAATTATAACAGTAAGTCTCCCTCTGACTGCAGCCGTTAGAAGCGCCTAGAGCCTCTGTCGCTCGGCTTGTGTGCTAGGACTGTTTGCGCACAAGCACAGTGAACTCGTATAGCCCATAGTCGTGCAATAGCGCTACATTCCTGGAAAACTGGCGCTTACAGTAGTCGAAGAAAAAGCAGGGATCCCCGTAAAACAGATCGCCGCGTTGACGTTCTGGGTCCGAATAACTGGTGAGGATATTGAAAGAGAAGCCCCCTGTGCTCAGCGTGTCTAGCTTATGGAGCACATCAAGAATGTAGCGCTGCCAGTCCGCGTCCCGGTGGCCCAGCTTCACATTAAAAATACCGCTGGCGATCGTGTAATCTGCCGGTTGCATGAGCTCATTTTCAGCGACGAACCGGCACCGCGATCGGTCACTGTAGAGCCGATTCGCCTCTTCGATCATGCTCTTGGACCAGTCGAATCCGCAGTATTCGAAGCTGGAAAAGCGGCTGGCCAGGAAGGGGACAAGGGCGCCGTAACCGCAGCCGTAATCGTTTAACGAAAAGCCAGGATCCCGGTCAATAATCCTGGTGAGTTGCCAGAAGCGCAGCTCTTGCGACTCGATTGAGTTCCAATCCACACCCTGAGCGGTCGGACCGTGCTGTTTGATCTTATCGGTGTAGTAAGCACTCACAGTGGCCTTAATAAGCTCGCGCATCTCGCCGACACCGGCGTCTTCGCCGCTGAAATCCTGGTCGTTGGTATCTGTCCACTGGTCGGCGGGGGAATTGGTTATCACTGCATTGCTTGCCTCAAGCGCTAATGAAACTGGCAAGTGAGAATGCTAGCTTAATTACCGGGTAGGAGCTGAAGATGGCTCTAATTTAACCAGGCTGCCTAAACCAGCCCAGCTCAAAGGAATACAGCAGGCAGCGCTGGTTGAGTCCGCCTGGCGATCGTGAACCGCTTTTAATTACTTGAGATCATCCGTCAGTTATCATGGGTTGCCGTTTACCGGGCTCTTGGATTCTCGATTTTGACTCGTTGCCAAGCAAAGCAGAAGTGGGAAAAGCTCGGAAAAATTTACGAGCCCGATGGCCGGCGTCCGGACATGCTCAGCCATGCGGCGGTACCGGTTTGCTATCGCATTGGTGGGGACGTTTATCGGGTTTTCTTCAGCACACGGGACGCACAACAACGTTCTTCGACCTACTCAGCAACCTTCAGCCTGAGTAAGCCGCAGGAAGTTTTAGAAGTGGGCGAGCAGCCGGTAGTCGGTCCTGGGAGCCCAGGATCGTTCGACGATGCCGGTGCCATGGCTACAGCGATCCTGAAGGTCGGCACCGATCTGCTCCTTTACTACATCGGCTGGAATAGAGGAGTATCTGTGCCTTTCAGGAATTCAATCGGTCTGGCCGTTAGCCGAGATGGTGGCACCGCCTTTGAGAAGCTTCACCCTGGCCCAATCCTGGACCGAAGCCAGTTCGACCCGTGCTTTACGGCAAGCTGCCATGTGCTTGAACGAGAGGGCGGATACACGATGTGGTATCTCTCCGGGCTTCGCTGGGAACGAGACGAAATTGGAAATTTCAAGCACTTCTACCACATCAAGACAGCCGAGTCGCCGGATGCCAAAGTATGGCAGCGGACGGGACAGGTGGCCATCGATTTTAAGGACGACAGTGAACACGCGATCTCTGTTCCACGCGTGATCAAAACTGGGGCGGGATACTCCATGTGGTACTCCTACCGCGGTGATCGATATCGCATCGGTTATGCCGAATCAGTAGACGGGCTCAGTTGGAGCCGGATGGACGACCTCATTGAGCTGGCACCGTCAATCGAGGATTGGGATTCTGAGATGATATGTTACCCATTTGTTTTCGAGCATGGCAGCGACTTGTTTATGCTGTACAACGGCAATAGCTATGGCAAGACCGGCTTCGGACTTGCCAGACTGCAGAGATAGGTGGACTCATGAAACTTTCCATCGTGACCTCGATGTACTTCTCAGAACCGTTTATCAACGAGTTCTATAAGCGCATGCGCATCGCTGCAGAAAGGATTACTTCTGACTGGGAGCTAGTTCTGGTCAATGACGGTTCGCCCGATCGTTCGCTTGAGGAAGCAAGAAAACTAAGAGTGCACGATAACCGCGTGCGCATCGTAGATCTCTCCAGGAATTTTGGCCACCACAAAGCTTTGCTGACCGGGTTACACTATGCGACCGGTTCCTACATTTTCTTGGTCGATATCGACCTCGAAGAAGAACCGGAGCTGTTGAACACTTTCTGGGACACTCTACAAGACCAGGCGAATGCTGACGTTGCTTATGGCGTCCAACAGACGCGGCGAGGCGGATGGTTTGAACGAGTCTCCGGTCGTTATTTCTACAGCTTGTTCAATCATTTGAGCGACATTAAGATCGACGAAGACCTCCTGATGGCCAGGCTAATGACCAGGCGTTATGTAGAAAATTTACTTCGTTACCAGGAAGCCGATGTGATATTTGCCGGTGTTGCTGCCCTCACCGGTTTTAAGCAGGTCCCGGTACCGGTTGGGAAGGGTCATAAGAGATCGACAACCTACATGCTATCGCGCAAAATCAAAATCATGCTCGATGTAGTTACATCCTTTAGCGCCAAGCCGCTTGTCTGGATGTTCTACGGCGGCATCTCCATATTTGCCACCGCCTTGACCGGAACAGCAGTCTTGCTTTATCAGAAACTAGTCCTGAATATGGTCGTGGAAGGCTGGACTTCAGTCATCATCTCTATCTGGTTTTTTGGTGGGCTCATCCTGTTGTCGCTTGGCTTGATAGGACTGTATGTAGCCAAGATCTTCGTACAGGTAAAAAACCGTCCATTCACAATAGTCAGAGAGGCGGTGGGCTTCGACTGCGGGCAATTAGCGGCCAATCAAGCCGCTCACGCCAGCATAGTGTTACAGGGAGCGGATAAATGCGAGGCAATCGGTCGCTGACCGCGCGGTCCCAAAATATTGGTTGAGGCGCTTGAGCTTGTTCTGATTGGCGGCGGCATGATCGGTTTGAAGTTGTCGCAAGGCTGGTTGGCATTCCATGAGCGTTTTTGAAGGAACGCCTACAAAGCTGATGTTATCATGGGAGCCAACAACGAGCGGGCAAGGTCAAATGAAACTGCATATTCTCAATAAGCCCGACTTTTTGGAGCTTGCATACAGAAATACGGAGAAGTTCCTGGCCCAGATAGACCGGCCGGAACTCTTCATCGTAAAACAGTTCTATCCGGTCCGGGATATTCTTCAACTACGGCAGACCTGTTACGAGCGAGGCTTGAACACGGAGCCAAGCTGGCACCCACTGTACGACGATTGCCCAGATTATCATCGGCTGCACGACAATTATCCGAACGCATACGTGAAGTCACGGATGCACGCCTTCTATCACCACGGCTGGTACGAGAGCAATCGAGCATTGTTCGACTACTTCTCCGAGATTTTCAGGCTCAAGAACTTCCTGTCCGGTTATCCGGAGGATGCCCATATTTGCCATAAGCCCAGCGCCGGTTACATTGCCCGCATAAACTTGCACCACTATCCCAAAGGCGGTGGCGGTCAGGCCGAGCACATCGATCCCGCCGGAAGGTTTGCCCGCATTCAAACGCTGATCGCAGCTTCGCAGATTCGCACAGACTACCGTCGCGGTGGTGTTTACGCCCGCAAGTACAGCGGTGACGATGCCTGTTTCTTAGACGAGCACACAAACCCGGGGGATCTTATGGTGCTTTCACCCGCGATCCCCCACGGCGTAGCGCCTATCGATCCCGAGCTCGAATACGAGTGGCGGACCAACGACGGCCGCTGGATCATTTTGCCGCTCTTCGTTGCCTCCGATTATCCAAACCCTGAAGCTGACAAACCAAGGGAATTAGAGCGGGCCTGATGACATTGCTAATTGCCGAACAAGACCATTACAACGATTTGAAAAATGCGCTAGCGCATCCGGCCATCAGTTACTTGCCGAAAACAGGAATAATCCACATCGGCGCTCACCAGGGTCAGGAAGTAGAGCCATATCTAGCTTATGGATTCAAAAGCATAATTCTGATCGAGGCCAACCCCCAGTGGTATGAATTTCTGGCCCAGAAGTTCGGCTCTGACTCGAGAATTCGGATTTTCAATTACGCAATTTGCCATCGTTCGGGCTATGTCGATCTGCACATACACACGAGTCGATCTGGTAGCACAGAACCAGCCAGCGTACTGCCGATGAAGCGTTTCAATGAGATCGTCAAGACGTTGCACACCCCTGAGACCATCAGGGTACCGGCGATTACGCTGGACGAGCTGATCGAGAGGCACCAGATTGAGCGCCAGGATTTCAACTTTCTGAACGTCGACATTCAGGGTGCTGAGCTGCTGGCCTTTGAGGGTGCGCCAAAAACGCTGGCCAGCCTGGATGCTGTTATCACCGAAGTCAACCTCGTCGAGCTGTACGAAGGTGCTCCACTGGAAGCGGATCTGGTGCGGTTTTTGAGGCGCTCGGGATTTAAGAAGGTCAACTCCGTCTATCACGAGCTTTACGACGAGCACTCAACCTTTCCGGCATGGGGCGAATGCCTCTTCGTTAAGGAGAACCGTCTGGCGGCGGACAGCGCGTGAGGATCCGCGCCCGCGCACAGGCAGTTCTGCCTCTCCTGCCCCTTATATGAAAGCGGCAAGGAGAAGCCAACCTGCGGCTACAGTCCCAAGACCGAAGACGGCTGTCCGCTCTTCCCCTCCGAGCTGGCGCTTGACGACAGCGCCTCACCCGGACCCAGGAACTTTAGTGCCCATTCGCCAGCCCCGTGGCTTAACGCCTCAGCAATCACCGCCTTCATATCATAATCACGAATGATTGATTCGGCCTGCATGGTCTCCGTGTCCAGAATCACAGCGCAAGCGCGGCCGTAAGTTCGCACGTCGCGCGACTGACCGACGGAGCCGGGATTGATCAGGGCAGGCCGCTTATCTAGCCTCATTAGAGGCCGGTGGGTCTGACCGAAAGCAATCAAGTCGTATTCGAATTCGTCAAGCTGACTGAGGCGTGGGTTGTCTGCATAGAGATAGTGCTCGATCGGCTGCCACGGGCTGCCATGGAAGAACAAGCACGACAGACCGCCGATTTCGCCGCCCCAGACGTGTGGCCGTTCGGCAAGCCAGGCCAGATTGTCCTCAGTGATCACACGTCTGGCATACTGGACGCCAAAGCGCACACTGTCAGGGTAGTTGCCCTCGCATCCATGCAAGAGAAAATAATCGTGATTTCCCAGGAGGCAAAGCGGATCGTAGCGTCGCAAAAGGTCTATTGTCTCGTTGACCTGGCAATAATAGCCGACCACGTCCCCCAGGCAGACTACCCGGTCAGCCGCATCAAGCAGGTCTGTCAGGGTGGAAAAGGCTTCCGCATTAGCATGCAGATCGCTAATCAGGGCAAGACGCATAATCCTTACTTGCTACCGACGTTAGCCAGCCCATAGTTCTGAGGTCGATCGAGGCTGCCTGCGGACCGCAACTTTTCAGGAGCACCGGGGTCGACGTAAATGTCATCCCAGTAGCGCAGAGCAACACCGGAAGTGACGGTCGGCAAGTCGTATGCCGGCTCCTGAAGCACAAAATGACGCAACGCTGCTTCCACGTCGTTCCAACCAAAACTGGCTCTGATGGAGGTCGTTCCAGAAAAGCGCACGTTAATTTCAAAGCACACCGGTTTCCCGTCCGACATGCGCATCTGCACGTTGGCCGGTCCAATCGGCCTCAGGGCCCGAGCGATGCGAGCGGCCTCATTAGCGACCTCCGGAAAATCTCCAAGCTCGGCCCGGCAGGTCGTACCGTGGTGGAGCTCCCGGTGCATGGCGATCGTTCCCCTGAGCGCACCTTGCTTGTCGCAGAAGCAGCCGACCGTGTACTCGCTGTCGTCCGTGCCCAGGCACTCTTGAACAACGTAATCAGGCTGGCTGAGAGCATACTTTAGCCCGGCTTGATTGCGAACCTCTGTCACACCGACTCCTCCTCGTCCATGGCGCGGCTTGGCGACAAGTGGATAGCCGCACTCAGACACCAGGCGCCAGACCGCATCCTCGTCCGAGGAAGCGGCGTAACGAGGAAAGTTGAGCCCGTTGGCTTCAAGCCATTGGCAGGTCTTCAGCTTGTCGTCGCCGATTGCCAGCACCTCTGAGCTGCTGACAATGCAGAGGGCGCCACTCTGCGCACGGATCTCCTCAGCATGGTCAGCCATGACTGCCAGGTTAGGCTCGACACCGGACAACACAGCATGAATGCCCTCAGCCCGGCAGGTTTGAATCAACCAATCGACAAAGCCTGGGTCGGCCGCCGGCGGGGAAATATAAGCCCGATCGGTCATGTACAATCCGGGCGACAGCGGTGAGATGCACGCTCCCACCACCCGCAGGCTCAGAGAGCTGATCGCCAGCGCTTTCAGAATCCCCTGGCTGACATGTCCTCCCACACCCAGGACCAGTACGTTCAGCTGCTCGTTC
>Ga0066388_100000920_pt1 | contig 15447 bp, 9 predicted proteins | sample PanSoiMetaGPlot6_FD_64539 | JGI IMG/M metagenome (GOLD analysis project Ga0066388, IMG submission 64539) | Tropical forest soil microbial communities from Panama analyzed to predict greenhouse gas emissions - Panama Soil - Plot 6 (Hybrid Assembly) | ecosystem: Environmental > Terrestrial > Soil... | reverse complement strand
GGAAGCAAGCGGGAAGAGATGACATGGATGCCGGAGAAGGCGAGCGGCGAGCTTGAAGAAGAAGCAGATTCCTCACCTCGCTCGGAATGACAATCGCTTGCTTGCGTGCTCGATTTGGAGACAAACGTGTCGACATTGCTGATGCGGCGTCCGACGAGGAGATTCCTTTGGTTGAAGAGGAGTTGGCGAGAGGAGGGGCGCTCATGGACTGCGAGGGTCGCGAGGGCAGAAGATTTCCTGTGGTTTTCGAGCATTTGACGCAGGTCGATGGTGGAGAGGACATCCACGTTGTGAAGGAGGAACGGTTCAAGGGAATTCCCTTCCATGAAAAACCAGGCGGCGTTTTTGAGGCCGCCACCGGTGTCGAGGAGAAGATTGTCTTCGCGAGAGATTTCGATGCGAAGACCGAAATTGTTTTTGGATTTGAGGAAGTTGATGATTTTCTCGGCGTGATGGTGGACGTTGACGATAATTTCGGCGACGCCGAACGATTTCAAGCGCTCGATGGTAATTTCGAGGAGAGTGCGGCCGTTTAGCTCAACGAGGGCTTTGGGGATTTTGTCAGTGAGCGGGCGCAGGCGCGTGCCCAAACCTGCAGCTAAAATCATCGCCTTCATGCGTGAATACCTCGGCCCCTCGCAGAAAACGCTCGGGGTAAACCCGCGGCGAGAATCATGGCTTTCATTTGCCCATTTTCTCAAGTTCGATGTGCCGGAGATCCACTTTGAGGCCATTGCGGTCGCGGAAGCGCTTGGCGAGTTGTTCAGCGAGATAGACGGAGCGGTGCTGGCCACCGGTGCAACCGAAGGAGACCATCAGACTCTTGAAGCCGCGGGCTTGATAGTTGGCCACGCTGGCGTCCACGAGTGAATAGACGGACGCCAAAAACTGATGAACGCTTTCCTGCTGATTTAAATAATCGATGACGGGCGCGTCCTTCCCGGTGAGTTCCTTGAATTTTTCTTCCCGGCCAGGATTAGGAAGGCTACGGCCGTCAAAAATGAAGCCGCCGCCGTTGCCGCTCTCGTCTTTCGGAAGTTCGCGATGAAAGGAAAAACTGCGAACCCGGACAACGAGATTGTCGGCTTCGTGGGCGATGCTGAGTAGTTTTTCCGAGCGAAGCATGCTTTCGAATGCAGCCATGAGCGTCGGAAGCTGAATGGGCAGCTCGACGTTGTGGAGAAGCCAGCGCAGATTTTTTAGGGCATAGGGAACACTTTGGAGGAAGTGCGGGCGGCGTTCGTAAAATCCGCGGAAACCATAGGCGCCAAGTGCTTGCAGAATGCGGACGTACACATAGGGGTAGTAATGCCTCAAAAAGGCTTCGCGATCGATGTCGGCATAGTCCGTGACCGAATCGAGATAGTGATCGAGGAGCTGCTGGCGTAGTTCGGGCGACAGATCGGCCTTGGCGTCGAAGAGGAGCGACGCAAGATCGTATTGCAAAGCGCCTCTGCGGCCGCCCTGGTAGTCAAGGAAATACGGTTTGCCGCCAGGGAGCATGATGTTGCGGGACTGAAAGTCACGGTAAAGGAAAAAATTCCGGTCGGCGGAGAGAAGAGATTCGGTGAGGCGTTCAAAATCGTCTTCGAGTGATTGTTCGTTGAAGGGAATTCCTGCGAGGCGCAAGAAATAGTATTTGAAATAGTTCAGGTCCCAGACAATGGACTGGCGGTCAAAACTGCCGCGCGGATGGCAGACGCTGTAGTTCAAGTCGCGGCCAGCTTCGATTTGAAATTTTGGGAGGATTTCGACAACTTTGCGGTAGGTGGCGGCGACTTCCGGCGCGATGACAGGGCCGCTGCGGTTTGTGGAAAGAAATTCGAAGAGAGTGGTGTCGCCGAGGTCTTGTTCGAGATAGGCGCCATCGTTGATGGACTCGCCATAGATTTCGGGAACGGGAAGGCCATGACGGCGGAAGTGGCGTGAAAATTCGAGGAAGGCAGTGTTTTCCTCGCGGACGTTGTAGAGAATGCCGATAGCGGTGTTGTGCGAGGAGCTGAGACGGATGATTTTGCGGCCGGAGCCGCCGAGTTCGCCCTGCAGCGGAATGACCCGCTGGGGCGGCTCGCGGAAATGGTCTTCGAAGAAGCGCGTCAGGATTTCCATGTTGGCGACGTTTATTAGGATAGACGATTCTTGCCGCTGAGGCCGCTGGGACGCAAAGGAGTGTGTCCAGAAGTATCGCGTCGGTCGAGGTTAGCTCGAATGGATATGATCGTGTGCGGTTCACAGCGCACAAGCGGCATGGAGCCACCGCACTGCAAAAATGTCCAGATATAATAAAAAGATGATGATCCTGCCCTCGAAGGAATTTCGCCAGACGGAAAGGCGGAATCCAGCTTCCAAGAATTTAGACCGAATGTCCTCGCTGGAAATGATCCGGCTGATGAATCGCGAGGACAAGAAAATTGCAGCTGCCGTGGCGCGCGAGGTTCCGGCGATTGCACGCGGGGTGAATGAAATTGTTCGCTGCCTGCGGAGCGGCGGGCGGCTGATTTATGTAGGTGCCGGATCGAGCGGAAGGCTGGCGATTCTGGATGCGGCGGAGTGTCCGCCGACATTTGGCGTGTCCCGCAAAACGGTGCAGGCGCTGATTGCAGGAGGGCGGCGAGCGATTACGGACGCGGTGGAAGGAGCGGAAGATTCGGTACGAAATGCAGAGCGGGATTTGCAGCGCGCAAGACTTTCGCGGAAAGACGCAGTGGTTGGAGTGGCAGCGAGCGCGACGACGCCGTACGTGCTAGGAGCGATGCGTTACGCAAAGAAATTGGGCGCGACAACGATTGGCGTGGCGGCGAACCGCGTGGGGCCGCTGAAGAAGCTGGCGAAGATTTTTATTGGGCCGGAAGTGGGGCCGGAAGTGCTGACGGGCTCGACCCGGTTGAAAGCAGGCACGGCGCAGAAGATGGTCCTGAACATGCTGAGTACGGCATCGATGGTGCAGATGGGACACGCGTATGAAAATCTGATGATTGACGCGGTGATGACGAACAAAAAGCTAGAAGGGCGCGCGGTGAGGATTTTGGAAGCTGCGTCAGGAAAGAGCGTGTCCGCAGCGGAACACGCTCTGCGTGCGTCGAGACACAATATGCGGCTGGGGCTGATTATGTTGAAGCGCGGGGTGAGCGCGGCGGAAGCGAAGAAATTGCTTTTGAGTGCGAAAGGAAATCTGCGGCTGGCCTTGGGAGAAACGGGGAAAACGCGGCGCAATGGATAAATTTCTAATCAAGGGCGGGAAGCCGCTGCACGGGACGGTGGCGATCAGCGGAGCGAAAAATTCGGCTTTACCGGCAATGGCGGCTTCGCTGCTGACAGCTGAGACCGTCGCACTGCACAACGTACCGCGAGTTCGGGACATCATCACCATGGCGAAACTGCTGGCGTTCATGGGGGCGCATGTCACGGTGGATGCGTTTCCAGCGGCGGACTACACAATTGAAGCGAAGGCCATCACGCACGCGGAAGCGCCCTATGAGCTGGTGAAGACGATGCGTGCTTCGATTTTGACGCTGGGGCCGACGCTGGGGCGGACTGGGATTGCGCGCGTTTCTCTGCCGGGCGGGTGTGCAATCGGAGCGCGGCCCGTGGATTTGCATTTGAGCGCGCTGGAAAAAATGGGAGCGGAGATTGCTACAACCCACGGTTTCATCGAAGCGCGGGCGCCGCGCGGGCGATTGCGGGGCGGACACGTCAAGTTTGAAAAAATCACGGTTACGGGAACAGAAAACATTTTGATGGCGGCGGTACTGGCGGATGGCGAGACTCTGATTGAAAATGCGGCGCGCGAGCCGGAAGTGGCCGACTTGATTGCGCTGCTGCGGAAAATGGGCGCGAAGATTTCCGGCGATGGAAGTGCGACTCTGCGCGTGCAAGGCGTACAGTCGCTGCACGGAGCGGATCATGAGGTGATTCCCGACCGGATTGAAGCGGGAACGTTTCTGGTGGCCGGCGCGATAACGGGCGGAGACTTAACGCTGATTAATTGCGACCCCGAGCATCTGGGAGCGACGGCGGCATTGCTGCAGAAGGCTGGCGCATTAGTGGAAACAACGGGGCCACATCGCGTACGTGTGCGGGCGCCGAGGAAACTGACCGCGGCTGATATCACTACGGAAGAGTATCCGGGGTTTGCGACTGACATGCAGGCGCAATACATGGCACTGGCGACGCAGTCGGAAGGCGCGTCTGATATCAATGAGACCATTTTTGAGAATCGGTTTTTGCATGCGAGCGAAATGATGCGGATGGGCGCGCACATTTCGATTGACGGGCATCGGGCAGTGGTGCACGGGCCGTCGGCGCTTTCCGGGACGACAGTGCAAGCGTCGGATTTGCGGGCGAGTGCCGGTCTGGTGCTGGCCGGGCTTGTAGCGAGCGGAGAGACGATTATCGAGCGCGTGTATCACATTGATCGCGGCTACGATCGGATCGTGGAGAAATTGCGAGCGCTGGGCGCAGTGATTGCGCGAGTGCATGGCCCTGCTGGCTAGAAAGCAAAGAAGAAGGCACTTGTTGAGCCGGGACGATCATCGGAGAATTGCAGGTGCAAACCTTTCGAACTCCGGATGAGAGGCCTCTCCATGAAAAAGCGAACTGTGTTCTGGTCGGCGGTTGCGATCGTGGCCGCCATGTGGTTGGCGTGCCCGAGCAGCATTAGACCTCAGGCTCCCGCCGGAGGGGCCGCGGGCGCTGCTGCCAGCGCGAGTTCCTCCTCAGTGCAGCCGGGGCGAGATACATCGCCAATGAATGCGGAAAACTATCTGGAACTGTGGCACAAGGCTTCCGATAAGAAAGAAGAAAAGGCGTTTGAGCAATTTCATGCGGTGGCCGCAACGGACTATGCGAAGAAGATTCAGTCGGGCGAGAAATTCCTGATTGATTACCCAAGAAGCGAACTCGTCAGGTTCGTTTATCCGGTGCTGGTAGTTTGCTACATCCAGTCGGGGCAGCTCGACAAAGGGATGACGACGGCGAAGAAGGATTTCGAAATTAATCCGAAGGACTACCGCACGATGGCGGTGCTTTCGCAAACGCTGGCGCGGACGTACAACGCGAAGGCGCCGAACGCGGATGAACAGTTGGCAAGAGCAGATGGCTACGGGAAAAAGGCGCTGGAAGGAATTTCTTCGTTCGCAAAACCAGAGGAAATGACGGACGAGGCATTTGCGCGGGCAAAGGACGACATAGGAGCGATGGCGCACGGGGGAATCGGACTGGTGCTGCTACAACAGAAAAAATATGCGGAGGCGATCCCGGATTTGCAAAAAGCGACGGCCCTGAATGCATTCGATCAGACGAATTTCTACTTGCTTGGTGTCGCGAACCAAAATTCGAGTCACTATGCGGAAGCAGGGACAGCATTTGAGAAGTGCGCTTCGCTTCCAGGGAATCTGGAAGGGACGTGCAGGAGCGCAGCTGTGGAAGCGAAGAAGCTCGTGGGACGCTAGTTTCTTTAGACGTAGATGAAATTCCCTCGCCTTTCGGGCGCGATTCTGCGTTTTTTGCACTTTCTGCTAGACTCGAAGGCATTGATTTTGTAGCGCGACGAGCGCCCAAATACTTCTGGAGGATGCAAGAGAATGTCCAGCACGCAACTTCTTGAAAAGATTGACGCGGCGATTGCCGAAAAGAATTTGTTGAAGCATCCGTTTTATCAGGACTGGCAGGCGGGAAAGCTTTCGCGCGAGTCGCTGCAACTTTATGCGGCGCAATATTACAAGCATGTGGAGGCGTTTCCGAAGCACTTGCAAGTGCTGGCAGGGCGGGCGGATGAATCGCTAAAGCCTGTGGTGCTGGAGAATCTGGCGGAGGAAGAGAATCCGACCCGGCCGCATCCAAAATTGTGGAGGGATTTTGCCGGGGCGTTGGGGGTGACCGAGGAGCATGTGACGGCGAGCCCGTCGTTGCCGGGGACACAGCAGGTGGTGGAGAAGTTCCGCGAAATCTGCGGGCAGCGCACTGTGGCCGAAGCAGTGGCGGCGCTGTATGCATATGAATCGCAGGTGCCGGAAATTGCGACGACGAAGATTGACGGGCTGAAGAAGTTTTACGGAATCACGGAGCCAAGGGGGCTGGCGTATTTTGAAGTGCACGAGGAAGCGGACAAGGCTCATCGTGCGGCGTGGCGCGAGTGGCTCAAGGCCAATGCAACGGGAGATGAAGAGCAGATTCTGGCTTCGACGAATGAGGCGCTGGATGCGCTTTGGGGCGCTTTGAGCGCGGTACATTCGAACTGCGCGAACTAATCGCGCAGTTCGGCGGCCGGATCAATTGAGTTCCTTCATTCCGACAAGAACCGTCGGACCTGAGGATGACAAGATTTAAGATTGGGCACCAAGAGAAAGCCCCCGATGGTTCGGGGGCTTTTTTGTTGCTTAGAAGTTCGAAATTATTCGGATTGGGGCGTTTCGACAGGAGTGGAAGCACCGGCTGCGGCTTCCCTGCTCTTTTGCTGTTTTTCGCGAGCTTCCTTGATAAGGGCTTTGCGCGAAAGGCGGATTTTGTTGCCTTCGATGGCAAGCACTTTGACCATGACTTGATCGCCGAGCTTCAGCTCGTCGCGAACGTCGCGGACGCGATGTTCGGCAATTTCACTGATATGGAGCAGGCCATCGGTACCGGGGAAAAGCTCGACGAAGGCGCCGAATTCCGCGAGTCGAACAACTTTGCCAAGATAGGTTTTGCCCATTTCGGCGCTGGCGGTAATGTCGCGGACCATTTGAAGAGCCGCATCCCCGCCGGAGCCGCTGGTGGAAAAGATATGTACTGTGCCGTCTTCGTGGACGTCAATCTTGACGCCAGTCTGTTCGATGATGGATTTGATTTTCTTGCCGCCGGGACCGATGAGGTCGCGGATTTTGTCGGTCGGGATGCTGACCTTATAGAGACGCGGAGCATAGGCGGAAATTGCTGCGCGCGGCTCGCTGATCGTGGCGTCCATAATGTCCAGAATTTCGAGGCGCGCTTTTTTCGCCTGCGCAAGAGCTTCGCGCATCATGGGGATGCTGATGCCGGTGACTTTAATGTCCATCTGAAGAGCGGTGACACCGGCGCGAGTGCCGGCGACTTTAAAGTCCATGTCGCCGTAGTGATCTTCCGCGCCGGCGATATCAGTCAGGATGGAATATTTTCCGCCGTCGCCGACGACGAGCCCCATGGCGATGCCCGCGCAAGAGGACTTAATGGGGACACCCGCATCCATCATGGCAAGAGAGCCGCCGCAAACGGTGGCCATCGAGGAAGAACCGTTCGATTCAAGAATGTCGCTTACGAGACGCATCGCGTACGGGAAATCGGCTTCGGCAGGGAGCAGATTCATCAGGGCACGCTCCGCAAGAGCACCGTGGCCAATTTCGCGGCGGCCGGGTCCACGAACTGGCTTCACTTCTCCGACGCTGAACGGCGGGAAGTTGTAGTGCAGCATGAAACGCTTGAAAACGTCCTGTGCGAAAAGAAGGTCCAACCGTTGCTGATCTTCTTTTGTTCCAAGGGTGACGGTAGCGAGCGCTTGCGTTTCACCGCGAGTGAAGAGCGCGGAGCCGTGTACGCGCGGTAGTAAGGTGGTCTCGCAGGTGATTTTGCGAATCTGGTCGAACTTGCGGCCATCTGGGCGCCGCCGTGCGTTCAGGATTTCGTCGCGGAAAATGTCTTCCTTGAGGCGATCGAAGGCACGCTTGGTAAGCGTGATTTTTTCTTCTTCCTCTTCGGGAATCGCCTCGACTAGCTTTTCTTTTAAGGCGTCAACGCGGGCGTAGCTTTCTTTCTTCGGATGCTTCTCAGTGTTGAGGGCGTCCTTGAGGTCCGCGGAGATGGTTTTCTTGAGATTGGCGTAAATGGCTTCGTCAAACGGGAGCGGCGCTACCTCAACTTTCCTGGGATTCAACTGAGCGTGCAAATCCCTGACGGCGCCGATGATTTTCTTGATTTGCGCGTGGCCAAATTCGAGGGCTTCGACGACAGTGTCTTCGCTGACTTCGAGCGAACCGGCTTCCACCATGACGATGGCTTCTTCGGAGCCGGCGATCACGATGTTCATAGCGCTGGTCTTTTGCTCGTCAACAGTGGGATTGGCGACGAGCTGGCCGTTCAGGAGGCCGACGCGAACGGCAGCGATGGGCGTGGCAAAGGGCAAATCAGAACAATAAGCGGCTGCGGCTGCTCCAGTAACGGCGATGACGTCCGGGTCATTCTCGCTGTCCGCGGAAAGCACCATGGCGTTGACTTGAGTTTCGTTGCGCCAGGAATCCGGAAAGAGCGGGCGCATCGGACGGTCTATCAGTCGGGAAACAAGAATTTCGCGTTCTGTAGGACGGCCTTCACGCTTGAAGAACCCCCCGGGGATCTTGCCGGCGGAGTAGGTGTACTCGCGATAGTCAACGGTCAACGGCAAAAAGTCCTTGTCATTCGGTTTCGACGCCATGACCGCGGTGTTCAAGACCACGGTGTCGCCATACTTCGCAACAATTGCCCCATTCGCCTGCTTTGCAATCTTTCCGGTTTCAAGAATCAGCGTCCGGCCGCCAACTTCCACCGACACCTGAAACGGCGCCGGGATATGCGTATCATCTGCCATAATTTTTTTCCCCTGGTCCCGCCACGCGGGACTCTCCCAAACTAAGTGCTCTGAACCACCCAAGGCCCTGCGCGGTGTGGCAAGGCGTGAAAAAGACAGCGTTCACTCAACGTTCATTTTCTGTGAAAGATAGGAGTGGGTAGCGGGAAAAATCGCCTACTCTGCACGAACCAAATGAAGGTCGGCCTTACTATGGCCGATTCACACACAAGGACACAAACCCTGTGCTTTCAATCGTTTGGCTTGTTTGCTTCAAAAACTGCCGACCTGAACTCGGGCAGTTACTTGCGCAGGCTAAGGCGATCAACAATCTCGCGGTACCGATCCGGGTCACGCCGGTTGAGATAGTCCAGCAGCCGCCGGCGCTTGTTGACCATCATAATCAACCCGCGGCGGGACGCGTGGTCCTTAACGTGAGACTTGAGATGCGTCGTCAGATAGTTGATCCTCTCGCTCAGCAATGCAATTTGCACTTCCGGCGAGCCCGTATCCTTTACATGAGTCCGGAACTGTTCGATCAACACAGCTTTCGGTGCGCTCAAGTTCCCTCTCCGTCGTTCCCTAAATTTGTCCTCTTATCTTCGACCTATTCAGAGTAACACAAGATTTCTTTTTGTGTAAAGCCTCGCGGGAGGGTTACATCGGGATTTTGTGTAGGAAAAGGGCTATATTTCCCGCCAGACATTCGTTACATTGTGCGGGCTAACTTGCCGGGTCAGACGCATCCAAGCCGAGCCAACGGAATTTTAATTGGATTAAAGCGACTTTTAGCCGCGGGCGTGGAGTCTTCAGCCATGAAAGCAAAGCTTAGGCGGAGAGTTTTTGGGATCTTGGCAGGGGCGGCGGTCGCAATGGGGCCCTATGCGAGTTTTGTGCGCGGCCAGGAGAAACCGGAAGCGCCTGTGCCCAAGGCAGGGCCGGCTGCGAAGCAAGGTCAAAACACTTCACCTCCGAAAGAACCCCAGAAAAAGCGCCCGATTGAATTGTTCCTGGGTTTCCACCCGAACCTGGCCCCGTTCGAAGTCCCAAACAACGCGCCGCCGATGAACGTGAAGCAAAAGTACGCGTTTGCATATCACCAAGCTGAAGATTTCAAAGCACACGTCGGAAACGTGCTTCAGGCGGCACTTCAGCAAGCGCGCGATAGTCAGCCGCATTATGGGCAAGGCTGGGGACCGTACGCGCAAAGATATGGGGCGGCGGAAGCGGATCAGGTAACATCGTGCTTCTTTATTTACGGATTCTTCCCGCATGTACTGAAGACCGATCCCAGATATTTTCGAAAGAAGAGCGGTTCGATTTGGTCGCGAATGAATTACGCGGCTTCGCGCACGCTCGTTACCAAGAAAGATTCGGGCGGTCTGACATTTAATACGCCTCAGGTAATGGGGCAGCTCTTTCAGGCGGGGATTTCAACAGCGTACTATCCGGAGCGGGATCGGGGTCCCAGCCAGGTGTTCCAAAGCTGGGGATTAGACCTTCTGTTCAACAGCGGGTACAACATCGCAGCAGAGTTTTATCCGGACATTTGGCACAAGGTGTTCCGAAGGAAGTAGTCCTTTTCCTGCGGGTCGCTCCCTCATTCCTAAGCGGATTTTGCACACGGAATTCGAACAAACTCGGCTAACCGCTATCCGAATTAAGTCGGTTTGACATAACGATACAATTCGTATTGAACTAACTAGCCTGACCTTATGGGCCGGGGTGTCCGGATGAATGTGAATCGCATCTTTCTATACCGACTTAAGTGCTGCCCGTTTGGAGTGCTTGCCTTGGTCGTGCTGAGCATTTTTGCGCCGGTGGTTAGGGCGCAGGCATCGGCAAGCATTTCGGGATATGTAACGGATCAATCCGGCGCAGCCGTGGCCTCAGCCGCTGTGACAGTGAGGAATCTTGAGACCGGTGCGATTCGTACAACGCAGACCAGCTCCAATGGAAATTATCTTGTTCTTTCCCTGCCGACGGGAGCCTATGAAGTTGTGGTTGCCTTGCAGGGCTTCCAGAATTCCCGTGCGCCCAAATTGAATCTCAGTGTAGACCAGGAAGTGCGGCTGGACGTCACACTGTATGTCTCGGCTGCAAACATCAATATCGAAGTGAGGAGCGATGCTGCGGTCGTAAACACTTCGACAGCAGACATCTCGGGACTCGTTGGCGAACAACAAGTCAAGGACCTCCCGCTCAACGGCCGCAGCTACGACCTCCTGCTGCCGCTGAACCCGGGCATCGTAAATTTCACTTCGCAGAAAACCGGCGGCAACGGAATCTCGAACTCGACGACGGCAAACAATTTTTCCGTCAGCGGAAACCGGCCACAACAGAACTTGTTTCTGCTGAATGGTGTGGAGTTCACTGGCGCGGCGGAAAACAACATGACTCCCGGCGGAACCAGCGGACAACTGCTCGGGGTAGACGCTGTGCGCGAATTCAACGTCCAACGAGACTCATACGGGGCGGAATTCGGCAAGAAACCGGGGGGCCAAGTAATCATCGTCACGCAGTCCGGCAGCAATCAATTACACGGGGCGCTCTTCGAGTTTCTGCGAAATAACGCTCTGGACGCGCCAAACTTCTTCGATCAGGGGGATGCTCCGCCGTTTCAACGGAATCAGTTCGGGGCCTCCCTCGGCGGGCCCATTCGAAAGGACAAAACATTTGCCTTCGGAAACTACGAAGGCTTTCGGCAGCACCTTCATCAAACTTCCGCTGCGTTTGTGCCTGACCTCAAGGCCCGGGCCGCCGCCGTTCCGAGTGTTCAGCCATTGCTGAACCTTTGGCCCACCCCGACGGCCTCTGATCCCGATTTTCCGGGAGTCTGCACGCCGCCAACTACGCTGCCGTCGGACGCCTGCAGCATCGCAGAAGTTTTCAGCAGCCCGCTGCAGACAATCCGCGAGGATTTTGGAACGGTGCGCGCAGATCATATTTTCTCAAGTAAGGATACGTTCTCTGCCATTTACACGGCCGATGATGGAGCAGACTTCACAGAAACGCCGCTCGACCCATTCAGCGCGGACGTTGAAACATTGCGCGAGCAAGTGCTGAGCCTCGAGGAAACGCACGTGTTTTCTTCTTCCCTGCTAAATACGGCGCGTTTCGGCTTTTCGCGAGCGGGATATTTCTTTACAGGCGAGCCCACACCGGGAACACCTGCAGCGAGCGTGCCGGGATTTTTGCTGGGGCAGCGCGTAGGAGCGGTTGTCGTAGGCGGCAGCGCGGCTTCGAATCCCGCAGCAACGCTGGGGCTCGCAGGCAGCAACAACGGGAGCAATCTTTCCATTGCGCGAAACTTGTTCACCTTCGACGACCGCTTAAGCTGGACCCGTGGGCGGCATCAACTCAATTTTGGATTATGGCTCCAGCGATTTCAGTCCAACGAAAACATCGCGCTGAGCCAGTTCGGACAGGCGACGTTCACCAGTTTGCAAACATTTTTGCAGGGAACGGCTTCGAGCTTTTTGTTCAACCCATCGCCGACCAGGATGAACTGGCGGTCGCTGTTCGGCGCGTGGTACGTGGAGGACGTCATCCGCCTGAAGCCGAGCCTGACACTTTCTTTAGGCTTTCGAGACGAATTCAGCACCGGATGGAATGAAGCGCACAGCCACGCAGCGAATTACACGTACACAAACGGCGTTATCGACACCAACCCACACGTCGGCGGATCGCTCTTCACCACAAACAACGCAACATTCCTGCCGCAGCCGAGAATCGGCATTGCTTGGAGTCCGCTTGGCCGCAAAACCATATTCCGCGCTGGATTCGGCATGTACAACGACCTGCAGGATGCGCTCGGCTATCGAGCGGATCAAAACGCGCCGTTCAATCCCGTTTACACGATCCCGAATATCGCGGTTTCAAATTTTCCGATTGACCCATCAGCCCCCGTGCCCGCCACGGCGAAACTAGTGCCCGGCGGTGTCCAGCCCGATATGAAAACGCCGACGCTGATTTCGTGGTCGTTGCGAGTTGAGCGGGAGCTGTCGCTGAAGACTTCGCTGTCCGTGGGATACATCGGCTCGCACGGCTATCACGAATTGATTGGAATCGACGCGAACGAGCCGTTTCCGGTAATTTGCCCTGCTTCGCCATGCCCAGCGACGTATCCGGCTGGATTTGGCGCATTAGCAGGAACGCCCGTGCCAGCGGGCGCGTATTATGTGCCGACGAATGTAAGAGCAAATCCGACGATCGCCAATACGTGGACGTGGTTTTCGGAAGGCGACAGTTCGTATCACGCGCTGCAAGTCGATTTGAATCACCGATTCAGCAGCGGATTTTCGCTGCGCGGCGTTTATACCTATTCGAAAGCATTGGATGACGGCGATTCGTTGAACGCAACCACTTCCGGCGGTGGGCCGGCGCTTGCTTCCAATCCTTTCAATTTAGCCGCGGACAAAGGACTGGCGACGTACGACGTGCAGCATATGTTTTCTGCAAACGCGACGTATGCGCTGCCGTTTGGACGCGGGCAGCGATTCGCGAACGCGCTTTCCGGATTTGCAAACGGACTTGTAAGTGGTTGGTGGGTAAATTCAATCATCACGGCACAGGGCGGATTCCCGTTTTCGCCACAGTTGAGCTACAACCCTTCGAACAACGGCGATACGCGCAATCCGGTGCGGCCGTTTGTGAATCCGGCGTTTTCCGGACCGGTGATCCTGGGCACTCCTGCGAAGTGGTTCGACCCGAATGCGTTTCTCGCGCCGCCAAGTAACGCGGCGAATGCGGGATTCTACGGCAACCTCGGAAGGAATACACTGCGCGGGCCGGGGCTGGCCGCGTGGGATTTTTCAACCATGAAGGATACGAAACTCACAGAACGGCTGAACCTGCAATTCCGCGCCGAGATTTTCAATTTGCTGAATCGCGCGAATTTCAACATGCCGAATGAAGTGGCGTTCACCCCTTCAGGAATTTCTCCGACTGCCGGAGCGATAACGAGCACAACCACAACATCGCGACAGGTGCAGTTTGGCCTAAAGCTGCTCTGGTAAGGCCGCGTCCGCACATCAGCTTTCCGCACAAAAAAAGTTGGCGGTGGAGAACTCTGCCAGCTCGCTTCCCCGAGCAACTGCTGCAGTGTCATCCACCGCCTTTGGGGTGAAAAATCAGAAGTTCAACTTCATGCCCAGCTGCATGATGCGCGGATCGCGCGTACTAGTTACCTGGTTGAACAAACTCGATGTCATGTTCAGCGAAGCGCAGCAAATTGGATTCGTGTGGTTGAACGTATTGAACGTCTCCCACCGAAGCTGCCCCGTGAAGCGCTCCGTGAATTTCAGATTCTTAAATAGGGAGAGGTCAGTCCGCCAGAAGCCCGGGCCACGAAGCGCACCAGGGCGCTCCGTCGTGACGGTGGTCTGCGTTGCTGAAGGTGGAATCAGGAAAGTGGTGCTGAACCAGCCCGAATTCAGATGCGGCGCATTTGTATTGGGATCGCCGAGCTGATTTGGACGGCAACCAAGCGGAGAGGCACTGAGCAGACAGCCGGACCCCGTCGGATCATTGCATGCCGCTCCCGTCCCGAAACAGGTGCCATTGCCAAGCACTGCGGTCAGGGGAAGGCCCGTCTGGAACGTCTGCACTCCGGAGATTTGCCAGCCGCCCAAAATATGGCCGGCAACGCCTTGATGCGAACGCATCCACGGCAGCTCATAGACAAAGTTTGCCGTGGCAACGTGGCGCCGGTCGGCGACCGTCGGCCCGTAATTGTTCGAGAAGTTGCCGGTGACTTGCGGCAAGTTGGCACCACCGGTACTACGGTCGGTCGGATCAGTGGTCATGCCGTGCGACCAGGTGTATGCCAAGGTGAATTGGGAATTCCCATGGAAGCGCTTTTGAATCTGTGCCTGCATGGCGTTGTAGTTTGAGGTGAAAAGGTCCACGAAAAACAGGCCTGGGCCGTATCCGGTGTAGGGACGTAGCACGGCCAGTTTTCTTGAGTTTGCTGTTCCGTTGATTGGCCCCGTAATGACGACGTTGTCCGCCGACGTGGGCGCCGGGCCGGCCGTGCACGGAGTAGCTGCTGTGCAATTCAAGTAGGAGGACACGGGAGCCTGGTTGAGGTCCTCGAAGCCAGGAAGGTGGATGCCGTTGCTGCCGTAGTAGCCGATGTCCACCAGCCAGGATGTGCCAAACTGCCTTTGCACATCGAGACTCCATTGTTGGGAATATGGCGATTTGTAGTCGACCGGCATTCTGGCTTGAATCGTGAACGGATCGACGTTACCAGTGGGGCCAAATACCGTCGTGCTATTTCCTGTGGGGTTGGACATGGAACTTCCGCTGATGTTGAGGTTCGTCAAGAAACCCTGGCTGAGGCCGACGTTGAGTTCGGAATTGCCGAATTCAAGGCCGTTGTCGAAATACATGCCGTAGCCGGCGCGAATCGAAGTCTTCCCATCGGCCCACGGATCCCATGCGACGCCGAGACGCGGCGCGATGGCGAGGTTGAACTCCTTGCCGACCTTGCTGCCAAAGGGAGACTTGGTGCCGGTAAACCCATTGAATGTAGGCGGATCGGCAAAGATCAGTCCGTTTAGCGGGTTGTAATTGGGATTGCAAGCGCTGCTTGTTGGAACGTTGTTCACGAAGGTGACATCCGGTTCGCCATTTGCAGCGATACAAGGGGCTTTCGTAGGATCCCAGGTGGCGGGATCAAAATTAACGAGCCGGCTGGAGCCGCCCGACCCACTCGCATCGGTCGGCTGGCGGAAGAATGAGTGACGGACGCCATAAGTGATTGTGAGATTGCGGCGGACCTTCCAGCTGTCCTGGCCGTAGTATTCAAATTGATTGTCAAAAATGTTGGCAGTGACGTCGAGCGAAGCCTGAGAGAAAGTGGCGACATTCCCGAGCAGGAAGTTTGC
>Ga0066388_100000919_pt1 | contig 15450 bp, 12 predicted proteins | sample PanSoiMetaGPlot6_FD_64539 | JGI IMG/M metagenome (GOLD analysis project Ga0066388, IMG submission 64539) | Tropical forest soil microbial communities from Panama analyzed to predict greenhouse gas emissions - Panama Soil - Plot 6 (Hybrid Assembly) | ecosystem: Environmental > Terrestrial >... | reverse complement strand
CCGCCGGCCAACATCGCAACCGGCCAGGCCTACGTCACCAACCTGATCAACACGATTATGCGCGGACCGGACTGGAAATCCACGGTGATCTTCCTGGCCTGGGACGACTGGGGCGGATTCTATGACCACGTCGTGCCGCCGAAGGTGGACCGCAATGGGTATGGCCTGCGTGTCCCGGCGTTGGTCATCAGCCCATACGCCAGGAAAGGCTTTGTCGACCACCAGGTACTGTCCTTCGACGCCTACAACAAGTTCATCGAGGACATTTTTCTGGGCGGCGCACGGCTCGATCCGCGCACCGATGGGCGCCCTGACCCGCGCGTCGACGTTCGGGAGAATGCCGACGTCCTGGGCGACCTGATCGCCGACTTCAACTTCAACCAGAAGCCGCGTCCCCCCGTGCTGCTTCCCGTCCACCCGCCCCCGGGTCCCGCATCGACGCCATGACCGCAGGGTGGCCGGTCAGCGTACGCTGACCGGCCACAACTAAGCCTCCGAGAATTGGCGGCTCAGTACATCCACGGCCCGTCTTTGACGGTCGCGTACATCCACGGCCCGCCCGGCGCCGCCTGAGTCCGCACCGCGACTTCATGCGCGGGCACGACAGAACGGCCTGCCGCATGATGGACGCTGACCCGAAGGTGACTTCCGATGCCGTGACCCGGCGAGGCCGCCGCCGCGGCGCTGAGGGTGATTAACGCGAGAGATCGAAAGAGAGATCCTCGGGTTGGCGGAACTACATTCCGTAATGACCTGTGCGCTTTCATGGAGACGATCCTTTCATTTGGTGACTTCGCCAACAGGTCCTCCAAGAGCGACAAGTTACACCATTCGCCATGGCGCCGATCGGCAATCGCAGCTATCCACGCCAGGCCCTGACCCCGTCGGCTGAACCAGCCGCAGCGCCTGTGACCTGCGATGCAAGGCAAGCGTCAAACCGACTGCAACATTTACGTCAAGGTCAGTGGCGCACGCTGGCGCTGCGGATCCTGCCGGAGGAAGCCGCCGGAGCCAGGTACCGGAGGACACGATGGCATGCGGACCACAGCAGCTCCTCGCCAGCGCCAAACGGTTTATCACCCAGTTCCACCGGGAGACTCGCGCTGGCCCGCCTGACGAGCGCCTTCGCTCGGTCCAGCGCGAAATCGAGACCACGGGTACCTACTGGCACACCCCAGCTGAACTTGAGTTCGGCGCGCGCGTCGCGTGGCGGAACAGCTCACGGTGCATCGGGCGACTGTACTGGCGGAGCCTACGGGTCCGCGACCGCCGCGAGGTGACCGCAGCATCGCACGTCGCGGCCGAGTCGATCGTGCATTTGCCTGCGGCGACGAACGGCGGACGGATCCGGCCGATGATCACCGTGTTCGCGCCCGACGGCCCTGACCGGCCGGGTCCGCGGATTCTCAATCCGCAGCTCGTCAGGTATGCCGGGTACGAGGCCGCCGGCGGTGCCATCACCGGGGACCCGGCAACCGTCGACGTCACCCGCCTCGCCCTGGCCCTCGGCTGGACCGGCGGCCAGCCCGTCAGCCAGTTCGACGTCCTCCCCCTGATCGTGCGGGAATCCGGCGCCTGCCCCACGCTCCATGAGCTGCCCGCGGACGCGGTGCTCGAGGTGCCCATCGAGCACCCGGACTTCGACTGGCTCGCCGACCTCGGGCTCCGCTGGTATGCCGTGCCCGTGATCAGCGACATGTACCTGGAAGTCGGCGGTGTCTGCTACCCCGCCGCGCCATTCAACGGCTGGTACATGTGCACCGAGATCGGATCGCGCGACCTAGGCGACACAGGGCGCTACAACCTGCTGCCGGTCATCGCCGGCCGCATGGGCCTGGAAACGGCGAGCAACCGGACCCTGTGGAAGGACAAGGCGATGACCGAGCTCAACCTCGCCGTACTGCATTCGTATGCCGCCGCCGGGGTGACAATCGCCGATCATCACACCGAGTCGGTCCGCTTTCTCCAGCATCTGGAGCGCGAAGAGAGGCAGGGCCGGGCCTGTCCGGCGGACTGGACCTGGATCGTGCCACCCGCCGCGTCTTCCGCGACACCGGTATTCCACCGCTACTACCGGGATTTCGACCAGACACCGAACTTTTATCGCCACCCGCCGCCTGTTGGGCCCGATTAATACTGCGAACGGATATGTCTCGGGCACCTCGCCCGCGTCCCAGCGCGCGCTTCGCTCGAGCGGCTCGGTCGCACGGGTCTCGTCGATATGGATGACCGAGTCGAACTGGTCGGCCGCGCGGGCCCGGAAGTAATGGCTGTCGCGCTCGGTTTCCGGCCGGTAAACCACGCCGATCGCCCGCTGAAGGCGCGCGGAGCGCAGGGCATCGGCAGACCGCGGCGCTGTGTCGAAGCGGAGCATGAACTCCTTCTCTCCCACCTCGTGCATGAGCTCCTCGACGCTGTCTGGGAGCGCCGGCCGCACCCACTTTCGCTCGGCCGGCCCTTCCCAGCCGTCGGCTGCCGTGACCGTCCCGGTATAGGTGGTGAACCCCACGATGCGGCAGTCACCGGGATGACGCTCGCGGACCAGCTGGCCGACATTCAGCTCGCCGCCTGCTGCGTTCTCGGTGGCCCGGACGTCGCCGAGGTGCGAATTGTGCGCCCACACGACGATCTTGGCGGGCGTGCCCCGCTGCTGGGTGAGGTGACCGACGAGCGCTTCGAGGGTGGCGGCCATGTGACGATCGCGCAGGTTCCAAGACGAGACCCGCCCGCTGAACATCGTGCGGTAGTACTCCTCGGCCGCCTGCACCGTGCGGGCATTCTGTTCTGCGTAGAACAGTTCGTCCTCCGCGATCAGGCCGTCCCGCCGGGCATACTCCGCGGCATGCCGCTGCAGATCGACGAGTTGCTCGACCACCGCACGCTCGCACTGCTCGCCCGCACCGTAAGCCGCAGCGAACCCGTAGACCTGGGCGTCGTCGCCAATGAAATGGTCGAAGCACGCGTAGCGCTCACGCGCACGGGCCGCCGCCTGGGGATCAACCCGATCGAGGTAGCTGATGACTTCGTGGACGGATCGGTACAAGCTATACAGATCCAGGCCGTAGAAACCGGTCCTGGACATCTGGTTGCCGCCCAGCCGATCGTTGTGCTCACGTTGCCAGGTCACGAAATCCAGCACTTCGGTGTTCCGCCACATCCAGGGCGGGAAGCGCTCGAATCCGCGCAACGCCTCGTCGGCGGTTTCGTCGGCATCATCGCCCCGGACATACCGGTTTACGCGATACGCATCGGGCCAGTCCGCTTCCGCCGCGACAGCGCAGAATCCACGCTCCTCGATCAGCCGACGGGTCATATGCGCCCGTGCTGCGTAGAACTCGCTGGTGCCGTGCGAGGCCCCGCCGATCAGCACCAGGTGGGCGTCGCCGACGAGGTCGAACAGAACGTGGTCGGCCGGCGCACCCTCTTCGACCAGCAGCGCGTCGGAGCGGATGACGGCGGCGTCGGTCGGGGGCGAGGTTGTTGCGGTCGCGTGCCGCGGCCCCCGCGCGGCACGCAGCAGATCCCGTACCTCCTCATCGGTCGTCTGGGTGAAATCCCAGTAGGAGTTGCCGACAGCGAAGAACGGGGACGGCGTGGTCGCGCAGACCACCTCGTCAGCCAGGGCAGTCAATTCGCGACACGCGGATTCCGGCGAGGCCGGTGTCGCAACTACGATCCGGCCCGGCTCCAGCGTGCGAAGGGCCTGAATCGCGGCGCGCATGCTCGACCCGGTGGCCAGGCCGTCGTCGACCAGGATCACTACTTTGCCGGCCACGTCCGGCAAGGGCCGGTCGTGCCGGTAGGCCTGTTCACGGCGGAGCAGTTCGCGGCCCTGCTGTTCCGCGACCTGCCTGATGACATCCGGCAATATACCGAGGCCGCGGACCACGTCATCGTTGATCACGACCACGCCGCCGCTGGCGACGGCGCCCATGGCCAGTTCCTCCCTGCCGGGCACACCGAGCTTGCGGACGAGGAAGACGTCAAGCGGGGCTAGCAAAGCGGACGCCACCTCATACGCCACGGGCACCCCGCCACGGGGAAGGCCAAGCACGATGACATCGGGACGATCCCGGAAGTCCTCGAGGAGGCTGGCCAAGTATCGGCCAGCATCCCTCCGGTCGCGGAAGAGACGGTCTGGCATGGTCTGCGCCCCGTTCTTGATGCCCTGTTCTAAGCGCGGGCGGTCGCCGGGTCAGTAATCCCGTACCCCTTCGGACGCGGGGCAACCGACGATGGCATGCGGCTGACGGGAGGCCTAACCTCCAGGCCTTCGTCCGGGAACCTTTAGTTCAGCTGATCCTCGCTTTGGCTGCACTCGTTGGCAACAATCGATTGCTAAGGTCGGCCCGCGGCCATTGGCGCCGTGCGCCCGGAGTTCGCAGCGCCTTCCGGCTCGGACCCCGGGTTGCTGATCGCCGTTCCTGACGAAGGGTAGGCAACAGATGAGGCTAACGCGGATTGCCATCGGAGCGGCGACGGCGGCAGCCGTCGCGTGGATGGTGACCCCGGCCATGAGTTCCGCGAGCACCGCGAACTCGGCGATCCCGCACTATCAGCACATCGTAGAAATCATGATGGAGAACACCAGCTACGGGACGATCATCGGCAACCCCAACGCTCCGCAGCTCAACGCCCTGGCCGATCACTACGGACTGGCCACCAACTACTTTGGCGTCACTCATCCGAGCGAGCCGAATTACATGGCCAACATCGGCGGAAGCTTCTTCGGCGTCCAGGACGACAATCAGTTCTACTGCACGCCGGCGCTGGCCACCTCCGATCCCACCTGCGCCGGGACCACGGTGAACCACACGGTTCAGGCTCCTAATCTCGCTGATCAGCTGGCCGGTGCGGAAATGACCTGGAAGGGATACTTCCAGAGCCTCCCGCCGATTCCCGCCACCGGGGTGATCACTACCGGCCCGAACGCGAACGGGCCCTACACGTTCAAGTCGCCGAGCAACAGCGTCGCCTTGTACGCGTCCAAGCACAACCCCTTCGTGAACTTCGCGGGCACTCAGGGTGCACTGGCCAACATGGTTCCCGACACCCAGCTCGCCGCGGACCTGGCAGCCGGGAACCTGCCGAACTTCAGCCTCATCGTCCCTGACCAGTGTCATGACATGCACGGCACGGGTACCTGCACCAGCACCGCCGGTCTTATCTCAGCCGGCGACACGTACGTGGGTAACACCGTGCGCGAGATCATGGCCTCGGAGCAGTGGCGGCAGGGCCGCAACGCCATCGTGGTCACCTGGGATGAGGACGACTTCTCTGACGAGGGTCAGCCCGGCACTGGTTGCTGTGGTGCCGACCCGGGCGGCGGTCACGTCGCGACAATCGTCATAACGAATATGGGCAAGCATCCAGTCAAGGACAATACCCCTTACAACCACTACTCGCTGCTGCTGAGCCTCGAAGACGCATTCGGTCTGCCGTGCCTCGCCAACGCCTGTGACGCGGCGGACGGCGTCAAGCCGATGACACCGCTGTTCCACCCGTAATAGCGGCAGGTGCGTGATCACGGGCACTTTTCGACGATATTCGCGAAAAGTGCCCGTGATCATGGCAGTCCGGCTTCCCCATGTGGTCGCGTCAATCTGACCGGGCATGCGACTTACCTTTCCGGGCATAACCTCTAGCCTGAACAGCTCGTATCTGGCGATCGCCGTCACGGGGGGTTGGGATGGCAAGAAGGACAAGCGTTACGCTGCAAGACGATCTTGACGGGGGTCCGGCGGAGGAGACGCTGCGGTTCGGGATCAGCGGCGCGGAGTACGAGATCGACCTCAGTTCGAAGAACGCCGCGCGGCTGCGGTCGCAGCTGGCGCCGTTCATCGAGCATGCCCGCAAAGCCGGGAAGATGCCGCGCCGGGCAGTGCGGACAGCGGCAAGTCGCCGCCGCAGCCGCGAGATCCGTGCCTGGGCGCAGGCCCATGGCATCGAACTCAGCGAGCGGGGCCGGATCCCGGCAAGCGTCGCCGCCCAGTACGAGGCCGCCTCCCGCAGGACCTCGCGGCGATTACGGGTAACGCTCCGGATCGGATTCCGGCGCTGACGCTACGCGGTCCGCACCAGAAATACACTGCGGTTGCGGCATTGCCGGCGGATCCAGGCTGGCAATTGCGAGTGCCGCGTGAGGGAGCTGGTCGTGACCGCGCCGGACGAGCAGGACATTATCGCCGCGCAGCGCCGTCTTCGGGCATGCCAGGGCACTTTTGTTCCCAAGCCACGGCTGCCGGTGATCGACGAGCTGGTCGCGACGGTCTTGTCCCAGCACACCTCGGACACCAACTCCGAGCGAGCGTTCGCCCAGCTCAAGGCCAGTTTCCCAAGCTGGCAGCAGGTGCGGGATGCACCGGTGGAGGAGGTCGCCAGCACCATCCGGTGCGGTGGCATTGCCGACCGGAAGGCGCGCCGAATCCAGCAGATCCTTTCGGCCATCGAGCATCGGGAGGGCAGCCTGGATGTCAGCCGCCTGCTCGATCTTGACGATGCGGCGGCGGAAGCCTATTTGCTCTCCCTGCCCGGCGTGGGGCGCAAGACGGCCGCATGCGTTCTTGCGTTTTCCATGGGCAGGGCCGCTTTCCCAGTCGACACCCACGTGCACCGCGTGGCCATCCGGCTCGGCTGGGTCAAGGCGAACACGACCGCAGACCGCGCGCACGAGCTGCTAGCGCCGCGCGTGCCGCCAAGCATCGCCTACGACCTGCACCTGGCGATGATTACGCACGGCCGCACGATCTGCCGGGCGCGGCAGCCGCGCTGCGGCATGTGCGTGCTGCGGGACCTGTGCGCCTACGGCTCGGCGACCGGCGGATCCGGGGCCGGCTGACGGTGCGGCCAGTTTCGGCAGCTGAGCTGACGGTAGCCTGACCACGGTGAGAGTCGTGGCGCTCGCGGATACCCATGCCCCCCGTCGGTGGCGCCGCTGCCCGCCTTCGGTCGCGCAGCACCTGCATGACGCAGACCTGGTCCTGCATGCCGGAGACGTGTGCACGGCGGAGGTGCTCGATGAGCTGTCCGCTTACGCACCCGTGCGCGCGGTACGCGGCAACAACGACGGCGCCGACGTTGCGACGTGGGGCGCACCGGAAACCCTGGAACTAGACCTGGCAGGGCTGGCCGTGGCGATGGTGCACGATGCCGGCCAGGCCAAAGGCCGGTGCGCTCGGCTGCGCCGCCGATTCCCGGCCGCGCAACTCGTAGTGTTCGGGCACTCTCACATCCCTCTCGACCAGGTCGCCGACGGCATCCGCATTTTCAATCCCGGGTCTCCGACTGACCGTCGTCGCCAGCCGCACGGCACATTCGGTCTGCTGCACATCGACGACGGCTGCCTCATCGAGGCCCGGATGATTCCCGTGGATGGCTGAACAGAACGCAGTGCGCTCAAGCAGCCCTGGTCGTAGCGTGCCGGGGAAGCCGCGCATGGAAGATGACGCTGTCTGCGGAATGGTCGATGCTGGCTGTAGGCCAGTGACTCGCGAGCATGGCAAGGACCCGCTGGTTGCTGGGCAGCACATCCATCGCCACGATCGCTGCGCCACGCGCCTCCGCCGCGGAGATCAGCGCGCGGACCAGGGCGGATCCGACCCCTCGGCCTTGCCAGGCGTCGGCCACCACGACGCCGATCTCGGTGACGGTGCAGCCGCCGGGGCCGCTCCGGTCCGCGGCGATCCCGTGCCCGATGATGGTGCCATGACCCGTCGCGACCACGGCGTCTTTGTTCTCGCCGCCCGGCAGAACGCGGAGCATGATGGACGTGATCGTGAGCGCGGCGAAGAATCTGAGGTACCGGGTCCGGGCAGACAGGCCGGCGAAGAAGGTCCTGAGCGCTTCCCCGTCCTCGGCACGTGCCCGCCGGATTGGAACGGGACTGCGTGGGATCGGATCGCCATCCTGGGTTCGGCTCACAGACCCAGCGTCTCGCATGTTCGCTGAGTCTGTCAACTAGACCTAGCAGCTAGCCGGTTACGACGACCTCGTGCCAGAGACCGCCGTTCAGGTTGATGTTGTTGCCGTGCGCCTGGCCCGGACCAGAATCCCCGATGTAGGTGTACAGGGGATGCCCGTTGTACGTCGCCTGCGCTGATCCGTCTGACCGGGTGATCGTGCCGAAACGCCCGGGTACACCGGAAGCCGCTGAGGCGTGACCGGGCACTGGCGGCCAGTATCCGGCACACGAGCTGTTGCATTTCGATTCTGCCGGGGTGTCAGGGGCGAACCAATACAGGGTGAATCCCTTGGAGTTAGTCAGCACCCGCACACCACCCACTGTGGCGGTCCGAAGGCTCCCCGCGCTGACCACTGGGCCGTGCGGGCCCGATGTAGCAGCCGCGACTCCCAGCAGCACCAATGCCCCGGCGGCAATCGCGACGGCAGCTCGCACCGGGACCGATCCGGCGGCTTGCACGCGGGCAACGAGGCCCGCAGCCATCTTTCCCGCCGGGCTCGTCGGCGCGGTCTGCCGGAGATCAGCGAGGCTCGCCCCGGCTAGCGCAGCGAAAGCGGCTACCTCGATCACTCCGGCGACAATCCCGGCCGTGGTGCGGACTTCCTTGAACCCGAACAGCCCGATCCACACCGAGAGCAGATAGCCGCCAAGAGTCGACAGCATAAAGATGGCCCCGGCGGCGCTGACGAGCCAGCTGCGTGCCACGACGGTCAGGATGGCCAGCCCGAATGCGGTGATGGTCTGCAGCAGGAACAGCCAGCCGATGGTGGCAATCGACCGGTATCCGGTCAGGTACAGGTCCAGGTGTATCGCACCGGCCGCTGCCAGCAGCGCCGCTCCGGCCAGCCTGAGCACAAGACCGCCGCTACGTTCCAGCCGCGACATTTGACTTTGCATCATGCCATTGTCCACGCAGGACCCACGCCGCGGGTTCATACTGCGAACGCCGTCGGCGGCACTGAACTTCAGCGGCTCACGTTACGTGATCGTTGGCATGCGACAACCGACTAACGAAACGGAGCGACGCGATGGATAAGAGATGGTTTGTACCAGCCGGGCTGGTCGCCGCCGCGCTGATTGCCACGGCGTGCGGGAGCTCGGGCGGCTCGGGCGGCTCGGGCGGCTCGGGCGGCTCGAGCAGCAGCCCGATGCAGACGAGCGCGCCCGCAGCAAGTAGCAACGCGCTCAAGACGACGAAGATCGGCGGAGCTACCGTTCTCACCAACGCCAACGGATTCACCCTCTACTGGTTCGCTCCGGACACCTCGACAAAATCGATGTGCAACGGAAGCTGCACCACCTTCTGGCCTCCCGTCAAGGGACCAGTCACGTTGAGCAGCGGGGTGAAGGGCAAGGTCGGTACGATCACGCGCTCAGACGGCTCGGTGCAGGCCACCTACGACGGCCACCCGCTCTACACCTTCACGGGCGACACCGCGCCAGGACTGAACAAGGGCAACGGACTCAATATCCAGGGCGGACTCTGGCACGAGGTCACCACCAGCGGCTCAGCCCCCGCCCCGAAGTCGTCCTCAAGCTCCAGTGGCGGCGGATACGGCTACTGACCCTCGAACGGGGTGCTAGGCCCTTGCACCGGGCCCGTACGCGAAGCGAAGCGGCCGCGGGGTAGTCGCCGGGCGCAGCGGGCTGAGGTCGATGGCTGCAGTTCGACCGGCCAGCTCGTCGGCGACGGCCTCGCCGACCGCGGGGGCGAGCTTGAGACCGTGGCCGGAGAAACCGACCGCCAGATAAAGGCCGTCGACCCCGGGCCACGGGCCGAGCAACGGATGCCAGTCCGGCGTCACGTCGTATACACCGGCGATGGTGGTGACGACGTCGGCGGAGGCCAGCAGGGGCATCGCTGTCATGAGCGCTCGGCGCAGCCTCCGCTCGGCATCAGCGGCGACCCTGGCGTCCTGGGGCAACTCTGGCCGCGCGGCGTCGGCAGGATAGGCGACGGCCACGCCGAAGGGACCGCTGTCACAGCGGGCCACCAATCCAGAAGGGGCATGCGTGACCGCCGTGTTCAGCCCCGCCACCCCGGGCGGCCGGCGTAGCACACTCAGCTCGAGGGTATGGAGCCGCAGGTCCAGCTCGATCCCGGTGCTGGCCAGGAGACCGGGCGCCCACGGCCCCACAGCCAGCACCACCGTCCCCGCGTGAATGTCGCCGTCGTCGGTGACGACGCCGGTGATCTTCTCCTGCTTCGTGCGCAGCGCCCGTACCGGGCTTCCGAACAACGTTTTGGCCCCGGCCATCTGCGCGGCAACCGCGGCTGACAGCGTGACCTTGACTGGATCGATCAGCCCGCTGTCCGGCTCCCATGCGCCGCATGCTAGGCCGTCGGTCGCCAGCAGCGGCTCGATCTCGCGCAGCTGATGAGCCGTGACGAGTTCGGTGCGCACGCCCAGGCTGCGGCCAAGCGCAACGTTGTCGGCGCAGCCCTCCGCCTGGTCATCGGCTACGGCGAGCAGATACCCCACGGGCTGGTATCCGGAATCGCCTACGCCGACGTGGTCGCTCCAGTCGCGCAGAATCTGGATGCCGCGCTGGGCCAGCCGGGTGGTGATCTCGTTGCTGTAGTGGGTGCGGACCTGGCGGAAGCTGCGTCCGGACATGCCGGCGGCAGGTCCCCTTTCATCGACCAGCAGCACGCCGATGCCTCGGCGGGCTAGCTGCAACGCGATGTTGGTCCCTACGATGCCGGCACCGACGACCACGACATCGGAGTCCATGGCGATGCTCTCAGCTCCACGGGAACGGCGAATTGCTGACCGGATGCAGCTCGCCTGTGCTGTAGCGGGCGAAGCGGAACGGCTCAAGCAACGCCTGCTTCTCGCCGAGCAGCTCCTTCGCGACCAGCGCGCCCACGCCGATCATCTTGTAGCCGTGATTGGAGTCAGCGATCACATAGACGTTCTGCCGGAAGGTGTCGAAGACTGGGAAGCTGTCCGGCGTAAACGCGCCGATACCGCCGGATGGCTCCTTGCGGTACACGTGCCGCTGTTTCTCGAATCGCTTGAGGCTATGCGCCAAGCCGGAGGTCCACATCCGGGCGAAATCCTCGCCGACGATGAACTCCGGGCTCTCCGGGCCGTACGGATCGACGGCGACCTCGCCGGCCGGGCGGTCCACGATGTATGGGGCAGCGCCGCCCTGGACCCCGCCGAAGTCGAAATCCGGCTTGAAGTAGATCCCCCACATGTCATCGGTGATCAGCGAGCCGTCGATGTCGTCGTAGAGCGGGGCATCGGAGTCCACGTGGACCACCGGCGGGAAGCCGCCTGAACTGGTCGTGAACGCTCCTGGGTCGACTTCGAGCGTGCCCTCCTGAAGCGCCCAGTAGGTCCACATGGGCCGACCCGGGTGCACGCCTCCGGTGGCGTCGGTGACGTCGATCCGGTCAGGCAAGTCGAGCATCGCCCAGAAGTCACGGACCCATGGCCCAGCCGCGACGATCACATGGTCACAGGAAATGGTCCCGCTGCTGGTCTCCACCGCGGTGACCGCGCCGCCGGCCGTCACCAGCTCGGTCACCTTGGTGCCGGGCTGGATCCGCACGCCGGCCGCCAGTGCCTTAGCCTCCAGGCCGGCCAGCGAGCGCTTGTTGTTCGCGTAACCACCCTGCTTCTCGTGCAGGACCGTCGTGGCGCCACGGGCCTGCCAGTCACCGAACATGTCAAGCATGTAGGCCCGGCACGCGTCCTCGCCCTCGATGAGGACGGAGTCGTACCCGATCGCCTTCTGCTCCTGGTAGATCTGCACGACGTCAGCGTGCATCGCCTCGGGCGCCGTCTGGAGGAAGCCGACGGGGTGGTAGGAGAAGGCCTCAGGATCCGACTCCCAGACCGACACGTTATGGGCCATGAGTTCGCGCATGGCGGGCTGGAAGTAATTGTTGCGGATCGTCCCGCAGGCAATCCCCGAAGCCCCCGCGCCAACACCGGCCTTGTCCACAATCACTATGTCCTTGCCGCTGCCGATACCACGCGCCTCGAGCTGCTCGGCCAGGTGCCACGACGTCGAGAGGCCGTGCATGCCGGCCCCGATGACTACGTACGGAAAATGTTCAAGTGCGCCCAACGCCCCATCCCCTGTCATATCGTCCGATTTACATAGCATCACCGAGCCCGGCCACGCGGGGCAACGCCGCGTTCGGCCCGGCCTAGCCTACGCAGCGGACCGGCGCCTCCCGTAGCCGGGAGTATCGGCACGCGAAACGTCCGAGGTTAGGTCACGGCTCTGGCCGCCGTGCCAGGTCGCAGAGAGGCGAGAATCGGTGCATACTTGCTCGCCGGACGTCGATGGAGAGGTGGGCAATGGCCGAGGAGCGGCTGGTAGCAGTGTGCTACCCGGCAGATGAGCAATTCGCCCAGATGAATTCCAACGTCCTGGCTGGCGACGCCAACGTCGTCTACACCTATGAGCTGGATGATGCGGAGCGCGCCCAAACGCTGCGGCGCGCCGACGCATTGCTCGCCTGGGAACTGTCCAAGGAGATTCCGGCAGCCGCATTCCAAGATCGTTCCCGGCTCCGTTTCGCTCAGCTTCTGTCCGCAGGTGTCGACGCCGTCGACTTCTCGGCTTTGCCGGAATGGCTGATGGTGGCCAGCAATGCCGGTGCCTACGCGACAGCGGTATCAGAGCATGTGCTCGCGATGACGCTCAGCCTCGCCAAGCACTTGCCGCAGCGGCACGCTGCCCTAACCGCCGGACGGTTCGAGAAGTGGGCGCCATCGCTAGCCTTGGACGGAGCGATCTGCACCATCCTCGGCTTCGGCGGCATCGGCAAGGCCACGGCGCAGTTGATGACGGCATTCGGCGCGCGGATCTACGCTGTGAACAGGAGCGGACGGACCACCGAGCCGGTCGAGTTCGTCGGCAGCCTGGTGGACCTGGACGAGGTTCTCGCGGTCGCCGATGTACTCGTGATCTCGCTGCCCTTGACCCTGGCCACCCGCGGGCTGATCGGAGCGCGAGAACTCGCGCTGATGAAACCGACGGCGATCTTGGTGAATGTGGCCAGAGGCCCGCTGGTCGACCAGAGCGCACTGTACGAGCATTTGCGCACGCACCCGGAGTTCAGCGCCGGAATTGACACGTGGTGGAACGAGCCGACGGGAGACGTGCCATTTCGGCCCGATTACCCTTTCCTCGACCTCCCGAACGTACTGGGTTCCCCGCACAACTCGAGCATCGTTCCGGGGACCATGGTGTCCGCCGCGCGGCTGGCGGCCGAGAACGTACGCCGGTACCTGCGCGGCGAATCCCCGGCCGGCGTGGTCCGCCGCTCCGATTACGTTCCTGGCGACGCGGCCGACTGACTCCCCGCACTGACTACAGCTGCCCGCCGACCAGTTCAAGCCCGACCGCGTCCGTCTCGAGCCGCCAGAACGAGCCGGTGCGCTCCGATGCCTCGATGTCCGGAACTCGGGTGGCGGTCACGTAGAGCGTCGAGCCGTCGAAGACCACGTTGGTGCAGTGCTCGCCCAGATCGATCTCGGTCAGCACCGCACCGCGCGCCGAGAGCACCGTGACCCCGCCGAAGGTCGTGTTGGCCACGAAGAGCCGCCCGTCCGCCGCGAATGCCATGCCGTCCGGCACATGGGTGTCAGGTAGCTGGCAGAACGTGACCGCCTCCCCGCCCTCAAGCCGGCAGACCCGGTGCGCCTTCGACTCGCTCCAGTAGAACCGCCCCTGTGCGTCGAAGGCGATCCCGTTCGGGTAACTGCCCGGCCGCTCGAGCAGCATCTCGCCGGTGCCTGATACGTCGGTGACCACGAAGAGCCTGCCCGGGCTCGGGACATCCACGCGGTCGTCAAGCTCCGTGCCCGAATCGGTGATCCACAGCCGGCCGTCCGGCCCGAACGCCGACTGATTCGGTGCCGCCAGCGTGTAGCCGCCGACCTCGGAGAACAGGAACTCAACGGACCCGTCCATGCTCACCCGCTGGATCCCGGGGACCGCGCTGAAGTCCCCGCTGCCCGGCACGTCGCCACCCTGGTTCACGTACAGCTTGCCGTCAGTACCGAGATAGGTACCCCAGGGCGATCCGCCCGTGTTGGCAAACAACGACAGGCCGTCCTCCTGATATGCCAGCAGCTCGCCGGTGTTGCCGTCGCACAGCACGATCCGGCCGTCGGGCAAGACCGTTGGACCCTCGGGGAAGCCGAGGCCGGATGCCAGCAGGCTCGCTTGCATTGCTGAAGTCCTTCCGCCGGTCAGACGAACCAGTAATGCTCGAAGTCAAAATCGGACAGCGGCTGGCCGACCCTGGCGGCCGAGTAGCCGGTGATCTTGGTGCTGTACGCGTCGAGGGCATCGATGAAGGCTGGGATGATGTATCCGCCCTCGTTGAAGTCGATCAATTGCATCTCGTGCTCGATCTGCTTCCGCGTAGCCGCGTTCGCGGTGGCATTCGCCTGCTGGTTGAGGGCCACGTACTTCGGCAGGTGCCAGTGCGTCTCGTTGAATGGCGACGTCGGCAGCAGCGATTGCGCGACCTGGGCCAGGTACGGCGAATAGTTGTAAAAGTCCTGGGAGAACGTCCACTGCAGGTAGTTTGCCCCGAAGAACGTGGTCGGATCGACCGTCTTCAGGTTGATGGTGACGCCGGCCGCCTTGGCCTGCTGCTCCAGCACCGTCGCCATCGCGACCGTCCCGGTGGCGACTGGCGATGTCACGAGCTGAACGGTGAGGTTCTCCTGCCCGGCCTTCTTGAGCAGGTGCTTCGCCTGAGCGATGTCCTGCTGACGGTGCAGCGAGCTGTCGTAATCAGGGTCGTACGGGGACGACACATCGGCGCCGACGGCCGCGTAGCCGTTGAGCGCCGACCTGATCAACTGCGGCCGGTCGACCAGCAGGCGCATGGCCTGCCGGACCCTGACGTCGTTGAACGGCGCCTGGTCAACCCGCATCGTAAACGGCGTGATCGCGCCGGTGTGGGAGACCACGGTCCGCACGCCGGGGGTCGACTTAAGCGCGGTAATCTGCGGGCCCTCAAGCGCTCCGGCTCCGTGAATTACGCCGGTGGTAAGGGCATTCTGCAGTGACGCGCTGTCGCTGAAGTCAATGACGGTCAGCGTGTCCACATACGGCAGGCTCGATCGCCAGTAGCTGTCGTTCCTGACAAACACGCTGCGCTGGCCGGGCGTGAAGCTCTTGTACTTGAAGGGACCGGTACCGTTCGGCTTCTTCGGATCGAAGCCGACGGGGACGATATACAGGTAGTACCAGTAGGCAAGCTGGTCCAGGAAGCTGCCGTAAGGGCTCGTCATCGGCACCTTGACCGTGTGCTTGTCGAGTGCCTTCAGGCCCTTGACGTCGATCGGGCCGAGTGGCGTGGCGCCCGTCAGCTTCCCGGTAATGATCCGCCGGAGCGTAAAGATCACGTCGTCGGCGGTCAGCGGCTTGCCGTCATGGAAGGTGATGCCCGGACGGAGCCGGATCACCCATTCCGACGTCGAGCCGTGCGGGCTGATCTCCTCGGC
>Ga0066388_100000918_pt1 | contig 15458 bp, 11 predicted proteins | sample PanSoiMetaGPlot6_FD_64539 | JGI IMG/M metagenome (GOLD analysis project Ga0066388, IMG submission 64539) | Tropical forest soil microbial communities from Panama analyzed to predict greenhouse gas emissions - Panama Soil - Plot 6 (Hybrid Assembly) | ecosystem: Environmental > Terrestrial >... | reverse complement strand
GAACGGGTGAAATTTCTTCGCCTTGATCTGCACTAGGACGGCGGCAACAAAAATCACGCCGAATATTGCGGTGCCGATCAGATAACCGGTCCCCTTCGCTTCGTCGGTCGTTTCACCAAGCCACGACATGGTCACGGCATCGCCACCCGTCTCCCCCAGCGTCGTCGCCAGGATCTTAATGATCCAAAATATCAGGGTTACCTGCGGGACCTTGGCAACGAGCTCTGATTTGTGTGCATCAATTTCTTTGTGCATCGGCTAATGTGTTGGAAGCGGATCGACGATCAGATCCTAGCGAGAGGTAAATCGAAACCCCAAGGTAATATCGCTGCTCTGGGGAGAAACAGCTGTCGGCGATTGAAATCCAAACTTCGGCGCTTGTGAAGCACATTCCTTTTTGCTCGAATTGGACGCGTTGCTGAAAAGACATTCATCGGCAAAGAAGAGTCTGCGGCATAAGGTGATCGGCGAATATCACGATCTGCTCCTAAAAGATCAGAATTTGTCGGCGGCGACTCTCAAAAAGATGCGCGACGACATGCGCGCGAATCGTTTGCTTTACGGCGATCGGCCAATTGGCGTCGCGCTCAGGCCACACATTCTCGAGACAAAGCAATTCGCTGCGCTCATCCAAAGTGCGGAGGCGATTGCGAGCGCGCTCGAAAAAGTTGCAGCCGCCGTTCTGCAATCGCCGGATCTAATGACGCAACTTGGTTTGACCGATCTGGAGCGCAAACTCGCGCTGGTGGACCCCGGATTTGCCAACGCAACTGTCAATGCGCGGCTGGATGGCTTTGTTCATGGAGAACAGATCCGCTTCGTCGAGTACAACGCGGAAAATCCGTCCAGCTTGTCAGATCAGGAGGGTTTGAACCGTTTGTTGCGGGGAATTCCTGCGACCGCCCATTTGGCAAAGCGATATCGTTTTCGCGAATTCTCCGCCGTCGAAAAATTGCGCGAGACTTTGCTCGATGTTTATCGCGAGTGGGGTGGCAAAGGTGTGCCGAACATCGCGATTCTAGACTGGAATAATTTGCCGACGGCAAATGAGTTTGTCTTGCTTCGAGACGATTTCGCACAACATGGCATTCACACGGTCATTTGTTCACCGGATGAACTCGAGTATGAGAACAACAGACTGCGCTGCGGCAATTTCGAGATCGATCTCGTTTACAAACGAATCCTCGTGCACGAGTTCCTCAGCCGTTATGGCGAAACGCATCAGCTAACCCGGGCGTACGTAAATCGGGACGTTTGCCTGGTGAATCCGTTTCGCTGCAAAATCTTGCATAAGAAGGCGAGCTTCGAAATGCTGACCGACAAGCGAAATGAGAAGTGGTTCAACCGCAAAGAACGAGACACGATCCATCGCTCCGTTCCTTGGACGCGACGATTTTTCGATCGGCGCACTACTCGCGACGACCAGGAAATCGATTTGCTCAAATTCGTTTCTGAAAATCGCGCGTCGCTGGTTCTGAAACCGAATGATGATTACGGTGGCCGCGGAGTTTTCATTGGCCCGCGTCTGAGCGAAACCGAATGGAAAAACGCGATCGCGACCGCTCTCACCGGCGATTATGTGGTTCAAGACGCGATTGATTTGCAGCCGGAAGAGTTCCCCGTTTTTAACGACATCGACTGGAAGTTGCAATCAATGTTCGTCGACACGAACCCGTTTTTGTTTCGCGGTAGAGTCTGCGGTGCGATGGTTCGTTTATCGAGTTCGCCGATCGTAAACGTTACGTCGGGCGGCGGCGAAACCGGCTTCTTCGTGATCGAAGATGAAGCGTAAGTATGGCTGAAGAACAAAACGCACCGCCGCTGAATCGCGTTCTCGGCCGCATCGCCGATTTCTTCGGCCTCAAGCGCAACCTCGTCATCCTTTTGGCGGCGATCTTCATGATCGGCGCGGGCGAGGAACTCTGGATGCGGTTCGTGCCGAAATATCTGCAAGCTCTCGGCGCGACTGTTTTGGTGATCGGAGTCTATGATGCGATCCGCACGTTGCTCGGCGCGGTTTACGCATACCCCGGCGGCGTGATGGTCGATTCTTGGGGACATCGCCGCGCGTTCCTCACTTTCAATATCGTGTCGATCATTGGCTACGCGCTCGTGCTTTTAATTCCGCACTGGGGGGCGGTCATCGCCGGAATGTTTTTGTTTCTTTCCTGGAGCTGTTTTTCGCTGCCGGCCACGTTTTCCCTTGTCGCTGCTGCGCTCGAGGCCAATCGCCATTCGATGGGAATCGGTGTCCAAATGGTGATCAAACGATTGCCGATCATGATCGCGCCATTTTTTGGCGGAATCTTGATCGATCGCTTCGGCGTCATCGGCGGCGTCCGGATCGCGTTGATAATTTCAATCGTTCTCTCCGGCGCGACAATTCTCGTGCAGTGGCAACTCCGCGACGAACCGAAGCCAGACCAACCGCCAGCGCGTCTGAGTTTTTGGCAAAGCTATCGAGACTTCAATACCCCAATGCGCCGCCTGCTCTTAAGCGACATTCTCGTCCGCTTTTGCGAACGAATCCCGTACGCGTGGGTCGTGATCTTCGCGATGGATTATATCGGTGTGAACGGAAAAGAAGTTGGCGTGCTGACCGCCGTGGAAGTGTTGGCCGCGACGCTCTGCATCATTCCGGCGTCTTATCTTGGCGATCGCTATGGACGTGAACCGTTCGTCATCGCGACCTTCGTCATGTTCACGCTTTTCCCAATCAGCTTGTTGATCGCGTACGGATTTCCAGCTTACAGTTTTTCTCTCGTACTGATCGCGTTCACGATTCGCGGCTTGAAGGAATTTGGCGATACGTCTCGCAAGGCGCTGATCATTGGTTATTGCGATCCAGCGCGCTGTGGCCAAATGATCGGCGCGTATTATTTAGTACGGGACGTGATCGTGAGCTTCGGGGCGCTCCTCGGCGCCTATCTTTGGAAACAGAACCCGAAGGTGAATTTCCTCGTTGCGGCCGGCCTCGGCATCGCCGGCACGATCTTCTACATCAAAACCATTCGCGATCAGCGCTTGGATGAATTGGAGGACATCAAAGAGGAAATCTCGCGCCGTCGATTTGAGCAAAAATAGTTTTTTGACGCGGTCTAACAAGAAAGGCTACTCCCGCCGGAGTTGTCTCAAGTTCTCCTTGGCGACCGAGTCACCGCGCGATGCAGCCAATTTGAGCCACCACATACAGTCACTTCGATCGTTCCGGGCGAAATAATAGTAATCCGCCATGCGCCTTGCGGCCGCATTGTCGCCAGCAAGTGCTTCCCTCTCGGTTGCTCGAAGCTGCGCCTTTGATTTGAAATGGTACTGCGCGTTTGGCGTGACGCCATGCTCAGCGCACCCCACAAAAACCTGAGCGAGAGCGACGACTAGCAAGAACAAAGACTTCATGACCTATTCTATTTTAAAGACAGTTTCGGCACGTCGCTCGCATCGCCGAGAAATTCCCAGCGCTGGAGCGAGATCGGCACGTTGCCGTTTTTCCAAACGAAGTCGTGAAACGCCCGGAGACTGAATTTATCGCCCTGTTTCATCCGCGCTTCGGCGAGAAATTTTATGATCTGAAGTTTGCCGATCTGGTAATCGATCGCCTGGCCGGGTCCAGTGGCGAATGCGGTCGCTTCCTGTCGCGCGGTCTGTTCGTCCATCGGAACTTTTTCGTGCAAATACTTCGCGGCTTGCTCGAGCGTGAATTCGCCGAGCGCGAGCTTTACGTCGACTTCCACGCGCAGAGCGCGCAATCGCATGAAATTGTAAATGATTTCACGCGTGTGCGGACTGTTGTCGAACAAACCGGCCTGCAACATCATTTCTTCGGAGTAAAAGCCGATGCCCTCGTTTGGGCCCGAATCATAATAATGGCGGCGAATGGAATCTTCGTGTTTCCAGGAAAGACAAAGCTGGAAATAGTGGCCGGGAATTCCTTCATGCACGCAAATCGGCCGCGGGTCCATTGCGGTCGCCCGCCAGAAGTAGCCGAGTTCGTCCGACGGTTCCGGCACATAACGGATGCAGTTTTCATCTAAGCGCGAGGGCGAAGTGAAATCGTCGGTCTCCGTAAAACCGGCTGCGCGCAAATAATCCGGCGTCGAGCGCAGCGTCCAATGCTGGACCCAATCCGGAACGGTCAGAATTCCGCGCTCCTCCAGAAATTTCCGAACCTGCTGCTCCTTCGTCGCCGCATCTTTGATCCAGTTGTCGATGTTGTCGACGATTTTCAACGGCGGGACATCTTTGTTCCGATTTTTCTCGTAAACTTCAAAAGCGACCGACCGGCTCCACTCCTGCCGCCCCATCGCCAGTAGTTCCTCCGGCGAATACGGCATCAACGCGACGTTCTTGAGAAAGAAAACGTAGGCGTCCCGACCGAGCGCAGTCTGTTGCGCCAAAGTCCTAGATTTTTGCTGAAGATTGGCGCGAAATTTCTCCAGCGCATCGGCCGCCTGCTCGACCGCGCTGTTTAATTCCTCTTCGGATAAAGTGGTCGATGGCCGCAACGCCGCCGCCATTTTTCGAAGGCGCTCGCGCACCCCGTCGAGCGCGGCGATCGCCACAGTCGCAAATGGCGCCGGCGGTTTGTCCAGATTCTGCGCGCCTTGTTCCAAAATCGCGGGAATGTTTTGAATCCGCGTAAGAATTTCTCTGCTCCGCGCTTCATCATAAGGCGCAGGAACGGTCAACGCTTCGACCAGCGCGGTCAGCGTTTGCGAAATGTAAAATGTCGGATCGCATTTCCAACTGGGATTGACGTCGAGTTCCCAGCGCACACGCGACAGCGCCGAGCCGATCAATCGGTAATCGACCTGGCCCGAAACCGTCCAGTTGTGGATGCCTGGCTCGCCGGAGGTCCGAGCCGGACTGGCAGTTTGCGAAGGCGGCTCGATCTTCTTCCAGCGCGCTTCGAAGTCAGCGAGATCTTTGCGCCGCTTGTCGACGCTCGCGCGCGACCAATCGCGGATTCCGCCGGGACGCTCCATGCGAGGAACGTCGTCGCCATTGAATGGCGCGTACTTTGCGCGCCATTTCCAAAAATCGTCCGCCAGTCTTTCGAGCGAATCGGTTTGTTGCGCGCGAACCAGCGAGGCGGCGCCGAGCAACAAAAGCACGATCCAATAATTTTTCACGCTCATGCTTTTAATCTGCATTTTGCCGAATCACGATCACGGCGGGTGTTTTCTCCGGTCGATACATCGATGCTCCATAACAGATCGCTGCCGCGTTCGGTTTGGCATACCGAAGTTTTTGGAACTGCACGTCCCAGTGCTCAATGTAGGAGCAGTTTGCCGTCTTCGTCGTGCCAGCTATCGGCACGTAACGAGTTTCTGTGAGCGTGAGAAAGGCGGACTCGCCCGGCAATGGAATCGGCGCCGCCCAATTTGGCGAGAGCCGCACGAAGCGAGGTCCGTTGAGATCGAGTGCTGAGCAAGTGTCGCCGTCGGTACTGTTCAGATGCAGACCGAAGAAGACAACGCGGAGCAGACCTTCAAGCAAAAATTGTCGATCCGGATTTTGTCGATCGTGCAAAATTTCAAAGACGCCGAAGAAACCGGGCAACGTTCCGAAGTCGGCCTGGATTCCGGTTCTCAAATAACGAATCACGTAATGCTTGCCATGATGTTCGCCGTTTACCTGATCGTCGGGATCGCGTGGATCTTCGCGCAAGATCAACTCAACCGAACCGTCGGGCGCTTTGTAAGTTTGTCGTCCGCCAATTAATCCAGCCGGACTCGGAGCGATGGTCGCCCCTGTTGATCCAGGCGCCGCCGATTCGCTCGCTTTCGCATCGCGATTCGTGAAATAGGGCGAGGTCTTGGTCTGTTCGTACCAATCCGGAATGGAATCCAGCTTCTTCAGATTACCGCCGAGCGGTTCGATGCTCCAAAATTCGAGTGGGCTGTTCGTTTTCTCGCGCGTGAAAACAATATTAGTCCCGTCCTGCGCGAAGATTGGGTCGACATCCTGGCCGGAATTGTCATTTGTCAGCTGGCGCAAGAATTTTCCGTCCTTACGGTAAAGATAAAGGTGCGAATGGCTCGTTCCTTCGGCCTGCAAATATCGAATCGCGACCACGATCTCAGACGCGGCGCGCAGTTCCATCGCGAGCACTAAAAACGTCGCAACGATCAGAACTGGCGCAGTCAGCCTCATCAGCGCAACGGTAGTTGAGCTGTGCTGGCATGTTCGGCGTCGTGATAAACTTGCACGTGGCACGTGCGCGCGTCTTTCGCGGTTTCGTCAGCGACCACGCCGCCGGAGCAATAATTTTTTTGCCAGAACATCGAGTTCGATGCGGTCACGACCAGACGTAGTCGGCTCCGTTTCATCAGTTTTCGAGCAACGAACAAGCCGGGATTGAAATCGCACTTTACGACCTCGCCCGGTTTCACCAGTTTCGCATCATGCAATGAATCGTGGTAGCGGAGCCGGCGAATGTCCGACCACAAACCGATACTGGTCCCGTCGGGTTGGATTTCGTAAAGGTCAGCTTCAAGATCGACATCCGGTGTATCGATCGAAACCCAAAGCGTGACGCCCGGGCATCCAACGAGCGGCGTTTCTTTCGGCAACGGATCAGTGTGATAAACAAGGCCGTCGTTCCCGATGCTGAGCGGTAATTTTTGGTCGAGACCGGCGGTTTTTTCGTTCGCTTCAATACCCTCAACCTCTTCGCCGCGATGCGTGTCGAGCGGATCGTAAGTGAATTTGTCCGCGCCGCCCTGCGGTTTGGCTTCGGTTAACGCGCCGGAGCGAAAGACACCGTTGGCGTCACTGTTTTTCGAATCGAAGTAAAACGTTTTCGGATTTGCGATCAGATTTGCGTAGCCGTCGGTGTATTTCCATTCGCCGTTCGCGCCGGTGTTGCCGGAGGCAATCACGTAATACGCGACTTGGTTTTTCAAAAATGTCGGCTTCGCACCGTTTTTCATCGTCCAGTCATACCATTGCCGATGCAGGTCGTTCAGATCGAGAACCGCGTCTTTGCCGAATTTCACGCCGCCAACTTCGTCGGTCGGCGTCCGTGTTCCGGCGTGATCCCACGGACCGATGATGAGGAAATGTTTTGCGCGCGCTTCGGGTGAGGCGTTTGCCATGTGATCGCGATAAAACGTCATCGCGCCGAGTTCGTCACCGTCGTATTGGCCGGTGATCGTTAGGATCGGCAATGTGAGTTTTTTAAATTGATCGATTGTCGGCACCATCGCGTCGTAATACGCGTCGGCGGTGGGATGCTTCAGGATGCGCTGAAAATTGACCGACGGATTTCCGACAAATGAATCAAATGTCTTGAAGGCGATGTGTTTTTTGTAGGCGTCGAGAAACTTCGTCCGCCAAAATTTTGAATCGCCGAAGAGATTTTGCTGACCCGCCTTGCCGCTGGTGAAGGTGAACCACTGCACGTCGTAAACTTCACCGACGTTATCGAGTGACGGATAATCGAGTGGCGGATGGGCGGCTGCGGCTGGAACGATTGTCGCGAGATGGGGCGGCATCTCTTTCGCCGTCGCCCATTGATTGAACCCAGCGTACGAGCCGCCCCACATCGCAACTTTTCCGTCGCAAAACGGTTGTTGCGCCAACCATTCCACTACGTCGTGGCCGTCGTGTGGTTCCTGAGCGAACGGCTCGAACTCGCCCCCGGAATTTCCACGGCCGCGAACATCGACCAGCGCGAAAACGTAGCCGTGCGAGGCAAAATAGGCCGCGCGCGGGTGATAGGTGTCGGAAATATAAGGCGTGAGCGTGAAGACCACGGGCGTCTTCAGCTGCGCCCCGTCCGGCGTTTTCGGAAAATACAGAGTCGCGTTGAGCTCCACCTTGTCGCGCATCGGAATTTTTACGCCCCAACGAATGTCGTAATCAGTCGTCGGAGGTGGCGTTGGACTGGCTTCCGCTTTTGGTTCGGGCGATGGACCTTTTTGCGGATTTGCCTGCGCGACTGCGGATCCAAAGATCGACAGCGTTGCCAGAAAGAGGAGCGTTGGACGTTCGAGCATTAAATCATTGAAGCAAAGCCGAAGCGCTAAACAAGGCCGGAGGCGCAGCTGTCGCAGCCTTGCTTTGTGCGGCAGAAATTCCTATACCGCGGGAATGAATTTCCCTGCTTTCGCTCGGTTTAGTTTCCTGATGGCTCTCTTTACTGCAGCAATCGCGGCCCAGGCTGCCGACAAAGTTATCGTTCTCAAAGCCGCGCGATTGTTCGATGGAAAATCAAAGGCGCTCGTGCAAAACGGCGTCGTGATCGTTCAAGGCAACAAGATTGTCGATGCCGGCAGCAATTTGCCGGCGCCGGCGGACGCTCAAGTCATCGATCTCGGAGACGCCACGCTTTCGCCCGGCTTCATGGATGGACACACCCATCTGGCCCATGACTTCACCGACTACAAAAAAGAACGGATGGAACAAATCGATCTCAACGTTTCAGAGAAAGCGTTGATCGCGACTCTGCACACGCGCGCAACACTGGAAGCTGGATTTACGACGGTGCGAGATCTGGGTAGCCGGTTTCCCGGCAGCAAGGAAATGGTCGATGTGGCGCTACGCAATTCGATCAACAAGGGCGTGATCGCTGGTCCACGGATGCTGGTTGCGACGTTTGGTGTCGGCGCGACAGGCGGACATTTCGACCCAACCAGCGGTTTTCGCGACATGATTTTTGGCCGTGAACCTGATTACAGTGAAGGAATCGCGGATGGCCCGGACGCCATTCGCAAAGCAGTGCGCTTCGAAGTTAAAAATGGCGCGGATGTGATCAAAGCCGCGGTTTCGGGCGGTGTTTTTTCGCTGGCGGACGAAGTGGACACCCCGCAGTTCACTCCCGCAGAAATGGCCGCGCTCGTCGATGAATCACATCGGCTGCGCAAAAAAGTGGCGGTGCATTGCCATGGAGATCAGGCCGCGAAGGACGCGATCGAAGCCGGTGTGGATTCAATCGAGCACGGCTCATTTTTAAAACCCGAGACGCTCACGTTGATGAAAAATAAGGGGACTTACCTCACGCCGACGTTAATGGCGACCGAATATATTATGAGCAAGATCGACAGTTATCCGCCGGCCGTGCAGGCGAAAGGCCGCGCGGCTGCTGCTGCGCGCTCAGAAATGTTTCGGAATGCGGTGAAAATGGGAATTAAGATTTCATTCGGCACCGATGCAGGTGTTTTTCCGCATGGACAAAACGCCAAGGAGTTCAAATTGATGGTCGATCTTGGATTGCGACCGATCGAAGCACTGAAGACGGCAACCGGAAACGCCGCCGACCTGCTCGGCATCGCGCAAAAAACCGGAACCCTCGAGAATGGAAAGCTTGCGGATGTGATCGCGATGCCGGGTGATCCGACAAGTGACATCACCGCGACCGAGCGCGTGTCCTTCGTGATGAAAGAGGGTAAAATTATCCGGAACGGCCCGCCGACGCCTCAGCCCGTGGCCGTCTCCAAAGATTTGCAGACGGAAGTTCCCGCCGACTAGCGAAACAGATTTCCGCTGACCAAAGCAGGCCCGGTGTCGTTCGGAACAACTGCAACTGTCGCCGAATCGCTCGACGCCTTGATGAAGTAGAGGGAGGCGCCCGGTCCGATATAAACGGGATAAAACGTGTACGGCTGGCCATCGATGAATTGCGGGTTTCTCCAATCGATCGTCATCGCGCGAGAACTCGAATAAGAACTCACCGCAACGGAATCGCTAAAGTTAATCGAGCGCGGATCCCGAACGTCACCGCGATTGTCATAATCGTAGAGATTGTATGGCGCAAATCTCCAGTTGCGGACGCCATTGGTCGGAAACCAGTTCGCCCCAAAGGCGTCGACTTCGCTTTCCAATGGAATTGTTCGGCTGACAACAGTTCGCGTCCCGACCTGATCGATCAAAGCCGGTAGAACGTGATCTTCGCCGGCGAAGCGGTACGAATAAAACGCGATCTCGTAATCCAGGCCGCCCCACCGGCTCAAATTAATTGGATGACCAAATGCAACATCGAAAACGTCAACGCGCGGATACAGATTTTGCATCTCAACGGACGGACCATGGTTTTGATGGACGGCGGCGGATTCCGCCGCGGCAGCTTCTTCTTTTGAGACAACAAGTTTCGAATCCCGCAACGATTGGATCAACGAATCGCTCGCGCCCTGGGATTTGAGAATGCCTTCCTGCGGTTGGGTTAAGGGATGCAAGAGTTTTCGCTCCGCGACGTCATTCTTGATGTCGGCTTCGGATTCGTGCATGCGGACCATCAGAGAGAGCTCGCTGAAGCCAATCGGTCGGGCGAATAGGGAGGGGGCGAGAAGCAGGATTGCAGCCGCCAATAGTCTATAATAAGTGGGGCTTTTCATAACTCCCGGGTTTTACCAAGTTCAGTAGATATTTTGCAAGCTTAAACGGTGAGACTTAGGTCGTACCCTGCTCCCGCAAACAGCCGAGGAAATCGCTTTGACAGCGGGCGATGCTGCCTTATCGTGCGCTCCCCAATTACCGCAGGAGAGTCAACGGACTCGTTCGGACTGCAAGAATTATGCAACAGACACGCAGCAAACCCATTCGACTTCGCTCAGGGCAAGCTCTCAAAGTGACCGTTTATGCAAACTAAACGGTCCAAGAGATATCGCGCGGCCGCTGAGCAGGTGGATCGCAAAAAAAATTACAGCCTCAACGACGCAGTCGCGACGCTGAAGAAATTTCCGCCGACTAAGTTCGATCAAACGGTCACCGTTTCATTCCGGCTCGGCGTCGATCCAAAACAATCCGATCAAATGGTGCGCGGCACCTGCGCCCTTCCGCACGGCAGCGGTAAGTCGGTCCGCGTTCTCGTTTTCGCCGAAGGCACCGCCGCAAAGGCCGCAAAGGACGCCGGGGCCGAACACGTCGGATTTAAAGATCTCATTCAAAAAGTTCAGGAAGGTTTTCAAGATTTCGATGTCGCGGTCGCGACGCCTGCGGCAATGGCTGAAGTGCGCAAGCTCGGAAAAGTTCTTGGTCCGCGAGGGCTAATGCCGAATCCGAAAGCCGGCACCGTCGCCGACGACACGGCAAAAGCAGTCCAGGAAGTGAAGGCAGGCCGCGTCGAATTTAAGTTAGACAAAAACGGCAATGTCGCCGTTCCAGTTGGAAAATTTTCGTTCGAAGAGAAAGCGCTGGTAGAAAACAGCAACGCAGTGATCGAGGCAGTCGCCCGAGCGCGCCCCGCAACCGCAAAAGGACGTTATCTTGACGCGATCACGTTAAGCGCGACAATGTCGCCCGGCCTGAAGCTCGATGCGTCGCCGTATCTCGCCGGCCAAGCAGCATAAGGATCGACGTCATGAGACCAGAAAAAGCCAGTATTGTTTCGGACCTTTCGAAGGAATTGAAAGATTCTTCCTTCGTGCTGGTGACCGATTACCAGCATATGAAAGTCGATGATTTCAGCGAGCTGCGGAAGCGTTTAGCTACCGCTGGCGCCGAAGTTCATGTTGTTAAAAACAGTTTTCTAAAACGCGCGATGACCGACTCGGGGCTCGCTCCGGCCAATGGAGAATTGAGCGGACAAACCGCACTCGTCACCGGCGCTAAAGATGTCGCGCCTGTGGCAAAAATTTTGAAAACGTTCGCCGGCGAATTCAAGAAAGCCATGCTGAAGCTCGGCTTCATCGATCGGGCGCAAGTTCCGACAAAAGAAATCGAACAACTCGCGGACTTGCCGCCGCGCGAAGTTTTGCAGGCGCAATTACTGGGATTACTGCTCTCGCCGGCAACGAAGCTGGTCCGGTTGTTAAATGAGCCGGCCTCGGCACTCGCGCGGTTATTGAAAGCGAAAAGCGAAAAGGAGGGCCCGCCCGCGGCGGAAACGCCAGCGGCATAAATTTCTGTCTCGCGAGTGCGAGACGAAACAAACGAAACACTGTCCGGATCGTCGGCTGTCGATCTTAAATTTCCGGAAGCTTCCGGAAGCGGCAATTGGAGGAAAACAATGGCAGATACAGATAAATTAGTGGAGCAACTCAGCGGCCTGTCCGTTCTCGAGATTGCTGGATTGGTGAAACAACTCGAAGAAAAATGGGGCGTGAGTGCGGCGGCGCCGGTTGCAGTCGCAGCAGCTCCAGCGCCGGGCGGCGGGGCAGCGGCTCCAGCGCCTGAAGAAAAGGCCACTTTCGACGTTATTCTGAAGGAAATGGGCGCAAACAAGATCGGCGTGATCAAAGAAATTCGCGGCGCGGTGCCAGGATTAGGCTTGGCCGAGGCGAAAGCCTTGGTCGAAGGTGCTCCGAAGCTGATCAAGGAAGGCGTCTCCAAGCAGGAAGCCGAAGACATTAAGAAGAAAGTGGAAGCGGCTGGGGCGAAGGTCGAGATTAAGTAAGGAAAATTTTAACCAGCGGCCGCTGTGCAAAAATGCTTGCGCGGCGGCCGTTTTGTTTTAATCTGGGCTTTTGTTAGAAGTAGGGAGACTTATTTTTAACTGCAGATTGCTGGAAAGTTTGATTCGGCAGCAAAATGGTGGGGGTTGATTTGACAGACCGCCGTTTTGAGGCCATTTTTGCACCCCTCGCTCTCCGGTTGAAGCCGTAAGCTCTTGTTGCGTACGGCCGCAATTTATTGTGGGCCGGCGCGAGTTAACCCCGTGGCCTGGTGATTATGTCAGAACGAAATTCGGAACGCATCCACTTCGGAACAATCAAGGAAGCCATCGAGCCTCCAAACCTCATTGAAGTCCAACTCAACTCTTACGTCGATTTCCTTCAAAAAGACGTCCCGTTTGCCAAGCGCAAGAACCACGGGCTCCAAGCAGTCTTTAAGGAGGTCTTTCCAATCGAGAGCTACGACGAAAAAGCGGTTCTCGATTTCAGCCACTACGAGATTGGCGAACCGAAGCTGACCGCGCTCGAAGCGCAGCGCGAAGGCCAGACTTATAGCGCGCCACTCCACGTCACGTTCCAGCTGCGCGAAGAAAAAGGCACCAAGGAAGAAAAGGTTTACATGGGCGAGATCCCGCTCATGACGCCACAAGGCACTTTCGTCATCAACGGCGCCGAGCGCGTGGTTGTTTCGCAGCTTCACCGCTCGCCGGGCATCGCTTTTGAATCGACCGTCCACCTGAACGGTAAAGTCCTCTACAGTTTCCGAATTATTCCCGATCGTGGTTCCTGGATCGAAGTCCAGTTCGATACCGCCGATCTGCTCTACATCTACTTGGATCGCCGGAAACGCCGCCGGAAATTTTTGGCGACAACTTTCCTGCGCGCCCTCGGTTACGGCTCGGACGAGGAAGTCATCAAACTTTTCTACAACATCGAGAACCTGAAACTGAGCGAGAAACTCGACGAAGAGAAACTCGCGACAAAGGTTCTTACGGCTGAAGTCCGAGATGGTGAAGTAACCGTCGCCCGCGCATTCGAGCCGCTCACGCTCGCGACCGTGCGCCAGATCATGGGTCTCGGGATAAAGGAAGTTAAGGTCATCGATATTTCGAACGACGACACCGTCGTAAAAGCGTTGCGCAAAGATCCGGCGCACGATCAGGAAGAAGCGCTCAAAGATATTTATCGCCGCTTGCGCCCGGGCGATCCGCCGACCGTGGCCAATGCTCGCGCGTTATTGAAGCGGTTGTTCTTCGATCCGAAGAAATACGATCTCGGACGCGTTGGCCGCTACAAGATCAATCAGAAGCTCGGCATCGATGTCGATCTTACTGAGCGGATTTTGACCGACAAAGATTTCATCGCAGCGATTAAGTACTTAATTAACCTCCGCCGCGGCGAAGGTACGCTCGACGATATCGACCACCTTGGCAGCCGTCGCGTGCGCACGGTTGGCGAATTGCTCGCCAATCAATGCCGGGTGGGTCTCGCGCGCACCGAACGGTTGGTGAAAGAGCGTATGACGCTGTTCGATATAAATGTCGACGGCATGACGCCGCAAAAACTCGTGAACCCGAAGGCGCTCAGCGCGGTGATCCGCGATTTCTTTGGTCGCTCGCAGCTCTCGCAGTTCATGGATCAAACGAATCCCCTCGCGGAGTTGACCCACAAGCGCCGTTTGTCCGCACTCGGACCGGGCGGTTTGTCCCGCGATCGCGCGGGTTTCGAAGTCCGCGACGTTCATCCGTCGCACTACGGCCGCATTTGTCCAATCGAGACGCCGGAAGGTCCGAACATCGGTCTCATTAGTTCGATGTCGACTTTCGCGCGCATCAACGAATTCGGTTTCATCGAGACTCCGTATCGAAAAGTTACAAACGGTCGAGTCACGGACGAGATCGACTACCTGACCGGCGATAAAGAAGAGAACTTCCTCGTTGCTCAGGCGAACGCGCCGATCGATGGCCGCGGACATTTCACCGGCGAAAAAGTTTCAGTTCGTTATCGCGGCGACTTTTTGGAAGTCGAGCCGTCGAAAGTTCATTACATGGACGTTTCGCCGAAGCAGCTCGTTTCGGTGGCCGCAGGATTGATTCCGTTCCTCGAGCACGACGACGCGAACCGCGCGTTGATGGGTTCGAACATGCAACGCCAGGGCGTTCCGCTGATCGTGTCGGAAGCGCCGCTCGTAGGCACCGGTTTGGAAGGCAAAGTCGCGCGCGATTCGCATGCGGTCCTTCTCGCCATCGACAGCGGCAAAGTTGCATCGGTCACAGCGGACCAAATCATCATAAGCAAAGACGGTCACGTGCCGGAGCACCGAAAAAAGATTAAGAGCGATCGCGAAGAAGGACTTTACGTTTACGAGCTGCGGAAGTTCATGCGTTCCAACGCGGGCACCTGCGTGAATCAGAAGCCGATCGTGAAGAAAGGCCAGCACGTGAAAAAGGGCCAGATCATTGCGGACGGCCCGAACACGCAACACGGCGAGCTCGCACTCGGCCGCAACGTGCTCGTCGCCTTCATGCCGTGGCACGGTTACAACTTCGAGGACGCCATCATGATCTCGGAGAAGGTCGTGAAGGACGACATCTACACGTCGATCCACATCGACGAATTCGAGATCGGTGCGCGCGACACGAAACTCGGCCCCGAAGAAATTACCCGCGACATTCCCAACGTCAGCGAGGAAGCTTTGCGCAATCTCGGACCGGACGGTGTTGTGCGCGTCGGTGCGGAAGTAAAGCCGGGCGACATCCTCGTCGGCAAAATCACGCCGAAGAGCGAAACTGAACTCGCACCGGAAGAGCGACTTCTGCGCGCGATTTTCGGTGAAAAAGCGGCTGACGTTAAAGACACATCGCTGACGGTTCCGTCTGGGACTTACGGCATTGTGATGGACGTGAAGGTTTCATCACGAAAAGAAGTTTCGCGCGAGAAACTCACGCCGGCGGAAACGAAAAAGCAGATCAAAGCCATCACCGAAGAGCATCGTCGCAAGAAAGAAGAGCTGACGGAGCAACTCACTGATTCGCTCTCGAACATTTTGTTGGGCGAAAAGATTCCGCTCGATGTCGTCAACGCGGAAACCGGCGAAATCATCATCCCGGCGAACCGCAAGATCAC
>Ga0066388_100000917_pt1 | contig 15461 bp, 14 predicted proteins | sample PanSoiMetaGPlot6_FD_64539 | JGI IMG/M metagenome (GOLD analysis project Ga0066388, IMG submission 64539) | Tropical forest soil microbial communities from Panama analyzed to predict greenhouse gas emissions - Panama Soil - Plot 6 (Hybrid Assembly) | ecosystem: Environmental > Terrestrial >... | reverse complement strand
AAATCCAACAAAACAAATTTGGACACAACTTGGGCTGGTGAATTTCTTCCCGAGCAGTATGGTGGCCGCAACATTCATTACGGCGTACGCGAACATGTTATGGGCACCTCCATGAGCGGCATAGCTCTCTCTGGCCTGCGTCCTTTTGGCGGCACCTTCTTTAATTTCAGCGACTACTGCAAACCCGCGATCCGCCTCGCTGGACTTATGGAGCTTCCCGTCATTTATGTTTTCACCCATGACTCCATCGGCCTCGGTGAAGATGGCCCTACGCATCAGCCGATCGAGCAGCTAGCTGCCCTGCGCGCCATGCCGAACATTCTCGTCATGCGTCCTGGCGATGCAAATGAAGTCGCGGAGGCCTACCGCGTCGCTGTCTCACAAGCCCATCGCCCAACCGCGATGGTTCTTTCGCGCCAAGCTGCGCCAACACTCGATCGCACAAAATACGCTCCCGCTTCCGGCGTCGCCAAAGGTGGCTACGTTGTCGCTGACGCGCCCAATGGAAAGCCGGACGTAATCCTTATCGGCACGGGTACCGAACTGAATCTCTGTGTGGATGTCTACGAAAAACTAAGAGCTGACGGAATAAATGCGCGAGTCGTTAGTCTCCCTTGCGTAGAGCTTTTCGACGAACAAGACGCAGCCTACAAAGAAAGTGTTCTACCTTCGAATGTGACGGCGCGCGTTTCCGTCGAAATGGCTTCCACCTACGGATGGGACCGCTATATCGGCCCCAAAGGAAAGGCCATCGGCATGCGCACCTTTGGAGCCTCTGCTCCACTCAAGGATCTGCTGAAGAAATTTGGCTTCACTATAGACAACGTTGTCGCTACGGCGAAATCACTTTTGGGAAAGTGAGTCCTTGATGAAAATCGCAATTGGCTCGGACCACGCGGGCTTCGCTTTAAAAAACTCCGTGGGGGATTTGCTTCGCTCGCTCGGACACACCGTGGTTGACGTCGGCGCGTACAATGACAATCCCTCCGACTACCCGGACTTTGCTGTGCTCGTGGGAAACGCCGTTTTGGATGGGAAAGGCGAACGCGGCATTTTGATCTGTGGCAGCGGAGTCGGCGTCAGCGTCGCGGCGAACAAGATTAAGGGTATTCGTGCCGCAGTTTGCCATGACACCTATTCCGCCCACCAAGGTGTCGAGCACGACGACATGAATGTCCTCGTCCTCGGCTCGCGCGTGATCGGCCCGAAACTTGCCGAGGATCTGGTGAAAGCCTATCTCGGGGCGAACTTCACCAACGAAGAGCGCCACAAGCGGCGCCTGGCAAAGGTAAAGGCAATCGAAGCAGGAAACTGAATCAACAGGGCCGGTATCTGCATCGGATGTAAGGGGTCAGTTTGAATTTTTTCCTATAACCGAAAGGGCACGCGGTTCGCCTCACGGAGAGGTAAGATAGGGGTTTACGGCAGAACCGGAATAAAGGAGAAGTAGCATGACGACCACCACAACCATTCCAAGCGCGAGCGCGGCACAAGGTGCAAATCCCTTGAGGGGCTTGCTTGCCTATGGCCAATCGCCTTGGCTCGATTTCATTCGCCGCAACATATTGCTGAATGGCGACTTAAAGAAAATGATCAACGAGGACGGCTTGCGGGGCATGACGTCCAATCCCGCCATTTTTGAAAAAGCCATCGTAGCTGGCAATGACTACGACGACATCGTCAAGGCACCCGACGCGAAATCATCCACAGCGATGGCTCTTTACGAAAGAATTGCCATTCGCGACGTGCAGGATGCCTGCGACATCTTCAGAGCGGTCCACACCGAAACCAAAGGTCGCGACGGTTACGTCAGCCTGGAAGTTTCGCCGTTGCTGGCCTACGACACGCAGGGAACGATCAACGAAGCGCGCCGTCTCTGGAAAGCTGTCAGCCGCCCCAATGTCATGATCAAGATTCCCGCGACGAAGGAAGGTATTCCTGCGATTCGTCAGGCGCTCGAAGAAGGCATCAACATCAATATTACTCTGCTGTTCGCACAGTCTGCCTACGAGCAGGTTGCGGAAGCGTATTTCGCGGCTTTGGAGGCGCGCGTCGCCAAAGGGCAGGACGTTTCTCACATCGCCAGCGTCGCCAGCTTCTTCGTCAGCCGCATTGACACGCTTGTGGACAGCAGAATTGATGAAAAGCTCAAGACGGAGAGTGATTCTGGCAAAAAGGCGCTCCTTGAGTCACTGCGTGGCAAAGTTGCCATCGCCAACGCACGACGTACGTACGCCAAATACCAGGAATTTGTTGGCGGACCTCGCTGGAAAGCGCTTGCGGCAAAGGGCGCCCAAACGCAGCGTTTGTTGTGGGCCAGCACAAGCGCTAAGAATCCGAAATACCGCGACGTGCTCTACGTCGAAGAGCTCATCGGCGCGGATACAGTGGACACTATCCCCCCCGCAACGTTTGACGCCTTCCGCCAGCATGGCAAATTGCGGCCGAGCCTGACCGAGAACGTCGCCGGCGCGAACAAAACCATGAGCGACCTCGAAGCAGCCGGCATTCCCATGAAGGAAGTGACCGACAAGCTGATCGCTGACGCCGTAAAGCTTTTCCAGGATCCTTTCAAGTCGTTGCTCGATAGCATCACGAAACATGCAGGGGTGAGCGCTTGAGTCTGAACAAGCTGACGTACAAACTCCCAACCAATCTCGCGTCAGCAGTCACTGCAGCGCTGGACGATTGGAAGGTCAACAACAAAGTCGCACGGCTTTGGCAGAAAGATGCCTCGCTTTGGTCCGGCACGGACGAAGGCAACTGGCTCGGCTGGCTCACTATCGCAGACGAGCAACTCGCCAACATCAATGCTCTGAAGCAGCTTGCTGCCGAAGTCAAAAAACGGAAGTTCAAGCATGCAATTCTGCTGGGCATGGGCGGTTCGAGCCTCTGTCCTGAAGTTCTCCGCCTGACCTTCGGCAAAATCACCGGTTTTCCGGAAATGCACGTCCTTGATTCCACTGACCCAGCGCAAATCAAAGCCATTGAGAAAAAACTCGACCTCAAGAAGACTCTTTGCATCGTTTCCAGCAAGTCCGGCAGCACGCTCGAGCCAAACATCTTCAAGCAATATTTTTTCGAGCGCGTGAAGTCGAAAGTTGGCGCCAACGAAGTCGGCAGCCATTTCATCGCCGTCACCGACCCGCGTTCGAAAATGCAGCAAGTCGCCGAAAACGACAAGTTCTGGAAAATCTTCGCCGGAGTACCCAGTATCGGCGGCCGCTATTCCGCTCTCTCGAATTTCGGCATGGTTCCCGCAGCGGTCATGGGCCTTGATGTCTCCAAATTTCTTAAGGCTACATACGAAATGGTCTCCGCTTGTGGCCCTTCTTCCGAAGCGGACAAGAATCCCGGCGCTATTCTTGGCTCCATCATGGGAGCTGCAGCCAATCAAGGCAAGGACAAGCTCACTATCATCACTTCGCCTGGAATTCACGACCTCGGCGCGTGGCTCGAGCAGCTTCTCGCCGAGTCCACGGGAAAAATTGGCAAGGGCATCATTCCCGTGGACCGCGAAAAACTCGGCAAGCCCGAATCTTATGGAAACGATCGCGTTTTCGCTTACTTGCGCCTCGCATCCAAACCGAACAAGGCGCAAGATGCCGAAGTCGCTGCTCTCGAAAAAGCAGGGCACCCGGTGGTTCGCATCGCGATCTCGAACATTTACTCCATCGGCCAGGAATTCTTCCGCTGGGAAATCGCCACGGCCGTCGCCGGCTCTATCATCGGCATCGACGCCTTCAATCAGCCCGACGTTGAAGCCAGCAAAGTCGAAACGCGCAAACTGACCGGGGAATACGAAACCACCGGCCATTTGCCTCCTGAATCGCCGTTCTTCGAAGCTGACGGAGCAAAACTCTTCGCCGACGAGAAAAATGTGGCGGCCGTCAATGGCGGCGCAAAGCTAGTAGATGTTTTGAAAAAGCATCTCGCTCGCGCCGAGGCAGGCGACTACTTCGCCGTACTCGGGTACATCCCCATGAATGCCGAAAACGAAAAGACTCTCCAGGAATTTCGTCACGTGGTCCGCGACAAAAAGAAAGTCGCCACCTGCCTCGGTTTCGGCCCGCGCTTTCTGCATTCCACTGGACAAGCCTACAAGGGCGGCCCCAACAGCGGCGTCTTCTTGCAAATCACGTGCGACGACGCCTCCGATCTCGCCGTTCCCGGCCAGAAATATACCTTTGGCATTGTGAAAGCGGCTCAGGCTCGCGGCGACTTCAGCGTTCTCGCCGAGCGAGGCCGCCGCGCGTTGCGCATTCATCTTGGAAAGAATTTGAAAGCAGGCCTTAAGTCTCTTTCGAAAGCCGTGCAGCAAGCGGTTTCCTGACCGACTTAAGATTTAACTTGATGGGTGAGGAACTTCCCTCGAACAATTCGCAGCTAGGAGTACACAGCATGCAACTCGGAATGATCGGTCTGGGACGGATGGGTGCCAACATGGTGCGCCGCCTGATTCGCAAAGGGCACAGCGCCGTTGTCTATGACCGCAGCGCGGAAGCGGTAAAGCAACTCGTAGGCGAAGGCGCGACAGGCTCCGATTCCCTCGATGACTTCGTGAAGAAACTCCAAAAGCCACGCGCGATCTGGCTCATGGTTCCCGCGGGAGTTGTGGACGCAACCCTTCACGATCTCGTCCCCAAACTCGACAGAGATGACATCGTCATCGACGGTGGCAATTCCTATTACATTGACGACATCCGCCGCGCCAAGGAACTCTCCGCAAAAGGGATCCATTACTGTGATGTCGGCACCAGCGGCGGCGTTTGGGGACTCGAGCGCGGCTACTGCCAGATGATTGGCGGCGAAGAAAAAATTATCAAGCACCTCGATCCAATCTTCAAAGCTCTCGCTCCTGGCCGCGGCGATATTCCGCGCACTCCTGGCCGCGATAAAGTCGGCGGCACCGCCGAAGAAGGCTATCTCCACTGTGGCCCAAGCGGCGGCGGCCACTTCGTAAAAATGGTTCACAATGGCATCGAGTACGGCATCATGGCCGCCTACGCTGAAGGTTTGAACGTTCTAAAACACGCCAACGCCGGGAAGTCTCATCGCGAAACCGACGCAGAGACCACTCCTCTCCGCAATCCCGAGCATTATCAATACGACTTTAATCTCGCCGACGTCACCGAAGTCTGGCGCCGCGGCAGTGTCGTCGCTTCCTGGCTGCTTGACCTTACCGCCATTTCTTTGCTCGAACAGCCAAATCTCGAGCGCTACTCTGGCCGCGTTTCAGACTCTGGCGAAGGCCGTTGGACCGTGTTTGCCGCCATCGAGTCCACTACACCGGCTCCCGTGCTCACTGCATCTCTATATCAGCGCTTCGTTTCCCGTGGTGAAGACGATTTTGCTGGAAAAGTTCTGTCCGCCATGCGCTTCCAGTTTGGTGGACACCTGGAAAAGAAAGCGGCCCACTAAAATTTTCCCGGGCATCCCCCGGGCGGATCTAAACAATGACAAACGATAATACCCAGGCGGCAGCGCATCCCGCGCCTCCGTGCGTAATGGTGATTTTTGGCGCGAGCGGCGATCTCACAAAACGCAAACTTCTTCCCGCGCTTTTGAATCTCGCGGAGGAAGGTCTCCTTCCAAAGGATTTCGCCATTGTTGGATTTTCCTTCGACCAGATGACGACGGAAGCGCTGCGCCAAAAACTCGACAAGGAAGTCCGCGAATTTGCTTTGCGCCCCGTGGACGACCGACTCTGGCAATGGCTCGTTGAACGTATTTATTACGTGCAAGGCGACTTCGGCGATCCCACCGCCTATCTGCGCCTCAAAGACCAAATTCTGGCCGCCGAGAAAAAGCACAACACGCTCGGCAACCGTTTTCACTATCTTGCCGTCGCACCGAAATTTTTCTCGCCCATCGTAAAACAGCTCGGCCAGGTCGGCTTGACCCAGGAACAAAACGGCCGGTGGACGCACGTTATCGTCGAAAAGCCCTTCGGACACGATCTCGATTCCGCAATCCAACTCAACAAAGAATTAAGGGAAACTCTCACCGAAAAGCAGATCTACCGCATCGACCACTACCTCGGCAAAGAGACTGTGCAAAACCTTTTGGTTTTCCGCTTCGCCAATAGCATTCTCGAGCCGCTCTGGAATCGCAATTACATTGACCACGTACAAATCACCGCCGCGGAAACCGTTGGGGTCGAGCATCGCGGCGGCTTCTACGAAACCGCCGGTGCCCTCCGCGATATGGTCCCGAACCATCTCTTCCAGTTGCTCACACTTACCGCGATGGAGCCGCCCATCTCTTTCGAAGCCGACGCCGTGCGCGACAAACAAGCCGAAATCCTCCACGCTGTGACTCCTCCGCCCCCCGAAACCATTTTGCAGACAATGGTTCGTGGCCAGTACGGCCCTGGCACGGTTGACGGCGAAAAACTTCTTGGCTATCGCGAAGAGCCGCAAGTCGCGCCCGATTCGCACACCGAAACTTTCGTCGCGCTCAAACTCTGCATTGATAACTGGCGCTGGGCTGACGTTCCTTTTTATCTCCGCACGGGCAAGCGTCTAGCCAAGCGCGTCACGGAAATCGCCATTCAATTCCGCCGCCCGCCATTTCAACTTTTCAGCAAAACCCCCATCAAAGATCCGCGCGCGAACCGCCTCGTGATTCATATTCAGCCCGATGAAGGTATCTCGCTTCGGCTCGGCGCGAAAGTTCCCGGCTCCGTCATGAAGCTCGGCCTCGTTCACATGGATTTCGACTACGCGCGTGACTTCGGCACTTCGCACAGCACCGGTTACGAGCGCCTTCTCTACGACTGCATGATCGGTGACGCCACACTCTTCCAGCGCGCGGACATGGTCGAAGCTGGCTGGAGCGTCATCCAGCCTGTCCTCGACGTCTGGAAAGCCCTCCCCGCACGCGATTTCCCGAACTACCCCGCAGGCTGCTGGGGACCACAGGATGCCGACGAAATGCTGGCCCGCGAGGGCCGCTCCTGGCGCGACATCGAAACCGAAGAACCGCTCACAGCCAATTGCCCCGCGCGCGCAGTCGCCAAGCAGCACGCCTAGGAGATTTTTTGTCACGAACCGTAGAAATCTTGCCTGACGTCTCCTCCATCGCGCAAAAGGCCGCCGCGATTTACATTAATGCTGCGCAGCAAGCTGTCCGCGAGCGTGGTGTCTTCCGCGTAGCTATGGCCGGTGGCTCCACTCCAAAAGCGCTGCACGCCATGCTCACCGCCGAGCCATTTCGCTCCCAACTCCCTTGGGACAAAATGCAGATCTTCTTCGGCGACGAACGCCACGTCCCTCCCGACCACGCCGACAGCAACTACCGCATGGTCAACGAAACCTTCATTTCGAAGACGCCCATCAAGCCCGAACAGGTTTTCCGCATCAAAGCCGAACTGCAAGACACCGAAAAGGCTGCGCTCGATTACGAACAAACACTCCGCGGGCAATTCGCACTCAAGCCAGGCGAACTCCCCCGCTTTGACCTCATACTTCAGGGCATGGGCAACGAAGGCCACACCCTCTCGCTCTTTCCAGGAACCACGGCCCTGCGCGATAATGGTCGCCTGGTGGTGCGGACATGGGTCGGCAAGCTGTATACGGAGCGCATCACCTGCACCGCGCCCGTCGCGAATAATTCCGCGGCCGTATTGTTCATGATCGCCGGTGCGGACAAAGCGCCTGCGCTGAAAGCGGTTCTCGAAGGCCCGTTCGAACCCGAGCAACTGCCTTCGCAACTCATCAAGCCGGTGAACGGCAACCTGTTTTTTCTCGTGGACTCCGCCGCAGGCGGCATGCTTTCCAAGGCTCGTAGTGGGTCAATTTGAATTTCATGGATCATGACACAATAAGTTGAAATTCAAACTGACTCACTACCCCTGAAATTGGCAGCAGACTAAGGAGAAATACACGCAATGGCCACAACCGTCGCACCAAGTTCCATTCAGCAATATCTCGGCGCTAAAGCCGATTCGCTCCTCGGCTTCCGCACGCCGAGAATCGCGAAAGAGCGCCTGCACCTTCCCGGCCCGGATTTCATCGATCGCATCGTTGCTCCGTCCGACCGCAACGTGCGCGTCCTCGCCAGCCTTCAACGTATGTTCAACACCGGCCGCCTCGCAGGCACCGGTTATCTCTCGATTCTTCCCGTTGATCAGGGCATCGAGCACTCTGCCGGCGCCAGCTTCGCGAAAAATCCCGACTACTTTGACGGCGAAAACATCGTCAAGCTCGCCATCGAAGGCAGCTGTAACGCCGTCGCGTCAACTTTCGGAGTTCTCGGCTCCGTCGCCCGCAAGTACGCCCACAAAATTCCTTTCCTCGTAAAATTTAATCACAACGAACTTCTCACCTATCCCAACAAGGCCGACCAGATTTTCTTCGGCTCCGTCAAGCAAGCCTACGACATGGGTGCGGTGGCCGTCGGCGCCACGATTTATTTTGGTTCCGACCAAAGCGGCCGCCAAATCGTCGAGGTCAGCCAAGCTTTTGCTCATGCTCACGAACTCGGCATGGCCACCGTCCTCTGGTGCTATCTCCGCAACAACGCTTTCAAAAAAGACAAGGACTACCATCTCTCTGCCGACCTCACCGGCCAGGCCAACCACCTCGGTGTCACAATCGAAGCCGACATCATCAAGCAGAAACTTCCCGAGAATAACGGCGGTTATCAGGCTCTCAATCTAGGCGATTCCAGCTACGGCAAATTCGACAAGCGCATTTACACCGATCTCGCCAGCGATCATCCCATCGATCTTTGCCGCTATCAGGTTGCAAATTGCTACATGGGCCGCGCCGGTCTCATCAACAGCGGCGGCGCTAGCGGCACAAACGATTTCGAAGAAGCCGTTGCCACGGCCGTCATCAACAAGCGCGCAGGCGGCACCGGCCTCATCTCCGGTCGCAAAGCCTTCCAGCGTCCGATGAAAGAAGGCGTCCAGCTTCTTAACGCCATTCAGGACGTCTACCTCAGTCCTGAAGTCACCGTCGCGTAGCCTTCGTAGCGCTCCAAACTCAAAAATGGCGGCTAACCTGGCTGCCATTTTCTTTCAATTGCGCCCTGCGAAATTCCCAGAACACTTTTTCGCACGCACACACCCCTTTGCCCTAATCTAGAAAAACCAAATTTCTTGACGGAGAAGGTGACAGGTGAAGAAGACATTCGCAATTTTTGCTGTGCTGCTCGCACTCGCGGCCATTTCGGCGTCCGGGCAAAGCAACGCCAGCGACGAAGGCGGGCGTGTCCTCGCTCTCGAAACCGCGTGGGGTCACGCCATCGAAGAGAAGAACACCAGAGCGCTCGACATGATTCTCGCAAGCACTTTCGTCGCCGTCGAAATCGATGGCAGCATGTCCAACAAAGCCGAATTCCTAGCCAGCATCAAAGCCCCTGAGTATCAGCCGTCCCAGGCCGTCAATGAACAGGTCAACGTTCAGGTTTACGGCAATGCCGCAGTGGTCGTCGGCATTTTTCGTGTAAAGGGAATGGAAAAAGGCAAACCTTACGTTCACCGCGAACGCTTCACCGACACCTGGATCAAACAAAACAATACCTGGCAGTGCGTCGCCAGCCAGGCAACTCTGATCACTGCCAAGTAGTTCGTTCGCGCGCGTCTTTGCGAAATCTTCTTGCAACTATTCCCTCTCCAGAGCATCGCACTATGCGTATCCTCATCGAATAAACGGGCCGAAGGCTTCGGCCTTTAGGAGAATCATCGTGGCAAACCGCTTGAATGGAAAAGTTGTCGCCATCACCGGTGGCAGTCAGGGCATTGGCCTCGCCATCGCCGAACGTTTCGCGGAGGAGGGCGCGGACACCTCGTTCTGCTACCGCTCCAACAAACCTGGTGCTGACGCCGTCGTGGAAAACATCCAAAGGCTCGGCCGCAAAGCCGCCGGTTTTCAGTGTGACGTCGGCAACGTTTCCGACGGCCAAAAATTCGTTGCGGACACGGTCACGCAATTTGGCCGCATTGATGTCCTCGTCAACAACGCCGGTCTCGAACGAAATGCTGATTTCTGGAATGTCACGGAAGCCGATTACGACGCCGTCCTCAACGTTAACCTCAAAGGACTTTTTTTCATCACGCAAGCCTTCGTGAAGCACTGCATGAACGCTAAAGCCGGAGGAAAAATCATCAACATCAGCTCCGTCCACGAAGAGCTTCCCTTCCCTCACTTCGCTTCCTATTGCGCTAGCAAGGGCGGCGTGAAAATGCTTACTCGTAATCTCAGCATCGAACTCGCTCCGCTCGGCATCACTATCAATTCCATCGCACCCGGAGCGATCGAGACGCCCATCAACACGAAGCTTCTCAACGATCCAGCAAAACTCAAGGCGCTTCTCGAAAACATTCCGCTGAAACGTCTCGGCAAACCCGAAGATGTTGCCTCCATGGCAGTCTTCCTCGCCTCCGATGAATCAAGCTACGCTACCGGCACCACCTTCTTCCTCGACGGCGGCCTTACCTGGAACTACCAGGAACAATAGCGGCGCTGTCGCTTACGCTTCAGCGTGCGTCCGTTGTATGGCCCGCCTTCCGAGGCGGGCCTCTTCGTTCCTCAAGCCGTCCATCAAAAATTCCGCTTCATCCCATCAAAACTTTCCGGAGTGTTCGTCTCATCACATCGTTCGGTGTTCTGGCGGGTTCACCGTAAAATAGAAATAGGCGACCGAAAGGAGAATTTGATGCCAAGAACCAAATCTGCAACGCCCAAGCCAAAAAAGCCTCGCGCGGCTAAAGCAAAACCCACTTACGAAGAAATCTCTTTGCGCGCTTACCAAATCTATCTCGAGCGCAATGGCGCTCCCGGCGATCCCCATTCTGACTGGCTCCGCGCCGAAGCAGAGCTTTCCGCCGCTCCCAAAAAGGGCTTGCGTAAATCCAAAATCGTCTCCATCGCCGCGTAGATCGCGGATCATGCACTTCTAGAAGAGTTAGCGCCGAAGCTTTTGTAGGGCCGATTTCCGAATCGGCCCCTAATCTCCACGCCTTCGTTTCTTATTGCTTTGTCGCCCCAAACTCGCCTTGCGTTCCGTGCAATTTGTCGTCGACGGAAAACTTAATCGTCTTCCCGTCGGCCGATACCGCGATTCTCACTACCGCGATCACTTTCCCGTCCCGCTTGTCGGTCTCTTCCAGTGTGTTTGCGTCTATCTTCTTCACGGAGACGCTCGTCGTTCCTGGATCGCCCTTGTAAGGCGCTTCCGTCCCGTCCATTTTTGCTGTGTACGTTTGTCCATTCGGCGTGGTCATCGTGATGGTGTCGCCCGTCGTTTTATAGGTGATTGTCATCCCGTTGTCCGACAATTGATCCATCTTCGCCATTCTCCAGGAACCAGAGATGGCGTGCGATCCGTCTGGCCCCTTCGCCACCCTCGTCTCGCTTCCTTTTCCGGTCACCGGTGCTCCGTTCGTTGCGCTGCTGTCGCTGAACTCAAACATCAGCGTGTTCCCGTCCCCTGATACCCACGTTTTGGAAGTCGCCACTACTTTTCCGTTTTTCTTGTCCGTTTCTTCGATGGTCTTACCGTCCACCACCTTGATGCTCATCATGTCGTAGTAAGGATGCCCGCTGACTTTCTGATCTGTTCCATCCGCTTTCACTGAGACAACGGGAACGCAAGTCTTGCAGGTGTACGTTCCGTCCTTCAGCACATACACATCAGGCTTCTCCGGAAACTTCGCCGAATTTACGTCTCCTTTCCACGTTCCGTCGAAGACGCTTTGCGCCATCGCCAATCCAGGCATCAGAAACGCTGCCGCTAACAAAAGCAAAAATTGCTTCTTCATAGCTTCCCCTCCTGTACGTTTTTTCCTTGGGTTTACCGCAGGGCCGAGCTGGTTGTCGCACTATACTCTCCCGCCTCATCGCGTTCAACGCATTCACTGCCGCTTGCATCCCGAGCCCACTCAACCCACGAGTGTCATCCCTCGTCCGCCGTAGCGGACTGGGGATCCGCTTTTGACTCTATTTAGTTCAACGTTTCTTCGGCGCACTGCGAAACTGGTATACCCGGGCGCTTCACTTCCCTCTTTTCGCGGGCTTTGCCGTAGCCGATCGCGCTGCCTGCAGAAGCTTTCGCGCATTCTCCCGGATGTCGCCTTTGCCAAACACGGCGTTGCCCGCGACCAGCAGCTCCGCTCCGGCACGCACTACTTCGCCAACCGTGTCCATCGCCACTCCGCCGTCCACTTCAATCCGGAAATTCAGCCCGCGCTTTTCCCGTTCCTCTGCCAGAGTCGAAATCTTCTTCAGCGAATTGCGGATAAATTTTTGCCCGCCGAATCCGGGATTTACGCTCATCACCAGAACGTGATGCACCAAATCCAGTACATCATCCAAAACCTGAATCGACGTCGCCGGATTGATCACGACTCCCGGCTTGCACCCGTGATCTTCAATCAGGTGCAGCGTCCGGTCCAAATGCACGCACGCTTCCTGGTGCACCAGAATCCATGTCGCTCCCGCTTCCGCAAACGCGGGAATAAACTCATCTGGATTCTCGATCATCAGGTGCACGTCAAAAATCGCGTCGGGAATCGCCTTGCGCAGCGACGCAACAATCGGCGGCCCGATTGTGATGTTTGGCACAAAATGCCCGTCCATCACGTCGAGATGCAGCAACGTACCGCCGCCTTCGAGCGCCAGCTTCGCGTCTGCGGCAAGGTTTGCGAAATTCGCGGAAAGTATGGACGGCGCAAGTTCTATGGTTCGAGCCACAGTCCCTCTCTTTTCCTTAGCATATCCGATTTTTTCGAGTTCGCGCCTTTCTCCCATTCGATGCGTTGGTGCGTTCCTAAGATTCGAGTTTCCACGGCAGCGCCTTTCTCTGCGCGCTGCTTTCGATCGACAATTCCAGCGCGTACATCACGCGCAGCGCTTCCTCCAGTGTCACCACCGGCTTCGCTTTGCCCAGCAGCACATCGCGCACATTTTCGTAAAATTTCCGGTAATCTCCGCGCAGCGTCGGGACTCGCTTTTGCGTCGTGCGAGAAGCATCAAACTGCACCTGGGTCCCCCACTCTTCCTCTCTCTCAACGCCCCAGTCCTTGCCGCCCACCGGTTTTCCCGCGCGCAACAGCGCTTCCTGCGGATCGAGTCCCTGCTTCACGTAACTTCCCTTTGTCCCCAGTACGCGGAAGTGCGGTCGCGGAATCGGCGCCAGCGTCGTCGAAGAAAGATACGCTCGCAAGCCGTTCGCATAATAAAACGTCAAGTCGAATGCATCATCGTTCGACGCGCTGTCGCGTTCCGCGCGAAGGTCCGCAAGCAGCATCTCCGGCGGGCCAAAAAGCTTCAACGCGTGATCAATCAAGTGCGGCCCAAGATCGTAAAACACTCCCGTGCCCGGTCCCGGCTTATCCTTCCACGAATCGCGAATCGCCGGCCGGCACCGGTCAAATGTTTCTTCAAATCGAATCACTCTCCCCAATTCACCGTCGGAAAGCATTTTTTCCAGTGTCAAGAAATCTCCGTCAAGCCGCCGTTCCTGATAAACGGTCAGAAATCTCGCGGTTTTCTGCGCGAGCGCAGCAAGCCCTCGCGCTTCCGCAAGAGTCGTCGCGAACGGCTTGTCCAGTACCACGTCGCGTCCTGCTTCCAGGCAAGCGCGTGTCAACGGCGCGTGCGTATCATTCGGCGTCGAAATCGCAATCAACCGGATGGACGAAATCGTCACCAAATCCTCTAGCGTTCGCACAATTTTCACACCGGGATAAATCTCTGCAGCTTCACTTCCGTGTCGTTGCAAAACCGCCGCAAGCCGCAGCCCTGGCACACCCGCAAGAAACGGCGCATGAAACGCTCTTCCACCGAGTCCAAACCCAATCAGGCCCGCATCGATCATTCAACCCTCGTACCGCCACGCCTTTCCAAGCTCACTGCATCCTCCTTGTCATTCGGAGCGGAGTCTGCGAAGCGAGGAATCTGCTTTTTCTTCGGCCGCCGCATTTGCGTATCAATACCGGCTCCGGCAAAATGCCATGATGTCCTCGAAAACGCAAACTCTGCCGGTGTTGGAAACTTCTTCGCGCACTGTTATTTTTTTTCTGCTCTGTTTCGGCTTCGTTCTGAACGGCCTCATCATCACATTCATCGGCACTCTTCTTCCCGAATTCCGCGTAAGGTGGGGGCTCGACGACAGCCGCGCTGGATTCTTTTTCTTCACTCAGTTTTCGCTTTCTCTCGCGGGCGTGCTGCTCTCCAGCGTGGTCGTCACTGCAAAAGGATTCAAACCGGCCATTACAGTGGGCATCGCAATGATGGGAATCGGATTTGCTCTGCTCAATGCGCCGGCGTTTCCTTTAGCTCTTGCGGCCAGCGCCATCTATGGGTTGGGCTATGGATTGTCCGTCCCGGGAACAAATCTCTGGGTCGGCGAATCCTACGGCGAACGTCGCGCCTCTGCGCTCAACATCATGAATCTAGCGTGGGGAATCGGTGCTATCGCTTCTGCGCCGCTCGCCAAGTGGATGATCCAGACTTCGCACGTCACTTTGTTTCTGCGTATAACCGGTACGCTTGCCCTTGTTCTTGTCTTCTTTCTATTCCAGATGCGTTTTGGAGAACCTTCTCACGCAGACGGTTCAAACGATGTAGCGCCGACATCCGGCGCCGTGGGAACAGGTGTAGCCGCCCTTCTCGGCATCCTGTTTTTTGTTTATGTCGGCACGGAAGTAAGCACATCGGGCTGGTCCGTGACTCATGCGCAGCGCGCCGCAGCCTGGACAGGGACAAATTTCATGCTCACGCAATCATTTTTTTATGCCGGTCTCCTCGGAGGCCGTGGGGCCAGTGCTGCGATTCTTCTGCGTTTGAAGGAAGCGACGGTTGCGGTCGGTGGAATTTTGCTTGCGGCTGGAGGCGAAGTTTTGTTTTTGACGGCGCATTCAGCGACGGCGCTCTTTGTAGGAGCGTTTTTTGCGGGGCTAGGTTGTGCGAGCCTCTTCCCAATTTACATCGCGTGGCTTTCTAAGTGGTTCGGCACGCGCGCGAGAAAGGTTGGAGGCGTGCTGTTTGCGCTGGGTGCGGCGGGCAGCGCGCTGATGCCGCCCCTGGTCGGAGTGGTTTCGCGTTTCGCCGGCAGCTTGCGCATCGGCCTTCTCGTCCCGCTCGTTGGCTGCGCGATTATGCTGACGGCTGTTCTGCTACTTCGGCCCAGCCAACGAGGATGAACCTGTCTTGTCGGCGGTTTGCGCGGACTGCTTTGGCGGCGCAGTCATTTCCATCGCCCAGATTGCCGCAGGCCGCATGTACATGGAAGCGCGGTAATTCCCTGTGATGTCCCACGCCTCCGGAGTCCTAAACCAGTAACCTTTCGTTTCATAGTTAACGTGATAGATACCCCACGCCGTGCGGAACGCTTCGTCCTTCATGCCTTCGCCGAGCAGAAAACCCGCAAGCCCAAGCGTCGTTCCGGTCCAAACTTCCTGGACTTGTTCGTTCGTTGTGATGATCGTACCGTCCGCAGCGATTCCGTTA
>Ga0066388_100000916_pt1 | contig 15464 bp, 14 predicted proteins | sample PanSoiMetaGPlot6_FD_64539 | JGI IMG/M metagenome (GOLD analysis project Ga0066388, IMG submission 64539) | Tropical forest soil microbial communities from Panama analyzed to predict greenhouse gas emissions - Panama Soil - Plot 6 (Hybrid Assembly) | ecosystem: Environmental > Terrestrial >... | reverse complement strand
GAAGCTGAACGGTCAGATGGCCTTCATGAGCGGCAAGCTCAAGATCTCGGGCGACATGGGGCTCGCGATGAAGATGCAGAGCCTCTTCAAGCGTCCCGGCGCCTAGCGATCGGCCGACGTCACAGAGCCGGGTGGATCCGCGGCGTGATCCATCCGGCTCGTTCGATTCCAAGTGAGACGCCGTCGGGGGTGGGGATGATGGACGAGTGGATCAGCAGGGCGACTCCCACGCGCCGGACGAACGCGGCGACGCATGCGCTTGCGCCCGAAGCCCAGCGCTGGTCGACGACCCTCTTCTCGGGCGCCGGCGTCCTGCTGACACCGCCGCGCGAGATATGGCTCGCCAGCCTGGGCAGCGCGAGCCTCACGCTCCGGGTGGTGCGCACCGCCTGGGCGCACATGGTCGCCGAAGGAGCGCGCGCGGAGGTGACGCTGCGTCGCGTGCTCGGTCTCGGCTCCGCCGGCTAGCGGGGCTGGACGCGACGCAGGAGCTCCGCCAGGGCGAGGAGCATCCCGCCCGCGACCAGGCCACCGAGCGTACCGCCGATCGCGGTGGCGAGGAGCGCGTAGTGACGGACGGCCGCAGTCCAGTACTCGGCCTGGAAGAGCGTGTGGTCCGGATGCCGCGCGTAGGCAAGGGCGACTTCCTGGAAGTGGTCGTCACCCATGACGCTCCAGGCGGCCACGGCCGCCACGCCGAGCCCGAGGACCAGGACCGCCGCACCCAGGCCACGCAGCATGCCCGCCATCAGAGCACCGCGGTCGCACGGACGCCGAGCGGGCGCCTGAGGACGACGACGCGGGCGCGTCGTCGGGGATCGTATCCGTTCCACTTGCTGGCCGGCACATCGCTCGCCACGATCTGCTCGAAGCCGAGACGCTCGAAGAACTGCTGCGCCCGGCTGTCCACCGTGCAGGCGAAGACGTAGTCGAGTCCCTGGCGCTCGGCGTCCGCCACCAGGTAGTTGACCAGCCGCTCGCCGATCCCCTCTCCCTTGAAGCGCGTGATGGTGTAGAGACCGACGATCTCGCCGCAGCGCTCCGCGGTGTAGGGCGCGGTCACGAGCCCGGCGACGCCGGCCAGGTGGTGTCCGGTGAGGCTGGCGCCCACCCCCTCGGCCAGCACCTGCGCGATCTCCTCGGGACTGCGGTGCTTGAGCAAGCCCTCGCGTTGACCGCGCTCGAGCAATCGCTCGGCCTGAGCGAAGTCGTCGATGCCGAGCGGAGCCACGCGACAGTAGTCGCCACGCGTGAAGAGCGTGCCGGACCCCGCATAGGTGAACAGCTCGTCGGCGACGCCTTCGGGGGCGCACACGTTGACCGACTCGACGCCGCTCTGGATCGCCTCTCGTACCGCGACCAGGAGAGGCCGCCGGTCTCCCAGGCCCGACCACTCGGCCTCTCCCTGCCTGAGCAGGGTGTCGAGCACGTTCTCGTCCACGAACGAGAGCGGCGCACGGCCCGCCGCGAGCAGGCCGCCGCCGGGGTGGAGAAGCACCAGCTTCGAGACGCGGAGCTCGGCGGCGAGCGCCACCACGGGCCGCGGGAACTCGCACTCCCGGTTGGCCGCGCTCGCTAGCAGGACGCAGAGCCGCTCGTGACGCGTCATCCGCCAGAGGGCCGCGCGCATCCCATCGGCCCCGACCTCGGGCAGGAGCCGGAGCACGGGAGGAGTCGCCCGGCGCCGGCGACCGCTCCGCGCCCGGCCGAGGGCCGCCAGGAGGCGCCGCTCTCCCGGCTGCCCCACCGCCGGCCACCAGACCAGCGTCCGTGTCTCGTTCCGGATGAGGTCGGCAACCGCCCCGGCGAGTCGGCGAAGGTCCGCTCGACCTTCTGCCGCCGCCGGCGCCACCGCGATCAGCACGGTCCGCCCGCGGAACTGCTCCAGGTAGAAATCCTTCTCGACGAATGGCTCGGTGGTCGAGCGGAGACGTGCGCTGCGCGGCATGCGGAGGGACCCTAGCACAGCCCGCCGCGCGCCCCCAGCGGCACTTGCCTGGGCTCGACGGCGCGGGTAAGCCGCGCCGCGGTGGTCCTCGTTCTCCTCTGCCTCGCGCTCCTCGCCACCCCTGCACCGGCAGCGGGGAACCCGGGCGGCGCCGTCGCCACCGAGCACCCGCTGGCGGCCGCCGCCGGTGCCGAGATCCTGCGCGCGGGCGGCTCGGTGGTCGACGCGGCGATCGCGGCGGCGGCGGCGATCTGCGTGGTGCATCCCTCCTCGTGCGGGATCGGGGGCGGTGGCTTCGCGCTCGTCCATCGCGCCGACGGCTCCGACTTCGCGCTCGACTATCGCGAGCAGGCACCGGCCGGGGCGCGTCTCGAGCGCTTCGCACCGAACGGACATCCCGAGCCGGCGCTCCTCCGCACGGGTGGGCTGGCCGTCGGTGTCCCGGGCGAGGCCGCCGGCATCGCGACGCTCCACCGCCGGTTCGGTCGGCTGCCGCTGGCGCGTGTGCTCGAACCAGCGATCCGCCTCGCCCGCGACGGGTTCTCTCTCGACGCCACACCCCATCTCCGTCGCGAGATCGAACGCAGCGTCGCGCTCCTCGCCGCCGATCCGGGGCTGAAGAGCATCTATCTGGCCCCCGACGGCAGCCCGCCGGGAGCGGGCTTCCAAGTGGTGCAGGCGGATCTCGCGCGCACCCTCGCGGCCGTCGCACGTGACGGCGCCGTGGCGCTCCAGCGCGGCCCGTTGGCCGTGGCGATCGCGCGCACCGTGCGGGCGCGTGGCGGCGTCCTGTCGACCGCCGATCTGGCCCGCTATCGCCCCGTCTGGCGGCGCCCGCTCCACGGCACCTTCCGCGGCCGCCGCATCGTCACCTTCCCGCCACCCGGATCGGGCGGCGTGGTGCTCGAGATGCTGGGCCTCATCCAGCGCGACGATCTGCCCGCCCTCGAGCCCGGCAGCACGACCACGCTCCACCTCCTGGCGGCCGCCATGGCGCAGGCCTTCGCGGACCGCGCGCGCTGGTACGGCGATCCGGCCTTCACCTCGGTTCCGGTCGGAGCGCTCCTCGCACCGCCACGCTTGCACGCGCTTCGCCAGGGCCTCAGCGCCGTGCGCGTCCCGACCCCGCGCGCGACGCTCACACCCGATGCGGGTACGGCCAACGTCTCGGTCGTCGATGGCGAGGGGAACGCCGCGGCCATCACCACCACCATCAACACCGGCTTCGGCGCCGGCATCCTCGTTCCGGGGACCGGCATCATCCTCAACAACGAACTCGACGACTTCGCACTCGCGCCCGGCGTGCCGAACGTCTTCGGTCTCGTGGGCGGTGAGGCGAACGCGCTCGCGCCCGGCAAACGTCCCCAGTCGAGCATGGCCCCGACGATCGTCCTCGCCGGCACTCGCCCAGAGCTCGTCGTCGGCGGATCGGGCGGACCACTCATCATCTCGGCCGTGGTGCAGGTCGTCATCGACGTGGTCGCCTACGGGTGGGATCTGACCGACGCCGTGCGGGCGCCCCGGGTGCACGATCAGGGCGTGCCCCCGGTGCTCGCGGTCGAGGCCGGCATCGATCCCGCGGCGCGCGCGGCACTCGGGCGGCTCGGGCACCGCGTCGTCGAGCAGCCCGGCCTGGGGGCGGCATCGGCGGTCGGGCTGCAAGCGGATGGACCCCCCGTGGGGGCCGGCGACGCACGCAAGGACGGCGGTGCCGAGATCGTCGAAAGGCATTGACGGTTTCCTCCCGCGGGCGTAGCGTCGGTGCTGCGGCTCGCGGTCGCCGCGCGAGTCGAGGGAGGAGGGGCTGATGGCCACCGAACCCGAGGTGCTTGCGAGTCCTGCGTCGGGCGTCTCGGGGGTCCACACCGAGGGGCTGCTGGCGGGTCTCGGAGGCGCCGTCACCATCGCCCTCTGGTTCCTGATCCTCGACACGTTCAGGGGGCGGCCGTTCTACACGCCCACGGTGCTCGGGACCGCGCTCTTCCACGGCGGCTCCGGGCTCGAGAGTCCAGAGACGCTCTCCACGTCGTTCGAGACGGTGATGAGCTTCACCTGGGTGCACGTCCTGGTGTTTCTCCTGATCGGGGTCGCGGCATCGCGGCTCATTGCGCTCGCCGAGCGGAACCCGAGCTTCGGCTTCGGTATCGTCCTGTTCTTCGTGTTCTTCGAGTGCGCGTTCGTCCTCGTTACCATGGTATTTGCGGAGCCGGTTCTGCATGCGCTCGCCTGGCCCGAGGTGCTGGTCGGCAACCTGCTCGCCGCCGCGACGATGACGGCGATGTTCTGGCGCCGTCACCCCCGCCTGGGCATCCGGCCGTAGGAGATCGCGTGGCGCGCGCGCCGCCGGGCCGGATCAGTCGAGACGAATGGTCTGCTCGCGCTGGGCGCCGATCGAGAGCAGTGCGACGCGGGCCCCGACCAGCGCGACCAGCCGCTCGATGTACCGGCGCGCGTTGCCGGGCAGCTCGCCCAGCGCGCGCGCACCGCCGAGGGGTTCTCGCCAGCCCGGCAGGTCCTCGTACACGGGGGTGAGACGCTCCCACGCCGTTCCGGTCGTCGGGGGCGACTCGAGACGCCGGCCACCCAGCTCGTAGGCCACACAGACCCGCAGCGGATCGATGCCGGTCAGGACGTCGAGCTTGGTGAGCGCCAGGCTGTCGACGCCGGAGAGCACCACCGCCTGACGGACCACGACCGCATCGAACCACCCGCAGCGGCGCGGACGACCGGTCGTCGAGCCGTACTCGTCGCCATCGGCCCGCAGGCGTTCGCCGAGCGCATCGGTGAGCTCGGTCGGGAACGGCCCGCCCCCAACCCGGGTGGTGTATGCCTTGGCGATGCCGATCACCCGCCCGATCACGTGCGGCGGGAGACCCGCCCCGGCAGCTGCCGCCCCCGCCACGACGCTCGAGGACGTGACGAAGGGATAGGTCCCGTGGTCGACGTCGAGCATCGTGCCGTGTGCCCCCTCGAGGAGCACGCGCCCGCCCGCGGCCAGCGCCGCGCGCAGCTCTGCGCCGGTGTCGCTGACGAACGGGCGCAGCAGATCGCGATATCCCGTGTAGCTGGCGTAGATGTCGTCGAAGGAGAGCGGGGCCTCGCCGAGGATGGCCTGCAGGTAGCCGTTCTTCTCGCGCACGCTCCGTCCGAGTGCTTCGCGGAAGCCGATCTCGTCGAAGAGATCCCCGACGCGGATGCCGGTGCGCGCCATCTTGTCCTCGTAGGCGGGTCCGATTCCGCGTCCGGTGGTGCCGATCTTCCCCGCCCCGCGTAGCCGCTCGCGCGCCCGGTCGATGGCGCGGTGGTAGGGCATGATGAGATGCGCCTGCTCGCTGATCCGGAGCCAGGCGTCGCTGGCGAGGTAGCCGCGCGCCCGGAGTGCGTTGATCTCGCCCGTCAGGACCTCCGGGTCAATCACCAGGCCGGGTCCCATCATGCAGATCCGTCCGGGATGGAGGACGCCGGCCGGAATCAGGTTGAGGATCGTCTTCTCGCCATTCACGACCACCGTGTGCCCGGCGTTGTTTCCACCGTGGAAGCGCACCACGATGTCGACATCGGCGGCGAGGATGTCGACGATCTTGCCCTTGCCCTCGTCCCCCCACTGCGTGCCGATGACCACCGTGGCCGGCATACGCGTTCCGCTCAGAGGTGGAGGAGCTCCGCGGACACGATCTGGGGAAGCCGGCGGAGCTCGGCCAGCACGTCGGGCGAGACGGTCTCGTCGACGTGGATCAGCGAGATCGCCATGCCGCCCACCTTCTCGCGTCCGAGCTCGATGCCGGCGATGTTGATCCCCCGCTCGCCGAGGAGACTGCCGACCCGACCCACGACCCCCGGCACGTCCCGGTTGTGCAGCATGAGGATGTGGCCCTCGGGCACCGCCTCCATGCGGAAGCCGTCGACCTTGGTGAGCCGGACCAGGCTGGCGCCGAACACGGCGCCCTCGACCACCGTCGTGCGCGACGCCGTCCGCACCTGCACGGAGAGCGCGCTCACGTAATCGCTCGCCTCGAGCGCCCGCGACTCGATCACGCGGATGCGCCGCTCGCGGGCGATGGCCGGCGCGTTGACGTAGTTGACGCCCGACTCGAGGCGGTGGCCGAGGAGCCCGCGCAGCACCGCCGCGGTGAGCGAGCGGGTCTCCCGCTCGGCGGCCTCGCCGCTCACCTGGACGGCGACCTCGAGGGGAGGCTCGGCGATCAGCTGCGCCTGCAGCGCGCCGAGCTTCTCGGCGAGCAGGAGGTACGGGCGGAGGACCTTCAGCACCTCGGGCGACAGCGACGGCACATTGACCGCGTTCTGGATGATGTCGCGGCAGAGGAAGTCGGCGACCTGCTGCGCGATCGCCACCGCCACGTTCACCTGCGCCTCCTCGGTGGAGGCTCCGAGGTGCGGCGTGCAGATCACCTCCTCCATTGCCAGCAGGGGATGATCCGGGGGGGGCGGCTCCTGGGCGAGCACGTCGAGGGCCGCCCCCGCCACCTGTCCGCTCCGGATCGCTTCCGCGAGGGCGACCTCGTCGACGATCCCGCCCCGCGCGCAGTTGATGATGCGCACTCCCCGCTTCATGCGGGCGATCGTGTCGCGATTGATGAGGTTTCGCGTCTCGGCCGTGAGGGGGGTGTGGATGGTGACGAAGTCGGAGCGGGCATAGAGCTCGTCGAGCCTAACCAGCTCGACGCGCAGACGCGCGGCCGTCTCGGCGGTCACGAACGGATCCGCGGCGATCACCTTCATGCGGAGCCCGAGGGCGCGCTCGGCAACGATCGTGCCGATGTTGCCCATGCCGATGATGCCGAGGACCTTGTTGCAGACTTCCGCACCGAGCCGTTTCCGTTCCCAGCGCCCGGCGCGGGTCGCGGCCGCGGCCTGCGGGACATTCCGCGCCAGGGCGAGCAGCAGGGTAATCGCGTGCTCGCCGGTGGTCACGTTGCTGCCGCCGGGCGTGTTCATGACCACGATGCCCTTCTTGGTGGCCGCGTCGACGTCGATGTTGTCGACGCCGATGCCGGCGCGCCCGATGACGCGGAGCACGTCCGCCTCGGCGAGGGCGTCGGCCGTCACCTTGGTTCCACTGCGGACGATGAGGGCGTGAAAGCCACGCATCGCCGCACGCAGCTCGGCCGGCGCGAGGCCCGGCCGGGCGACAATCTCGAGATCGGGCTGCTCGCGCAGGCGCGCGAGGCCCTCGGGGCCCAGCGGGTCGGTCAGGAGGACGCGGTAGGCCATCAGGTACGCGGCGGCAGACCTTCGGCGAGGACCGCTTCCGCCGCCCCGACGCCGCGCCCCAGCTCGACGCGCGCCCCGAAGTGGTGAAGCGCCAGCTCGAGGGCCGCCACCCCGGTCACGACGTCGAAGGCATCGACGTAGCCGAGGTGCGCGAGCCGGATGACCTTGCCTTTCAGGCGATCCTGCCCCCCCGCGAAGGTGACGCGCATGCGATCGCGGAGGTAGCGGAAGAGCGCGCTGCCATCGACCGTTTCGGGCAGCATGACGGCCGTGGCCGCCGGGCTCGGCGCTTCGGGAGCCAGCAGGCGGAGCCCGAGCGCCGTGGCGGCGGCGCGCGTGGCGCGCGCGAGCCGCTCGTGGCGCGCGTGGATGTTGGCCCAGCCCTCGGTCCGCATCATGCCGAGCGCGACCCGGAGCCCGTTGATCAGCGAGATGGCCGGCGTCCAGGCGGTCGACCGCTCGGCAATGCCCTTCCGCTCGCGGCGGAAGTCGAAGTAGAAACGCGGCAGCCGGGACTGCTCCGTCGCCGCCCAGGCGCGCGGTGAGAGACCCACGAAGGCGAGGCCGGGAGGTAGCATCAACGCCTTCTGCGACCCGGTGATGAGCACGTCGATGCCCAGGCGATCCATGGGCAGGTCGATGACGCCGACGGCCGTGATCCCGTCGACGACGAGGAGCGTGTCGCGGCGCCGGCAGAGATCGGCGAGGGCCGGCACGGGGTGTAGCGCGCAGGTCGAGGTCTCGCTCGCCTGCACGAAGACCGCCCGCGCCGCCGGGTACGCTGCCAGGGCCTCGGCGACCATCTCGGGGCGCACCGCCCGGCCCCACTCCACCACGACCTCGTGCGGGTGCACGCCGTACGCCTGGCAGATCTTCGTCCAGCGCTCGCCGAACTTGCCGCCGTTCACGACGATCGCCTCGTCGCCCGGGGAGAGCAGGTTCGTGACTGCCCCCTCCATGGCGCCGGTCCCCGAGGCCGCCAGCACGAGCACCTCGTGGGCGGTGCCGAAGAGCTCGCGCAGCCCCGCCTGCACCTCGTCGAGCACCGCCGCAAACTGCGGCGTACGATGATGGATGACGGGTTGCCCGAGCGCCGCCCTCACCTCGGGAGGCACCGGCGTCGGGCCGGGCGCAAGCAAATAGGACTTAATCACCGTGAACCCTGGACCACACCATCAACAGTGGCAACAGGGGCCCAGGCGTTCGGCCCGCTGGTCGTTCAGCACTCCCCCGTGGTCGATTCCACGTGAACGCCAGTCGTGCGGCGATCGGTTGTACTCCTCTTTAGCCGCGCGCCGAACGACATGTCAAGGCAGAGCAATGCGTTGACTGGTTTCTCGTTATCCGTTAGCCGCATGCCATGTCGCCAGCTCGCACTCTCGTCGCAACGGTGCTCCTGGCGGCGTCCGGACGCGCTGCGTGGACCGCCCCTCCCCCCCCGTCATCATCCACGTGGTGGGGAGCATCGGAGATCGCGGGGCAGTGGCAACGCCGGATCCCGCCCAGCCCTGCTCTCACGGTCCCCTTGCCGATCACCCACGATGACCACGTGGAATCGGTGACGCTCAAGGATGCGATCGCCCTCTCCCTCGAGAACAACCCGGGCATCGCCGCACAGCGGCTCGAGCCGACCCGCCAGGGCGAGGGCATCCTGCGGAGCCAGGCCCAGTTCGATCCGATTGCTTCTGCCGAGGTACAGGAAAGCAAGAGCATCACGCCCAACGCCAGCTCGCTGTCGGGGACCCGCACGCTCAACATCGACGACCGTTTCGCCAACTTCCATCTCTTCAAGACCTTCCGCAGCGGGACGTCGGCGAACCTCGACTTCCTGAACGATCGCCTCGACAACAATGCGACCTTCCAGCAGCTCCGTCCGCAGTACAAGCCGGTGTTCGCGTTGTCCGTCGTCCAGCCCCTGCTGCAGAATTTCGGCTGGGACTTCTCGTACCTCGTCGTTCGCGTGGCGGAGCAGACCGCCGAGGCCTCCTTCTATACCTACAAGGCGCAGCTCACCGACTTCGTCGAGACGGTGATCGAGGCGTACTGGAACATCGTGGGTGCGCGGGAGAATCTCGCCGTGCAACGCGAGTCGAAGGCGCTCGCCGACCGCACCACGCAGGAGAACGAAGCCCGCGTGAGGGTCGGGCTCCTGCCTCCGGTCGCGGTCCTCGAGGCGCAGGCCGACGCCGCCAGCCGGGAGGAGCAGGTGATCATCGCCGAGAACACGCTCGCCGTCGCGCGCCAGCAGCTGGCGCAGATCGCCTTTTACCGTCCCGACGCGACATTCGTCCCGCGCACGCTGGAGCCCGTGGAGGAGGCCGCACCCGAGGACGTCACCGTCGACCTCGATGAGACGCTCACCAGCGCGCTCGCCGAGCGCCCCGAGATCCAGGCCTCGGCGCACGGCGTCACGGCGCAGATGCTGAACGAACGGATCGCCGGGAATGCCCTCCTTCCCCGCCTCGACCTGGTCGGCAGCTATGGCCAGAACGGGCTGAGCGGGACCAACCGTCCGTTCGCGCGCCCCAGCACGATCCTCAGCCAGACCGACCTCACGAACTCGCCCCAGTTCCCGGGCGCCAAGTGTGAGCAACTCCCGTCCGGGCACTTCCTCTGCTTCATCAACACCACCGCCAACTCGCCCTTCTCGGGCTCGATCAGCGACGCCTACAACCGGCTCGAATCGACGGACTTCTACAGCTACTCGTTCGGCTTGCAGTTCCAGGTCCCGCTCTCGAACGCGCAAGCGCGCAGCAACCTCGCCGACAGTCGCATCGCCCGCGATCAGGCGGAGCTCAATCACCGCCAGCTGCTCTCCACCGTGACGCTCCAGGTCCGCCAGGCGGTCGCCGACCTGACCTCCGCGCGCCAGCGCATCGACACCACACGGGTGGCTCGCCAGCTGGCCGAGGAGAATCTCAAGAATCAGACCAAGCGCCACGAGGTCGGCATGGCGACCACGAAGGACCTGCTCGACTTCCAGAGCCGCCTCACGACCGCACGCGGCGCCGAGGTGCAGGCCAAGATCGACTACGCGACCGCGGTCGCCCGCTGGCGGCGTGCCAAGGGCGAGCTGCTCGCGCACTACCAGGTGGTACTCGATCAGCCCGGACGGGGCTCCGCCCCGTGGTTCGCGCGCTTCTGAGCGCGGCGCTACCGCCGACGCGCCTCCACCAGCTGCACTCGCTCCCCGCAGGCCAGCCGCAAGCGCTCGACGGCGAGGCCGAGGGCGGCGAGCTCGCGCGCCGCCGGATAGCGGGCCCGGGCGGGTCCGAGCCCCGCCGCGACCAGACGCACCGTTGCGGCCACCCGCCGCCACGACCCCCGGGGTTGGTTGTGGTCGACCAGGAGGAGAGGTGCGCCAGGCGGCAGCGCGGTCTGCATCGCGCGCAGTAGCCGCTGGCGCTCCGCGGGTCGCGCCGCAAGCCCGAGGAACGCGACGATCGCCGCCCGTGGCGTCTCGCTCTCGCGCGCGACGGCAAGGCGTGCCGCCAGCGCAGCCGCGAGGCGCGGCGCACCGGGGCACGCGAGCAGGACGGGTCCGGACAGCGGGCCGAGCAGCGCCGAGCAGTGCGCGGCCAGGCGCGCCGCTCTCACCGCCGCCCGATCAGGTTGATGAACTCGTCGCGTGTCTCCCGGCGCTCGCGGAAGACGCCCAGCATGGCGCTCGTCACGACCGTTGAGTTCTGCTTCTCGACGCCCCGCATCCGCATGCAGAGATGCTCCGCCTCGAGGACGACGCCGACCCCGAGCGGGGAGAGCTGCTCGGCGATGGTGTTCGCGATCTGGGAGGTCAGGCGCTCCTGGACCTGCAAGCGCCGAGCGAAGACCTCCACCAGCCGGGCGAGCTTGCTGAGACCGACGATGTGCCGGTCGGGCAGATACGCCACGTGCGCCTTGCCGAAGAAGGGCAGGATGTGGTGCTCACAGAGCGAGTAGAAATCGATGTCCTTGAGCACGATCATCTCCGAGTAATCCTCGGTGAAGAGCGCGCCGTTGATCACGCGGCGAGGGTCCTCCTCGTAGCCGCACGTGAGGAAGGCGAGAGCGCGTGCCACCCGCTCGGGAGTGCGCCCGAGCCCCTCCCGATCGGGCTCCGGATCGAGCGCGTCCAGCAGCGCACGCACGTGCGCTTCGAGGTTGTCTCCCCGCATCCTGGTCAGCCTCTAGTGGATGCGACGAGCAGCCGCAAGGCGCGCGTGGGTCAGTGGCCGACGAGCCCCTCGCGGCGGAGGTTCTCGAAGATCGCACGGGTCGCCGGGGATTTGTTGAGCGTGTAGAAGTGAATCCCCGGGGCGCCGTCGCGCAGCAGATCACGGCACTGTCGGGTCGCCCACTCGATGCCGACCTCGACCGCTGCCGCCTCGTCGTCCCGCACCCGCTCGAGCGCCGCCCGGAGAGGAGGCGGCACCTGGTTGCCGCTGAGCGTCGTGATGCGTTCGATCTGGGGCCAGTTGGTGATCGGCATGATGCCGGGGACGAGCGGAACGCGGACGCCGACGCGGCGGGCCCGCTCGGTGAAGGCGAAGTAGTCGGCGTTGTCGTAGAAGAGCTGGGTGATGACGACGTCCAGCCCGGCGTCGACCTTCTCGCGCAGATGCTGGATGTTGAGCTCGAGGTCACGGCACTCGGGATGGCCCTCCGGATGGCCCCCGCCGACCAGACAGAAGCCGTGCCCCCGCTCCCGGATGAAGCGGATCATGTCGGCGGCGTAGCGGAAGCCGTTGGCCGGGGCCCGGAAGGCCGGATCCTTCGGAACGTCACCCCGGATCGCGACCACGTTCTCGATGCCGCGCGCGACCATCAGCTCGCAGTGCGCCGCGATTTCCTCCCGCGTCGCCTCGATGCACGTCACGTGGGCCGCGCCCTCGATGCCGAGCGCGCGGATGCGCGTCACCAGCTCGACCGGCGCCTCGCGCGGCTTGGTGCCGGTGCGCGTCACCGAGACGAAGCCCGGCCGCAGGGGCTTCAGCGCCTCGATCGTCCGTACGAGCGTCGCCTCACCGACAGGTGTGGCGGGGGGGAAGAATTCGAAGGAGATGACCGGGCCCCCACGCCCGTAGAGCTCGCTGATCTTCACGCTGGGTCGGGTGCCGGGCGGATGAAGCTACTTCGAGCTCTTCTTCTCGAGCGCCTTCACCTTCTGGTACTTGCGGTAGTCGTAACCGGTCGCCATGGCCATGAGAAGGGGTTCCATGCCACCGTCCCGCTCCCGCCGGAGGATACGCAGCCGCTCGTAGAACTCGCGGAAGTCCTTGTTGACCCGCGCCTGCTCGTCGACGGGCTGCAGGAAGAAGTCGCGCAGGCGGGTGACGGTGAAGCGGAAGGCCGAGTAGCGCAGCTCGTTGGGGAAGGCGTCCCATTCCGCGAGCGAGAGCGCCCGGATGCCCTCGTAGCCGGCGATCAGGGCCTCGAAGCGCTTCAGGTGGTACTGCTCCCCGTCGAAGCAGAGGGCGTTCACGGCGGTGGCCAGGTCGAAGATGAACTTGCCGCGGCACGCCGCCTCGAAATCGAGCATCGCGATGACCTTGTCGCCCTTCATGATCAGGTTGTCGGCGAACAGGTCCCCGTGAATGATGCCCTTCGGCAGCTTCCCCTCGAGGTAGTTGTGCAGGTAGTCGACCTCGTCGTCGAGGGTCCGCACGGTGCGCTTGAAGTAGGACGGGAGCCGCCCCCGCACCTCACCGTAGACTCCGGCGACGCGCTCGAAGCTGAAGCGGTTGTCGATGCCCTTCTTGTAGCTCTTGCAGATGGTGTGCAGGTCACCTAGGGCGCGCCCGATGCTCTCGAGCTGACCGTTCGTGAGCCGCTCCGGGGGTACGACGTGCCCGTCGTAGTAACGGTACACGGAGAAGCACTTCCCGCGTGCCTCCCGGTAGTAGCGTCCCTTCCGATCGGCGAGCGGCTGGGGGCAGGGGAAGCCGTGCTTGCGGAGGAAGAGCAGCAGGTCGAGCTCTCGCTTGACCTCGAGCTCCCCCTTGACCTCGTCCACCCGCAGTAGATGGCGGCCACGGGCCGTCTCTAGGAGGTAGTTGGTGTTGACCGAACCGGACGGGATACCGCTGGAAGCGATCAGCCGAACGAGACCGTAGTCTTCCGTGATCTCGGCGAGCTCCTGCCTGTCGAGCTCAGTGTAAACGGCCATCTCCGCCCGTCTCCCTAACCCGCCGGATTTCCACCCAAAAGTTGGCGGAGGTTATCGTTGCATCGCGCAAATGTCAAGGTGAAATCACGCACCTGCCAGAAAAAAACGTGAGACGTCGGCGACTTGGAGGTCTACGTGCGGTGAATTCGAGGCGGGGAGTCTACGTACAAACGGTCACGCCGAGGCGAGGACACCACTTCGCGAGCGGACAGGCACTGCAGCGCGGCCTCCGCGCGACGCAGACCCGTCGTCCGTGGTGGATCAGGCGATGGGCGAAGGCGCTCCATTCGCGGGGCGGCAACAGCTGCTGGAGGTCGCGCTCGATCTTGTCGGGATCGTCGTGGAGAGTGAGACCGAGACGGCCCGAGAGTCGACGAACGTGGGTATCCACGAAGATCGCGGCCTGCCCGAAGGCCGTACCGAGCACGACGTTGGCCGTCTTGCGTCCGACGCCGGGCAGCTTGCAGAGCGCCTCGAGCGAGCCGGGTACGTCTCCCTGGTGCTCCTCGGTGACGGCGCGGGCCGTGGCCAGGATCGATTTCGTCTTCTGCCGGAAGAAGCCGGTACGCTTGATGAGGGTCTCGACCCGAGCCGGAGGCGCCCCGGCGAGCGCGGCAGGGGTCGGGAATTCGGCGAACAGCTCCGGCGTCACGCGGTTCACCATGTCGTCCGTGCACTGGGCGGAGAGGATCGTGGCGACGATCAGCTGCCACGGATTCTCGTGACGGAGGGCGCACCGGGCATCGGGATAGGCCCGCGCTAGGGCACGGGCGATGCTGCGCGCCCGACCTCGCCGCGCCGCGATGGTCTCCCGTGCGAGGTTGAGCGCTCGGGGTCGTGTCCGGGCCGGCGTGCGGCCGTGGACCCGCTTCACCGCCACGTGCGGCTGACCCGCACGCCCCGGATGTAGTCGTCGACCGCGGCGCGGGCGGCCTCGCGATCCCATCCGAGGGCTTCCGCCATCAGCGTCGCGACCTCACCGGCCACCTCGGCCCCGGCCGTCCCGTCCTTGAGCGCCACCTGCGTGCGGCGGCGAAGGACGTCCTCGAGCGTCAGGGCCCACTCGCGCTCGACCGCCTCGACGACCTCGGCCCGCGTCTCCGGCAACGTGGCGGTGAGCGGCTCGCCGAGACGGCGATCCTTTGCCACCAGCCGCAGGAGCTCGTCGAGCCGGCTCCCGTAGCGACCGGCGAGATGCTCGAGCACTGCCGGCGCGAGACCGTGACCGTCGCTGGACAACGCGGCGGCAGCGAGGACCTCCGGGCGGGCGGTCCCTCCCGGCAGGGGGAGCTCACCCGTGCGCGAGGGGCCGAAACGGCGGGAGTCACCCGTGGCCCGCAGGATGGCCACCACTCGGTCGACCACGTTGGCGGCCACCAGGCGGTAGGTTGTGAGCTTTCCTCCCGCGATCGATACCAGGCCCGAGGCCGACGCGAAGATCTCCTCCTCGCGCGAGACCTCGGAGGGCGACAGCCCGGCGCCCACGGGAGCTGCCACGAGCGGGCGCAGACCCGCGAAGGCACTGACGACGTCTCGCGGCTCGAGACGAGCCGCCGGGAAGTAGTGGTTCACCGTGTCGAGGAGGTACGCGACGTCCGTCGCCTCGACCGTGGGCAGGACGTCCGGGCCACCCGGATGATCGGTGTCCGTCGTACCGACCATCGAATGGTCACCCCAGGGGATCACGAACATCACGCGGCCGTCCGCAACCGCGCGCAGCACGATGGCGCTGGAATGACCCACCCGCGCCCGCGGAACGACGACGTGCACGCCTTTGGTGAGCCGCAGCCGCGTCGGCGCCGGGGCATCCAGGGCAGTCACCTTGTCGACCCACGGCCCGGCCGCGTTGACGACCATACGGGTCCGCACGAGTACCTCGCCGCCCCCCAGCCGATCGACCACGCGCGCGCCGACGATCCGCCCCCTCTCCTTCTCGAACGCCGTGACCTCGGCGTACGACATGACCGCCGCGCCCTCGCGGGCGGCCGCCATCACCGTCTCCAGCACCAGTCGCGCATCATCCGTGCGGTAGTCCCAGTAGAGTCCCCCGCCCCGGAGCCCCTCGCGGCGCAGCGTCGGCTCGGCGTCCTCCACGGCGCGCCGCCCGAGCATGCGGTGACGCCGGACCTGCCAGAAGCC
>Ga0066388_100000915_pt1 | contig 15465 bp, 11 predicted proteins | sample PanSoiMetaGPlot6_FD_64539 | JGI IMG/M metagenome (GOLD analysis project Ga0066388, IMG submission 64539) | Tropical forest soil microbial communities from Panama analyzed to predict greenhouse gas emissions - Panama Soil - Plot 6 (Hybrid Assembly) | ecosystem: Environmental > Terrestrial >... | reverse complement strand
CCCTAAGATGCCCGCAGACGGCAGCTTGCCGCCGGCGCACCTGTAGCTCAACTGGATAGAGCATCGGTCTACGGAACCGAAGGTTGAAGGTTCGAATCCTTCCAGGTGTACTCCCTTCCCACCCGCAGGCCCCTTGCGGCTAGACTTTCACGGCTGATAGCCCGGCTTCTCCGCATCGGTCTTCCCTTCCACCAGTCGCCAGTATCGATCAACTGCGACCCCTTCCCACTCCTGGACACCACCCCACGGCCAGGTAACCTTCACCTTCACCGGTTTGGCTTCGCCACCGAGGCCGAAGACATGTCGTGGGTCGCTGGTGGATGCGAAACTGCCGCCCCCCTTGGTAAAGCGCGTTCGCTTCACGCCGCCGCTGTCGATCTCGATGCGGGCCCCCACAATGGCCCGTTTCTTGTCCCCGACCAGTTCGAAGCCTACCCAATGGTTCTGGTCGGGGGAGACATTTCGCAAGATTGTGACGGGCTCATTGAGATGGCTGATGACGACATCGATCTTGCCGTCATTGTCGAGATCGCCGAAGGCCGCGCCGCGGGCGTTGTGCACTTCACGGAAATACGGCCCCCCCTCCGGCGTGACTGCCTTGAAGCGTCCCTTCTCGTTATGAAGTAGCACCGGCTTTTGCTGACGACCGAACTTCGCATTGGGATAGCGGATGGCATGCCCGTTGACGAGGAGAAGGTCTTCCCAGCCATCGTGGTCGAAATCGACGAAGCCCACGCCCCAACCAACGTAGTTGCCGCCGATGGCGCCAATGCCGGTCGAGATGGTCGCGAAGTTGAAGCTCTCACGCTTGGCGTCGGAGATGTTCTGATAGAGCGCGGGCAATTCATTTTCGTAGTTGGTAACGATGATCGACGGCCGGCCGCTGTGGTCATAGTCCCCGACATCCACCCCCATGCTACCGTTGGGCGTGCCGCGCTCGTCGCGGGCCACGCCCGCAAGGAGGCCGACTTCCTCCAGCACGATCTCACCCCGTCTCCCGCGATTCATGTAGAGGTAATTGTCGTCGGTATCGTTGGCGACGTAGATGTCGGGGTGGCCGTCGCCGTTGAAGTCGGCCATCATGGGTGCCATCCCTTTGCCGTCATTGCGGAGCTTCAACTGAGCCGTAATGTCAGTAAACGTCCCGTCGCGGTTGTTCCGATAGACGTAATGCTGGAGTGGCTTGAATTTCCGCGGCTGGCAGACATCGCGTGTCTTGCCGTCGTAGGTGCAATCAGTCGGGTGGTTCGTGTCGAAGCCCCAATCGCCGTAGTGCGAGATGTAGAGATCGGGATAGCCGTCGCCGTCGAGGTCACCCCAGGCGGCGCAGGAACTCCACGTCTTGTCATTCAAGCCCGCCTTCTGCGTCACGTCCACAAAGCGCCGACCTTTGCCGTCGGGCGTAGGTTCATTGTGAAGCAGCACGAGCCGGTTGTACCCTGTCAGCAGAATGTCGGGCCAGCCGTCGTTGTCGTAGTCGAACGCCGCCGCGCCGTGAGTGAAACAGGGCTGAATGGCGTCGAGACCGACTTCCTTCGAGACATCTTGGAACTTCCAATCCCCAAGATTTCGGTAGAGCCGGCAGGGATGTCCCAGGACCTTCTTCCCTTCGTAATAGCCCCCGCCGCTCAAGAAGATGTCGAACCGGCCGTCGCCGTCGTAGTCGATCAGGGCAACACCGCCGCCTAGCGATTCGATGATGGCAAAGTTGTTGGCATCCTCGCCATTGCGGTAAGTGAACTGGATGCCCGTCTGGGCCGTAACGTCTTGAAAGAGGGGTGCTCCTTGCGGAACGTCCTTCGTGGGCTCGTTGGGATTCGAGACATTGATGGCCGGAGGCTGATTGTTATTGTTGCAACCGGCGACGATCACGAGCCCCGCGACGCTGGCGATGAGCGCGAGGCCTAGGTGCATATTAAACCAACGAGCGCGCGCAGGTCGCGCGGGAACGATGTGGAAAGGGGGGGGCATGAGAACGGCTCCCAGTTCAGGATGATCCGGCGGCGGCCTGGGGGTTGCGGGACTCCGCTCACTCCGGCCGGTCGCACTGCTCGTTATACGCCTCGGCAGATACCACGGTTTGTGACAGCACGGTATCGTTTCGGGGTGCTATAACTACAGAACCATAGTCATCATAATCGTACATCACAATCGGTCCTGGTCTTATCTCCATTCCGAGTCGTTTCCTCCCTCGTGTGCTCATGCCTGAACTTATGGAGTCAACCGAGACGTCGTCTTCTTGGCGCATCGAGCTGGGATTGCTGACCTTCGTCGCGATGTTGGCATTTCTTCTCGCTTCATTCCCCGCCCGCAACAGCGATGTTTGGATGCATCTGGCTGCAGGCCGAGACGTCGCCCATGGTGAATATCCCTTGGGCGGCGCCTCGCGGCTCGGTCCCGAGTTGGGCACCAGCCAGAACTGGCTTTACGACTTTGTTTGCTACGGAATCTACTCAGCCGCTGGTCCGACGGGGCTGGTGGTTGCCAAGGCCCTCATGGTCGTCGGCCTGGCAATTGTGATATGGAGACTAAGCCGGCTGCGCGCCGGCATGTGGCTGGCATCACTCAGCACTACTCTGGCACTCCTGTCGAGCGGCTTGCAGTTGCAGCCGGCGACTGTTTCGTATTTCTTCTTCGCATTGAGCCTTTGGCTGGTGTTTCGCAGAGAGGACAACACCAATGGTGCACCGCGTTCGTTGCTCAGCTGGGGCTTGCTCGTACTCTTTCTGATCTGGGCCAACATTGATAGCGCATTCCTCGTCGGCTTGGCTACCATCGTCTTGATTGGGCTGGGACGGCTAGTGGACCATTCCACGTCACGATCGCTCATCTCATCATCCCTATGCGGCATTGGATTCTTGCTCCTCTTGGGCGGAGTATGCGTGATCAACCCCTCTCACATCCGCGCCTTTGCGCCGCCCCGGGAATGGCTGACGTTTACGCCCCCTTGGGCATCAACCGTCCCATTGCCTCTCCGAGCAGCGTACTTTTCTCTCCTCTCGCTGGGGCTGATCTCCTTCGGACTGAACGGGTGTCGGTCGCACTGGCAGCGCTTTCTTCCGTGGCTCGGTCTTGCGGCATTGAGTATCTGGCAAGTCCATGCGATCCCGTTTTTCGCAGCACTCGCTGGGCCGGTCCTTGCGTGGAACTGGCAGGAATTCCTCACGACACACCTTCCCAACCGGGCTGGAGGGATGTTACCACGATGGGCGCGCCGCCTTTTCGTCGGGATGACAGTTTTGGTCGGCCTTGCCCTGCTCCTAAGTGCTTGGTCGGGTCGGCTGCGGCAGGTGCCGCCGTATGAACCACGGCGCTGGGCAATCGAAACGATGCCGTCCTTGCAGCACGGCGCCGAAGCGGTGCACCGGTGGCATCAGAATGGAAGGCTCGCGGCCGACGCACGGGGACTCCACTTGTCCCCGGAGACACTTCATGCCTTTGCCTGGTTTTGTTCGGAAGAGAGCGGGATCCTCGATGAGCGGCTCGCTTCGGCCATCCTCGGCAGCGCCGAGACGTCCGAAGACTGGGCCGAGCAGATGCGTGCCGCACGGATCGATCACATCATTGTCTACGACTCGGATTTCGTGCGGCTCTTCTCGGCATTCAATTGGTTCTTGGACGATGCCGCGCAATGGCCTCTCTTATACCTCGAAGGAGACGTGGCCATCTTCGGTTGGCATGATCCCGCCCACAGCGATGGGGCCGATCGGTTCCGGGATTGGGAATTGAACCTCAATCACCTCGCGTTCCACCCTTCGCCGGAGAAAAAAGTACCTCAATCGCCGCCGGGCCATGAGCCGGAGTCCCAGCACGCGTGGGACCACTTCTGGAAGCCGGCCCTTCCGCCACCGATGGAACGCAATGAAGCGAACCTCTATCGGCTTCGGGCCGAAGCCTTGCAGCGCTCGGCCCCAGAGCGGCACATGGCCGCGTGGCAGGCCGTCGAGTCTGCCGCATTCATCGCCGCGGGGAGTGGCTGGACAACGCCGACTGGCTTATTTGATGCCTACCAGCGACTCCGGCTCTTTCCCTTGTTGCCCGAGGGATTTGCCCGGCAGCGCGACGACACTCCCCCAGAGTTGCTGTATCTCGCGCTGCGGGCTGCGCGTCGAGCAATCGCCGCCAATCCCAATGACGCGGAGGCCTATCGCATCCTCGGCGAATGCTACCTGCATTTGTTCCGCAGCACGCGCGAGCGCGCCTGGGCTCAACGGCTGCCGCAGCTCGCGCAGCTCCGCTTCGCACAAGCGAGCGTCGCCCTCAACCATGCCCTGTCACTCAATCCAAACCTTGCTCAAGCGCACCTCGAACTCGGGCGGTTGTACCAGGAAATCGACTACTTCGATCTGGCGGTGCAGCATCTGCGCGCTCACGCGAAACTCCTCCGCGAGACGGGGCCACTGCTCGGTACGAGTCCGGAGCAATTTCGCGAGGAGCAGTCAAGGCGCGAACAGGAGTTGGGCCGCATGGACAAATCGTTGGAACAGCAACAAAAGGCCCTCGCCGCCGAGTCAGTCGGCGCTCGTGTATGGGATCGGGCCACGGCCGCGTTCCGTAGGGGGCTCGCGGGGAAGGCGCTGGGCATTCTACTCGAGTCCGATGTGGCCGCGTTTGGACCGGAAGGGATGGCCCTGGAGTTGGACCTGCTCTTGATGACCGGAAGGGTGACGGACGTGCGGGACTGGACCAGCCCCGAGCAGGCGGGGGTGCTGGGCGAAGCCTCATTCCATTGGCTGCGCGCCCGGGCGTTGGCAGCGTTGGGTGATTACGCCGGTGCCAAAGAGGAATGCATGCGGACGGGCACCAGCGGCCGGCAGCCGGACGGGTTGGCCCCGCGGGACCGGATGGCCTCGATGATCGGCCAATTGGTGGTGGATGAGGTGTCGGGCCACGGGACAGCGATCGATTTGATCCGGCGCTCGATCATGCGGCCGGTGTTTCTTGACCGCGTCGAAGACCTTGCCAACTCGCTCAGACGTGAGGCGGAGGGGACTGTGCTCCGCGGCCTGCTCGCGCTAGAAGAGGGTGAAGTGGGCGATGCAGAAATTGCATTCCGCACGTCATTGCTACTTTGGGAAAACGAAGCGGCAGTTGCCTCGGGGCGCGGCCTGGACTTCAAGGCCCGCATCGTCGCCCAAGGCTATTTGGAACTGCTCAAGTAATAACTCCGCGTGACCGAAGCCAGCGGCGGCTCACGGCGGCGGCGCGGTTTTGACCGATCGCTTCTTGATCTGACGCCGGTGGGCGATTGCCTGCTCCATGTCGCCCCGCCGCTCGTAGTACTTGGCGAGAATCTCGTGAGTCGCCTGGTGGGCGGGGTCCTTCAATAGGGCCTGGTCCATCCAGTAAAGCCCCACCTTGTCGCGTCCCATCTGCAGCATCAAGTTGCCGATCTCAGAAGCGGTATCGGGCCCGGCACCGGCCTTATCCACATGGTTCTGAATTAGATCGTTGGCGCGATCGACGAGTTCCTTATACCGTTCGTGCTCGCGGAGGACGGCGGTTTCCTCATCGTGGCGCCCTTGGAGGCGCAGGGCCGCGGCCAAGTTAAAGAGTGCTTCGGTGTCGGCGGGGTCGGCCTGCAACACCTTTCGCAGCTTTTTCTCCGCGGCCGCGCCCTCGCCTTCCTGAATGTCCAGCTTCGCCAAGTGGATGAGCACTTCCGGGTCGTTGGGAAGTTGAACTACTGCCGCCTCCAACAGGCGGCGGGCCTCCTCCGGCTTCCCTTCAATGAAACGGCAAATCCCCAGCCGCGAGAGTACATCGGGACGGTCCGGCGCCTGCTGGAAAAGCCGCTCCAGGTGCGGCACAGCTTCCGCGAGCCGCTTGTCGTGCAGGAGCATTTCGGCCACGCGCAACCGGACTGGAACTAGATTGGGATCGATGTCCAGCGCTCGATGGTAGTCGGCGCTTGCGCCCTTGGGGTTATCGAGCTGCTCCATGGTCCACCCCCGCCATTGATAAGCCTTAGCGGAATCAGGCTGAAGCTCAATCCACCGGCTGAGGCAGGCGTAGGCCATTTTGTAGCGCAGGCGGTTGATATAGGCGCGGGCCAGCGTCTCCAGGATGATCGATGCTTCGGGATGGCCATGCTCCACACTGTCGAGCAGCGAGCGGGCAACTTCATCCACATCGCCCGTCTGGACGCGCAAGAGAACGAATTCGAGCTGCACCGCTTCAGTCGCGCCATTGTGGAGTTTCAGGCACCGATTGAGGCGCGCTTCAGCCGCGTCAACGTCGCCGGTCAGGCGAGCGGCTCTTGCGGCTGCCAATTGCACGTCAAGACTTCGGGGCCAAACGAAGAGGCACAGGTCGAGCTTCTTCCGCGCCTCCGCGGCGCGGTCTTCTTTGAGCGCGGTCTGGGCCGCATGCCACTGATGAACGGCATACCCATAGACAGCGATTGTCGCCCCCATGACAACGAAGACCACCAAAAAAAGGAGCTGCCTCCTGCGTCGCCACGCGGAGGAGCTCAGGTCGGCCAACACTCTTCCCAGAGAGCGCAACATCAACGGACCTCGTTGGCTGGTCGCAGGAGGAGCTGTCGGGAGAGCGGCGCCAACGACCGCTCACTTACCGAAATGCTCGGGCACGGAGGACCGACGAAATCGTACCCGGCCGGATGTCCCAAGGCGGATCCGGGCCTCAATGGCCGCGCAGCGCTAGATGTATGATAACGACAGCCGGACATGCTGCAATTGGCGGGGCACGCTACGGCTACATCGTTGCCGCAAGTCAAGTGGAGCGGCTTGAAGGAAGGTCGTGTCTACTGACTTAGCTGCACCGGGCACTAGTCGGTCAGGGTAATGTCTTTGGATTGCTTCCCCGCGCTCAGCGTCACCTTCAGTGGTGAGGTCTTTGCGCTGGCGTACTTGCTCGGGAGCTTGATGTAGTTGGCCGTCGGATCTCCGCCGGCATCTGCTCCCGGGGGGCGCCGTTGTTCCATTTCCTGCATCTGCTTCATCCGCATATCGGTCTGCGAACTCTTTTTGGGCGCGTTCTTGGCCGGATTCAACGACTCGGTGTCAACCGTAACCACCATTTCTCCGGTGGGTATGTCCGTGGCCGAGTATGTCCCATCGGGACTGATCGTGGCCGGGTAAGCCACGCCGTCGGCGGTGTGGAATTGTATGCTCCCCGCTTTGATCGGCTGGTTGTTGTAGGTTATTTTGCCCGACACTCGCGCGGGAGCATTCGGGTTGCCGCCGGAAGAACAACCCAGCGAAGCAGCAAAGGCGGAGAACAAGATAACCGAAAGTGATCGAGGGAGGGTCATTGTACTTACCTCAAGTGATGCTCGCGGTGGGAATAAGCAGGGTGAAGAGATGTGCCGAATTAGCAGTCGGTGAGAAATGGGGTGCCCACCGCTCACCGACTGCCGAGACGCGCGATTGACTGCAGTCGCAGTGCCTCGCTTACCAATCATTGCCGTTCGGCCACCCATCATTCGGAGAGAGTGCCCGGGCCCAGGTATTCGCCGACGTGCTGCCGGTCAGGGCCTTGACGCTCCCATCCATCAACAAGACATGGCAGACATTGCCGATCGTCTGAAGCCTCTTCGGGTCACAGAGCTTGATAGGGGGCGCGACCTGCGGCAATAGGAAATAGCTGGTATTGCCGGTCGTCAGGTTGACGGGGTAGTCCGCGGGGGCCTGCCCTTCCTGGTAGCCACCCGCGATATTGCACCAGAAGTACGGCAGGACGAAAACGTTTGTGGCATTGGCACCACCATTGTGGAACTGCCCGATGGGGCCACCGGCCGGTCCGTCCTCTTGCCAGCTCCGTTCCGCGTAGACGTAGGAATGGTCCCAACCTTGACCGTTCGAGTTGTCGCCGCAGACCGCGTAGCGCTCCATGTAGGCGATGGTGTTCGAGGTGCCGTCCGGGAACGTGCCGGGGATGCGGCCCTTCCCGCCGACATTCCAGTCCTCCCACCCGCCTCCACCGAACGCATGCCAGTTGGCCGCATAGCTCGTCGCACCGCCGCGATCCCAGGCCTTGCCGTCGGCCGGGACGCTGGGGTCATTCTTCGCGGCAAAGACGGGGAGCACGCCGTTCAAACCGCGATTGGTGTCCTTCGTCCGCCATGACTGAGTGCCGCTGCCCGCGGGATTTCCGCCGGTGTCATCATTCGGAGAAATATTCGGAGAGGCGTATAGGTTCTGCTGCTCAAGGAAGGGAAGGAGGAAGTACTGCTGCGTGCCGAACCGCGACGGAACTACGTCGCGTGCCCATTCGTTGTTGGTGTTTTGGATGCCGCGTGGGAAGTCGCCGCAGCACAACGGCAGCTTGTTGTACGTATCATTACAAGCGTGGATGGCGATGCCGATTTGCTTCAGGTTGTTCTGGCTCGAGGTGCGGCCGGCTGCTTCTCTCACCTTCTGTACGGCTGGGAGGAGCAGCCCAATCAGGATGGCGATGATGGCGATCACCACCAAGAGCTCGATCAGCGTGAAGCCACGTTTGCGGGGCGACTTGAGAGAGATCGGATGCATAACGACTCCTCTTTGAGGACCGCTCGACTTGAACCCCCAGGGTGACATGGGTCAGAATAAGCAAAGACAAGAGCAGACATGTCTCGGCCAATTGGCCGTTGACCCAACCACTGGAGAGGATGCCGAGCACACATGGTCAGAAGCCAACATCGTGCTATTCAAGCACCTAGTAAGATAGTCGACTTATTTGATCTGTCAAGAATAGTGTTAGAAAAACGTGAGTTTTTTCTCATGTCCTGCCATTCAGTGAGGCACCGAGTAGAGGAACGCGCACAAGGGAAGCAGTGATTTTGCTAATGCGCTCATGGATACTCCCACAAACTCTCCTTCAGCTGGCGCTGCGGCTTGGTGCCGTCGCCTACCGTCGTGCGGAGAGGTTTTACCCAATGTGCCATTGGGCAGAGTTGTGATTCGACGGGCGGTCCCAGCCGTGCGTGCAAAAATGGCACATAACGTGGCATGTCGTTCATAACTACTCGCGGAGCGAGCACTTAAATTCATGAGAATATGTGCCACTTGGGCCCAAAGTGCCACCTCACTCCTTGGCATACTTCCCCGGCGTCCGCCGAGCGGGTGGCGAAGCAGCCGATTGGTCGTCCAGCCATCGCCGGTATTCGCTGAGCACCTGAGTGAGGCATTGGGAGCAAAGGCGTGTCGATAGGTCGAGGCCAAGTTCGCGTGGTGCTTGTAGGAGCTGTTCTCCTGTTGCTTGCCGCAGGGTTCGTCCTGTGGCACGTCATTGGCCCGGCCGCACCGACTGACAAGTCGGAAACTTCTCACTTGCCGCCCGACCCACGCCTTTCCTACACGGGTCCCTTCCAGAACATCCACCCCCACGTCCAGGAAGTCGGAGACGCCAAGTGCGCGGAATGCCACGCGGACATCGCCGCCAAGTTCGCGCAGCATCCGATGGGGCGCTCGATTTTGCCCATCGCAGCCGTCGCCGGCACCCAAGATTACTCCGCGAAGGCTCATAACCCCTTCGAGGCGTTTGCGGCAACCATGCGTGTGGAGCGTCAGGGCGATCGAGTCTGGCATAAGGCAACGCGCTTCGGCCCCGACAGCAAGCCGGTCTATGAACTTTCGCTACCCGTCGATTATGTCATCGGCTCGGGCACGAACGGCTGTTCCTATTTGAGCGTGCGCGACGGCTTCGTGTTCCAGACGCCGATCTCCTGGTTCGCGCAAAAGGGATTTTGGGACACGTCACCGGGCTTTGGTCCGGACATCCTCGGTGGCCGCCAGGTCTTGGCGGTGTGTCTCTACTGTCACGCGAATCGTGCTTTGCCCATCGAAGGAACGCGCAACCGCTACGAGCCGCAGGTCTTCGCAGGTCATTCCATTGGCTGCGAGCGTTGCCATGGTCCCGGCGCGGAGCATGTCAGCTTGCGCGCCACAGGTGCGGCACCCGAGGGGAAAATCGACCCGACCATCGTCAATCCCAAGCATCTCGAACCAGCCCGGCGCGAGGCCGTCTGCCAACAATGCCACTTGGAGGGGGTCTCGCGCGTGGTCCGCTACGGCCGCGGGCTCTACGACTTTCGACCCGGGATGCCTCTGGAGGATTTCTGGCAGATCATGGTGTACGCCCACGAGGGCGATGATCGCAAGGCAGTCAATCATGTCGAGCAAATGTATCTGAGTCGCTGCTTCCAGGAGAGCAACGGCAAGCTGGGGTGCATCACCTGCCACGATCCGCATGAGAAACTGGCAGCCGAGAAACGCGGCGCCCGCTATCGCGCCGGGTGCCTGAAGTGCCACAATGATTGCTCGGTCCCGCTGGCGACGCGTCTCAAGGAAAACCCAGCGAACAGCTGCACCGACTGTCACATGCCGCGATTCGGCGCGGTCGACATCGTCCACACTGCCAGCACCGACCACCGCATTGTGCGCCGACCGGCAAAAGAGAACGGCCACCCCGATGCAGCCGCGACGCCCCAGAAGCCGCTGGTCTTTTTTCCCCGGCGGCAACCGGACCCTCAAGATCTACAGGACTCGCGGGCCGTGGCGCTCACCTTGTTGCATCTAGTTCACCGCGGGCGGTACCCGCCCAAGACCGGCGCCTCCGAAGCACTCAAACGGATCGACGAGGCGCTGACAGTCTTTCCCGCCGACCCAATGCTTTGGGAGGCCAAGGGCGACGCGCTGACGATTTTTGGCATGTCCGCGGATGCTCTGGCCGCGTACGAAACGGCGCTGGAACATGGACCCAACCGCGAGGCGACTCTTGCCGCAGCGGGTGCGGCGGCTCGGGTCGAGCGCGACCCGGCGAAGGCGGCACTATATTGGAGACGCGCCATCGAGGTGGATCCTCTTTTTCCTCGTTACCGCGAGTCATTGGCGATGCTGCTAACCCGCCAGGGCGATTGGCAGGCTGCCGAGCCTCATGTTGATGCGTGGCTGGCACTCGACCCGGCCAGTGTGGAGGCCCGCCAATTGAAGGTTGAGATCCTGCTGCGCGAGGGGAAGATCGCCGAGGCCACGACCGAGTTTGGCAAGATCGAGGCGCTGCGCCCGCCCAACCTCGCGGAGTTGCGTGAGTGGTTCAACGTCCGTCGGAGCTTCCCCTGACCCGAGGGTCGGTGCCGGGGTGCCACCAGAATTCATGCGCCGAAGCGCCTGTCAGAATGGGCCTCCTTGACCGTCTCTTAATCATGCTAAGCCTGCAATAACTGCCACGCCTCCCGACGCTCCGGAGGGCCGCCATGTTGCGTCTTGCCTTGCCGTGGTCCTTGAGTCTGGGGCTCGCCTTCTTAGTCGGGGACGCTTCTGCCGTTCCCGAACCGACAAGACATGTGCCGAACTCAGGGCCTGCTGACCCGCCGCGTCATCCACTTCCTGAGCATGCCTTGGCCCGATTGGGGGCCGCGCCGAGCGCCGACCCGTCTTGCTCCATTCAAGCGATGGCGTTTGCCGCCGCAGACCGATATCTCCTCGTCGGCGATGCAGGGCACTTGACACTCTGGGACGTCCAGGAAGCCAAATGTCTCAGCTCAATCGATGTGCCGGTCTTCTCCCTCGACCTTCATCATGGCGGCCACATACTTGCAGCCGGTTCGCGGCGCCGGGCTGAAGTCTGGACCTCGTTGGATTGGTCCAAACTAAGACTGCTACCGGCACCTGCTCAAACGATCGGCAGTGACGCGGACGCCGTGCGGGCCCTCGCTCTCGCCCGGGATGGGCGGCTGTTGCTGATGCAAGGGGCCGAGGACCGGCTGAGGGTTGCCGATCCCGACGACGGAAAAGTGACGCGCGAAATTGACCTGGCCAGTGCACCGATCGCCCTGGCGATGGCACCAAATGGACGCTGCGCTGGTGTGGTGACACGCGATGGGCCTTTCCGGCTCTGGTTGCTCGGGCCCGTCGGGGAAGGTGTCAGTGCCGACCGCGAGGTGTGGCGAAGACGTCTGCAGCACACGCAGCGAGCATCGGTTGCTTTCTCGCCTGATGGTTGTCTCGCAGCCATCGCTTCGGCAGGCCAGGTGACATTGCTCGATACGGTCGACGGACAGCGACTCTGCCGGCTTCTGCGTGACTTTGGCGAGGGAGATATGCAAGCCGTCACTTTCTCCACAGACGGCAGGCTGGTCGCCGCGGCAACCGGCGGGGCCGAAGGCGCTATCCGTGTTTGGGAAGTTTGGACGGGCAAGGCAGTGGCGAGATTTGCGGGGCACCGCGGGGCGGTGAATGCGATCGCTTTCTCATCCGACAGCAAGTTAGTAGCAACCGGTAGCGACGATGGGACGGTGCTCATCTGGGATGCTACCTTCATCCCGCGCGGCCGCGATCAGCCGGCCCTTCCACTCGGGCAGGCATGGCAGACTCTCGACAGTCTCGACATGCGCGAAGCACACCGCGCGGTGGAGAGCTTGAGAGCAGCCGGCCCAGAAGGCGTGGCGGTCATCCGCAATGGCTTGCGGCGAGTACCGATCCAGCAGGAGCGTATTCGACTCTGGATTGCCGACTTGGACGCCTTTCAGTTCCGTGTCCGCGAAGCCGCCCGGAAGCACCTGGTCGCTCAAGGCCTGCGTGCGGTGCCAGCCCTCCTCGCCGCTCAGGCTACTCCGCCTTCGGCCGAGGTAGAGCGTCGGCTAGGGTTGATCTTTGAAGAACTCGAGCGAGGAGGCATGATCACGCCGCAAGGAATCCTATTCGGCGAGCCGTTGCGAGCAGTCCGCTCCGTGCAGGTTCTGGAGAGTTTCGACTCAAAGGAAGCGCTCGATGTGCTCGCCCAAATCGCCGCGGGCCCCGCCGATGCCCGCGCGACGCTCGAAGCCAAGGCGGCCCTTAGCCGCTTGCGGCGCTGAGGTCGTTCGGCTATGACAGGGGGAACGTCAATCCGGAGATCCCCCATGTCGTCACCCAATCGTCGAGCATTCCTTCGCACGGCAGCCGTCTTCGGCGCCGGCGCAGCCCTTGCTTCTCCCAGCCAGGCCATCGAGCCAATCGCGCGCATCGGCAAACCGCGATTGAAACTCAGCCTCGCGGCCTACAGCTTCCGGCAGGCGCTCGACCTGAAGCGCAAGCCGAAGCCGGAGATGACGCTCTTCGACTTTATCGACTTTGGCGCCACCCAACCGCTCGATGCGGTCGAGCTGACCGCCTATTATTTTCCCGAGACGGGTACGGATTACCTGGCAGCGCTCAAAGGACACTGCGCGCGACTCGGCCTGGATATCAGCGGCACCGCGGTCGGTAACAACTTCTGCGTCTCCGACCCCGCGAAGCTGCGCGAACAGATCGCCTCGGTGAAGCAGTGGACCGAGCACACCGCCCGGCTTGGCGGCAAAACGATGCGCATCTTCGCCGGCGCGCTCGCCAAGGGCGACTCGGAGGAGAAAGCGCGCCAGCGCTGTGTAGAGGCGATCCAGGAATCGTGCGACCATGCCGCCAAGTTCGGCGTCTATCTCGCGCTGGAGAATCACGGCGGCATCGTCACGACAGCCGAGCAAATGCTGGCCGTCGTTCGGGCCGTCAAGCATGACTGGTTCGGCGTCAACTTCGACACAGGGAACTTCCATACGGCCGACCCGTATGGCGACCTGGAGAAGATCGCACCATACGCGGTCGTCTGCCAGATCAAGACGGAGGTGCAGCCCGCCAATGGCCCCAAGCAAGAGGCGGATTTGAAGCGGCTGCTCAACATCCTGCGAAAGGTCAACTTCCGAGGCTACGTAGCGCTGGAGTACGAAGCGGCCGAAGACGCTAAGAAGGCCGTACCGCGCGCTTTGGCCGAGTTACGAAAGCTGATTGATGCAGGCTGACAAAATGCTACCGAGTGCTGAGATCTAAGTTATCCGATCCTCAGCACTCGGTACTCAGTCCTCAACATTCGATCAGTCGATTCCTGGGCCAATCATCTTCTCTGGCCGTACGATCCGATCGAAATCTTCCCCCTTCAGCAGGCCAAGCTGCTCTGCCGCTTCGCGCAGCGTGATTCCTTTTACATGCGCCGTCTTGGCGACCTTCGCCGCATTGTCATAGCCGATGTGCGGATTGAGCGCTGTAACCAGCATGAGGGAATTGTGGAGAAACTGGTCGATCCGTTCCCGGTTCGGCTCGATCCCGACGACGCAGTGCTCGCGGAACGAGTTGCAGGCATCGGCCACAAGCCGTACCGAGTGCAGGAAGTTATGGATAATAACCGGCTTGAAGACGTTGAGCTCGAAGTTCCCCTGAGAAGCCGCGATGCCGATGGCACAGTCGTTCCCCATGACCTGGACGCAGACCATGGTCAGCGCTTCCGACTGTGTGGGGTTTACTTTGCCAGGCATAATGGATGATCCCGGCTCGTTCTCCGGGATGGTGATTTCGCCAAGTCCGCAGCGCGGGCCCGAGGCCAGCCAGCGAATGTCGTTGGCGATTTTCATGAGCGCAGTGGCAAGCGCCTTCAACGCGCCGCTGGCGTTCACGAGCGCCTCGTGGCCGGCCAGAGCGGCGAACTTGTTCGGAACGGAGACGAACGGCAATCCAGTCAGCTCGGCAGTTTTCTTGGCCACCCGCTGGGCGAATTCGGGATGCGCGTTTAAGCCCGTTCCGACGGCCGTCCCACCAAGGGCCAGTTCGAAGAGCGACGGCAGTGATTGCTTGACGAAGCCGATCGCCAAGTCGAGTTGGGCGACGTATCCGGAGAACTCCTGGCCGAACGTCAATGGGACCGCGTCCATGAGATGCGTGCGGCCGATCTTGACGATGTCCTTGAACGCCTCGGCCTTGGCGGCCAGCGCGTCGCGCAGGGCCTGTACGTTGGGTAGCAGGTGGTGCGTCAATTCCTCCGCCGCGGCAATGTGCATGGCGGTTGGGAAGGTGTCGTTGGACGACTGCGACATGTTGACGTCGTCGTTCGGATGGATCGGCTTCTTGGAGCCCATGGCGCCGCGGGCAAGCTCAATTGCCCGATTGGCGATGACCTCATTGACATTCATGTTCGTCTGCGTGCCGCTGCCGGTTTGCCAGATGCGCAGTGGGAAATGGTCGTCGAGCTTTCCTTCGATGACTTCATCCGCGGCTTGCACGATGAAGCCGACCTTCTTGTCGGCGGGTAGGTCGCTTTCTTTCTTGGGTTTGAACAGACCAAGGTCGCGATTTACCAGTGCCGCGGCCTTCTTGAGGATTCCGAATGCCCGCAGGATGGGTCGCGGCATGCGATCCTCGCCAATGGCGAAGTGGATGAGCGAACGGGCGGTCTGAGCGCCGAAATAACGATCGGCGGGAACCTCGATGGCTCCCATGCTGTCTGTTTCTTGGCGGGTGGACACGGCTCGGCCTTTCGGTATGAGGTCGGTCTCCGCAGCGATCCAGGGGAGATCGCCGAGTCGCTGTTGGTGTACGAGTGGAGCGAGCAGGAGTCTGCTCTTGTCGCGCTAGGTCGGCACCATTAAGATCAGAATGCATTCTGGGGATTGGTGTAACGGTAGCACGACTGACTCTGGATCAGTTAGTCTAGGTTCGAATCCTAGATCCCCAGCTA
>Ga0066388_100000914_pt1 | contig 15467 bp, 13 predicted proteins | sample PanSoiMetaGPlot6_FD_64539 | JGI IMG/M metagenome (GOLD analysis project Ga0066388, IMG submission 64539) | Tropical forest soil microbial communities from Panama analyzed to predict greenhouse gas emissions - Panama Soil - Plot 6 (Hybrid Assembly) | ecosystem: Environmental > Terrestrial >... | reverse complement strand
TGTAAAAGGCGAGGGAAGCATGCGCCCGTAGCGCATGGGCACAAGCTCCATGAGTCGTCCCTCGCTGGATCGCTCCAGAACGTCAATGGGATCAGCTCTGCCGGCCGGTGGCTTCCAGTCAGCATGAAGCTGGTGCGGTATGGCTTCCCGTAACGCCTTGCCCCGGTAACGCCGATTGTCTCGGGGCGAGATGGTGCTGTCGTGCAGCAGAGCCGCTTCCGCTGCGGCGCTTGCGCCTGAACCTTTGCTGGGTTTGCTCTCCAAGAGATGTATCCTCCTCCCGGTCGATCCATCCGGGAGTTTCATACCCGTCTCCAGAGTTGGACACTCGACTATTTCACTTACTGCAACAATTTGACAGGATCACCGGTGCTGCCAGCTACCAACCTGCCAATCAGGGAATCAGCAATCAGCAATCACTGCGAGATTTTGAACGAATCCAGGAATTTCTGTGCATCACTGGAGTTGGTCCAGGTGGGTATGCCAACTATGACCAGCTGATAGAAGTTGCCATTGGCAATGTAAATCCTTTCCCGGAAGATCCCGTCATGGCTCGGTAGTGTGCCTTCGACCTCGCGACCGGGATAGAGGCCACCAAGTGAGAGGGCCAATGTGCGGGTGGCCTTGGCGTGCATGAATTCCACCGAAGTTCGAGCGGATGAATCCAGAGCTTTCTCGACATCAAACATGACCGCTGAAGGATAGGCGCCGGGTGCCGGGGAAAATGGCAAAAGCCCCGGTGCCGGTTGGGTCTGCTGGGCAGGTTTGGGCAAGGTGGCAAAGGCCATCATAAAGGCACCGTCTTTCTCTTTGTGGGTCACCATCGTTGTCCACAGCTGCGCTATCTCCTTGTGCTCCAGGCCGAACGGCTCCGGTATGGACAAACTGCACTGGAAAACTTGCGAGTAGATCGGCTGCCATTGATGGACTGTGATTGCTTTTGGTTCCGGAGGGAGCAGGCTCCCGATTAACGGCCATTTTGAGAGATCCAGCTGGTTGGAATTCTGACCCACGTAAATTGAAGCGGCAATGGTGGCAGCGGTAGCCCCAACGACAACCAGCCCCGAGCTGGAGTTGCCCGGTTGGTTGCTGCCGGCAGCCAGACCATGGCCCTGGATAAAGGAAATGATAAGCCATGCCAGGGCGCCGACAAGAGCACCGACGATGCCGCCAATAATTCCGCCCCTCCAGAATCCACGCCAGTTTATCGATCCCTCATCCGGCGGCGGTGGACACTCAGCCATCTGATCGAGATTCTTTCCAGCAGTTGAAAGCTTGGCGGCTGTAGGCACCGGCGCCACAGCAGCTTTGCTCACGGATCGGGGGCGGCTGGCTTTAGAGCGGCTGGGCGGTGTGGAACGTTTTGCCGGCGCCACAGCGCTTAATGTCTTGGAGACGTTGTTAACAGCCTGCGAGCCTCCGGCTTGAGTCTGCCTCCTGCCAGCGGCGCCTTTAGAGGTCAAGTCGGGCCGCTGTCCATTACGAGCGGCCCGCGTCGAATAAGCGCCGGGGGAGCCTGGAGGTTGAACGTTGTAGTTCTGCACATAAGTCTTGGCAGAGCTGGCACCGCTATTCGAACCAGGGAAGCTGGAGTAACGCCTCTCCATCTCTGCCCTGTCTCTTTGAATGCGCGCACGCCCTTCTTCGATTCGCCGTCTGACCTCCTCCTGATGTTGTCGGACCTGGGCTTCGAGATCCTGAGCGCAGCAGGGCGGCGCGGTCAGTGAAGCGGCCAGCATAAGCCCGAGAATGACAAGGACAATCGCTTTCAAATCTTTGGCCCCGTCGTTCCCGCTCTTCCCGGAATGGATCATACGCGAAATACACCGACTGCTAAAATTCTTAGCCAGCCGCACGGCAACATGGAGCGTCGCACGGTCAGCTCATGCGCTTCTCGATCCAGCCGATGGCGCCAGCTGTGCTAAATGATGCCGGCTCGCAGCAGATCTTTGAGGTCGACCACCCCAACCGGGCGTCTGAGATCATCGACGATCATCAGGTCGGAGATGGAGTGCTTTTCCATCAGCTTCAGTGCCTCGGCAGCCAGTGACCGCTCCGAAATGGTTTTCGGGTTCGCGCTCATGATCTCGGAGGCGGTTTTCTCGAAGGCCGCTTGGGCAAACTTGACCTGAGCGCGACGAAGGTCGCCATCGGTAATCACCCCCAGCAAACGCCCGTCCTGATCGCAGACAGTCGTAAAGCCCAGCCGCTTCTTGTCAATCTCAGCAAGAACACTGGGATAGTTAGAGTTTTCCCTAACGGCGGGGACATCCACACCGGAGCGCATGATGTCCTTCACCAGCACCAGCTGGCGCCCGAGCGAGCCGCCCGGATGGGCTCTGGCAAAGTCCTCTGCCCGGAAATTTTTCCTGGTCATCACCACCATAGCCAGCGCATCACCCATCGCCAGTGCCGCCGTGGTGGAAGAGGTGGGCGCCAGATTGAGCGGGCAGGCTTCACGCTCTACAGCAACATCGAGGACCACGTCGCTTAAGCGAGCCAGCGATGAGCCCGGATTGCCGGTCACGGCAATAATCTTCATCCCCAATCGCTTGATTGGGTCGAGCGCCTGTTTGATCTCCTGCGTCTCGCCTGAACCGGACAAGGCCACAATCAGGTCCCGCTCCTCAAGCATGCCGAAATCACCGTGGCGCAGCTCGGCCGGATGCACAAAGAATGCTGGTGTTCCGGTGGAGGCAAAGGTAGCCGCAATCTTGCAGCCGATATGACCAGATTTGCCCATCCCGGTTACCACCACCTTGCCCCCGCAGGTGAGCACCAGCTCCACAGCTCGCTCAAACTCTTGAGACAGGCGCTCGCGAGCGGCGAGTATGGCTTGCGCTTCGGCCTGCAAAACCTGCCTGGCCTGGGCCAGCACGGACGAGTCGCCGGCCGGGGCGACCCCGTTTTGCAGCCGATGCTCATCAGGGGCAACTACAGGAGTTGGGCTGGGGGAGGTGATTTCCATAAATCGTTCCGGGCATCCCAAAAAACCGGTTCATTATTACAGGTCAGCCCCAGGTTATGCTTGAGAGCTGTTTAGGGCATGTCAATACTACCTGATGCTGGCGGACTGCCTTTCCATGTCGACTAGGGTCAGCCGCTTCTGGGTAGAATTTGAACTGATTGGGAACCGGAGATTAGAGTAATTTCAGATGTTTTCTCCAGGCGAAAAGCTCGAAAGCGGACACTACATGATCGTCAAGGAAGTGGGTCAGGGCGGCATGGGCATCGTCTACCACTGCCATGATGAACTCCTTCAGCGAGATGTCGCAGCTAAGATACTGCTGCCGGAGGTCACTGCCAACAAGAACACGGTTGAGATGTTCATTCAGGAAGCCCGTCTGGCTGCCCAGCTTGACCATCCGAACATCGTAACGATATACGACATCGGCAAGGAGGAGCGACAGGGCAGGGTCCACCACTTCATGGTCATGGAGTACCTGACCGGTGGCAACCTGGGGATGAGGCTGTCCAACAGCGCTCTATCGGTTGAGCTGTTCTTGAACTGGATGAAGCAGCTGGCTACCGGCCTGAGCTTTGCTCACAAGCGCGGCATTGTCCACCAGGACATTAAGGCCGACAACATCTTTATCACCACGGAAGGTGATCTGAAAATTGGCGACTTTGGACTGGCTCGGCTCGGCGCCGGGCGGGTAAAGCACAGGACCACGCACGGCATGGGCACGCCTGCCTACATGTCGCCAGAGCTTTGCCGTGGCGAGCCGCAGGACCATCGCTCGGACATTTACTCGATGGGCGTGCTCTTCTACGAGATGGCCACGGGGCAGCTGCCGTTCAAAGCACGCGGCATGATCGAGATGGCCATGAAGCATGCTAGCGCCCCGATCCCCTCCGCTCGCAAGACTAATCCGGCGGTTCCGCCGATGCTCGACAAGGTCATCCAGAAGATGATGGCTAAGACGCCGGCCGAACGTTATCAGTCCATGGCCGATGTGCTGGCAATCCTCGATGACCTGATCTTTGAGCTGCGAGTGGCGCGGCTCGGGCTGGACTCGCGTGGGGAAGGCGGCGCCAGGGGAGGAGAGCCCAGATCGGCGGCTGGCGGAAGCACTTCCGAACAAACCAGGTTCGACCCCCGCAATGTGGACCTCATGAGGCTCTCCGGCGACCGGGCCGCCGGTGCGGCCGCCAGCCGAGAGTCCCAGCCACCAGTCTCCAGACCGGCTCCAAAAGAGGTCTTTGACATCACAAGTTCCCTGAACGAGGGGCCGGAATCGCCGATCGCTCAGGAGGTGGCCCAGGCTGCCGCGGCCGCCGAAGCTTTCCTGGCCAGCCCGGCAGTAAGCGACGAGCTGACCGGTCGCAGCCAGCTCCCGACTGGCGAACCGACAGGCAAGGCTGTCGCCGCTCCCGCTGGCCGGCCGGCGGTTCCGCACATAACCTCGGTACCGATCACCGACCTGGAGCTGGCCTGGCAATTCCAGACACACGGTCCGATTGGCTGGAAATCGATGCCGGTGCCCAATAAAGAGGAAACGGTAATCTATCTTGGCTCGAGCGATGGTGTGGTCTACGCGCTGGAAGATGCGGTTGGCAGCAAGATCTGGAGCTACGAGACCGGCGGCCCGATTCTCGCCAGCCCGCTGGTGCTACCCGGCAAAGTCTTGGTGGCAAGTACCGACGGCATCCTCACCTGTCTTGCCGCTGTCGACGGACAACCGCTCTGGAAGTACCAGGGCACATCCGCCTTTGTGTCAACGCCCAGCCTGTCTCAGGACACCGTCTTTGCTGGAACCATGGAAGGGCGCTTGCTGGCCATCGACGCCCAGAGGGGAACGCTCAAGTGGCAGTTCAAGGCAAACGACGCAATTGTGGCCAGCGCTCATACTCAATCAAATGTGGTCTTGTTCGGCGCCAAGGACGGCTGCCTCTACGCGCTGTCCTCCAATTCTGGACAGCTCAAGTGGAAGTTTCAGACACGCGGGCCGCTCGTAGGAGGACCGGTGGCTTCCGTAGACAGCATTTATGTGGGCAGCGTGGAAGGGACATTTTACGCCCTGGATGCCGATTCCGGGCGCGTGATCTGGGAATACCAGACCGACAGGCCGATCGTGGCTCGGGCAGCAATTGCCTTCACCGCTGTCATGTTCTGCAGCCAGGACAAGTGGCTATACTGCTGCGAAAAATATGACGGCCGCCTGCTGTGGAAGGCACCGGTACGGGGAAGGGTGGTGGCAAATCTGGTGATCTCTGCCGGGTCCGTATATGCGGTGACTTGCGAGGGGCTAATTCAGGCATTTGTGACCGGCACCGGTAAGGCGCGCTGGCAGATGGATCTGAAGAAACGGCTGGAGTCCTCCCCGCTCATTACCTCGCGCATGCTCTATATCGCTACTGTGGATGGGGATTTGCGAGCTTACACAATCTCCGAACAGGCGCTGGCCCGGCCAGCGTGAATTCAAGATGTGGCCGAGGGTGGTTGCCGGCCCTTTTAGAGCAGCTTGTCCAGCCAGATTGCCGCAAAGGCGGCGATGCTGACAAATCCATTGACATTGAAAAATGCCGCATTGACACGCGACAGGTCGGTCGGCCTGACCAGCAAGTGCTCCCAGACCAGCATCACAGCCACCAGCGCCACCCCTGACCAGTAGAAGACGCCGAGCCCGAGATTGAGACCAAGCCCGATCAGCCCGCCCACGGTCACCAGGTGCAAGAGGGAGGAGACGGCCAGCGCTGGGCCCAAGCCAAATGCTGCCGGCAGGCTGTAGAGCTGTTGCGAACGGTCGAAATCGAGATCCTGACAGGCATAGATGATGTCAAAGCCAGCTACCCACGTGCTCACGGCCAGGCTCAATAGCCAGGGAGCCAGCCCTGAGATCTGGCCGGAGCTGGCCACCCAGCCACCAAGCGCAGCTCCACCAAGGGCAATCCCAAGGATAAGGTGGCAGGCCCAGGTGAACCGCTTGCTGTACGAATACAGGCTCAGCCAGGCAATGGCGATCGGCGAGAGCCAGAGGCAGATTGGTGGCAGATGCGCTGCTGCCCAGAGCATCAGGGCAAAGCAGGCAACGGCAAAGATGGCAGCGTGTACCCTGGCAATTCTGCCAGCGGGGATAGATCGTTGACAGGTGCGCGGGTTAAGGGCATCAATCTGCGCGTCAATCAGCCGGTTCAGGGTCATCGCCGCCGCCCGGGCACCGGCAAAGGCTAGAACCGTATAAAAGACCAGGGAAAAACCAGGCAGCTTCGGCGAGGAGAGGACCAGGCCGGAAAGAGCAAAGGGTAGAGCAAACACTGTGTGCTCGACCTTGATCAGCTCGGCCCACTCCCAAAGTGGAGCCACAGGCCCCCGGACGGAAGCTGGTGCAGCTGAACGGACACAGCCTGAGATACCAACATTTTCCGGAGAATCCAGCTTTTCTGTAGCCTTCATTGAACTCCTGGGCACGGGCCGTATGCGCGACGATCGCAGCCGAGATTTACCGGGTGGGCCCGGCCCGGGCGGCAGCGGCCCGCCACATGATAACCTGTTGACCGCCCTGCCTGGTTGATGAAGCACCCATACTTGAAACTTGTTTATCTTATCTGCCATGATTGCTCTTGGTAGGGCGATCAGAAAAGCTCCCAGCTAGCAGGTGCGCCCGGATAAATAAAGGGGGTTCGAAGTAGTCTATGTCACGCAGTGAAGCCTTCAACACACCCAATTCAGATGGACACAATTCGTCGCAAGCATCCGGACAAACTATAGACCTGCAGGGGGTGGCAGCGTTTGTAGGGTTGGTCGAACTGCTGGCTCAGGAGCTCGGCACTTCACCCGGCCGTATCCAGGGCCTTTTGCCCAGCGGACCAGCGACCTTCGAGCAGCTCGTCGGGGAGATCGTACACATCAGTCAGGGCTACCACCGCTGCCTGATCTTGCTGGCCCAACCAGGTTCGCCGCTCCGGCTCCAGTTTAGCTCTGCCTGGGCACACGAACACAATGCCGGCAGCGAATCAGGCACCATAAGTGGTGTCCAGGCCCACTTCTTCCTCGACGCTACCGTCGAGCAGATCTTGCCGCAAGGGCGTGCCCTGGCACGGTATGTGGAAAGCACCTTTGTGGTGCTCGACAGCATGGTCACGCTTGGACAGTCAGGGCGTCTCTCTGCCATGTCTGTATCGGCCTCGGAGATTGAGGCTTTTGAGCAGGATCATGCCGGCAGCCTGGTCAGAAATTTCGAGCCTAAACGCTTGCCCACTCTCGAGCCCTAGGACAGCGTTTCTGGATGGCAACCGGCAGCCGCCGTCGCCTGCCGGCAATTCATTGCCAGATATCCTGCCTCGGGGGCGGATTGAGGCTGCGAATCGATTGCAGAAGCCCAACAGCAATCAGGTCCACAATCAAAGCGGTGCCGCCGTAGCTCAGGAACGGCAGCGGTACGCCCGCCACCGGCATAATCCCCATGGTCATTCCGATGTTCAAGAACACATGGAACAAAAACATAGACATTACACCGATGGCGATCAGACTTCCGGCAGGCTCATCTCGACTTTGATAGGCGATCAACAGCGCCCTCAGGCAGATTACCGCGTAGGCGAGAATGACCAGCGCTGAAATCTTGAAACCCAGCTCTTCACCGACCACAGCAAAGATGAAGTCCGTATGCCGCTCCGGTATGAAGGCGCCCTGACTCTGGTTGCCGTGGCCCAGCCCTGTGCCCTTCAGGCCACCGCTGCCGATGGCGATCAGGCTTTGCAAGATGTGGTAGCCGGAGCCGCGTGGATCCTCGTACGGGTTCAAGAAGCTGGTCAGACGCTTTTGCTGGTACTCCTTAAGCAGCCCCCAAAGATGCGGGCGGGCATCGCCCATTCCGTAGTTGGTGGCCACCACCACGACCGCCAGGCCGAGGCGCACCCATATGGACCAGCTCTGGCGCCGCCAGAAAAGAGCCAGCCAAACGCCCAGCACGCCAAGATAGCCGAGCCATAAGCTCCTGCTCAAGGCGTTCACAATCAGGCTTATTGCCGGGCTAAGAATGACCAGCAGATCGGTTAGGGAGGCGCCAGACCAGAAGGACATGCCCAGAAAAACGGCGGCAAATGTCAGAGAGGTGCCCAGGTCTGGCTGTTTGAACACCAGAATGGCCGGTGGCAGCATGATTGCTGCCACCTTAGCGATGTCCCAGAAACTGCTGATCGGTCGGATTCTCAGCCAGGCTGCCAGGCTGAATATGACGATCAGCTTGGCAATCTCGGATGGTTGCAAGGTAATCGGACCAAGCGACAGCCAGCGCTGGGCGCCGAGAGCGGCATGACCCCATCTCATCACGGCCACCAGCAGTCCGATGTTGAGCACGTACAGGGCGGTGACCACATAGCGTTGAGTCCAGAAGAAATAGGGAATACGCCAGCCAACAACCAGCGCCACCAGCCCGGCCCACATGAACTCCATCTGCTTAGCATAATAGAGCCCTGCTTGCCCGGAATACTGGAGGGTGGACAGGCCGACAAAAATTAGAAAGCCGGTGGCCAGAGTCAGCCACCAGTCAACCTCCCCCAGGAGGCGAAGGATGTTGCGGACATAGTATGACTGGATCGGTAGTGAAGGTGTCGAACTCAAACCTTAGACCGCAGGAGGGGAAAGTTGGCAATCAATGCCGCCCTGCGTTCGTATTGTTGCAGATCGAAGCGCGTTGTCTCGCGATCTATTTCAAAGTACCGTCCGACAACGGCGATCAACTCTTCCTCCAGGCTAGCTAAGCGGTCCGCAGGCAACTCCAGGCGGTCATGGATGAGCATGAGACGCATGCGATCCCTAGCCTTGGTCCGGACCGATTCGTCCTTTCTTCGCAAAAACCAATTGAGAACTTGCACCGTGAAATCCTCCCTCGTCTATGCCCGGACAGGGGCGAAGAAATTGACTACTTTGGTGAGCCAGGTATTGTTCAGGGCATCCAGATCCATGAGCGGCACATCTTCACCCTTCAAGCGACGGGCAATATTCCTGAATGCCAGCCCGGACCTGGTGTTATCAGTGCCTGCCACCGGCTCGCCCTTGTTGGTTGAGACGATAATCTGCTCATCTTCAGGCACAACCCCGAGCAATTTCACGGAGAGTATCTCCAGGACGTCCTCGACGCTCATCATGTCGTTTGATTTCACCATCGAGGGACGGATTCTGTTGAGCACCAACCTGTACTGTTGAATTTCATCCTTGCGTGCCTCGAGCAGCCCGATGATCCGGTCAGCATCACGTACAGCCGACATCTCGGGTGTGGTGATAACCACCGCCTCTTCAGCACCAGCCACGGCGTTCTGGAATCCGGTTTCGATTCCGGCCGGACTGTCCACCACGACATAGTCGAACAGCTCCTTTAGCTCGCCGCAGAGAGCTTTCATCTGATCGGCATTGACTGCCGTCTTGTCGCGGGTTTGAGCAGCAGGGAGCAAGCAGAGATTGGGCAGACGTTTGTCCTTGACCAGCGCCTGGCGGAGCTTGCAGCGCTCCTCAATCACATCCACCAGATTGTAGACAACCCGGTTCTCCAGACCCATCAAGATATCCAGGTTGCGCAGCCCGATGTCCATGTCCAGGAGGGCCACACTGGAGCCGGTTGCCGCCAGGGCGACACCGATGTTGGCGGAAGCAGTTGTCTTGCCGACGCCGCCCTTGCCGGAGGTGATGACTATGACTCTGCCACTCATTCTTTATTCCCTTTGAGCTTAGTGATGTAGAAAGTCGTGGATACCTGGTAGAGAAGTAATCAGGCCAAAGCACTACTCGGGATTATTTGCGGTAATCTTGATGGTGCCGTTGACAATGCGAGCAGTTTCGGGGCCGGAGTGCGACAGCAAGCTTTTGCGCGGACGATCGGGCGAGCGGGCAATCGCATGGGCAATGCGAATCTGAATCGGCTGCAGGCGGAGCGCCCGTATCTCGGCATTGGTATCCCCATTGATGCCGGCATGAGCAATGCCACGCAGAGCCCCCCAGACAGTGATGTCCCCGTCGGCAGTCACCTCGGCACCCGGGTTTACATCGCCGATAATCACAAGGTGACCTTTGTGGCTCACCGACTGTCCGGATCGCAGGGTCTGGCGCAGGTAAAGAACCGCCGGCGCAGGCACAGGCTCTAGCTTGCCGCCAGCAATGCTCTCGTCCGCACCATCAGCAGTGCTAGCTGCTGGGTCTATGTCAGCCGCAACAACAGCTGCCGGGACGCTGCCTAATTGGGCGCCGGTCACGGCTTCAGAGGACTCTGCCGTTAGCAGGTTCTGATCCTGACAGCCAGATCCGTCCTCGCTGCTCAGTGAGGACGGTCCACCATCAACTGCCAGGCTGTTCGGTAAACCGATCGGGGCTCCCAGGCTTACATTGATATTCTGGGCCTGGAGATGGAGCCGAGTCCGGTCATTGTCGGCAAAAACTTGCTTTGGCTTGATGCCGACCTCTGCTGCAATTGAGATTACCTCGGCTACCTCCTCAGCGCTCAACTCCAGTGCGCCCAGGCTGAGGTCAACGTTTATGCCCTTCCAGAACTCGCTCGAGATCTGTAAGGTAGAGGTCAGATGATTGGTAGCTTCTTGGAGCGTCTGGCAGCCACCAACATCGATCAGGACGCCCTGATCGGGCTGGCTGATGATAGCGATCTTAGACATGGGAGTGCGGTTTGTGCGGAGGACTTTCGAATCTCGGCAGGAGCCGAGCAAAATATTTGTAAATCGTACGAGCGCCAAAACAGCAAGTCAAGCTGAAAAGGATAGCTTATGCATATAGATTTGATGACATAACAGTAAGGTTTAATATAGCTCCGATATGATGCAGCCTTCGGGAAAGTTAAGAGTATTTACTAAAAAATTGTCGGGAGGTGGGATGATACAGGGATATGTCGGACTTCACCCAGCTCAATCAGGCTAACCGCCCCTACATGTCTGATATATCGGAACTGCCGGCCTGGCACTGGCAGGTCAAGGCCCTGGCCCGCGTGCGGATGAAGCCGGAGACCCTGGTCTCCATTCTGGCCGGGCAGATAAGCGGTGGGGACGTGCTTTCCATTGCCGCCATTGGTGGCGTCCTTGGTACCAAACGCAGCCCTGAGGCCGTGCCCTTACGACATCCGCAGCAAATCGCGGCTGCAAAGGTGGACTTCGAGATCGACTCGTTGCTGTCCACTATCGACATTTTGGTTACGGTGAAGACACGAGCGGTAGTGGCAGCCGAAGTCGAAGCATTAGCTGGCGCTTTTGCAGCCGCGCTCTCCATATATGACATGTGCAATCCAGTCGCTGGCGAGATGCACATTGATAAGGTTTGCATAGTGGAGAGCCAACGGCTGGAAGCTGAGACTAGCAAGGAGGGCGCAGCCGGACCGATGCGCGAGCTGCTAGAACCGGTACTGGCGACTCCGGTGGCCCGCCTGCGTGTAATTACAGCCGGCGAGTCCCGGAGAGAAGCCCGGGCTCCGGGCCGCAAGCGTAAATTGAAGGCCAAGCCCAAGGCCAAGGGAAAGGCCAGCCCAAAGGCGAAGGTCAAACGCAAGGCAGTGGGCAAGGCAAAACCAAAAGGCAAGACCAGCCCCAAGTCGAAAGCGAAATCGACTAGCAAGGCCAAAGCAAAGGTGAAGCGCCGGGTGAAGACCAGTCGGAGCTTCTGGTAAAGCATGGCAGCAGGCGACCACAACGCGGCAGCGACGGCTGGCTCCACTCAAGCCCTGTGCGAGCCTGCTCAGGGACATTTTGCCCGGGCAATCGGGCTCCTGGATGCGATCGCTGTGGTCGTTGGCTCGATGATCGGCTCGGGAATCTTTATAGTCTCGGCCGAAACGGCTCGCCAGGTGGGTTCGCCTGGCTGGCTGCTGGCCTGCTGGCTTTTGGCGGGTGTGTTGACCATCATGTCCGCCCTTTGCTACAGCGAGTTGGCGGCGATGTTCCCGCAGGCTGGCGGGCAGTACGTATTCCTCAGGCAAGCCTATGGCTCTCTGTCTGCCTTTCTCTATGGCTGGACCCTGTTTACGGTAATTCAGTGCGGCACCATAGCCGCAGTCGGGGTCGCCTTTGCCAAGTTTCTCGGTGTTTTTGTGCCGGCGGTCTCAAACGCCAACGTGCTCATCCAGGTTGGCGCCTGGAAGTTTACGGTGCTGCAACTGGTGGCGGTTCTGCTGATTGCCCTGTTGACCGCTGTCAACTGCCGGGGAGTTGAGACTGCCAAGGTTATTCAGACAACCTTCACGGTAACCAAGGTGGGTGCACTGGCAGCGCTAATTCTTATGGGCTTACTGTGCTTCAACAAGTTTGGAGGTCTGGCTCCGAACCTGACCAATTTCTGGCAGGCGCAGGATCCTAGCGGTCACAGTCTCGGGGGGATGCCGTTTCTGGCTGTCTTGGGTCTGGCCATGGTGGGAGCGTTATTCTCATGCGACGCCTGGAACAATGTGACGTTTGCTGGGGAGGAGGTCAAAAGCCCGGAGAGCGTGCTGCCAAAGAGCCTGGCCATCGGCACTGGCCTGGTGGTCTTGCTCTACGTTCTGGCCAACATTGTTTATCTGCTCCTCCTGCCGCTGCACGGCAACCCGGCTGGACATACAGTACTGGAGCGCGGAATCCAGTTTGCAGCGGAGGATCGGGTGGGCACAGCCGCCGCCCAGATCCTCTTTGGCGCGGCCGGGGCAAGCATTATGGCAGCAGCGATCATGATCTCCACCTTTGGCTGCCTGAACGGTCTGATTCTGGCCGGGCCCAGGGCGTACTACGCCATGGCCCGTGACGGACTTTTCTTCAAGAACGCCGGCGTGCTCAATGTGGAGACCAATGTGCCGGTCTTCGGACTCTTGTTGCAGGGTGTTTGGGCAAGCCTTCTGGCAACTTCCGGCACATACAGCAACCTCCTTGAATACGTGGTATTTGCTGCGCTCTTCTTTTACGTGCTTACGGTCGGAGCCGTCTTTGTCTTGCGCAGAACGGAGAAAGACCGGGCAAGGCCGTTTCGGGTACCCGGCTATCCTGTGATGCCAGCGCTCTACATCATCATGGCAACTGCTGTCCTGATCGCCCAGATCTGGCTTTCGCCACGGTACAGCGGTGCCGGGCTTTTGATCATCTTGTCAGGGTTGCCTGCCTATCTGTTCTGGCGCTGGCGACGCCGCTCGCGAGCTGAATAGCTGAACGGCGACAGGGCGGTTAGGAGCTGGTAGAGGCTCGGGCAAGCATGACCAATGAATTCGAACGCCAACCTTGGTAGGATTTTCTGAGCGCTCAAGCGCCTGGTAATTCGGGCGCTCAGGCAATCCAGCGTAAACAGACGGCAACCGAGGAGAACAATTGATGCAGGGACTTACTGCTCTTGTAACCGGTGGCAGCTCCGGAATTGGCCTCGCCACGACAAAAATGCTACTGGCGGAGGGAGCCAATGTTGCCATTATCGGTCGTGACATCAACAAGCTGAAGGCGGTGGCCTCGGAGCTTGAGCCTGGCGGCCGGCGGCTGAAGTACTTTCTAGGCGATGTCTCCAGTGAGGGATATGCTAACAAGCTGGTCGGAGAGACGGTCAAGGCCTTCGGTGCCCTGCACATTTTGGTCAATAGCGCCGGAGTGTTCAGACTAGGTGCCCTTCTCGAAATGTCGGAAGAGGATTACGACCAGGTCGTCGACGTCAACCTGAAGGGGACCTGGTTGATGTGTCGATTCGCCACACGCGCCATCAAGGAGTCCGGTGGCGGCGCCATTGTTAATGTCTCGTCCTTCCTGGGCATTCGAGGAGCCACCGGACTCCCATCAAGCGCCTATGCTGCTGCCAAGGGCGGTGTTCTCGCCCTGACAAAATCGCTTGCCATTGAGCTGGCTCCCTTCAAGATTCGGGTAAACGCAGTCCTGCCAGCGCTGGTACGAACGGCCATGCTAGCCGTTATTGCTGACGAGCAAGGTCAGGAAGGTGTAATCGAGAAGGCCCGGAAAATCCATCCACTTGGCAGAATCGGGGAGCCAGAGGACGTCGCCCGGGCGATTCTATTTCTATGTAAGCCAGAGAACGACTGGATCACAGGCGCGGAGCTGACCGTAGACGGCGGGCGCAGCGCAATCTAATTTTTAAGCGCTCCGCGGTCTGCGTCCCTTGCCCGCTCCGCGCGACAATACGTTCGGCTGCGGACGGCTCGCCGCAGTCCTTGCCTCACTGGCCTTCGGCATCAAAGCTCCGCGGTCTGCGTCCCTTGCCCGCTCCGCGCGACAATACGTTCGGCTGCGGACGGCTCATCCTCGGGCCGGCTTTGCCGGGCGCGCAGACTGAGACAGTGCAAGCGGTGGTAAAAGGAATACAGGCAGACAGACCTCAGCGGGAGAATTTCTTCATTGGAGTCGCAGAACCTCGCCCCTGGTGTCCTGGCAATCGTGAGTGGCGAAGCAATCACTCTCGAGGATCTCCCTGCCTACCTTAAGTTCAGGCTGCAGTTGCGCCCAACGATTATCGGCTTGATTCGGGACAGGCTGGTCGCAAAAGCTTGCGAAGCGCTGCAAATCGAAGCTGACGAGGATGAGCTGGACAACTATGTGGACACCTTCAGGGAGAACAAGAAGCTCTTTACCGTGCCCGAGACAACGAGTTGGTTGGCGAATCAAGACATGACCTACGACGACCTCTGCTGCCTGTGTGAATGGGAGCTTAAGTTAGGCAAGCTGAAAGAGCGGATAGCGGAAGGCCAGCTCGAAAAGTCATTTGCATTCCGGAAGCTAGACCTGGATGGTGTGGAGCTGTACAGAATTGTCATGCCGGACGAGGTGCAGGTGATGGAGATTCTCACGCTCCTCAATGAGGGTGCAGACTTCTTTGGGCTGGCAAGAACTTACAGTGAGGATCAAGTCACAAGGCTGCAGTGTGGTTACATGGGTGTGGTGAGACGCAAAGAGCTGCGACCAGAGGTAGAGGCCTGTGTTTTTGCGGCAAAGGAGGGCTCCGTTGCGGGGCCTGTGAGGAGTCTCGGAGACTATCATCTCTATCGAGTTGAAAGATTCTATCCGGCTCGGCTGGAAGGGGAGACGCGGACACTTTTGCTGGATGAGATTTTCGAGCAATGGATGCAGCGTCAGATTGCTGCCGCCGATATTCAGCTCTTCACTCCCACCGGGTCGTTGCAGGACGACTACAATGACTGAGGCTCACCTGAATGGAGCGTTAGAGGAGCGGCTGAGACGAACGTTCGTGCTGTCCGTTCTGGACGCCCAGCAGTTCCAGGGCCTGATGGCCGATGGAGATCTGGTCCAGTACAAGCTCGGCACAGTAATTGGCAAAGCTGGGCAGCGTTGCGATGGATTGTACGTGCTGATATCGGGTAAGGTGCGAACTACTCTGCCAGGCGCGGAGTCGGAGGGTGTGACGGTTTACACTTTATCGCGGACAGGAGACATACTCGGTGGAGAGGTCATAAGCGAGGACAGCAGCTGGCTGCTCAACAGTCGAGCCGCAGGCGATTGTCTCCTCCTGCGCGTGAAGCCCGACAAGGTGAGGCAGTTAGCACAAGAGGCACCGGCCCTTG
>Ga0066388_100000913_pt1 | contig 15472 bp, 12 predicted proteins | sample PanSoiMetaGPlot6_FD_64539 | JGI IMG/M metagenome (GOLD analysis project Ga0066388, IMG submission 64539) | Tropical forest soil microbial communities from Panama analyzed to predict greenhouse gas emissions - Panama Soil - Plot 6 (Hybrid Assembly) | ecosystem: Environmental > Terrestrial >... | reverse complement strand
TATTCGGCACTCATTCGGGGGGCCTGCGGCTGGCGGCTGGCCCATAACATCCCACACCATTAAGTCTTGATTAAACTTATAGAGAGATTCCGCGATTGACGAGCGGCTCTGAACACCAATGACGCGCTGTTGCGACGTGTGAAGCCCGAGGGGCTCGGCGCAACGTCCCGCGTGGCTTGGCCGGGACGACAGTGGAGAGGTCTTGTGACGCAGTAAGGTCAAGTCAGTTCAGGGCCATCGCCTGCCGCTTCCAGTGCTGCCAGGCGCGATCCGCATCCTTGGGCTTCATGCGCCGCGCATAGGCGATCTCGCTCTCGGTGAGGAAGCGCACCGGCCCGAGAATCGTGGCCTCGATCTGCTGGCGGGCGTTGGTTTCCGCGATGATGGCATGGCGCACGCATTGGCGCACGCTTTCGCCGACCACCACCGCGCCATGGCCGCGCAAGAGCACAATTGCGTGTGAGCCGAGCACGCGCGCCATCGCGCTCGCTTGTGGAACGGTGCAGACGTTGAGATCGCCGTCATCGTCCACGCTGCGGATGTCGAACACGGGCGCACCCTCGCCCAGAAATGCCGCGTTGCCGACCATCGGCCGCAGCCGCGTCCCGCTGTTGCAGAACGGAATGAGGCTCGGAGCATGATTGTGGCACACCGCCATGACGTCCGGCCGCGCCTTGTAGACCTCGCCGTGAATCACGCGCTCGAAGAACAGCCGGTTCTCGCCCGCCCGCACGGGCTTGTTGTCGAGATCGAACTCGATGATGTCCTCGGCCGTCACCTCGATGGGCGGCATGCTGCGGGTGAGCCAATAGCGGCCGGGATTGCGCGGATCGCGCGCGCTGATATGGCCGTAAGCTTCAAAGATGCCGCGGTGCGCGAGAATGTGGTTCGCCGTCACGAGGTCATCAAGCAATTCCGCATGAGTCATGCTGCGCTCTCAGCAAGCGGCGGCGGCTCGAAGGCACGCACCGGCGGCACTGCTCCGGCGTAGCGCTCGACCTCAACCAGCACAGTCGCTGAGCTTGGGCCCTGGCCAAGCCGCGATGTGCCCTGATCGCGGGTGAGCACATTGGCGTTGCCATGCGTGCAGGTTGCCGCCTCGCCCGCATCGGCCGGGTCGTACCAGGCACCGCAGGAGAGCCGGACCACACCCGGCGCCACCGCGTCGGTGACCACCGCGCCAGCGAGGCAGGCGCCGCGAGCATTGAACAGCCGCACGACGTCGCCGTCCGCGATCCCCCGCTTCTTCGCGTCCGCGGGATTGATCGCGACGGCCTCGCGCCCCGCAACCTTTCCCCGCGCGCTCACCGGCCCCATGTCCATCTGGCTGTGCAGCCGCTCGCGCGGCTGGCTCGACACAAGATGAAGCGGGAATGCGCCGGCCGCCCCCAGCCATTCGGCCGGCTCGAGCCAGGTCGGATGCGCCGGGCAATCGTCGTAGCCGAAGCCCGCGATCCGCTCGGAATAGATCTCGATCCGACCCGACGGAGTCGTCAGCCGCTTGAGCTGCGGATCGGCGCGAAACTCCGCCAGCATGACGTACTCGTCGGCGCGCCGCGGCAGCTCCAGAAAGCCGGCGCTCCAGAACCCATCGAAATCCGGGACGTCCGCATTGGTGCGCAACCGCTCGCGCCAGCGATTATAGAGGTGTCGCAGCCACGCCATCTCGTCGCGGCCTTCGGTGTAGGCGGCTTCGCAGCCGAGCCGCTGCGCCAGCGCCGAAAAAATCGCGAAGTCGTTCCTGGCCTCGCCGACCGGCGCGATCGCCTGCTGCATGGCGATCACAAAGGCATCGCGATGCGAGGCGCCGATATCGCTACGCTCCAGCGTCGTGGTCGCCGGCAGCACGATATCGGCATGGCGCGCGGTCGCGGTCCACCACGGTTCGTGCACGATGATGGTCTCGGGTCTTCGCCAGGCGCGGCGCAGGCGATTGATGTCCTGGTGATGGTGGAAGGGATTGCCGCCCGCCCAATAGACCAGGCGGATGTCGGGATAGGTCTCGCTCTTGCCGTTGTAGTCGTAACGCGCGCCGGGATTGAGCAGGCAGTCGGCGATGCGTGCCGCCGGGATGGCGCGGCCGAGCGGATTTGACAGCGTCTCCATCGCCGGCGGCCCGAACGCAAGTGGCGCGTCTGCGATGCCGGCCGCGGAGCCATAGCCGAAACCAAAGCCGCCGCCCGGCAGGCCAATCTGGCCCAGCGCCGCCGCCAAGAGGATCACCGCCCAATAGACTTGCTCGCCATGGTCGGCGCGCTGCAGCGACCACGATGCACTGATCATGGTGCGCGTCGCCGCCATGCGCCGCGCCAGCGCGCGGATCGTGTCGGCCGCCACGCCGGTGATCGTGGTGGCCCAATCGGCGTCCTTCGGCTGCCCGTCGTGATCGCCCATGAGATAAGGCCGCACTCGCTCGAAGCCGGTGCAATAGCGCGCAAGGAACGCCTCGTCGTGCAGGCGTTCCACCACCAGCGTATGCGTGAGCGCGAGCAGCATCGCGGCATCGGTGTTGGGCCGGATCGGGATCCAGCTCGCGTTGGCCGCGCGCGGTCCGTCCTCGCGCACCGGGCTCACATTGACGACCTCAACGCCAGCGCGCGCCAGCGCCGTCATGGAGCCGCTAACCGTATGCTCGCCGCAGCCTCCCTTGGCGACCTGCATGTTCTTGGGGTTGGCGCCGCCGAACAACACCACAAGCTTGCCGTGCCGCACGATCGACGACCACGACGTCAGCGGTCCGGTGACCGACTGCGCGGAGCCAAGCACATGGGGCAGGAATTTGAGCGCCGCGCCGAAGCTGTAATTGGAGTCCTGGTCCATGAAGCCGCCGAGCGCTGCGAAGAAGCGCCGCGTCTGCGTGCGCGCGTCATGGAAGATACCGGCCGACCCCCAGCCCGCGGAGCCGCCCATGATCGCGGCGTGACCATGTTGCTGCTTGACCCGCGCAAGCTCACCGGCGACGAGGTCGAGCGCGCGCTCCCAGGTGACCGGCACGAACCGTTCGCGCCCGCGGCCTTCGCGGCTCTCAGGCCCGCGCGCCAGATAACCTTCGCGCACCATCGGCGCGGCGACGCGAGTCGGCGAATGCACCGCCTGCGGGATCGCCTCGATCAGCGGCGATGGATCTGGGTCGCGTGCGAACGGCTGGACACCGACGACGCGTCCGTCGCGGACCTCGGCCTGGAAGGCGCCCCAGTGCGAATGGTGTGGAACAAATCGGCTGGTCATGCGCTTCACCGTCGCGCTGGCAGAAACTCTTCCGTATAAAGCGTCTTCATATCCGGCGCAGTCGGGAGAATATCGAGCTCCACGAACGAGCGCGCCAGCACCTCCAGCGCCTTCGGCTGGAACCGCAGGTCGCGCGACAGCATCGGCATCGCCTTGTCGTATTCGCGGGCCTGGATGTCCTCGGGTAATCCGCTGACCGGCATCACCAGCTTGATCGTTTCCTCGCGATTGGCCGCCATGAATGCGACCACCTCGATCCAGCCTGCCAGGAATCGCCGCACGCGCTCCGGATGGCTCGACACGATGGCCTTGGTGGCGAAGATGACGTGAGTGTGGAAGTCCTTCACGTGGTCACCGAACTCCACCAGCACGCGGCCGTCGCCGCTCTTCTCAAGCATGTAGCCGATCGACGAGGAGGTGACGATGCCCTGCACGTTGCCGGCCTTGAGCGCCGCGACTTGCGCCGGATTGACGCCGAGCGGCACGGTCTTGATGCCGGCCGGGCCCCAGCCGCGCTGGCGCGAGAATTCGCGCACCAGCCAGTAGGTGAGCGAGCCGCCGGTCGAGACCGACACGGTCGCGCCCTTGAGGTCGTCGTAGGTCTTGATCGGTGAGTTCTTGCCGGTCGAGAGCCCCATGGCGAGCGGCTCGTTCGCCATGGCGGCGACTGTGGTCGACGGCACGCCCTTGGCGAGGAAGCCCATGCCGGGCCCGGAGCCGAGCGCGAAATCGATGGAGTCGGCCACCATCGCCTGCTGCAGCCGCGCATCACCGCCGAACCCGGTCGACTCGACGTCGAGATTATGTTTCGCCCAGAAGCCTTTCTCCTTGCCGATATCGATCGGCGCAAAGGCAAACGTGGTGGCAGAGGCCTTGCCAACGCGGATCACGTCGGCAGCGGGGGTGGTGGTCGTGGCGGCGGCAGTGATCGCGAGGACGAGGCTCGCGAGCAGGATTGATCGCCTGGGTTTGGTCATTGGGGCTTGCTCAATTGCCAGGTGAACTCGTCATCAAGCATAGCACGCCGCAGCCTGCTCGACAGGGCAATCGCCACGGGCTATTTGCCGCCGTCCAGTAGCGTAACAACGTCCAAGGGAGGAGCGCTCAATGAATCGTGCCGCCAGCCGCGCCGCCGCGATCGCGCGCGCCCACGCCTATTTCGACGACGGCGGCTTTGTGGCCGACCTGCGCCGCCGCGTCGCCATACCAAGCACCAGCCAGGAGCCGGGCCGCGCCGAGGCGCTGCGCGCCTATCTCAATGATGAGATCGCCCCCACGCTCGCGCCGCTGGGCTTCACGAGCCGCATTCTCGACAACGCGCTCGGCCCGCCAGTCCTGGTGGCGGAGCGGATCGAAGATCCGACCGCCCTGACGGTTCTGATCTATGGCCACGGCGACACCGTTCGCGGCTTTGACGACCGCTGGCGGCAAGGCCTTTCGCCCTGGTCGATCGTGATCGAGGGTGACCGCATCTACGGGCGCGGTACTGCGGACAACAAGGGCCAGCACTCGGTCAATATCGCTGCGCTCGCGGCAGTGTTGCGCGAGCGCGGCCGGCTTGGCTTCAACGTCAAGCTCCTCATCGAGATGGGCGAGGAGGTCGGCTCGGTCGGCCTGCGCGAGCTTTGCGAGGCGCACAAGGACGGTCTGCTCAAAGCCGATCTCCTTATTGCTTCTGACGGGCCGCGCATCGCGCCCGACCGGCCGACGCTCTTCCTCGGCGCGCGTGGCGGCGAGCCGATCGATCTGATCGTGGATCTGCGCGAGGGCAGCCACCACTCCGGCAACTGGGGCGGGCTGCTTGCCAATCCCGGCATCGTGTTGGCGCACGCGCTCGCATCGATCACCGACTCGCGCGGCACGATCCAAGTGCCGGAGTGGCGGCCGCCGCTGCCGCAGTCGGTGCGGCGCGTCTTGCAGGGCGTCGAGGTCGACGGGGGCGAAGACGGCCCGCGCATCAACCATGACTGGGGCGAGCCGGAGCTCACCTCCGCAGAGCGTGTGTTCGGTTGGAACTCGTTCGAGGTGCTCGCCTTCACGGCCGGCACGCCGGATGAGCCGGTCAATGCCATCCCCGGCAAAGCGCGGGCGCACTGCCAGCTGCGTCATGTGGTCGGCACAAATGTCGACGACATCATCCCGGCGCTGCGCCGGCATCTCGACCACCACGGCTTCCACCAGGTCGAGGTGCGCCGCGGCCGCGGCAGCGTCCACCACGCGAGCCGGCTCGACCCGGCCGATCCCTGGGTGAGCTTCGCGTCGACCTCCCTTGAACGAACAACCGGGCACGCACCCACGATCCTGCCGAACCTCGGCGGCTCGCTGCCGAACGACATCTTTGTCGACGTCCTCGGGCTCAAGACAATCTGGGTGCCGCACTCCTACGCCGGCTGCTCCCAGCACGCGCCGGACGAGCACCTGTTGGCACCGATCGCGCGCGAAGGGCTTGGCCTGATGGCCGGCCTGTTCTGGGATCTTGGCGAGCGGGAGGCACGACCGCGCTGACGCCTGCGGCACCCAATTGTGCGCAGAGCCCCCGCGCACCGCAGTCATGCGCGAATGCGCGCTCGGCAGGGCGCGCGGGCGTGCTAAGAGAGAATCGAGGGTCCCGCCGCCGAGATGAACTACCGATTCGTCCTTCCCCTGCTGCTGACTGCCCTTTGCGAGCAGATCGTAACGTCGCTGATGCGCGTCACCACCTCCTATCGGGCGGTCGAGCTCGACCTTTCGGTGGTGTGGCTTGGCATCATTACGGCGTTCTTCGCGGTCCTGCCGATGGCGACCGCGGTGAAGATCGGACGCTTCATCGACCGCGGCAACGACGCCAGGACTGCCTGGATCGGCGGCGGCCTCCTGGTCCTCGCCTGCGCGGGCTTTACGTTGCTGCAATCGCTCACCGCGCTCCTCCTTTGCACCGCGCTCCTCGGCATCGCCCACCTCATGCTGGTGATCAGCCAGCAGGTCCTGTGCGCGCGGCACGGCGGACGCGAAGGCGTCGACCGCATGATCGGCAACTACATGGTGGCAAACGCCATCGGCCAGGGCATCGGCCCTACGATCGTCGGCTGGGCCGGCGGTTCCGCCAGCATCCCGCCGACCGGCCTGTTGTTCGCGATCGGGCTCGGCTTCGCGACGCTCACATTCGCGGCCTCGCTCTTGCTGCGCCCCGGGCCGCCGCGGCCGCCTAAGCCGGAGGGTCACAAGCCTGTGCCGGTCGCAGAAATCGCACGCATTCCGGGGCTCAAGCTCATCTTCTTCGTCAGCGTCGTGACCGTCGCGGCGCAGGACCTCATCATCGTCTACCTGCCGGCGCTCGGGGCCGAACGCAATATCTCAGTGGACATCATCGGCATGCTGCTCGCGGTACGCGCCGGCGCCTCGATGGCGTCGCGCTTCATCTGCCCGTGGCTGACCGTGCTGATGGGACGCTGGCGGCTGATGGCGGTGAGCACGCTCGCGAGTGCGATCTTCTACGCGGCCATTGCGGCGCCGCTGCCGATCGCCTTGCTGGTGGTGATGATTGCCGCAGCCGGCTTCTCACTCAGCAATTCCATCACCGTAAGCATTGCCACGCTGCTCGCGACCACCAACGACGAGACACGCGGCACCGCCAACTCGCTGCGCATGATGGGCAACCGGATGGGTCAGTTCGTGATTCCATTTCTGGCCGGCCTGATCGCCGCTGCCGCCGGCGTCGCCGGCATCTTCCTCATCATCGGGGCAAGCCTCGGAATCTCCGGCGCGATCGCGCAATTGCAGCGGCACAGCGCATGAGAGACCCGCAAACGCCCTCCAAGTCTGCAAGTATCATGTCTGGCAATGTCGCACGTGCGGCCGCGCTCGTGTCGGCGGGCTCATTGACGCTGGTGGTGATGGCGACGCTCGTCAAGCATCTGGGCCACGATCTGCCTGCGATGGAGATCCTGTTCTTCCGCTCCGCCATCGGCTTCCTGTTCGTGCTGCCGCTGTTCTGGCGCAATCCGCTGGAGCCGTTTCGCACCAAACGTCCCGGCATGCATCTGGTGCGCGGCGCAATCGGCGCCATCGGCAATGCCTGCTTCTTCTGGACCATCACCAGCATGCTGCTCGCCGACGCCATGGCGCTGCAGTTCTCGCGCCCGCTGTTCATGATCCCGCTTGCCGTGCTGCTGCTGGGCGAGAGCCCGGGTCTGCGCCGCACCGCCGTGGCAACCATCGGCTTTCTTGGCATCCTGCTCTATGCGCGCCCGTTCACCGGCGGCTTCGAGCCCGGCGCGCTCATCGGCGCGCTCGGGGCGCTGGCGGGCGGCCTGGTGGTGATCTGCATCAAGCGGCTCGCCACGACCGAGCCGACGCGCGTGATCATGTTCTATTACGCGTTCTGGAACGCCGTGTTCGCGCTCATTCCGGCGGCGCTGCTCTGGGTCACGCCGAGCCTACCGCAGCTGGCGCTGCTCGTCGTCATCGCATTCCTTGGCATTGCCGGCCAGGGCATGATCACGCACGGGCTCGGCATGGGGGAAGCGACCGTGCTGGTCCCGCTCGACTATTCGCGCATCGTGTATTCGGCGGTGCTCGGCTATCTCCTGTTCGGCGAAATGCCGGGCCCCTGGAGCTTTGCCGGCATGGCCCTGATCGTGGCCTGCTCGCTCTACCTCGTGCTCACCGAAAAGCGGCGCGCCGCTGGCTGACTCCTGAACAAATCCTTAACGCCTTTGTGCCAGCATCGCGGCATGGCCCTGAAAACCTCCGCCTGGCGCGCCGAGCGCAATCGCAAGGCCTTGGCACGGCTGATGAAGGCGCTGCCCGCGATCTTTCCCGGGCCGGTGCTCACTTATGCGCTGAAGCGGGCGTTCATTCCACCGATGCCGCGACTCGCAGTCGACGGCTATTGGCGCGCCCACCCCCTGCGCGCCGATCGGCTCGCCCGCGCGCTGGCGGCGAAAAGCGGCACGCCCGCGGGCTGGACCTGGCGTCTGGCCAAGGGCCGCAATGCCGGCCGCAATGCCGACCTGCCGAAGAGCTTCCGGCAGCCGCCGGCGCCTTATCGTGAGCGCGAGTTCGTGCGCGGCGGCGGCTTCTGCTGCGTATGCGGACAGCCGGTCTACCGGCTCGGCTGGCATCTCGACCTCTGGGACGCCGGGCCGAATCACAAAGCCCAATGGCACTCAGCCTGCGTCACCGCCTGGAATTTCTGGAGCGCGCCGAGCGACCATGTGCGGCTGCTTCGCCGCCTGCAGGAGCGGCGCTGCCGGGAGAGCGGCAAGCGGCTGCTCAAAACCGCCGAGGTCGACCATCGGGTGCCGCTGTTCCAGGTGTTCAAGGAGCAGCGCGACCTGCCCTGGCCGCAGCTCCTGAACTACTGGGGACTGCCCAATCTGCAGGTGATCAACCGCGACGCCCATGTAGCCAAATGCGCGGCTGAAGCCGGCTATCGCAAAGAGGCGCGTGCGGAGGACGTGGCGGCGTAGTGCCCGCTTCCGAAGTTCGTGAAACATTGCAGCACTCTCTGACACGAACTTCGGAAGCAAAGGGCACTAGCAACGCTATGATTCTAGTGCCGCTTTCGATTTGAAGTTCCTATCAGAGCTTGCTGCAGGTGGTGTAGGAACTTCAAATCGGCGGCACTAGCGCGCAGCACGTAACGAACCATTCACTATTCGACCAATTGCTAATGTGACGACGATCATTTTGTCGGCGATTCGCCATCGCGCCTTCGAACCTGCAGCTGGCCTGCCGCAACCAATCACCGACCGTGGCTAAATGCCCATCCCCGGCTATCCTGCGGTTCACGAGCCCGGCGTTTCTTCCCCCGGGCTCATTATTTTTAAGCCCTGCTGGTTGCTGGTTCGCCGCAGTCGATCCAACTTGGTATGCTGTGCCCGTCAATTTGCGTAGCAAATGGGGTGGCACATGGATGAGCAGATCGTCGCGAAACATGGGGGACTTGGAATCGCTTCGTTCGTCATTTCGGTGGTCGTACTGATTCTCGTCTTTGTACTTTTCGCGATTGCAGGAATCATGCACTCTTCCAACTCTCAAGCAATGAACGCCATTAATACAATCGTAGGGCTGGTCTTCATCTTGTTGTTGTTCACGGGGCTGATCGGTATCGGATTGGGAGTAGCTGGCGCTGTCCAGAAGAAATCCAAGAAAGTCTTTCCCGTTCTGGGAATAGTGATCGGCACCGGCACATTTGCTCTGTCTTTGATTCTCGTGGTGATCGGAATTCAAATGGCTTCGAAAGTGTAGACGGGGAGCGGACGAAACCACTCCACTCGCGTCGATTTGCGCAGGTGTCGGCGTCCGATCTCTGATTTCACCGGTACTGGGTTCAGGCTATCCTGCCTGAGGAACCGCCGCAGCCACGACCCCGCCGGAGGAGACCACCCATGGCACGTGCATTCGCGCTGGCTCTGCTCACAGCGGCCGCCCTCTCGGTGCTGACCGAATCCGCTCCAGCCCAGGGCGTCGCCGATTTCTACCGCGGCCGCACCGTGAGCTTCGTGGTCGGCTTCGGGCCGGGCGGCGGCTATGATCTTTATGCGCGCGTCATCAGCCGTCACATCGGCCGCCACATCCCGGGCAATCCGACCGTGGTGGTGCAGAACATGGATGGCGCCGGCAGCGTGCGTGCCGCGAACTACGTCTACGCGGTCGCGCCCAAGGACGGCACCGTGATCGCGGCGGTGAACCAGAACATGCCGATGTATCAGCTTCTGGGCGGCGCCGGCGCGCAGTTCGAGGCCGACAAGCTCGTCTGGCTCGGCAGCATGGCAAACTCCAACGGTGTCATCTACACGTGGCACACAAGCGGCGTGCGCACGATCGAGGACGCCAAGACGCAGCTCGTGCCGCTCGGCGCGGTCGGCGTCGCCTCCGATTCCTACATCTTCCCAACTATCGTGAACGCGCTCGCCGGCACCAAGTTCAAGCCGATCCCCGGCTATGCCGGTACCGGCCAGATCAACATCGCGATCGAGCGCGGCGAGGTGATGGGCCGCGGCGGCACCACCTGGGCCAGCGTGCAGAGCGCCAACCGGGCGTGGCTCGAAGGCAATCGGCTCACCATCCTGCTACAGATCGGCTTCGAAAAGGAGCCCGAGCTAAAATCGGTGCCGCTGTTGCAGGATCTGGTGACAAGCCCAGACGATCTGCAGGTCGCCAGTGTGGTCAGCATGCCGACCGCGCTCGGCTATGCGCACTGGGTCGCGCCCGGCGTGCCGGCTGAGCGCGTCGAGGCACTGCGGCAGGCCTACATGGCGACTCTCATGGATCCGGAGTTTCTCGCCGAGGCGCAGAAGCTCAACATGGAGCTGCGCCCGCAGACCGGTGCGCAGGTGGGGACGCTCGCGAAGCGAGTGGCGGACATGCCCAAGCCGGTACTGACTCGCACCGCCAAGATCTTGGGTTGGTGAAGATCTTGGGTTAGTGAAGATCTTGGGCTGGTGAAGAAATTTGGGCTGGTGAATTTGTTTACGCCGAATTGACGCCCGGCGTGGCGCTTATTGGGATAAGATGGCGCGCTGAATACCAGCATGAGGTTGCACGTCTCTACAGTTCGGATGGAAACGCCTGAAAGGGAGAACCCCAATGCGCCTGGCTCTGATCGCGACGGCGTTCGCCGTCTCCACGATCGCGTCATCAACGGCGAGCTTCGCCCAGTATCAGCACTGCGTCCCGGGGCGCGGCTGCGTGCCGGCACCGCCGGAAAAGTATAATGCGTGCTTCCACCTGGCGCTGCAGCGCGGCCTCACCGTCACGGTCGGTGACTTCCGCAATCTGGACTACTTCATCCATCAATGCCTCGCCGGCCGGATCCCGCATTAAGTAAGATTCCGCGCTAGCACAAATCCCGGCTCGAGCGTCGTAAGGTGGGCGATGGCTAAGCCCTTCCGCGCCAGGTAACCTCGCGCACGCCGTGCCCACGCGTTCTTTGTCCGATTCGCCGGCCGCTGACGCGTCGGCATGGCGCGCGAGAGACTTTGCGGCAGAGCACTGAGGTGCCCGCGCCTTTGCCCACTTTACCACTCTCTGATCAATGCGCCAGAAACGAGCAGCGCTGTGAGCGCGTGATGAGATTATGGGTCACGCCTCCAAATATCCACTGGCGCAGACGGGCGTGCCCGTAGGCGCCGGCCACCACGAGATCGGCCTCGGTCTTCCAGATCCGATCGATCTGCTCCGCCTCGCCCGTGGCGTGCAATACCTTCGGGAAGGCCAGAACGTCGTGGCGCTTGAACCAAGCCGCGACATCCTTGACGCGACCCTCCGCGGCGATGCGGCTGGCATCACCTTCGACGACCTCGAGCACCGTGATGTCCTTCGCCTGGTGCAGGAGCGGCAGTGCATCGACGACTGCGCGGCGTGCCTCGCGCGTGTCCTTCCAGGCGACCAGCACCTTGTCGAGCTTGAGATACTCGACTTCGGGCGGCACCAGGAACAGCGGCCGCCCCGCCACCATCACCAGATCGCTCGGATCAAGCCGGCGCAGCCGGTCGATCAGAACACCGTCGCGATTCGAGCCCGTGATGATGAGGTCGGCGGCGCGCGACTCGTGCGCCACATAGTCGTTCGGCCGCTCGAACGCGGACCGCCACTCGATGTCGCGGGAGCGGCCGCCGATGGCGGCGCGAAAACGTGCCTCGGCTTCCTCGATCCGCTTTTTCACCTCGATCCGCTCGTGCTCCACCAAGCCGCGCGCCACCGAGCCGCTCGCATAATTGGCCGGCTGCGGGTTTGCAGCCGCGATCCCGATCACCTTGGCATTGAATCTCTCGGCGAGGTCGCCGGCGATCCGCAGTCGCGCGTCATTCGGATGCTCGAGGTCCAGGTGGACCATCAGGGTCGAGAATGTCATGCGAAGCTCCTGCCCTTTGCCATTGCAGCATCAGTATAGGCGAGGCGATCGTAACGATCTTGAGGGAAATCAACGAAGGCCGCGCTGCACATAACCGAGCCGGTGCCAATAGGTCGCACCCAACAGCATCACCAGCGTGAAGGCGATGATGGCCAGAACCAGGCCGGTGCGCACGAAGTCGCGCGCCTCAACCGTCTCGGTGCCCTAGGCGACCATGTTCTGCGGTGCGTTCACCACCAGAATGAAGCCGAAGCTGACCATGTACTGCAGCAGCATCGTCATGCCAATTTTGTTGATGCCGGGCGTGGAAAGGCAAGATTTCGCCCCTGAGAATCGCCCGAAGCGGGGTTGCCGGCTTTGAGCAAGATCAATGGGATCGGGGACAGCGCGGGCGAGTTAACCGGGTGGCCAAATCACCCGTGCAATTGCAAGGTAACCAATGTCGACCTATCGCCTCGACAAGCTGTTCGCGCCGCGCTCGATCGCGGTCGTCGGCGCGAGCCCGCGCGCGACCTCGGCGGGCCGCGCCGTGGTCGCGAACCTGAAGGCTGCCGGGTTCGAAGGGCGGCTCGACATTGTCAATCCGCGCCATCCTGAAATAGAGGGCGTCCGCACCCTGCCCGCGCTCGGTGCGTTGCAGCAGGCGCCCGATCTGGTGGTGATCGCGGTGCCGGCGACGCAAGTGCCGGCGATCGTGGCGGAAGCGGGCCAGAACGGCACGCCGTCCGCCATCATCATCACAGCCGGGCTCGGCCATGGCGAAGGCTCGCTCGCCGACGCCTGCGAGAAGGCGGCGCGGGCGACTGGCCTGCGGCTCGTGGGCCCCAACTGCCTCAACGTGATGGCGCCCCACGCAAAGCTCAATGCCAGCTTCGCGGCGCATGCGCCGCTGCAGGGCGACCTTGCGCTGATCTCGCAGTCGGGCGCGATCGCGGCAGGACTGGTGGAATGGGCGGCAACCAGGCGCATCGGCTTCTCCACGATCGTGTCGCTCGGCGACAGCATCGATGTCGACTTCGGCGACACGCTCGACTACTTCGCGGTCGACCGCCGCACCCGTGCAATATTGCTCTATGTCGAATCGATCCGCGACGCGCGCAAGTTCATGTCAGCGGCGCGCGCGGCGGCGCGCGTGAAGCCGGTGCTGGTCGCCAAAGCCGGCCGCCACGCGCAAGGCGCCAAGGCCGCGTGCACCCATACCGGCGCGCTCGCCGGATCGGACGCCGTCTACGATGCCGCGTTCCGCCGCGCCGGCCTCCTGCGCGTGCGCGACCTCGATGAGCTGTTCGCCGCCGCTGAGACGCTCGGCCGCCTCGAACCGTTCACCGGCGAGCGGCTCGCCATCCTCACCAACGGCGGCGGCATCGGCGTGCTGGCGGTCGATCGGCTCGCAGATCTGGGCGGCACGCTCGCCGCGCTGTCGCCGGCGACCATGGACAAGCTCAACGCCGCGCTGCCGCCGCTCTGGTCTGCCGCCAATCCGGTCGACATCGTCGGTGACGCCGACCCGCCGCGCTATGCCAAGGCGCTTGCAGCGCTGCTCGATGACAAGGAGAACGACGCCGTTCTGGTGATGAACGTGCCGACCGCGCTGGCCTCGGCCGCGGAGGCGGCCAAGGCGGTGGTCGCGGTCACGGAGCAGCATCGCAACACGATGGTGCCGCCAAAGCCCGTGCTCGCGGTCTGGGTCGGTGGCGATCCTGCCGCCCGCGCGGCCTTTGATGCCGCCGATATTCCGAACTACGCAACCGAGTCGGACGCAATCGGCGGCTTCATGCACCTTGTTCGCTACCGGCAGGCGATCGACGCTTTGATGGCGACGCCGCCCAGCCTGCCACAGGAGTTCACGCCCGACGTGGCGGCAGCGCGGGCCACTGTGGAGGGCGCGCTCCGCGCAGGCCGCGGCTGGCTCGATCCGATCGAGAGCGCGCACCTGCTTGCCTGCTATGCGCTACCGATCACCCCGGCGAGGCTGGCGCCGGATGCCGATGCGGCGGTCGCGGCGGCCTTGTTGTTCCTCAATGCCGGCCAGAGCGTCGTGCTCAAGATCCAATCGCCGGATATCACCCACAAGTCGGACGTCGGCGGCGTGCGGCTCAATCTCGGTGATGCGGAAACCGTACGCGACACGGCGCGCGAGATTCTCACGCGCGCGAAGGCGCTGCAGCCCGATGCCCATATCGACGGCGTCACAGTGTTTCCCATGATCGCGCGACCCGGCGCGCGCGAGCTCATCGCCGGCATCGCGGATGATCCCACCTTCGGTCCGGTCATCGCCTTCGGCCAGGGCGGCATCGCGGTCGAAATCGTCGGCGACAAGGCGCTCGCCTTGCCGCCGCTAGACCTTGGGCTCGCACGCGAGCTAATCGGCCGCACGCGGGTGGCGCGCCTGCTCAAGGCCTACCGCAACGTCAAGGCCGCGGACGAGACCGCACTCGCGCTGACGCTGGTCAAGCTTGCGCAGCTTGCCGCCGATCTGCCGCAGGTGCGTGAGGTCGATCTCAATCCGCTCCTGGTGGACCATGAGGGCGTGATCGCGCTCGACGCACGGGTGGCAATTGCGCCCGTGACACAGGTACGGCCCGGACCCGCCGGCCATCAGCGCTTTGCGATCAGGCCCTATCCAAAGGAGTGGGAACGGCCGGTGACGCTACGGGATGGCCGCGCCGTGTTGATCCGGCCGATCCGGCCCGAGGACGAAGCCCTCTATGGACCCTTCTTCAAGCGAGTGACCGACAGCGACCTGCGGCTGCGCTTCTTCGCGCCGGTGAAGGACTTCAGCCACACCTTCGTGGCGCGCTTCACGCAGCTCGATTACGCGCGCGCGATGGCGTTCATCGCAATTGAGGAGACATCGGGCGCGATGCTCGGCGTCGTGCGCCTGCACGCCAACGCCAACTACGACTCCGGCGAATACGCGGTGCTGGTACGCTCCGACATGAAGGGCCGCGGACTCGGCTGGCTCCTGATGCAGACCATGATCGACTATGCCGGCGCCGAAGGCCTGCAGGTGATCGAAGGCCAGGTGTTGCGCGACAATACCACGATGCTGAGGATGTGCCGCGAGCTTGGCTTCGAGGTATCCGCCGATCCGCATGATGCGGACGTGTGCGTGGTGAAGCTGCGGGTGCCGAAGCGTGGTTTTGGTGAGTGACTCTTGTAGGGTGGGCAAAGGCGCTCGCGGAACTCTCGACGCGCGCAAGTCTCTCGTGCGCCGTGCCCACCAAAGAGCCATTGCGCTCCGTCAACTCAGATGGTGGGCACGGCGCACGGGAATGCTGTGCAAACGGTCGCGGTAGGGACGCTCATTGCTGAGCGCCCCCCGCACAGAACCGTACGTGCGGCTTTCCCGCATACGGCTCCCACCTCGGGTGTGTGACGGCAAAGCGCTGCCTGGGCCAAGGT
>Ga0066388_100000912_pt1 | contig 15473 bp, 12 predicted proteins | sample PanSoiMetaGPlot6_FD_64539 | JGI IMG/M metagenome (GOLD analysis project Ga0066388, IMG submission 64539) | Tropical forest soil microbial communities from Panama analyzed to predict greenhouse gas emissions - Panama Soil - Plot 6 (Hybrid Assembly) | ecosystem: Environmental > Terrestrial >... | reverse complement strand
GATGATCCCGCCGATGACCGTTGTCTGCCAGTTGTTGTTAGAGGCAATTAAAGCTCCTGCGCCGTTGTGTAATTCCAGGGTCGGATCGGCCAACGCATTGGGAACCCCCAATCGCGTGAGTTCAGGACCAATGGCGCGAATGATGACCGTCTTTGGTTCGCTCCCTTCAATGATGAATCCGCCAATCATTACATCGGCGCCGGTCTGAACAAAGGCGCGAGTGCTAATGTTGTCGAGGTGCGGTGGTGGCGAAGGGATCCGGACGTAATAGATGTCTTCTTCGCCGTTAAATGTCGCCGCATACGCGACATTGGCACCTGCGTTATCCGAGAGGACAGTAATGTAATCGCCGAGCTTGTTCTGATTCGGATAACCGAGGAACGGGTTAAACGAATTGCTGATTGCAATATTGCGCGACCAGGTATTTCCGCCATCGAGGCTGCATGAAAAGAAGAGCTGCGAGTCGGTATTGTTTGCAGCGTTGCGCGTGTCCAGCCAGACTGCATCGATTCGCCCGTTAGGCGCAACCGAAAGTGTGCCAAACCAGTGCCACTTCGCGTGATTTAGAGGGTCGTCGTTGATCCGGTGCGGCGCGCTGAAGGTTTGGCCTCCGTTTGTACTCCGCACGAACATCACGTCGCTGCCTGTGGAAAAGCCCGTGGGCTGAACGCTCGCGAGCATGTAAACGTTGTTGTTTGTAATCGTTCCGGAACGATCTACCGCCAGAAAAACCTGACCGACTAATCCATCCGGATTGATCGGCTCGCCAGAGTCGATATGACCGCCAAGATCGACCGCGGTGCTTTGATCAAAGGTTGGGATCACAGCGCCGTTCTTTGCGTTGGTGGACCGAACGCACCAAATCTGATTCGTAGTCAGGTTAACGCCGCCAATGAAAAGATTGCCATTTGAATCGACGTCAAGTGTGCCCCATGCAGGAGCGTTGGGAATATTGATCGGATTCATCCAGGTCAGTCCACCGTTCGTCGATCGAGTGAATTGTCTGCCGCCGAAATTATTTCCGTCGGTACTCCAGGATTGGTATTGGAATCCACGTCCAGGGCTGTTGCTGTTGTCGATGGTAAACCACTCCTTATCCCCGCCATCCGCCCCGGCGACATTCGCCCATGTTTGGCCGCCATTGAGTGATCGCCACAAATCGTCGAAAAAGGTCTGGAGAAGACTGAGATAAAAGAAACGGCCAGCGTTATCCGAATTCAGCACCGGATCGCTGCGAAAAACGTTGCGTTGGAGAACGCCGGAAGAAAGCCACGTCCTGCCACCGTTGATCGTGTGTGCGAATCCAGCCTGGCGAAAATTTGACGCAACGTTATCGAATTGCCTCCAACCGATACTCATTTTGCTTCGGCTCGTCGGGTCGACGCAAATGGACGGTTCATTCGCGGCGTCGCCGACAATGTTATTGCCGTTTGCATTAACGTTGACCTGATAGCTCGTGTAAGGACCGAACTGGGAGATCATTCCTGGCGACGTGGCTAAGGCCGGGAATAGCGGTGGTGGGTTATCGTATTTTTCGAGCGATTCCTTCGGAAGCGGTTTGGGTGCGAGAGTCTGACTCGAAGCGACGGTGACTACATTGAGAAAAATAAGAAACGCGTGCAGTCCCGCCTTTGGCATCGCTTCGAAATTATAACTGGTCTGCCTCAGAGCGCGATCCACAAAACGGTAAATGAGCCGCGAGCTTCTTGCGGATTCGTTTCGAAAAGATCATCAAATTTCAGGTATGGCGTTGCAGGCCAGGTTTGTTCACATAATCGCCACCGAAACGTCACCTTTTTTTTGCGTGGCCGTCATCTGTTTGTAACGCCCGACTGCAATGGTGCCCTCAAATCCAATATGAAACCTCGACAATTATTTATCGATGTAGTGAAGCGTACCACCGCTGCCTTAACAGCGACTGCGATGTTCGTCGGTCCGACCGGTGTGGCGCTTGCTCATCCCCCAAATCACGAGCGCCAGAAAAGCGAGCACGCAGTGCAACGCCTGCGGCACATCCTTGTGATCTACCAGGAGAACTGGAGTTTCGACTCGCTTTATGGTCAGTTCCCCGGCGCAAATGGGCTCCAACACGGGTTCGACACGTTATCGCAGTACGATAAAAGCACTAATTACACTTCGTTGATCTACAAGACTCCGCGCCCTCTCAACGGTTTTCCACCTGCGCCCGATCCGAACTTTCCCGCAAGTCCGGACGGCAATCTTGCGCTCTGGTCTGATCACGATGTAGCGCTGCCGGAAACACCGTTCGACTTCACCAACTACATCGACGCGGATACGACTACCGGAGATATCGTTCATCGTTTTTACACACAGCAGTTGCAAATCGATAACGGCGCGCTCGAGGCGAAAAAGAGTGACCTCGGCAAATTCGTGACGTGGAGTGACAATCCCGGCCTGGTACTTTCCTATCTTGACGCCACGACTCTGCCCGAAGGCGAGCTGGCGCAGCAGTACACGCTCTGCGATAATTTCTTCCACTCAGCGTACGGTGGTTCGTTTTTGAATCATCAGTGGCTTATCGCTGCGCAGACTCCTCCATGGACCACAGCGATTCCTGCCGGCTGGCAATCGAGCTATGATCCAGCCACCAAGACGTTGCATGACAATCAGCTTACGTTCGACGGTCAGTTCGGCGTGAACACGATCCAGCCCGCCAAGGCCCCGTTCTCTCCCAGCACAACCAATCCAGCCTTGCGTCTGCTAATCAATAACACTGATCCCTCGCAGCCGGGCTATATCGAGACGATCGGAAACCGGCTCGACGACGCAAGGATCAGTTGGAAATGGTATTCGGGAGGCTGGAACGCGGCGCTCCAGAATAATACACAAGCCGCCAACGACCCGAATGTCATATTCCAATTCCACCACCAGCCCTTCGCGTACTTCACGAAATACGCGCCATTCTTGGACGCGCCGAACGCAAATTACACCAGCCCGCCACCGCTCAATCCGGAGACGACTGGACCGGATGCGCACTTGCAGGATGAGACACAATTCCTGGCCGACTTGCGGCGCAACAGGCTGCCGACTGTGTCATTCATCAAATTCGCGGGTATCGACAACGAACATCCCGGCTATACCAACGTCGTAAGAGGCCAGCAGCATGTAGCGGACGTCGTAACGGCCGTGCGAAACAGCAACATCTGGAACACTTGCGCGATCATTGTCACGTACGATGAGAACGGCGGCCGGTGGGACCATGTTGCGCCGCCCGTGCGAAGCGATGGTTGGGGCACTGGTACTCGCGTCCCCGCTATCATCATCTCGCCGTTGGCACGCTCAGGCTATGTCGATCACACGGAATATGAAACCGTTTCCATCCTGAAATTGCTGGAATTCCGGTTCAATCTTGCGCCGCTATCAGCGCGCGATGCCGATCCTGAGGTGAACGATTTGGTTGACGCATTCACTCAGTAATCTGCGGAGTTTGCTACCGATGGGTTAGGTTGCGCCACAGATAGACCCAGAGCCGGGCGCCTCGGGACTGAGCTTCTTCGAGGCGCCCGTTGCTTTGACGCAACAAACAGTGGGAAGGTGGATCGCTTCTCTGAAGGCGATGGCAAATTAGTCGCCGAAGGCGCAAATATCAGGCGACAAAGCTGCACCGTAACAGCCAGCGTGTTGAAGAGTCGCCGCGGTGACCGTTCCACCCGATACGCCGCGTCACCACGCTTCGGTGTTCGCTCGCTGCTCGATTTGTTCCAGACTCGGATCGTCGTTCTGAATCCAATCATGTGCTTTGTTGATTTCAGTTGGATTCACTGGAATCGCGCGCGGAATCGGCTCGGCACGCGCCACCAATTGTCCGTCAAACTTCACCGGTTTCGCGCGTTTGATCGGAAATTTCCAGTGATGTCCGAATCTGTAGAGCGCGTAAAACATCGTCTTGGCTTCAACGGCGCTTACCCCGCTGCAACGCATGGCGTAGTAGAACATGCGGTCGCAATCCTGCCACGGCCGTCTCTTATCCCCATACGCGACATCGTGTAACACGGAGGCATTCCGATATCTTCCTTCGAACGGTCCGCCCATGAGGGACCAGAGGTAACGTGGAATGGATGCGCCATCGACAACCGATCCGATCGGGGCGACCCAGACGTTGCCATTCGGATCCGTATAACGCAGTTCAGTCAACAACGTCATGGTTCGCCCGTCCGGATTCCACTTGGTCACTGGCTCGCCATTGTAAAAGCCCCATTTGGTGGCGCCTGGAACGGTTTGCTCGGTTCCTGGTGGCTCTTTATCCGATGCGCATGCGGCACACACCGCAACGCAAAGCACGATCGACTGAATGATTTTCCTGTTTTCCATTTGAGATCAAACGTTTTAACGCTCAACACTCAAGATTCAACCCTCCCCTGCGCCTTGCACGTGCCCGAGCTGCGCTTGTTCGCCAAGCGCTAGCGCACTCCAAAGCGCGGGCGCCGAATCTAACGTACGGTTTGCGTGACCGCTTCGTCTCTGGCGTGTTCATCTTCTTGCATTGGAGCTGACGGCGTGATCGGTTCGCCTTCAGTTTGTTTTCGGTACGGCTGTAGGTAAAACATCATGAATACGCCGATCACCACAAGCAACGAACCGATCCATTTCAATAGCCAGCCGGGATCGCGCAAAATCTGCACGGTGCTCTGCTCGAGGTTTTCCGGGTTCCAGGATGCCTGAGAAATTTTGTAAGTCAGTCCGCTCCACGTCCGCCACCATTGCCCGGGAAAACTGAACGGATGATTCATCCAGCATGAGCCCGTGGCAGTTTCTCCATCTGCGGTAACGATGCGCAGCGTGCTCTTGAATCCCGCAGGGCTGTCGCTGCCTTCGTTCCGTTTTACTTCGAAATCCGTTAGCTCGAGTCCAATTGGAAGCGCGACAGTTTTCCAGCCGTAGGCGATCTGGGTTTCGTTAGGCGAAGTCGGCACGGCGATTTGCCACCCAGCCGGGAACCATTGTTCAAAACTTTCGCCCTGCCGCTGAACGCGAATGCGGATGCCATCCGGCAAATCAGCTTCCGCGCGAGGCGTGGATCCCTGGCTGGAGTTTAGCGGAGCAAAATCCATATGCGCGAGCGCATTGGGCATTGTTTTATCGACGACAAGCTGCCAATCGGCCCATCCCGTGGCCAATGTCTGATTTAGCCCGAGCTTACCTGAAGATTTGCCATTCTTTCGTGAGACAAGCTCGTACGTAATCGCACCGTCGTTGGCCACAAACAACGTGAGATGATTTGCTGTTGCTTCACCTGGAGCAGGCATCGCTGGTGGACCTCCTGTCGCTGGCATTTCCGGATTGCCGTGTGGATTCGGCGTTGACGCTGCGGCAGGAATGGCTTTGCCGCGAATCGTAACGAGCACCGCGGGATTGTTCGGTTCTTCACTCAACGAACTTGGTTTGCCATTCTCGATGCGAAAATCGGGCCAGTAATTCTCGATCCTGATTGTGAATGGCGTGCCGGCAACCTCAGCATCGCGTTGGAGATTTTCTGCGACATCGAAGCTGGTCTCGCTGGCGCCCCAGGAAATGACAACTCGACCTTTGTTTCCATTCTGAGGTTGTTCCAAGCGCACTTTCGCTCCGCTGGAACCGCCTCTGCGAACACGTCCGATCTGTTCCTCGGGCGCTTTGCTGAAGGCGAATATTGATTCCTCAACATCGACTTTTACACCTTTCGGGCCCGTTTCGCTCTCCGAGGCCGGACGGCTTCCCGCAGCAGCGGGATCCCCATCCTTTGATGAAGCCGGTGTCGGCGCGGTGCCGCGTCTGAGTTCGATGTTGGCCAAACCCATGGAGAAAGCTCCGTTCTGAGAATCGTCGGCGAGTAGCCAAGCGTGGAGATGCTGGTTCATCATCGCCGTATTGATCGTAAAATGCAGCGCCGGCGCTCCGCCATCATTCAGTGGCTTCGGGTTGAGCCTTGCCTCAATTGCAGGCGCGTAATCAACAATGCTTAAACGCGCACCGCTTGCCAGCAGACCCAGGTCACGTGGATGCTGCGGCGTCGGCGGATGATGCAAAAATTCGGCAGGGTAGCCTTTTACGATTCCATCGACATCGTGGACGCGCAGCTGGCGTTCGTTGACCAGGAGCCGATTCGTAGGCGATTCGCCTTTGAAGAGCGTGATTGTCCCTTCGATTCCCCAAATTCTGCCAATAAGCGATCCGATCAGCAGCGTGATGATACCGAGGTGCGTGATGAGAAATGCGGTGTGATGTTTGCGCCACGGCCAACGAGAGAGCGCAGAACACGCGAGGTTTGCTCCGAGCAAAACAAGCCAAAGATTGAACCACGGTGCCCCGTACACGTAGGCACGTGCAATCTTCGCATCAAAACTCGACTCATAGATTGTCCCCGCGATTGCGGCGACGATGATCACAGCAAGCAAGACGACCGCGAGTTTAAGCGAAGCGAAAAATTCGAAGATCGGATTGCGTTGCCAAACGGGTCGCTCTGACGAATTCGAGGTTGCCATGCGAAGATCGACACTTTCCGCGACTTGAGGCCATGCTTCAACTCGCGAACGCCTTCGAAGTGGATTGGAGTGTTCCCTCTTCGCACACCCGCAAAGCGCCACCTTGACCCTCGCCGGGCTGCTTCCTACCGTCGCCGATGACCAATGAGCCGTTCGAGAAACTTCGGGTCGATGAGGCGCAAATCGCTTATCGTCGAATTGGGAACGGTCGGCCGCTTGTAGTTCTGAACGGTTTCGCGGCGACAAGTGCGGACTGGGATCCCACGTTTATCGAAAGGCTCGCATCTTCCAACGGGCTCATTCTTCTCGATAATCGTGGCATCGGTCACTCGACTGACAATGGAGGTGCATTTGATATTGCCCAACTCGCCGATGACGTGCTGCGAGTAGTCGAAACGCTCGGCATTGAGCGCGTAAACATTCTCGGATGGTCAATGGGCGGTTTCATTGCCCAGACAATCGCGTTGCAGCGGCCGGGTCGTATTAACAAGCTGATCTTGTTGTCGACGGACTTCGGAGGAGCTGAGGCAGATCTCGCTTCAACCGAGGTGTGGTCGCAACTCATCGATACGTCCGGGACGCCAAATGAACAGGCGCGTCGATTACTCTCATTGCTTTTTCCCAGGGACGTCGCTGAATCCATTTATCGCGAATTCGGCGGTGTCGTAGCAGCGGCGCGTGCGCAGTTATCTCCCGACCTGGTCAATCGTCAGGCCGCGGCGATGGATGCGTGGCACCGCACCGGCATCGGGAATCGACTCCACGAGATAAATGTGCCCGTGCTAGTTGCCACTGGCACGGCCGACATCGTGATTCCGCCGTCCAACGCATTGAAGCTGGTTAACGCTATTTCTGGCGCCTGGCTCGCTCAATTCAGTGGCGGTGGCCACGCCTTCATGGCTCAGTATCCGCGTCCGCTTGCCGATCTGATCAATAGCTTTCTCGAGCTTTAAGTGGACAATCGGCTTCAATCTTCCGCGACGCTCAACGCGTCCAGGATTTCCAGCGTTTTCGGATTGGCTTTGCGTAGCGATCCACGTCGATCTTTTTCAGTCGTTTCACGCCATCTTTCATCGCTTCGGCCGATCTTTCATATTTTTCCCTGGCCGATTTGAACAACGGCCAGAGAAAAGGCAGGGAGAGAATACTCCAATCGAGGTCGCGGAGCGGCGATTTCGTCTCGATTTCTGCTTTTCGCTCGCTGGACGCAAAGCGGATCGCCAACCCAATCGCGATTCCGAGCCCCAGTGCGCCAAGGATGGTCGGCACAGGATTTTCGCGTACGAAATATTCAGTACGCTCCCGCGCACGGCTCGCTTTCTCCTTTGTTTCATCCCACCTGTGACTCACGGCTGTGGAAAATTTGCTTGTTGCTTGACGAAACCGCTCACGCCCACCCGAGCCAATTTGTTCTTCGCTCGGCTGAACCGGCGTCGGCAGCGGTTCGTCCCTGGTAAGATTGTTTTCGTTCGGATTAATCATACAAAAAGAAAATCGAAAATGACGACCCGTTTGCGTCTCTCGCTGTAGCCGTTTCGCTCTGCGAAACGTCGTATTGCCGTGTATGGAACCTGCATACTGCGCCGCCCAGGGGTCGGCAACTACTGCAATTGACGATAGACGTCATAAATATCATCTCCCCAAACAACGAAAGTCACTTTGTCGATCTTGTCCACGGTCGCAAGGAAATTTCGAGTGGTCTTTATGGCAATGTGCGCTGCCTTGGGAATCGGATAGCCATATGCGCCGCAACTGATCGCCGGAAAAGCAATCGTCTTAATTCCATTTTCAACCGCGAGCTGCAACGAACTACGATAACAGTTCGCCAGGATCTCAGGCTCACGGTGTTCTCCGCCGCTCCAAACCGGGCCAACCGTGTGAATTACAAAGCTCGCGGGCAGCCGATAGCCGCGAGTAATTTTTGCTTCACCGGGACGACAACCGCCGAGGGTGCGACATTCGGCGAGCAACTCGGCCCCGGCGGCGCGATGAATTGCACCATCGACTCCTCCACCGCCAAGAAGTGACGTGTTGGCCGCGTTCACGATTGCATCGACGTCAACTTTCGTGATGTCTCCGCGCATAATGGCGATCCTGTCATCGGAATTTCCTTTCATGAAACGGTAATCCTCTAATTTCCCCACCGATTTAACGATTCAATGCTTCAACGGGTTTAACCTTAGCAAAAGCCACTGCTCACGGCGCCAGCCGCTCGATTAGCCAACCGCCATCAGTCTGGCGCGTATAACGAAAGCGATCATGAAGACGATTCGGACGTCCCTGCCAGAATTCGATTGTATCTGCTTTCACTCGATACCCGCCCCAATGCGGCGGCAGCGGAATTCGCTGGTCGCCAAAACGTTCCGCCATTTCGGCCATCCGCGCATCGAGCACCCGACGTCCATCAACCACCTGGCTCTGACGCGACGCCCAGGCGCTCAACTGACTTCCCACAGGGCGGGAATGAAAATAGCTTTGCGATTCTTCGCGCGAGCTTTTTTCTGCTTTACCGCTAATGCGAATCTGTCGGTCCAGCTCGATCCAGTAAAATGCCAGCGCTGCGTACCGATTGGCATCAAGCTGCTTTCCTTTCTCGCTGTCGTAGTTGGTGAAAAAGACGAACCCGTCCTGGTCGAAGCCTTTCAGCAGCACAATGCGCACTGATGGTCTGCCATTAGGGTCCGCTGTGGCCAGGCTCATTGCATTGACATCGCGAATACCGGCCTCGATCGCTGAAGTGAACCAGTTTCCAAATTGTTTGATCGGGTCGCGGTCGAGGTCGCTCCGGCGCAGACCCTTTCCGACATGCTCGTAACGCGAAGCGTTGGGATCTCGCGGCGTCTCCATTACAAATAAAAACAGTGCCGCACAATATTGCGCTACAAAGAAATTGTCGAACGACCAACGTGAGGGTCGAGCGTGTATCGGCTTGTGGAGAGGCGCCGTTCTCCGCGCTTACGCCAGAAAGCGAAGGCTTACAGAGCCTTGGCTATTGCAGCTGGCGCAGCGCTTTGGCGCAGCTTCTCGATAACTTTTGGAACTACTTCAATGGCGCGGTCGATTTGCGCGCCGGTGTTGAACCGACCAATAGAAAAGCGCAGACTCCGCCGGGCGCCATCGGCGTTCGGATTCATTGCCCGCAAAACGTGCGAAGCTTCCTGTGAACCGGTGCGGCAGGCCGAGCCGGCCGAACAACAAATACCTTGTCGATCCAACAAGAGAAGCGCTGCCGGAGATTCGATCCCTTCAAATGAAAGACTCGACGTGTTTGAGAGCCGAGCGGCACCGGCACCATTTGCTGACGCGCCGCTAACTGTTTCGAGTATCGATTTCTCAAAGCGATCGCGCATGGAGCAAATATCGCATTTTCCTTCTGCCAGGTATTTCAGAGCCTGCTCGGCTGCTTTTCCAAGGCCAACAATCGACGCGACGTTTTCGGTTCCACCACGGCGCCCACTCTCCTGACCGCCGCCGGCAATCAACGGGCTGAAGCGAGTTCCCCGGCTGACGTAAAGCGCACCTACGCCTTTTGGGCCATGAAATTTGTGCGCGGAAAGAGAAAGGAAATTAATTGCCGTATCGCGCAGACGCATCGGGATTTTCCCGGTCGCTTGTACGGCATCCGTATGAAACATCACGCCTTGCCCATGGCACATTTCAGCGATTTTCTCGATGGGAAAGAAGACGCCGGTCTCGTTATTCGCCCACATGATCGAAACGAGCGCCGTTTCCGGACGAATCGCAGCTTCTAATTCGCCAAGATCGAGATTTCCATCTGGATCGACGCCTAGAAATGTGACGGCGCATCCTCGTTTTCCGAGATCCTGGCAGGGACGCAACACCGCGCTGTGTTCGACCGCGCTCGTGACCACATGGTCGCCGCCGCGAATTTGTCCTGTGGCGGACTTGCCACCAGCCTCGAGCTGCAGCGCCGAATTGATCGCTGTATTATTGGATTCTGTGCCGCCGCTGGTGAAAACAATGTCCGTCGGTTCACAGCCCAGCAACGCAGCGACCCGTTCTCGCGCAAGATTGATGGCTTTTCTAGCGGTGGCCGCGAAACCGTATCCACTCGAAGGGTTACCGTAATAGTTGGTCAGGAACGGAAGCATTTCCTCGACCACAGCGGGATCAAGCTGTGTCGTAGCGTTGTTATCGAGATAGATGATTTCGTTATCTGTCATCGCACGATTTCATTCCCTGCTCTCACTGTTCAAAAGCCCACGGAGCGTAAAAGCATTAGCAATAGCAGGAGTAAGAGCAAGAATAAGAAGCGGAAACCAGCCCATTGGAAAGTTATTCTACTTCCATTTAATCTCCTGCGCATGATCTCGATCTGGGAGCTGGCAAACCGGCAACTGCGCGAGATCGCAGTCTACGAACCGGGAAAGCCGATCGAGGAAACGGCTCGTGAACTTGGCCTTGATCCAGATGCGATCATCAAGCTGGCTTCGAACGAGAACCCGCTGGGCCCGTCGCCCAAGGCAATGGAAGCGATGCGTGACGCCTTGGAAAAAGGGCACCTTTATCCCGACGGCGGCGGGTTTCACCTGTGTAACGCAGTGGCGGCCAAGCTCGGTCTCGCCCCGGAAAACGTGATTTTGGGCAATGGTTCAAATGAAGTGCTCGAGTTTCTTGGTCATGCGTTTCTTAATCCCGGCGATGACGTGGTCACGTCGCAGTATGCGTTTGTTGTCTACAAATTGATCGCGACCTCGTTTGGCGCGCGCACGATCGAAGTCCCCAGTCCGGATTATGAGCAGGACGTGGACAGAATGCTGTCCGCGATCACGCCAAAGACCCGGCTCATTTTCGTCCCCAACCCCAATAATCCAACCGGGACGCTGCTTTCACAGCGCAAGATTGACCACTTGATGTCGCACATCTCCAAAAATGTGATCGTTGTTTTCGATGAAGCCTATTTCGAATTCCTCGATGATCCGCCTGATACGCTGCAATTCGTTCGCGAAGGACGGAACATTGTTGTCCTGCGCACGTTTTCGAAGATTCATGGACTGGCCGGCCTGCGGATCGGCTATGCCGTTGCGCCGGCTGATTTGGTTCAGGTGCTCCACAAAACAAGGCAGCCATTTAACGTGAACAGCATTGCCCAAGTCGGCGCACTCGCAGCGCTGGAGGACGACGAGCATCTGGGTGATACCAAACGGGTGATCGATGAAGGTCGCGTTTACCTCCACGAACAATTCTCCAAAATGAAAATTCCCTTCGTGCCAGGGACGGCGAATTTTGTGATGGCAAAAGTTGGCGACGGACATGCGGTTTTCAAAAAACTTCTGAGGCAAGGCGTTATCGTGCGCCCGCTCAAAGGGTACAATCTGCCAGAATGGCTTCGCATTTCGGTCGGCACAATGGCGGAGAACAAAAAATTAGTGGCGGCACTGAAGAAAGTGATGCGTAGTTGATAAGCAGGAGGAGAAGTTACCGTTGAAAGCGGCGAAGCGCCGCTTTGAACGCGACCGAAGCGATGTTGTTGGTGCAATTTGGCAACCAAGCCGGTTGTCATACAATTTGCCAGGGTTATGACCGTTTCTGACACCATCGCTGCCATCTCGACTCCGCCCGGGGAAGGCGCCATTGCCCTTGTCCGCGTGTCAGGCACGAACGCGATCGGCGTAGCGGACAAAATCTTCCATGGCAAAGAGACGCCATCGCAATTCGCGCCGCACGTGCAGCATTTCGGTGAAATTTTTGGGCCAGAAGGCCGGATGATCGATCAAGTAATGCTTTCCGTCCACCGCGCGCCGGCCAGTTACACCGGAGAGGATTTGATTGAAGTTAGTTGCCACGGCGGAATGCTGGTTTCCGCGAAAATCCTTGAAGCCTGCCTGCGCGCCGGTGCGCGCGCGGCGCGCCCCGGCGAATTTACAGAGCGCGCCTTTCTCAATGGCAAAATGGACCTCACTCAAGCGGAGGCGGTAATTGATCTGATACGCGCGAAGACCGATCTCGCTCTACGCTCGGCCACCGAACAACTCGACGGCAGACTTGGTGAAAAAGTCAGGAAAATTCGTGATGAGTTGATCGAACTGATCGCCCATATCAATGCGTCAATTGATTTTCCCGAGGAAGGCATCACACCGGATGAAGGTGAAACAATCCGTGTGCGACCTGATACCATCAGCAAAAAGATCGCAGCGTTGCTGGCTACGGCTGATCAAGGACGGATTCTGCGCGAAGGCGTGCGCGTCGTAATTTACGGAGCGACGAATGCCGGCAAATCGAGCTTGCTCAATCGACTCCTCGGTTACGATCGCGTGATTGTGAGCGATACGCATGGCACAACGCGCGACACTATCGAAGAGACTGTCAATCTCGACGGCGTTCCGATTCGTTTGCTGGATACAGCCGGTTTGAGAACATCCGCCAGTGAACTGGAGCGGGAAGGCATGACGCGCACTGAGAAATCGTTGCAATTGGCCGATCTGCGTCTCCACATCGTTGACCGTAACACGCCAAAACCTGCGCATTTCGAGGAACGCAACCGCGATTCCAATGAACTTGTTGTTCTAAACAAGAGCGATCTACCTGAAAATAGTGACTGGAAAGATTTCGATGCATTACGGATTTCGTGTCTCACAGGGGAAGGTTTGCCGGAGTTACAGAAGGAAATTCTAACCCGAATCACCAAACAAAATCTAAAGCCGGAGAGCACGCTCGCGATTAACACTCGCCATCACGATTGTCTTCGTCGCGCTCTGGAATCGTGCGATCGAGCCGTGGAAGCACAGGTCGATGGATTGTCGCCGGAATACACCGCGATTCATGTTGATGAAGCGTTGCGCGCAGTCGGCGAGGTTATTGGTGTTGTCGATGTTGAACAAATTCTCGACTCTGTGTTCAGCCAGTTTTGTATCGGGAAATGAAACTGACGTTGAACCGTTGAAAAGTTACATCGTTAAAAGGTTAAATCGGCTGATCGGTTTGTAACTTTGTAACTCTTTTAACCTTTTAACTGAACGACGGTTTGACATGAAAAATCTCTACGAACGACTCGTTAGGCCGCTGCTTTTTTCGCTTGAGCCCGAGGCCGCACATCATTTCACAATCGCGTCGTTTCGCAGGGCTTCACGTTTTGATCCTGCTCTGCGCGCTCTGAATCGGTTCGCGCCACCATCGAAACCGAAAACTCTCTTTGGCTTGAACTTTCCGAATCCAGTTGGCCTTGCCGCCGGGCTGGATAAAAACGGTGTCGCCCTGCCGGCATGGGCGGCGCTCGGGTTTGGTTTCATCGAGATCGGGACCGTAACGGCCATGTCGCAACCAGGAAATCCCAAGCCGCGCATCTTTCGACTGCCGGCACAGCAAGCAGTGATTAATCGTCTCGGATTTAACAATGACGGCGCCGATGCCGTCGCAAAGCGGTTGAACGGACTGCGTATGAGCGGGCGATGGCCCGGGCTTCCAGTCGGAATCAATATTGGCAAATCGAGGACGACGCCTCTTGAACGGGCGGCTGACGATTATCTCTACTCGTTTCGATTGCTTCGCGATTTTGCGGACTACATCACATTAAATGTGAGCTCGCCCAACACGCCGGGCTTAAGACAATTGCAGGAACCCACGGCGCTATCGCGATTGCTGCACGCGATCGATAGTGAGCCGAAGTCGGCTGCGAAGCCGGTCGTCGTGAAGATTTCACCCGATTTGACACCGGTGGAACTGGAAACGGTCCTGGCGGCGTGTGAAGAAAACGGAGTCGCGGGCATCATCGCGACGAATACGACGCTGGACCATTCCTCGATTCCGCCAGCGCTCGATGAGAAAGGAGGGTTGAGCGGAGCACCGCTGAGGGAAAAATCGACTGCCCTGGTGCGCAGCATTGCTGCGAACTCCAAAATTCCAGTGATCGCCTCCGGCGGGATCTGCGATGCACAATCCGCTCGCGAAAAATTCGATGCAGGCGCGCAGCTTGTTCAGCTGTACACCGGATTCGTTTATCGCGGTCCGCAACTTCTTCGCGAAATTGTGGAGGCGATTTAGCCACGGCGCTGCCTGCCGCGGTAGAGGCGAGTGCCGCAGTGTTTGTCGCTCTACACCTCGACACAGTGAGGCGGCTACAGCATCTTGGAGGCTGCTTCGCAGGACAAGAGATGAAATTTTCCCAAAAAATCCTCAAATTTACCGAACCGCTGACCTACCGACGAGGCTGGCGCAGAGCGCAACGCTCGATTTTTCGCGTTCCGCTTCAGCCAATGCTGGCGAAAATCGATCACGAACGCGCCCGAGAACTTCAGCGGCGTTATGTGAATTCCACGGCTGGATATGCCAAATACGCAAACATCGAGCCGTGGTTGCGATTAAATCGCGAACGCGTGCAGGATTTGAAACTCCATCGTTCAGAACCGAAACGCGTGCTCGATCTCGGTTGCGGTGGGGGATTTTTCTTGTTCATAGCCAAAAACCTCGGCCACTCGGTCATGGGCCTGGATATCGAGCACGTCGCTCTTTTTACCGAATTACTCGAGCTTTTCGGTGTTCCGCGCGTGGTTTGGAGGATCAGCGCGTTCGAACCATTGCCTGATCTCGGTCAGAAATTCGATTGGATCACTGCGTTCTCGGCCAACTTCTACCTTTATCATCCGTCGAAGGGACGCTGGGGAAAAACCGAATGGGATTTTTTCCTGGGTGACTTGCGACAACAGCTCGCCCCGGGCGGCAAGATCTTTTTTGGGCTTAATCCTCTCTACCACGGCGATTACTACACGCCGGAACTGCGTGATTTGTTCATTAGCCGCGGCGCAAACGTTGAGCGCGAGCGTATTTTCTTCGAGAACGGGGTGCGCTTTTAGCGCGCAATCTCTTGGTAGGGACGCCGCGCTGCGGTGTCCGGTCGGTGCGGCACGCCGGCCTACCTACGGCGTCGCCGCCGGCGTTGATTCGGGAGCGGATTGGTAACTGCCGTAACGATGACGCCACCTCCGGTGCCGCTCTTCGATTTGTTGAAGTTTTTGCCGTTGTTCGTCGGTAAGA
>Ga0066388_100000911_pt1 | contig 15474 bp, 8 predicted proteins | sample PanSoiMetaGPlot6_FD_64539 | JGI IMG/M metagenome (GOLD analysis project Ga0066388, IMG submission 64539) | Tropical forest soil microbial communities from Panama analyzed to predict greenhouse gas emissions - Panama Soil - Plot 6 (Hybrid Assembly) | ecosystem: Environmental > Terrestrial > Soil... | reverse complement strand
GGCCGCTGCCGCCAGCGCTGGTCGGCCATCGTGTAGACGTAGCAGTAATCGCAGGAGAGGTCACATCTGCTGTGAATCTTGACAATGAATTGCCAAAATGCGGTCGGGTGTCCTCCGCGACGGGTGGCAAGAACCATGATCCCTCTCGTGACGAGCTGGCGCCGGGGTGGGGGGACGCCGGGCCCAGCGCCGGTGCGGCGCCCCGGGCCCTGGGCACGTTCCGAGTGTCCGCTGTTCCGGGACGCCCGGCCAGCGTGGCAGCCACTCTGACGCCGCATGACCCGTACGGGTGAACTCTGCGTCTACCAGCCTCGCGGCCCGGCAACGGCCCGCGGCACGATGCATTCTGGCCTAGGCTGCGGGCAGCCCATCTCGATGCCCAGCTCTATACGGACAATCTCGATCCGGACAATCTGGACGGTGACCGGCGATGGCAGATGAAGTCGCGGATCACCGCTCTGGGCTCATCGACCTCAGCGGCCTCGACCTCGAAACCTTGGCCGAGCTCCCCGAGACCGTTCTGATCAGTGCCCTGCGGAAAATTCTCGGCGATGCCGGGACGGACCGCTACAGCAGTTTCGAGAGTGCCCTACCATGAGAGGTCCCAGTCCGCGTCCCACGGTCGTGATTGGCTGACGAAGTTGGTAGTCAGGTGACCACTCTCCCCGAGTCGCCCAGCGAGTCACCCAGCGCGAAGATCGTCTCAGTGGTCTCGCCGGCCAGCGGCGCCGGTCGCACCAGCGCCGTGGTCAACGTCGGCTGGATCCTGGCCAGCGCCGGCAAACGAGTGCTCATCGTGGACCTGGACGGCCAGCCACCGGCCGCCACCGAGTACCTGGAGCCCTTCCACGTCGAGGACGTGGAAGTCGGCGACCTCATCGGGGACGCCGCGGCAGGAAAATTCGGCTGGCTGGTCACCGAGGGCTGGGGCCTGGTCGGCCTGACCGGTCGGCCCGGCGAGGACGCCGCGCTCCTGGTCGGCCGGCACCAGCTGCCACGCGGCCAGGTGACCCTCGACATGGTCCGCATCCCCATGCGGGAGGCCAACCAGGCGCTGGTCTCGGCTGCCGTCGGCCAGCGGCTGCGCGCCGCGCTCGTCGGCCTGGACTACGACTACGTGCTGGTGGACTACCCGACCGTCCGGGCGGACGACCGCCGCATGGTCAGCCGGCTGGTGCTGATCAGCGACGTGGTCGCGGTGTGCTTCCGGCCGGTCCCCACCGAACAGCCACTGGCCCGGCATTTGGCCACCGACATTCGTGCCGCCGCGGCCGGGCGACCAGAGGTGGTCGCGGTGCCCACCCAGGTGGTCGGCCCGCTCCGGGCCGGCCCGGACCAGCTGCGGGAACAGGTGCGCGCCGCCTTCGAAGGACTGCCCCTGGTCCTCGTCCCGTACCGCTCGTACCAGTACCCCAGGTCGCTGGCCGTGCTGGTGGACGACCCGACCGACGCCGGCGGCCCGCTGGCCGCGTACGAGCAGCTCGTCGCCCTGCTGACCGGGAACGAGGTGGACAAGCTCACCCCGATCTCACCCGCGGTGCGGGCCCGGTGCATGCGAGCCGTGGGCCTGGAGGGGGACGCGGCGTCGGAGCAGGCCACGGTGTGCTACGCGCCAGCGGACCGGCCATGGGCGGAATGGTTGCGTGCGGAGTTCGAGCAGGTCGGCCTAGACGTCACGCTGGCCAGCGGCCCTCCGCCGCCTGGCCTGCCGCCGGCCAGCACCGTGGTGGTCGTCCAGTCCGGCCTGCTGGCCGGTTCCGCCGCTGGGGAGTGGTACGCGGCGCACGCCGACCCGGGTCGGGCCCAGCTGCCCTACGAGGTGGTGGCGGTGCGGGTGGGGACGGAGCGGATCGGGGCGGCGGCCGCGGACGTGGACGTGGACCTGAGCGGGTTCAGCGAGAAGCGGGCCCGGGCCGAGCTGCGCAGCAGCCTGGCGATGGCGGCGAGTGACCGGCCGATCACCACGGTGCGCTGGCCGGGTCTAGGCGCCACCGTGCCGCGCTCCAACATGCTGGGTAGCTCCGAGGCGTTCGTCGGTCGGGCCGAGGACCTGCAGCGGCTGCGCGAGGGCCTGCTGGCCGCCCCGTTGCGGCTGCTCACCGGGGAGGCCGGCACCGGCAAGAGCAAGCTGGCCCGCAGGTACGGCGCCCAGTACGGCCACGACTACGACTTCGTGTGGTGGCTGGCCGCCGATGACCCGGTCGCGGTCCGTGCCAGGCTGAGCGAGCTGGGTCGGGCGCTGGGCGCGCCGGACGGAGGCGACCCGGTCACCGCGGCCGTGGACGAACTGGCCCGCACCCACCGGCCGTGGCTGCTGATCTACCACAACGCGACCGATCCAGCGGCGATCGTCGACCTGATGCCGACCGGCGGTCGGGGGCACGTCGTGGTGACCGCACCGCCCGGCACCTGGGCCGGCGTCCAGCCCCGGTGGCCCGAACGGTGGGCCGAGCAGCAGGTCGGGCCGCTGGCCCGCGCGGAGGCTGTCGAGCTGCTGCGTGGGTACGTCGCCGAGCTGACCGACTCCGACGCCGTCACGGTCCTGGGGGAGACCGGCACCCTGCCGATCACGCTGCGCCTGCTCGGGGCCTACCTCGCCGCGACCGTCGCCCGGTTCCGCCAGCGGGCGAAGTCCGTCGCCACCGCGGTCGATCTCGCCACCACCCAGTTCGTGCACGACTACCGCGGGGTGACCCGCGGTAGCGCTCACGCCGATCCCACGGCCAGCTGCCTGGCACTGCTGCGGGTGAGCGTGGTGGACGAGACGCCGCACGGGCGGCTGGCGCTGCGGCTGGCCCAGCTGTGCGCGTTCCTGCCGCCGGATGGAATCGCGCTGCGGCTGCTCACCTCGCCCGGGATGCTCGACCAACTCGCCGCGGCGGCCGGGGCGGACGGCGGGGTGCTCGCGGCGGATCCCCTCGAGCTGCACCAGATCCTGCACCTCGCCACTGAGTACGGCCTGCTCACGGTCGACTGGGGCAGCGGCGCCGCGGTGCAGATGCACCGGCTGATGCAGCGGCTGGTCCGGGACGCCATGAGCGAGCAGGCACGCGCCCAGCGGCAGGCGCAGCTGCTCCGCGGCCTGGCCGGGTGCGCCCCGACCGGGGCGGAGGCCGACAGCGCCGAGCGGCTGCGGCGCAGCCGCGAGCTGGCGCCGTACCTCGGACCGGCCGGCGCGCTGGACAGCCGCGACCGGCAGGTGCGCCGCTGGCTGGTGCAGCACCTGCGCTACCTCTACCAGGATGGCGACAGCACGACCTGGCGGCCCGCGGTGGAGCTGGGCGAGCGGCTGCTGGCGAAGTGGGCGAGCGAGCCGAGCGAACCACCGGACGGCGGCGACCTGCGGCTGCAGCTTGCTGTCCAGGTGGCCAACCTGCACCGGGCGCTGGGCGACTACGCCCCGGCCCGGCTGTGGGACGAGGAGATCCTGCGGGTGCGGCAACGCGCCGCGGAGACCAACCTGAACCACCCCCGCACCCTGCACGCCGCCCGCGGCCTGGCCGCCGACCTGCGTGCGCTCGGCCGGTTCCGCCAGGCCTCCGGCTACGACCAGGCCACCTGGCGCGGCTTCCTCGACGCGTACGGCCCGGACCATCCGGACACGCTGATGGCCGCGAACAACGTCGCCGTCTCGGCATACCTGGTCGGCGCGCTGGAGACCGCGCTGGCGCACTGGAGTGAGTTGGCCGAGGCGCGGCGGCGGCTGCTCGGCGACGACGATCCGGCGGTCTGGAACGCCTTCGCCAGGGTGGGGCTGTGCCTGCGTGAGATGGGCCGGTACGAGCAGGGGCGGCAACGGCTGTGGGAGGCGCAGCGGCACATCGAGCGGCTGCGCCCGCTGAACCACCTCGACTGGCTGCGCATCCGGCACGAGCTGAGCATCGCCGAGCGGCTGACCGGCCGGCACCTCGAGGCCCTGAACCGGCAGATCGACGTGCTCGCCAAGCTCCGGGCCGCGCTGGGTGAGGAGCACCCGGAGACCCAGGCCGCCCGGCTCGCGCTGGCCGCCGACCATCTGGCGGTGGGCAACGTGGCCGAGGCGCTCGCCCTGGGCCAGCCGGCCCTGGCCTGGCACGGGGCGACCTTCGGCACCGGCCACCCGTTCACGCTGGCCTGCGAGGTGGACGTCGCGGCCTTCGAGCTCGCGGCCGGCGACGCCGAAGCCGCCCTGGAGCGGGGCACGCGGGCCGCGCATGAGCTGGCCGGCCGGCGGGGGGACGACACCGCGCTGGGCCGTACCCACCCCTGGACGCTGGCCGCACAGCTCAACCGCGCTGGTTACCTCGCGGCGGCCGGCGACCTGGAGGCAGCAGCGCAGTTGGCCGAGCACACCGAGGTGCGCTGCATCGACAGCCTCGGCACCGACCATCCGCACACCCACTCTGCCGCTGCGACGCTCGCCGCGATCCGCAGCGGGCAGATCCGGCACTCCGCGGGCGACAGCCCGGGCCTGTGCACCATCCACCTCGAGATACCCCGCGTGTGAAGCCGGAAGGGGGGTTCAGGCGAGATGACCGCACCTGCTGCCGGCGCCGGATCCCAGCGCGACGTGCCGAACCTCTACCTCGCCGACTACCTGGTGGGTCGGTCGGAGCATCCGAGGCTGGCCCGCTGCCGCTCGGCCGTCTACCCCGGGGGCGCGCTGCCGTACCTCGGCCACTACACCGATCAGAACTGCAACTTCGCGCTGGACCGCTTCGACGACCCGCAGGTGGCCGGCCGCTTGCCGATGTCGGCGGAGTCCCTGCGGCGGGCCATCCTGGAGATCGGTGACGAGCTGGTCTACCGGCTGACGGACTTCGACCAGCGGCTGGCAGTCGCCCGGTCCGGCGCGCTGATCCGGACCGTCTACCAGACCGAGGACGGCGCGGTGTACTGCAACAGCGTGGTGCCGGGTGAGTACGTGGTGGCGGTCACCCTCGGCGCGCCGGCCGAACACGGCGTGCCGCTGAGCGAATGGGATGCCGTGCGGCACGCCGATCAGGCCATCGCCAGGCTGACCACCGAGTTGCGCGCCGACCTCAGCCGTAGCGACCAGAACCCGGGTGGCTGGCGGGAGCGGCGCCAGACCGGCCCGTCGGCGGGCAGCGAGCCTCCGGTCACACATCACGGTGCGGAGATCGGCCCGGTGGCCACCGCCTGCCGGGCGGCACTGAGCGTCGAGCACCTGCACTACGTCGGGTGGGTCAAGAATCGGGACGTCGTGTACGCCGCGGACATCCTGGACGCCCCCGCGCTGCGCCGGTTCTTCCCGGACGTCACCATCACCCCGACGGTACGCCGGGAGTTCTACGGTCGGCTGGCTCGGCTGCTCTGCCGGCTGTACCCGGAGCTGACCGGGTTGGTCGAACCGGTCGCCGGCGACCCGCTGCACCGCCTGGTGCTGGACGTCGAGGAGGGCGCGGTCTACTGGTACCGGCAGGCGCCCGGCAAGTTCCTGATCGGCGTCACCCTCAACCAGGAACGGGTCAGTCTGGCGGACGAAGCCCTGGCGGAGCTAATGGTCTCTGTCCAGAAGCAGGATGATTTACATCACTAATCCCATTGGAGGTTGACTTTAGAATAGCGCGTACGTATATTTCCCTCAAAAGTCGTATCCGGCGGCGACTCGTGTTGCGGTAATCTTCAGCGCCGTGTCGTCGCCGTCCGACGGGATTGAGCACCTGTGGCAGCCATGCGCAGACTCTGGTTGAGTCTCCTGGCGGTCCTAGCGGGCTGGCTGGCCGCCCGGGCGCTCCAGGTTTCCGATGTTGCCCACACGTCGTGGTACGCCCAACTGGCGGTCCTGCTGCTCGCGGTCGGTCTTTTTGCCAGCACCCATTCGATATCTCTGCCGGAGGCCCGGGAACACCTGCGGCTGACGCTTGTCGCGGTGACCCTCGGTGTCGTGGTGAAGGCCGCTCTGATCGCCGGTGTCATGGTGCTGCTCTTCCGTCGTCCGGAATACCTCGTGCTCGGCATCGCGGTGGCGCAGATCGACCCGCTTTCGGTCGCCGCGCAGGTGGGCGGGAAGCACATCTCGCCGTCGGCCAAGACCATCCTGTATGTGTGGGCGTCCTTCGACGACCCGGTGACGGTGTTGCTGGCGGTGTACCTGTCCGCGATTGCGCTGGGCGGTGGCGGCGCGGTGTCCGTACATGATCAGCTCATTGTCTTTCTGATCGGGCTCGGCCCGAACGCGCTCGTGGCGGCGGTGGCTGCGGCCTGGACGCTCGCCCGGCGCCGGGCCTGGGCGAGGGGTGCGGCCGGCTGGCTGGATGTCGCCTTCGTCGCGCTGCTGCTCGGCGGCGCCGCGCATTTCTCGCTGATGCTCGGGGTCGCGGTCAGCGGCCTGTTCCTGCGGCCGCCCGCGCTCAGCAGACTGGACAAGGCCACGCGGTACGCCTTCTACACCGCGGCGGTCATGCTCGGCCTCGTGCTCGTGCACGGCGTGTCGCTGCGTGCCGGCGCCGTGCTGGGCGTCAGCGCTTTCACTGCCCAAGTCATCGTCGGCCGTGTGATCGCGCGCGGGCTTGCTGCCAGAGACCGCCGCTACCTGATGCTCGCCCAGCAGAACGGCATCACAGCCATCGTGCTGGCCCTCATCCTCGAATCGGACTTCCCGGGTACGGTCGGGGTCATCACGCCGGCCATCCTGGTGATCAACGTGCTCAACGCAGTGACCAATACCTGGTCCGAGGATGGCTTCGGCGCTCTGCTCGGTCCGCTGCGGTCCGCTCGGCGGCGGTGCGCAGCCTTGCGCACACGCTGGGTCAGGCGACCGGAACCTCTGCCAACATCGTCCGCTGAACCCGCGCACCCAGCCCGTCCAGCAGCTCCTGAAGGTCAGCGCCGCGCCTGAACCGGCTCGCGTGCTCCAGCTCGGGCGCTGCCGAGTAGGCGTCGGCGAACGCCGACAGCCTATGGATCTCGTATGCCGGCAGGAACTCGTACAGTGCGTCGTATGCGCCGCACAGCGCCTGCAGCTGCCGCTCGTCGGACTGAAGCAGCTTGCCGTGGCTGTCCGTGCCATACGAGCGGTACCACTCGCCGACGCTGTCGCGGAACGTCGTGACCAGCCGCTGGAGCAGGGTGATCGCGCTCACCGCCGACGCTGCCCCGGGGGCCCGCAGCGCCGCACGGAACTGAGTGATGGACCGCCGGTAGGCGGCGGCGTCCGGCCCCCCGCTGAGGGTGAGCACCTGGCGCATCGCGAGATCGACCTGGCGCAGGTCGCCCAGCGCATCCAGCGCGGCGGTGAACAGCCGGTCCACCGTCGCAGGCAGCCTGCCGGGCGGCGGCACGCCGGCCGGGCCCGCCGGGCCGGCAGCGTCCGGGCGTAGCACCGACAGCCAGTCCGAGATCCCGCTCAGTTCTCCCTGCACCGCCTCGAACCGCCGCTCGGTCGACTCCCGCAGACCGTCCTGCCGGTTCCCCATCTGCTCGATGAACATGTAGAGGTTGGTCTGCTGCCTGGCCAGCTGCTCCACCGCGTCCCGGACCGCCTCCAGCGCCGCGCCCCCCGCCTCGGCCGTCCCGGCTCCGAGGCCGGACGGGCCGGTCGGTACCGCCGTCTCGCGGGTCCGGCTGACCATCGCCCGGATGGTGGCCGTCAGATCCTGGTCGAAGGAGCGGGAGTTGTAGGTCAGCGGCTGCTGGTTGAACGCGGTGCCGAGCTCGGCCGCGGTCGCCTCCCCGAGGGAGCCGTTGACGACCAGCAGCACCCGGGCGCCCGGCCGTGCCGCCTGGACAGCCTGTGCCCGGCGGCGCAGCTCGCTCAGGTCCGCCTCGGCGAGCACCGAGTCGGTCACCACCACGCCGAAACCGCCGCTGCCGACGTGCACCCATTCGTCCATCCGGGTCAGGGGCGCGTTGCCCAGCTGGTGACGCGGGGTGTGGGCCAGTCCCTCCGCGCCGAGGATCGTGCCCACCCGCCTGCGGATGTCGTCGACGCCGAGCCCAGTGCTCAGCGAGTGGGCCACCTCCTGGATCAGCTCCACGGTGACCGGCGTCCGTCGCTTGAGGGCCCGGCGGTAGAGGTGGTAGCACATCCGGATGGTCTTGCGGGGGCTCCCTTCGGCGACCTGCCGCAGGTAGTCCATCGACTCCTCGGTGAACGGCGCCAACCCGGGGAGCCCGGCGGAGCGCTGCGTCTGGTAGACGAGCTGGCGGGTCTGCTCGGTCGTCAGCGACGGCATCTCGATGACCAGCCCGATGCGGTCGCTGACATCGGGGGTGAGCACGTGGAGGAACTCCGGCAGGCCGGCCAGCAACAGGAACGCGCCCGCGTCGCCGAACGCGGCGAGCATCGCCTTGAACGGCACGAGCGCCGCATTCACCGGCCGGGACGCACCGGACAGCACCCGCTCGATCTCATCGACAACCAGGATCAGCCGGTGGTTGCGCCGCCCGTACAGCAGCGCGATGACGCTCATCGCCTCCAGCGCCGCGGCCTCGGTGTCGAGCTGGGTCTGGATGCCTCGCTCGCGCAGGACCTCGACCGGCCGGGCACCCTGGAACCAGTCCCATACCGTGTCTTCGAACTCGGGGCGCAGCAGCAGCGTGAACGCGGTGCGTAGCGTCGCGTTGGTGGTGATCTCCGCCAGGCGGCGCTGGAACGGCGGCTCCAGCGCCGCCGCGTCCATGCCGAGCCCGGCGACCACCGACCGCACGTCCATCTCCCGCTCGTTGCTGAGCCGGTCGGCGACGGGCTGGGTCAACGGGTTCTTCCGCAGGTGCTCGATCACGACGTCCTGGTAGAGCTCACGCACCCGGCCCAGCACGTCTGCCTGTTCGAGGCGGCCGGCGAACCGCTTGTACAGTTCGACGAAGTCGCTCGGCTGCGCATCGACGTACACGATGTGCGTGTCCTTGCCGTCATGGGTTCTCGCGTGCCTTAGCACCTCGACGGCCAGATGCGTCTTGCCGGTGCCGTACTCACCGACGACGGCGACCACGTTGCCCGGGCCGATCTGCTCGCCACCGGCGTCGCCGGGCTCCAGGTAGGCGTCGAGGTAGCGATATGCCTCCTGAACCGCCGAGGTCGGCACCGTCACTGTCGTCGTCTCGTCGTCGCCGTGCGCGAGCCGGGCAACCGCCGTCGGGCTGTACGGGTTGGGTACCACACGCGGATCCTCCTGCTGCCCGGTCATGGGCTGGTCCACTTCGCGTAGGCCGCCAGCAGGTAGCGCGCCACATCCTGCACCGTGACCGCCGTGTAGGGTGGGGGTCGGCTGAGCTTGTGGGCGTAGATCCCGTACATGAGCCCGACGAGGCCAGCAAGGGTCGCAGCAGCCGGCGATCCACTCAACTCGGACATGACATCCTCGCCGACCGTAGGCGTCTCGATGCCACCATGATGCCTGGCCAGCCGCTCGTTAGTGAATAGCGAGGCGTCATCTGGCCCGAGCGGACTGACCCGCAACTCGATCGGCGGTGCGACGGTGCCCGCCAGCATACGCGCAGGCCAGGGTATCGGCCTACCCACCGCGGTACTCTCCAGGCAAAAAATCAGGCGGGGATGGACCATCTGCGCGTACTTCACGACCTCGTCGCGAAGGTCGGTGGGCGGGAGCAGGATGATGAGTACGGCGTCCACGCTGTGGCTGGACGCCTCGAGGATCTCGCTCAGGGAGTCGTACAGGTCGGCGGGCCTCGACTCGTTGTCGCGGAGCGCGTCCACATAGGTCGGGTCGAGGCTCAGCACCCGCTTGGCCCGGGTGACCACGCGGCGGCAGACGGCGTTCATGCGCTCCCCGAGCTCCAACGGCGCGCCGATGTCGACCGGCTGGTTGCATTCCAGCACGAACGGCTTCACCCCCAGGGTCGTGAGCTCAGCCTTCATCCACCCGACGCAGCGGTTCAGCAGCGATGTCTTTCCGCAGCCGGTGCCGCCCAGCACAGCGACCAGCCGACCGTGGTCATGCAGAGTTCGGGCGTCGTGGTCGACCGCGGCCTTGAACTCCTCGTATGCGGTGTGCGTGTGGTCGACGGACACGTAGTACTCGTCGTGCTCTGGGACCTTCCACGGCACCAGCGGCTGTAGCGGGTTCAACTGCATCTCCGGCACGAGGAACGGGTTGGCCGGGACCTTCGTCGGTCCGGCGCCGGATCCAGGAGCCTGCCGGCCGGCGCCGTGCACGGTCGGGGCTCCGCCGGCTGGCTGCATTGGGTCCGGTATTGGGTCCGGCGCGGTTGGTGACCCGTCATCGTCGATCATTCGCGGCTGCCTCGTCGGAAGGAGTCAGGTCGGCCAGGCGCAGGGGAAGCGGCCCAGCCCGGTGCTGAAGAGCAGACGCGATCCGGGTGGCCAGCAGTTCCATCTGGTCGACGCTGGCGCGGAGCCGGTCGGCGCGGGCAATGCGCTCCTCCGTGCTGACGTGCCAGCCCAGGTTCATGTCGTGGCGGAAGTCGGCGTCGGTGACCAGCCGCTCCAGCTGCGCCGGCTGTCGTTGGCGCGGATAGGTCATGGTCACCCGGCGGACCGCGCCGACTGCGTCCGCCCAGGCCTCCTGCATAGCGGCGCGGGCGGGCGCCTGGTCGGTCGAGGCCACACCGGAGGCGAGGAACCGCTCCATCGACGTGCGCAGCAGCCGCATCGCGTCGGTGAGGTCGGCGGCAAGGGTACGGCGGATTGTGGTCAGATCCTTCCACCAGCTCGAGATCACCACCGCGACGCCGGTCAGCAGCGCACCGAACGCGACCGGGATCAACCCGGCCACGGTCGCGGCCACATCGTCGCCAGTCCCACTCGGCGCGGCGACCGCGACCGGTCTGGCCGACCCGGCCAGCGCCGTGCAGGCCCGGTCGAAGTCGGCGGCGCGCAGGTCCCGCCAGCGCTCCACCGGCACCTCGGTGGCCTTGCGGTCGATGGCGACCACGACATTGCCCGGCCGCGTCCCCCGACCGGCCATTTTCAGCGCCACCGCGGCGTCGGCCAGCTGTGGGCGCTGCGCCATGGCCAGGCAGAAGACGACGTCGGAATCGGCGGGCGATACGGGCTCGGCTGACGCCAGCGTGGTAGGAACCGCGATCGTGAGGGGAATGGCGCTGGTCACCAGAAGGGATCTGATACCCGCCATTCGACCCTCCACCGGTCGGCCCGGACTCCAGCACGCTGTTCGGTAATCGCCGTCACCATCACGGCCGCTCCCCACCCATTCACAAGCAGAGACACGCCAGCGTGTGAAGATACCGCTCTTGGTCCTCGCTTCACTACGTGACCAAGCAGACGACCGGGACGGCGCCCAGCGGCAGCCAGGTCACCAGCGGCAGCCAGGTCACCAGCGCGGCGATGGCCCGCTTTGGCCGCCTGGCGGAGCCACTGGTCGGCGTTGGCCGCGTCGGCGCGGGGTTTCGCCACGGCGGACAGTTTCGCCGACCGTCGAGCCTCCGCCCAGCACACAGGTCACCGATGCGACGGGCCGGAACTGGTCGCCAGCATCCCCGAAGGATCTTCCGGGTGCCCAGAACGTACCGGGTGCCCAGAACGTACCGGGTGCCCAGAACTGAGCCCGGCCCGCTCGGCGATCTCCTTCACCTGGGCGGCGAGTGCCTTCTGCTCGGCGTCGGGCAGGTAGGACCGGCGGTAGCGCTGCTCGTACTCGGCGGCCCGGTCGGGGTCGCGGTCGCGCAGCCAGCCGAGGAAGTGCTCACGTACGCCAGGGCGCAGGTGCAGCGCGATCGTGGAGATCGAGGTGGCGCCGGCCTGGACGCAGGCGGTGACCACCTCTTCGAGCTGGGCGGGCGAGTCGGAGATCCCGGGCAGGACTGGGGCGACCAGCACCCCGCAGCGGACCCCGGCTGCGTTCAGCTGGCGTACCGCTTCGACCCGGCGCCGCGGGTGCGGGGTGCCGGGCTCGGTCGCCTTCCAGACCGCCTCGTCCAGGGTGCCGATCGACAGGGCGGTGTGCACGGTGGTGCGTGCTGCCGCCGACGCGAGCAGGTCGAGGTCGCGCAGGATGAGCGCGGACTTGGTGAGGATCGAGAACGGGTTGCCGGCCGCGCCGAGCACTTCGACCAGCCCGCGGGTCAGCCGGTACTTCCCCTCGCAGCGCTGGTACGGGTCGGTGTTCGTACCCATCGCGATCGACTCGCCGGCCCACTTCGGCGACCTCAGCTCTGCCTGCAGCCGCTCCACCGCGTTGACCTTGACCACGATCTTGCGCTCGAAGTCCGCGCCGATGTCCAGCCCGAGGTATTCGTGGGAGGGCCGGGCGAAGCAGTACGTGCAGGCGTGGCTGCAGCCGCGGTAGGCGTTGATCGTGTACCGGAACGGCATCCGGGACGCGGCCGGCACCTCGTTGATGATCCGGCGGGCGTGCACGTGCAGGAACTCCATCCCGGACAGCCGCCCGGTGCCGCGCTCGTGCCGGACCAGTTCGTCGGAGGAGAACAACGCGGGCTGGTCGCCGTCGTCGCCGTCGGCCAGCCGCCACCGCAGCCCGGTCGCGCTCACCGGAAGTCCCGTGCTCTGGCCGAGCGGACGGTGAGCGACAGGGGCTCGATCCGCTCGGCGACGACGTTGGTCACACCGTCCACCCGTTCCAGTGTCCCCCGAACGACCAGCGCCGCCGACTCGCGGGCCACCCGGCGGTGGCGCACCCAGACGTCCTTGCGGCAGACGACGTTCACCAGTCCGGTCTCGTCCTCCAGGTTGAGGAACGTGATCCCGCTGGCCGTGGCCGGGCGCTGCCGGTGGGTGACCACGCCGCCGACCAGCACCCGCGTCCCGTGCTCCACCGCGCGCAGCCCGGCCGCGGTCAGCACGCCCTGGCGGTCCAGGCGGTCGCGGACGAACTGGGTCGGGTAGCTGTCCGGGGACACCCCGGTCGCCCACAGGTCGGCCATCGCCTCCTCCGCGCCGGACATCCCGGGCAGCGTCGGGGCCTCGGCGCCGACCACCAGCCCACCGAGGCGGTCCGGCCGGTCTTGGGCGACCGCGCCGGCCGCCCACAGCGCCTCCCGCCGGGACAGCCCGAGGCAGTCGAACGCGCCCGCCGTGGCCAGCGCCTCCAGCTGCCGCACGGACAGCTCGGCGCGGCGGACCAGGTCGGCCATGCCGGCGTAGGGCCGGCCGGCGGCGACCCGCTCGGCCACCTCGCCGCCGAGCAGCCGGACGCAGGACAGCCCCATCCGGACCGCGAACCCGGTGCTGCTGGCCGGGTCGGGCTCGAGCGTGGCCGTGGCCGCCGAGGCGTTGAGGTCCGGGCCGCGGACGACCACCCCGTGCCGGCGGGCGTCGGTGACCAGTGACTGCGGCGAGTAGAACCCCATCGGCTGGGCGTTCAGCAGCGCGGCGCAGAACGCGGCGGGGTAGTGGTACTTCAGGAACGCGCTGGCGTATACCAGGTAGGCGAAGCTGATCGCGTGGCTCTCGGCGAAGCCGTAGTTGGCGAACGCGGAGAGCTTCTCGTAGATCTCGTCGGCCTGCTCGTCGGCGATGCCGTTGCGGGCCATCCCGGCGTACAGGTCCTCGCGCAGCGCGGCCATCCGCTCCGCGGACCGCTTGGACCCCATCGCCCGGCGCAGCTGGTCGGCCCACGCCGGGGTGCAGCCGGCCACGTCCATCGCCATCTGCATGAGCTGCTCCTGGAACAGCGGGATCCCGAGCGTCTTGCCCAGCGACTGCTCCAGCAGCGGGTGGGCGAACGTCACGTCCTCGAAGCCGCGCCGGCGGCGGAGGTACGGGTGCACCGAGCCGCCCTGGATCGGCCCGGGGCGGATCAGCGCCACCTGGACGACCAGGTCGTAGAACCTCCGCGGCCGCAGCCGGGGCAGCGTGGCCATCTGCGCCCGGCTCTCCACCTGGAACACCCCGACCGAGTCGGCCGCACACAGCATGTCGTAGACCTCGTCCTGCTGGGGCAGCGTGGCCAGGTCCAGCTCGACGCCGTGCGCATCCCGGATCAAGTCGAGCGCGTAGCGCAGCGCGGAGAGCATGCCGAGGCCGAGCAGGTCGAACTTGACCAGCCCGGCGGCCGCGCAGTCGTCCTTGTCCCACTGCAGCACGGTGCGGTCGGCCTTGCGGGCCCACTCGACCGGGCAGACCTCGACCACCGGCCGGTCGCAGATCACCATGCCGCCGGAGTGGATGCCCAGGTGGCGCGGGAAGTGCTGGACGTGGGCCGCCAGCTCGACCACCTCGGCCGGGATGTCGTGGTCGGTGGTGTCGTCGATGACCCCACCGAAGCCGGCGCCGAACTCGACCTGCTTGGACCAGGCGTCCTGCTGCCCGGTCGCGTACCCGTACGCCTTGGCCATGTCCCGGACCGCCAGCCGCGGCCGGTACGTGATCACGTTGGCGACCTGCGCGGCGTTCTCCCGGCCGTACTCGTCGTAGACGTGCTGGATCACCTCCTCCCGCCGGCCCGCCTCGATGTCCACGTCGATGTCCGGCGGCCCGTCCCGCTCCGGGGCCAGGAACCGCTCGAACAGCAGTCCGAACGAGACCGCGTCCACGCAGGTGATGCCGAGCGCGTAGCAGACCGCGGAGTTGGCCGCCGAGCCGCGGCCCTGGCAGAGAATGTCCTTCCGCCGGCAGAACGACACGATCTCCTCGACGACCAGGAAATAGCCGGGGAAGCCGAGCTGCTCGATCAGGTCCAGCTCGTGGGCGATCTGCCGGTACGCCCCGGGCACCCGCTCCGCCTCCGGCGGCCCGTACCGGGCCAGCGCCCCGTCCATGGTCAGCTTCCGCAGCCAGCTCATCTCGGTGTGCCCGGCCGGGACCGGCCAGTCGGGCAGCCTCGGGGCCACCACCTTCAGGTCGAACGCGCACTCCCGGCCCAGCTCGGCCGCCGCCGCCACGGCACCGGGGAACCGGGCGAACCGGACCGCCATCTCCGCCCCGGACCGCAGGTGCGCCGGGCCGCCGGCCGGCAGCCAGCCGTCCATGTCGTCCAGGTCCCGGCGGGCCCGGACCGCGGCCAGCGCGGCGGCCAGCCTGCGGCGGGCCGGGGTGGCGGCGTGCACGTTGCCGGTCGCGACCAGGGGGAGCCGGGCGGCGGCGGCCAGCTCGGCGAGGGCGTCGTTGCGGGCGTCGTCGAGCGGGTCGTTGTGGTGCCACAGCTCGACCGCGACGTTGTCCCGGCCGAACCGGTCGACCAGCTCGGCCAGCGCCCGAGCGGCGGAGCCCGGGCCGCCGGTCGACAGCGCGGCCGGCACCGCCCCCTTCCGGCAGCCGGTGAGCACCAGCCAGTGACCGCCGGCGGTCGCGGTGACCTCGTCCAGGTCGTACACCGGCCGGCCCTTCTGCCGCCCGCGCAGCTGCCCGGTGCTGATCGCACGGCACAGCCGGGCGTACCCCTCCGGGCCGCGGGCCAGCACGAGCAGGTGTGCCCCCTCCGGGTCGGCGACCCCGTTCTGCGGGCCGGACAGGCCGAGCGACAGCTCCGCGCCGAAGACCGTGGGCACCTTCATGACCTTCGCCGCCTCGGCGAAGCGCACCACCCCGTACATCCCGTCGTGGTCGGTGAGCGCGAGTGCCGACAGCCC
>Ga0066388_100000909_pt1 | contig 15474 bp, 14 predicted proteins | sample PanSoiMetaGPlot6_FD_64539 | JGI IMG/M metagenome (GOLD analysis project Ga0066388, IMG submission 64539) | Tropical forest soil microbial communities from Panama analyzed to predict greenhouse gas emissions - Panama Soil - Plot 6 (Hybrid Assembly) | ecosystem: Environmental > Terrestrial >... | reverse complement strand
AGGAAGCGGCAATCGACGCCGCAGCGGTCGTCGTGGGCGGCTTGACGCTGAGGATCTCGTCGGGGGTGGGTCGGGATTTCCGACGCCGAAAGACCCTGCCTGCTAGGGTCCGCCGACATCAGTGCTGCCGTTCTGAATCAGCCACGAGAACTCGCAAGGAGATGCGGCCCGAACCGGATCTTGAGCTGAAAGACGAACTTGTTCCAGAACAAGTTCGCTTGAGTGCCCGCCGCTCAACTTCGCCACGACCGTGAGTCGTACCTTGCCGGGCCGCGGGGCCGCGGCATAAGATCCTCGCTCGCCCGCACCCAATTGAGCTGAGGAGAATCCATGAAGACGCGAACCGCCCTCCCGGTCGCCGGCCTTCTCGCCGGCCTGCTGTCCCTCGCCGCCGCTCCATCAGCGCCGCCCGCCGGAGACACGGTCGACCGGAGCCTCCTCCAGGGGCTGGAATGGCGCAACATCGGCCCTCACCGCGGAGGGCGCGTGATCGCGGTGGCTGGCGTGCCGAGCCAACCCTACGTCTACTACTTCGGTGGTACGGGCGGCGGCATCTGGAAGACGACCGACGGCGGGATCCGCTGGCTCAACGTCTCGGACGGGCAACTCTCCACCGGCTCGGTGGGCGCGGTCGCGGTGGCCGAGTCGGACCCCAACGTGGTCTACGCCGGGATGGGCGAGGCCTGCATCCGCGGCAACCTCTCCGAGGGCGACGGCGTCTACAAGTCGACCGACGCCGGCAAGACGTGGAAGAACGTCGGCCTGCGCGACACCCGCACGATCGGCCAGGTCCGCGTCCACCCGAAGAACCCGGACCTCGTCTACGTGGCCGCCCTCGGCCACGCGTTCGGGCCCAACGCCGAGCGTGGCGTGTTCCGCTCGAAGGACGGCGGCGGGCACTGGGAGAAGGTCCTCTTCGTGGACGACAAGACGGGTGCGGTGGACCTGGCCATGGATCCCGTCAACCCGCGCGTGCTCTACGCGGCGTTCTGGCAGGCGGTGCGCAAGCCGTGGACGTTCGAGAGCGGCGGTCCGGGCAGCGGCCTCTACAAGTCCACCGATGGCGGCGACACGTGGAACAAACTTGCCGACGAGAACCTACCGAAGAAGAGCGTCTGGGGGCGGATCGGCGTCACCGTCTCCCCCGCCAACCCCAACCGCGTGTGGGCGATCATCGAGGCCGAGGACGGCGGCGTCTTCCGCTCCGACGACGCGGGCAAGACGTGGCGCAAGACGAACGAGGAGCGCCGGCTGCGCCAGCGGGCCTGGTACTACACGCACATCTACGCCGACCCGAAGAACGCCGAGTCGGTCTACGTCCTCAACACCGGCTTCTACCGCTCGCTCGACGGCGGCAAGACCTTCACCGGCATCCCCGTCCCCCACGGCGACAACCACGACCTGTGGATCGCGCCCGACGACCCGCGGCGGATGATCGAGAGCAACGACGGGGGCGCCAACGTCTCCGTCGACGGCGGCGGGACGTGGTCGTCGATCTACAACCAGCCGACCGCGCAGTTCTACCACGTCATCACGGACACGCGGTTCCCCTACTACGTCTTCGGCGCCCAGCAGGACAATTCGACGGTGGCGATCGCCAGCCGCACCGGCCAGGCCGGCATCGACCGCGTGGATTGGTACCCGGTGGAGGGCTGCGAGAGCGGCTACATCGCCGTCGACCCGTCCGATCCGTTCGTGACCTACGCCGGCTGCTACGACGGCGTCATCGAGCGCTACGACCACCGGACCGGCCAGTCGCGCAACGTCAACGTCTACCCGGACAACCCGATGGGCTGGGGCGCGGAAGGGATGAAGTACCGCTTCCAGTGGACGTTCCCCATCGTGGCCTCGCCCCACGACCCCAAGACCATCTACGCCGGCGGCAACGTGCTCTTCAAGACGACCAACAGCGGCCAGAGCTGGACGGCCATCAGCCCCGACCTCACGCGCAACGACCCCGGCAAGCTCGGCCCTTCCGGAGGGCCGATCACCAAGGACAACACCAGCGTCGAGTACTACTGCACGATCTTCGCGATGGCGGAGTCGCCCAGGGAGAAGGGCTTGCTGTGGGTGGGATCCGACGACGGCCTCGTCCACGTCTCGCGCGACGCGGGCGCCCACTGGACCAACGTCACCCCGAAGGACCTGCCCGAGTGGAGCATGGTCAGCCAGGTCGACCCGTCTCCGCACGACGCGGGGACGATGTACCTCGCGGTGAACCGCTACAAGCACGACGACTACCGGCCGATGATCTACGTGACCCGCGACTACGGGCAGACCTGGGCGAAGATCGTGAACGGGATCCCCGACCTCGCCTTCGTACGGGCGGTCCGCGAGGACCCGGCGAGGAAGGGGCTGCTCTACGCCGGCACCGAACGGGGCGTGTACTACTCGCTCGACGACGGCGCGCGCTGGCAGCCTTTGCGTATGGCCCTGCCGGGGTCCATGCCGGTCGCCGCTGCGTCGCCCTCACCCGCGCCATCCCCGGCGGCGTCGCCTTCGCCCGCCGCGTCGCCCAAGCCCGAGGACGACAAGCTGGCGGGCCGGCTGCCGGTGGTGCCGATCACCGACCTCGTGGTCAAGGACAACGACCTCGTCGTCTCGACCCAGGGCCGGTCGTTCTGGGTCCTCGACGACCTGGCTCCGCTCCGCCAGATGAGCCGGGAGGCCGCCGCGGCCGACATGTACCTGTTCAAGCCGTCCCCCGCCTACCGCTTCTTCGGGGGCACGCGCCCGAGCCCCCTCGTCGGCCAGAACCCCCCGAGCGGCGCCATCATCTATTACTCGCTGCGGTCGGAGCCCAAGGCGGACGAGACGGTGACGCTCGAGCTGCTGGACGCCTCCGGTAAGGCCCTCAGGAAGCTCTCCAACAAGGAAGAGAGGGAGCCCGGCGAAGGGCCCAGCGACGACGACGAGGGCTTCGGCCCGCCGCCCGGGGCACGGAAGATCCCGGCCAAGGCGGGACTGAACCGCTTCGCCTGGGACCTGCGGCAGGAAGACACCAGCAAGTTCAAGGGCATGATCCTGTGGGGCGGCTTGACGCGAGGGCCCGTGGTGCCGCCCGGCACGTACCAGGTGCGCCTGACCACCGGCGGGAAGAGCCTGACCCAGCCGTTGGAGGTCCGAAAGGACCCGCGGGTCACCACCAGCGACGCGGATTTCCGCAAGCAGTACGACATGCTCGTCGGGATCCGCGACAAGCTGACGGAAACGCACGACGCCATCGCCCGCATCCGCGAGACGCGGGACCAGGTGAAGGGCGTTGCCGAGCGGTCGAAGGGCAACAAGCCGATCGCCGACGCGGCCGACGCCCTCAACAAGAAGCTGACCGCGGTCGAGGAGGAGCTGTACCAGACGAAGAACCAGAGCAGCCAGGACCCGCTCAACTTCCCGATCCGCCTCAACAACAAGCTGGCCGCCCTCGCGGGAGTGGTGGCGGGCGCGGAGTCGGCTCCCACCGACCAGTCCTTCGTCGTCTACGACGACCTGAAGGGCAAGATCGACGTCCAGCTCGCGAAGCTGAAGCAGGTGATCGACACCGACGTGCCCGCCTTCAACACGCTCGTGCGGGACCAGAACGTCCCCGCGGTCGTGATCAAGGCCGGCAAGGAGAAGTGATCGGCCGCTAGCGCTCCGGGAACCAGTCCGCGCGGTTGCGGATCACCTCGCGCTTCAGCTCGCTCAGGAAGCCCAGGCAGTCCTGGCGGCGCGCCGCGAGGGCGGGGTCGTGGACCGAAGAGACGGCCCGCTCGCGCCGCTCGACCGTTCGCAGGGCGGCCTGGAAGTCGGTGCCGAGCGTGTCCTCGATCGTGTTCAGCGAGCAGACGTCGTCGGCGTCGAAGGCTTTGCCGTCGAGGACGGCCAGCACCTGGGCGGGAGCACGCTCGAGGGCGGTCGCCACCGCCTCCGTGAGGTCCTGGCCGGGGCCGCTCGTGGGCGCGTCCGGCTTGAGCCGCCGGGCCACCTCCAGCCAGGTCCGGCTGCCCGAGGCCACGCCGGCGCGGACCTCTTTCCAGCGCCGGTCGTCCTCGTAGAGCGCGTTCACGACCGCGGCGGCGCCCTGGCCGCGGATCTTCGCCATCAGCTCTTCGGGCGAGACGAGCCGGAGGGGCACCGGCGAGGCGAGGAGGATCAAGAAGAGCACGGTCCATTTCCATCATAACCCACGCTCCGGGGCTCGACTAGAATGGACGGGTCCGGCCTGAACCAGACGAGGTGCGCATGAAGACCCGCACGGAGAAGGACACCTTCGGGCCCATCGAGGTCCCCGCCGACCGTTTGTGGGGCGCCCAGACCCAGCGCTCGCTCCACCACTTCGAGATCTCGGGCGAGCGGATGCCGCCCGCGCTCCTGCTGGCCCTCGCCCTCGTCAAGAAGGCGGCCACCCTCGTCAACCTCGACCTCAAGGTCCTCGACGAGAAGAAGGGCCGGGCCATCGTGTCCGCCGCCGACGAGGTGCTCGCCGGCAAGCTCGAGGGGGAGTTCCCGCTCGTGGTCTGGCAGACGGGCAGCGGCACCCAGACCAACATGAACATGAACGAGGTCCTCGCCAACCGGGCCAGCGAGATCCTCGGCGGCGAGCGGGGGGAGGGCCGGATCGTCCATCCCAACGACGACGTCAACAAGAGCCAGTCCAGCAACGACGTCTTTCCCGCCGCGATGAGCGTGGCCGGCGCCCTTGCGGTCAGCCGGCACGTGATCCCGCGCGCGAAGGAGCTGCGCGACGCGCTCCAGAAGAAAGCGGAGGCGTTCCGCGACATCGTCAAGATCGGGCGCACGCACCTCCAGGACGCGACGCCGCTGACCCTCGGCCAGGAGTTCTCGGGGTACGTCTCCCAGCTCGACCACGCCCTCGCGCACCTGGAAGCCGCTCTCCCCCACTTGAACGAGCTGGCCCTCGGCGGGACCGCGGTCGGCACCGGCCTGAACGCGCCGGCCGGCTACGACGTGAAGGTGGCGGCCAAGCTCGCCGAGTTGACCGGCCATCCCTTCGTGACCGCGGCCAACAAGTTCGAGGCCCTGGCCGCCAACGACGCGCTGGTGTACGCGCACGGGGCCTTCAAGGGCCTCGCCGCCGCCCTCTTCAAGATCGCCAACGACATCCGCTGGCTCGCCTCGGGGCCGCGGTGCGGGATCGGCGAGATCACGATCCCCGAGAACGAGCCGGGCAGCTCGATCATGCCGGGCAAGGTGAACCCCACGCAGTGCGAGGCCATGACGATGCTGTGCGGGCAGGTCATGGGCAACGACGTGGCGGTGGGAATCGGCGGCGCGTCGGGCAACTTCGAGCTGAACGTCTACAAGCCCCTCATCATGTTCAACTTCGCAATGAGCGCGCGCCTCCTCGCCGACGGCTGCCGCAGCTTCCGCGAGCACTGCGTGGAGGGCATCGAGCCGAACGAGGAACGCCTGCGCGAGAACCTGCAGAACTCGCTCATGCTCGTGACCGCCCTCAACAACCACATCGGCTACGACAACGCGGCGAAGATCGCCAAGACCGCCCTCAAGACGGGCAAGACCCTGAAGCAGACCGCCGCCGACCTGGGCCTGGTCAAGCCCGAACAATTCGACGAATGGGTGAAGCCCGAGAAGATGGTCGGGAAGAAGTAACGGCGGTCCCCGCTATCCCGGCGGCGGCTCGAACACGTCCTTCCGCCACACCAGGTAGGCCACGACACCAACGTTCACGAGCAGGGCGCCGATCCGCACCGGCGTGAGCCTCCGAGCGACCTCGTAGACTTCGAGCGGAACGAGGCAGCTCGTCGCGACGATGGTCAGCCAGCGAGCCCACGAGCCGCGCTTCGATAGACCCACCGCTTCCGTCGCGAACAAGCCGGCATAGGCGAAGGCGGTCAGCCCCAGCACGACCTCGCGGCCGGGCGTGAGCGTCGTCGCCAGCGACATGGCGCGCATGAGGACGCGCGACGACGAGGGGATGTGCAGGGCAAAGGCAACACGGGTCAACAGCCGATCCGCCGGCAGCCGGCGTCCGACCAGCAGCGCGACGCCGAGAGCCGTGAGGGCAGTGGCCTTCAGGACCTTGAAGCCGACGATCCACCAGAGTGTCGCGCTCCTACCGCTCACTCCAGCAGGCTAAGGCACATACTGCTTCTGGTCCATCGCCCCGCGGAATGGACCACGAGGTCGTGGATTACAACCATTTTCCGCGCGGGCCGGCTGCTCAAATAGATGTTCTGCGGCCTAGGACTTCGCGTACCAGTCGTCGTACCACATGCCAGGCTCGCGCGTAAGGCGTACCCCGCTGACATCGAGTCGGACAGCGTGCCCGAAGGCGAACTCAGTGCTGCCATTCGAGTGGATTCTTACGTGCTCCCGGACTGCGCCATCAAGGACGGATCTGACAACCTTGCCCCATGATTCATGCTCGGACTCGTAGTGCGGGGTGTCTGGGTCAGGGTAGTCGCACGAGCCAGTCACCCGCACGTTCTGCTTCGATAGGGTCCAGGGCGGGTCGATCCAGATATACGACTCCCGGTGGCGAGATGCGTCTACCATGAGCTTCAGCGAGTTGGTCGGCAAGCCCAGGTCCAGGGCCCTTCCCAGCAGCAGCTCGGCAACGGCTCCGTACTGCTGGAGCGCAACTCGCCGGAGAGAATGAACTTGATACTCAACGGTGAAGCGCCGATGACGAGCGAGAGAAACGGGATCGGCAACAGGGCAAGAAAGGGCGCAACAACGATCCAAGTACCCACCAGCAGTCTCGATCGCCCGACACATCGGGCCGCCGCCGCGGCCGCGTACGCAAACCAGACGTAGGCGATCAGAAACAGACCCCAGAGCACCAGAAATGTCATGCCCACCCAGACTTGATTCCCGGCGCCAAGCAGCGTTGCCAGGAAGGGCCAGCCTGCTTGCACGAGAAAGGCAACGATCGCCACCCCAAAGCTCCGGTCGAGGCTCGCCTCGACGGTTAAGAGCTCGTCGATCGAGAGGCCCAAGGACGAATCCTTTCCACTCGTGATCGCCCCTACGACACTGAGTTCAGCGCTGGGACCGGCGAACCTACGTCTTGTCCACCCGGTAGTCGCTGGTCGCCGCGGCGCCGCTGCCCACCTTCACCTGCTCGATCTGCCAGCATTGCGGGCACGCCGCGGGAACGCTCGTCTCGGACTCGCCAGCCTCCGCCTGGTAGACGACCACGAAGCCGGTCCCGCACTTCCGGCACTTGTACTCGTGTCGCCGCTCGCCGGCCGGGCCACCCCCGGGCGAAACCGCGGCGGCGCCCCCGGCGGCCGCACCCGCGCCCCCTCGCCGGGCCACCGAATCACTGATCGCCTCGCGCAGGCCGCCTTCGGCGGCCATGAACGTCGAGCGGGGAGAGGTCTTCTCGGGGCCGTCCATCGTCACCGACCACTGCCGGCCGATCTTGACGAGGGAGACGGTCCAGCTCTCCGCCGGCGGCCGCGGGCCGAGCCCCGCCCGCACGGCGGTCTCCACCGCCTCCTTCTCCTCCTTGGAGCCCCCGGCGCACAGGATCTTCAGCGCCATCGCAGGCGTCGGCGTCAGGCCCCTCCCGAGCGCGGCCCGCGCGCCCAGGGCAGGGTGGAGTTGGCGAAGGTCACCTCGCCACGCAGGAGATGGAAGACGTAGGCCCCGAGGCAGAACTTGCCGAAGAGGAGCGCGGCGAACGCCACGACCAGGAACGCCTCGAAGACCCAAGCCAGGACCGTCCACCCCGCGAGCAGGCTCAAGCCGGCGCCGAGCATGAAGGCGGCGGCCATGCCCTGCGCGAAGCGGCGGGGACCCGGGGCGGCGCCGAGGGCCATCCGCCCGCGGGGGCGGGCGACGAGGCGGTTGTAGGCCTGCTCGAAGGGATTGAGGCCGGGCAGGGCGACGTTCCAGCCCAGCACGACCGCCAGGGCGAGGAAGGTCCAGGCGGACTGGAGGACGATCCCGACGAGGACCAGCGGGAACACGATGCGCGGCTGGAAGTACAGGCCCGCGAAGTGCATGTTGCAGGCGTCGGCGGGCTCGTCGGGGAAGCCCTGCTGCCGCATGAAGTTGTTGACGACGGGGGTGGACATGGTCGTTTCTACTCCGCTTCGCCCTCGGGCACCGGGATGATCGCTTCGGCCTCGATCTCGACGAGCATGGCCGGATCGATCAGGCCGGAGACCTGCACCATCGACGTGACGGGCCGGATCTCGCCGAAGAACTCGCCGTGGGCCCGGCCGACCTTCTCCCACTGCGTGATGTCGGTGACGTACATGCGCGTCCGCACGACGTGCTCGAGCCGGGCGCCCGTGCGCGAGAGCGCACGCTCGATGTTGCGCAGTGTCTGGACCGCCTGCGCGTACGCGTCCCCGGCGCCCATCACGCGGCCGGCCTCGTCCGTCGCGGTGGTGCCCGAGACGTAGACGTGGGATCCCACCCGCACGGCCCGTGAATAGCCCACCAGCGGCTCCCACGGCGTACCGGACGAGACGTTCTTCCTCTCCATGGCCCCACTGTAGGCCGGGGTGCGCCCCGCGGGCAACTGCCTCAAAACGCCTTGCTGCTGTCGAGCAGGAGCGTCACCGGCCCGCGGTTCACCAGGCTCACGTCCATCATCGCCCGGAAAACGCCTTCCTCCACCCGCAGCCCGGACTCCTTCAACCGCCCCACGAAATGGCGATAGAGCCGGTTCGCCTCTTCCGGGCCCGCGGCCGACGAGTAGCCCGGCCGTCGCCCGCGCCGGGCGTCTCCGTACAGAGTGAACTGGGACACCGCGAGCAGCTCGCCGTGCGTGTCCAGCACCGACAGGTTCATCTGTCCGGCCTCGTCGGGGAAGACGCGGAGGTGGAGGACCTTCTCGGCCAGGTAATCGGCCTCCGCCTCCGTGTCGCCCTGGCCCACGCCGAGGAGGATCATGAGGCCGGCCCCGATCCGGCCGACGACCTCCCCGTCGACCCGGACCGACGCCTCGGCCACGCGCTGGACGACGGCCCGCATGTCAGGGATGCAGCTCCAGCACCGACCGTCCGCCGCGGATGACCGCGCTGACGGCCTGGCCAGGCTCGAGCGAGGTCCAGCGGGCCTCGGGCAGCTCCATACGGTACGTGCGCGAGCCGCTCAGGACCACGACCAGCTTCTCGGAGCGCGAGGCCTCGCGCTCGCCGCTGCGCAGAGCAGGGTCCGGCCAGCGCGCCGCGTGGTCCTGGCCCGATGCCCGGACCGTGCGCTCCGGTACCCACCGCTGGACTTCGTAGGTCAGCCGCGTACGGTACACGGGCCGGTCCCGGTAGACCGGCTCGTCCCGGTAGACGTCCTCGAAGAAGCCGTTGCCGAGGTCGCGCCGGCCCGCCTTCACCTTGTGCGTCCCCACCTGCTCGTGCTCGGTGTGGTGGACCTCCCGGCTGCTCGAGACGACCCGCGCGCCCGACGGTACGGAGCCCTCCCACGCCTGCTCGCGCACGGCGCGCCAGGCCTCCACCTTGACGCTGCGCTCCCACTCGAAGCCGGCCACGGTGAGCGTCTCGCTCGTCCGCCGCAGGGCGAGGTAGGCGGCGAGGGACGCGAGGGCCACGAGGGCGAGCAGGATGCCCGCCGCCCACCATCGGAAGCGGGACGGAGGGGAGGCCGCGGTGCGCAGCGGGAGGGGCGGGAGGGACGGACGCGGCAGGACGGGCGGCGGTGGGACGACGTCGCGCACGGGGCGGGAGGGAGCCGTCCCCTTCTCGGCGCCGCAGTTCCGGCAATGGTCGGCGGCCGGGCGGTTGGAAGCCCCGCAGAACGCGCACAGCCAGTCCGCCCCCGCCCGGGCGTCGCCGAGGAGCTCCTCGTCGGTGACCTCCGGCGCGTCGTCCTCGAGGAAGAACGCCACATCCTTGTCCCGGGTCGCCCCGCACCCGGCGCACGCCAGGTGCGCACCGCGGTTCACCACCGAGCAGTACGGACACCGCCACTTGCCCTCGAGGATGGCCATCGAGGTGCGAGCCTAGCGCGATCGCTGGCGCGGAGCGAGTGGGAGGTATCATCCCCCCGCCATGGCCATGCCCGAGCGCATCGGACGCTACCGCGTCCTGGGGCTCGTCGGCCAGGGGGCGATGGGCGTCGTCTATCGCGGCCGCGACGATTCGCTCGACCGCGACCTGGCCCTGAAGCTCATGAAGGGGACCTCCGACGCGGAGAGCCGGGCCCGGTTCCTGCGGGAGGCCCGCTCGGCGGCCCGGCTCCAGCACCCCAACATCGTGACGATCTTCGAAGCCGGCGAGCACGAGGGCGCGCCGTTCATGGCCATGGAGCTGCTCGAAGGCGTCGACCTCCAGCGCGCCATCGAGGCCGGCCTCCGCCCCGACCCCACGGTCACGCTTCCGATCGTCCTCCAGCTCCTCTCCGGCCTCGGGCACGCCCACGAGCACGGCATCGTGCACCGCGACGTGAAGCCCTCGAACCTCTTCCTGCCGCGGGAACGTCCGGCCAAGATCATGGACTTCGGCGTGGCCCGCCTCGGCGTGGGCACGTCGGCCACCGGCATCGTCGGGACGCCCAACTACATGTCCCCCGAGCAGGCCCGGGGCTCCACCGTCGATGGGCGGAGCGACCTCTTCTCGGCCGGCCTGATCCTCTACGAGCTGGTGACGGGCGAGAAGGCCTACCGGGGCGACTCCATCGTCGCCCTGCTCTACAAGATCGCCCACGAGGACCCGGACCTCTCGCTCCTGCCGAGCGGGCCGCGGTGGGAGGGGCTGCGCTCTGTCCTCACGCGGGCCTTGCGGCGCAACCCCGAAGAGCGCCACGCCGACGCCCGCGCCATGCAGGACGAGCTGGCCCTCGTCCTCCAGGACCTCGGCGGCGCGGCGGACTGGACGACCGCTTCCGATCGCGGCCTGATCGTCCGGGCGACGGCCGCGCGACCTCGGACGGAGGACGTCCCCGAGACCGCCGACGTCCCGAGGCCGACACTCGCGGCGGCCCCCGCGCCAAGGGGATCCCGGCTCCCGCTCGCCCTCGCCGCAGTCGTGGCGGTGTCGGTCTTTGCCGGCGGCGCTCTCATGCTCATCCAATCGGGCCGGCCGCCGGCGACCATCGCCTCTCCAGCCCCCTCGCCGCCCGCGCCGTCGCCCCCCGTGGCCGCCGCCCCGACGAGCCCGACCGCGCGCCCCACGCCGGCGAGCACCGCGACGCCGCTCGCGTCTCCGACCGCCGCCGTGCGTAACACCCCCACTCCAGGGCCGCCAGAGGTCCCGGCCGTCGTCGACGGACGCGTGGACCGCGCCAACGACCTGCTGGAGAAGGGGCGCTACGCCGCCGCGCTCGCCGAGGCCCGCGCCGTGCTGCGGAAGGACCCGGGCAACGCCGAGGCGAAGATGATCGCCGAGGAGGCGGAGGCCGCCCTCGTGGTGGAGACCCGGCTGCGCAACGCGCGGGAGGCCCTGAAGCGCGGGGACCGCGAGACGGCGATGGCGGAGGTGAAGGCCGGCCTCGCGGTCAGCGCCAACGACGCCCGCCTGCTCGCTCTCTTCCGCGAGCTGACGCAATGAGCGCTTCCCAAAGGGGACGGGTTTTGGAGTAGGATTCCGGGGCACCCGGCCGTCCGGGGAGCGGGACCGTCAAGGAGGATCTTCCCCATGACCTACGTGATCGCAGAGCCCTGCGTCAACACGAAGGACACCGCCTGCGTCGAGGTGTGCCCGGTTGACTGCATCCACCCGAAGAAGGACGAGCCGGAGTTCGAAGGCGAGACCAAGCTCTACATCGATCCCGAGACCTGCATCGACTGCGGCGCTTGCGTGCCCGTGTGTCCGGTCCAGGCGATCTTCCCCCAGGAGGAGCTGCCGGAGAAGTGGGCCCAGTACACCCAGATGGACGCCGACTGGTACGCCAAGCGCAAGTAGCCTGAGGGTCCCCGCCGCGTGGCCACGCGGCATCCCACCGAGAAGGACGAGACGTTCGTAGCGGTCCGTTGCGCGAGAAGCCTCAGCGCCGGAAGAGGTGCTGGAGCGTGAGGCGCATCGAGACCGGCACCCCGCGCAAGGTCGCGGGAGTGAACCGCCAGCCGGCCACCGCCTCCAGGACCGCCGTATCGAGCAGCTCCCCCGCCGACTCCACGATCGCCACGTCGATCACCTGGCCCGTCTCTCCGACCCATACGTCCACCACGGGCGCCCCTTCCAGGCCGCGCTCGAGGGCGGCGGGCGGGTAGGCGGGCACCGGGCCGGAGACCTTCCGGGGCGGCGTGACCTCGGCCGAGAAGTCGACGAGCTGCCCCGGGCGGACCGGAGCGTCCGGAGGCGTCGGCAACGGCAGCGTGAAGCTCAAGGCCCGGAGCGCGCGGTCGCGCTTCAGCTCGACCTCGCCCGAGACCGCCTCGCGTCCCTCCGCCTCCATCCGCACGACGTGGCGGCCGAAGGACGCCTCCACCGCGGGCAGCGGCGTCCGGCCCAGCGGCGACCCGTCCAGGTAGACCTGCGCCCCCGGCGGATCGCTGTCGAGGAGCAGCACGCCCTCGCGCGCGGCCGCCGGCCGGGAGCCGAAGGCCAGGGGCGCCTGGACGGTGGTGCCCGGCACCGGGACGTGAGTGGGGGCCGCCTCCGGCATCGAGCGCACGACTTCCATGTCGAGGAGGGACTCGGCGGCCTCGTACAGCTCGCGCGCGAAGTCCATCGCCCGCTCGGTGCGCGACGCCGGCTCGACCGCGAACGCGCGCGCGAACGTGAGGTTCACCGCCTCGGGGAACCGGGGGTCCACCTCCCCGGGGGGCACGTGGTCGCCGTGGACGACGCGGGACACCACCTCGGTGATGGTCTTCCCGGGGAACGGAGCGCGCCCGGTGAGCAGCTCGTAGGCGACCGCGGCCAGCGAGAAGACGTCGGCGCGGCCGTCCACGCGCTCGCCCATCATCTGCTCGGGGGCCATGTACTGGACCGAGCCGACGACCGTGCCCGCCACCGTCAGGTTGGAGGAATCCAGCCGCGCGACGCCGAAGTCCATGACCTTCACCGAGCCGTCGTCCATCATCATGATGTTGCCCGGCTTGACGTCACGGTGGACGATGCCGTGCCGATGGGCGTAGTCGATGGCGTCGGCCACGCGCAGGATGAGCGAGCAGATCTGCCGCACGGAGAGCGTGCCGCCCTTCTTGAGGAAGGCGCTCAGGGCCTGGCCCTCGAGGAACTCCATGACGAGGTAGGACGGGCCGATGTCGTAGATCTGGACGATGTCGGGGTGGGTGAGACGGCCTGCCGCCTCGGCTTCGTGGCGGAAGCGGGCGTGGTACTGCTCGCGCTCCGCGTCCGTCATCAACTCGTTCTCTCGCAGGATCTTCACGGCCACCGGGCGGGCCAGGCGGGAGTCCACGCACAGGTAGACGACCCCCATGGCTCCCGCCCCCAGCTCCTCGACGACCTGGTAGCGGCCGAAGTACGCGGGCGAGTTCGGATCAGCGGACATGGTCGGCCCGGAGGGACTTACGACTCTAGCGCCCGGTGGAGGGGCCGTCAAACCGGGGCGGTGAAAGCCCTTTCAGCTCACGGAGACGTTGACGCTCGACGCGGGCCTCGGAATTGTGCGTCCGCTCACAGGCCACTGCCCGATCTATCGGCCCGCCTTGACCGGTCGCCGAGGCCCTCCTACGGTCGAATCATGAAACGCCAACTCCTTCCCGCGGCGACCCTCCTCGTCTTGTCGTTCGCCCCCGCCCTCCGCGCCGACGACTTCAGCGTCCGGGCGGGCGCCTACCTCGACTCCGAGGCGGCTTTCGTGGGCGCCGAGCTCCGCTTCCCCATCACGCACGAGCTGAAGCTGGCCCCCAACCTGGAGTGGATCTTCCCCGACAACGGCACGTTCTTCGGGATCAGCATGGATCTGCACTACGACTTCCGGACGAAGAGCCGGGCGCAGCCCTGGGTGGGCGGCGGGCTCGGGATCTACATCTTCAACCCCGAGGGCCCGGGGGGCAGCGACACGGACGTCGGGGCCAACTTCATCGGCGGAGTGGGCCTCAAGGGGAACATCATGCCCTACATCCAGTTCAAGATAGTGGTCAAGGGCAACACCGAGGCCGTGCTGGGCTTCGGACTGCGGTTCTAGATCATTGACACGCTCGCGGACCCTGGGCTAGAAGAAAAAGGTCGCTCGGTGCCCTGCAACCCACCGGGCCTCGAAAGGAGGCCGATGGTGATTTCCAGGTCATCCCGCGTCCGCTTCGTCCTCGCCTCGATCGCTCTCGCTCACCTCACGTGCCGAGGCGACGTCCCCACGTCCCCCCAGCCGGCGGCCGTGCAGTCGCACGACGTGTCCGGGGGGGCCGTCGCCCTCAACGATCCCCCCCGCCCGGTCCTGCGCACCACTCCCCCCGCCGACGCCACGTCCCGGCCGTTCCCGACCATCATGGGGGTGGCACCCCTGACCGTGAAGTTCAACCTCTGCCGCAGCGAGGATCCCGATCCGGGGGACAGCCTGAACGAGCTGTTCCACTTCGGGGACTCCGACGCGCCGGCGTTCAACCCCGACGGCAGCTTCAACGCCGACTTCTCCCGCTTCTGCCGGACGGAGCACGTCTACGAGAAGGTGGGAGCGTACGTGGCGACGATCATCGTGACCGACAAGCACCTGGAGGACCAGACGCGGGACGCGGTGGCGATGGCGCAGGTGACGCTGAACTTGACGATCATCGCGACGGACGCCCCGCCGCCGAGAGGCCCCGGCGGGCCCGACCTCGGCGGTCCGAGCCCCGATCCCGACACGCTGCCCAAGGTCGTCATCACGATCGTCTCCATCGCCGGGGACATGTCCTTCTCCCCGAACCCCGCGAACGTGAGGGTCGGCCAGAGGGTCGCCTGGCAGAACGGCGACTCCTTCCCGCACACCGCCACGCAGAACGGCGGCGCCTTCGACACTGGCGAGCTGGCTCCGGGCGAGATGAGCGGCACGGTCACGATCGGATCGCCGGGGTCGCTGAACTACCATTGCGGCATCCATCCCAGCATGGTGGGAACGCTAAACGTGAATCCGTGATCTTGGGGAAACCTCAAGAAATCCCCAGACCGACCCCAGAACTCCATCGGCGCCTGGGCGTAGCTCCCCATGAGGATCGCGTCGCCGAACGGCCCCGAGTCGTGGCGCGCGAGAAGCGATGGAGGAGATGATGCAGAAGCGCAGCCTGACGTTCGTGAAGCTCGCGGTCGCCCTGGCCGTCGCGACCGGGCTCCTGGCGGGGACGGCGAACGCCCAGCCGATCATGAAGGGCACGTTCACGCTGCCCTACGACGTGCGGTGGGGCCAGGCGCTGGTGCCGGCGGGTACCTACACGATCGTGATCGACAGCGCGCACAATCCGGCGCTGGTGAGCACCCAGGCCGGGACGAACGTGGCCTTCGTGGCCCCCCTGAGCGTGAACGACGCCCGCGCGGACTTCGCGACCGCCCTCGTGATCAACAAGGGCGAGACCGAGCGCACCGTGCAGTCGCTCAACTGGCGCGAGGGGAACCGTTCGTTCGTCTACAAGTCGAGCCGGTCTGGCCACCGCCGCCA
>Ga0066388_100000908_pt1 | contig 15475 bp, 12 predicted proteins | sample PanSoiMetaGPlot6_FD_64539 | JGI IMG/M metagenome (GOLD analysis project Ga0066388, IMG submission 64539) | Tropical forest soil microbial communities from Panama analyzed to predict greenhouse gas emissions - Panama Soil - Plot 6 (Hybrid Assembly) | ecosystem: Environmental > Terrestrial >... | reverse complement strand
GAGGCCGCCAAAAAAATTAGCACGCATTTGTCTGTTCAATGGATTTTGTTTGGAACGGTGCGCGACGCAACGACTGGCGAGCAAATTGCGGCCGCCCTTGGTGATCATTGCGTGAATCGGATTGGCCAGACCACGCTGAACCAACTAATCGATGAGCTGCGCGAATGCTCTTTGCTGCTCACGAACGACACCGGCACAATGCATCTCGCCGCGTTGCTGGGCATACCGGTCGTTGCCATTTTTGGCTCGACCGAGCCCCGCCTCACCGGTCCCCTCGGCAACGGGCATATCATCCTGCGACATCATGTCGAGTGCAGCCCCTGCTTCCTTCGCGAATGCCCGATTGATTTCCGCTGCATGAAAGCGGTAAGCGTGCACGAAGTTGTCAATGCTGTGCTGTCGATCCTGCGCAACGAACCACACGAGTTTGAAATTTGAAATCCGAAGTCCCAAATTCTCACACTCGCCAGGATGAGCCACCAAATCCCCGAATGACCGGTTTACGATGTCGCGAAGCGAAAGCTCTCGAATTCAAAACTTCAGTCTGAAATCCTACCATGGCCGTTCCGCCGCGCATTCGCACTCAATTGCAGGTGATGTTTTTCGACACCGATTGCGGAGGTGTCGTCTCGAACATCGCTTATCTGCGTTTCATCGAGATCGCCCGTACGCTTCTTGCGGAAGATCTCGGGCTTGCGCTCACCAAAATGGCAGATAATCAAAGGTATCCGGTAGTCGTGCGAACGGAGATCGATTATCGCCGGCCGGCTAAACTCGGGGATCAGATCGTGATCGAAGGGTGGCTGGACCGAGTGGAACGCGTACGGTTCTGGTGTGGATTCGAGATCACCCGGCCGGCAGATAACGCGCTTATCGTCCAGTGCCGGCAGATGCTTGCATTGATCGAGATGCCACAGGGAAAACTACTCCGTTTGCCCGAACACTGGAAAGAATATCGATCTGACGACTCCGTCGAGGTCGAGCGCGAACGTGGAACTTCAATTTCTGGCACGGAATGTATTCCATGACCGCTGGCACACGTAGCCTAAGCCTCGAAGAAACTCTGCTTGAGCCACCTGCGCTTCCGCCGCCGCCCGTGCGCCATGCGCTGTTTGTGATTCTGATTGGGTTGGCCGCGCTGCTGCACATCGCAACGATTGGTTCTGGCGATTTGTACAGCCAGACGGAAGGACAATACGCAGGTGCCGCACGCGAGATGGTCGAGACGCAGCACTGGCTTCTGCCTACGAATAATGGCGCGCCGCGCCTGCAAAAACCGCCATTGCTGTACTGGCTAATCATCATTTCGTTCAAACTCTTTGGCGTCAATGCAGCGGCTGCCAGGCTCCCGGTCGCACTGGCGGTCGTCGCCACGGCTGCGCTGATCTTTCTAATTGCGGAAAAGCTCTCGGATTACTGGCATGGGTTCATTGCCGGTCTGATTTATCTGACTCTGTGCGGCACATTTCTCCTCGCGCGCATCGTCATGCCCGAACCGCTCGTCTGCGCACTTATCACAGGCGCGATTTTCTGCGCTGTCGGCGGTTATCAGCGCCGACGTAACCGCCGCATCTGGTTCACCGGCTTTTGGATTTGCTCGGGTTTTGCTTGCCTGACCAAAGGTTTGCTCGGTGTCGCTTATCCCGTCGCGATTTTCCTTATCCTCTCAATTTTTTATCGCGAAGCGCGCATACGATTTACCGGGCTTTTGCGATGGGAATATCTCGCGATTTTCGGCCTGATCGTCGCGCCATGGCACATTTGGGCGCAATGGCATTTCCCCGGGTACTTTCGTTACCAAATCAGCTCCGAATGGCTGGGACATTTGCGCGGACTGACCGATGAAACGCACGATTTCCTTGGCATGCCCGCTTACCAGTTTGTGGTTCTGCACTTCGCTTGGTGGTTTCCATGGTCGATTGCCCTTTTGCCGGGCGTTATTTTTGCCTGGCGCCGTGTTATTCGACCGCGCGAGATCAATTTCGCCGACGCACTGCCGCTTTGCTGGATGGGTGTCGTTTTTGTCCCACTGCTGTTTCTTGGGCAACGCCAGGATTATTATTCAATGACTATGTGGAGCGCATTCGCGCTCTGGGCAGCGGTTGCGTGGGATCGAATACCGCAGAGGTTACGCGCCGCCGGTGCCATTGCCGTCGGGCTAGTCGGCTTAATCACCGCTGTGGCAGTATTCTTTTTTGCAGACGCAGCGCATGCCCTGAACGGAAACTGGGGAACGATGGACGCGCGCTGGACGGCTTGGCGGGCGTTACAGGACATGCCCGCTACAACCTGGCTGGCATTTCGACCCTTGGTTGCGATCTTTGGCTTCTCGCTCATTTCTCTGTCGTTCGTAGCCGTGTACTTCATTTTCAAACAACGCGAAAGACTTGCGACGATTGCCCTGGCTGCCGCGATGATCCCAGGCGGACTCAGCATGATAGAAGCTGTCGCGCAAGTCGCCCCTTACTTTTCACTCGCGGGTGTAGCCCGATTCATAAATCTACGGCTCGACACAGGCGGCGAAACACTGTTTGAAGGACCGCTCGACGACAGTAGCAGCCTCATTTTCTATCTGAACCGGAAGTTTTTTCTAGTTAATCAGAACCCACAGAAAGAAACCCCGATTGGGAAATCCTCTATCGACCTCTTTTTGAATGAAGCCGCGGTCTTGGAAAAATGGAGGCAACCAGATCCGGTTTATCTAATTATCGAGGAAAGCCGGGCCGATTATTGGAAGCGAATCTTAACCAGCCACTTTCACATCTACCATCAAATCACGAAGTGCGGGACCTACGTGGTGCTGAGTAATCAGCTCTGAACTTCGAGGCGTTCGCGGTGATCCGTCAATACGTTCCAAGGTTAAAATCGGAGGAGGGGCTTCTTGAAAAACTCCTGCGCTGGCTTAATGTAGCGCCTCATTTTCCATTGTAACGCCGTAACAATTTTAACTTACCTACTCATGTCGCAACATCGCAGCTTAAAAGGAGCCAGCACGATCGCCGCCAAGCGTAATGTGCTAAAGCGCTTCGAACGGGTCGAGCTTTTGAAAAAGCGTGGTCAATGGAAGGAAGGGCAGAAGGTCGTCGGGCTGCCCAAAACCAAGCCCGACGCGTAGGCTCGGGTAAGCGATCTGTAATCAGTGAACAGTGATCGGTCGGATCACCCGTCACAGATCACCGGTCACGAAGGCATGCGTCTCAACCGCTTCCTTGCTGCCGCGGGTCTTGGTTCACGCCGGCATTGCGATGAGCTGATCGCTGCGGGTCGCGTCACAATCAATGGCAAAGTTTGCACAAATTTCAGCGCACAGCCTGATGCGCGCGACCATGTGAAAGTTGATGACAAACTTATTCACGTCGCTCCAGCGCTTACGATCGTGTTGAACAAACCCGCTGGATTCGTTTCAACTCGAAAGGACCTCCATGCGCGTGACACTGTCTTTGATCTCCTACCTGAAAAATTTTCTCGGCTCTTCACGATCGGACGTTTAGACGCGCAAACTCAAGGTTTACTGCTCCTAACGAATGATGGCGAGTTAGCACAACGGCTCACCCATCCGCGTTTCAAGGTCGAAAAGGAATATCAGGTGACGCTAGATCGAGCGTGGGATCCTAGGCTCACTCCGAAACTCCTGCGCGGCATTCTTCTTGATGGTCAACGCGCGAAGATTGCGGGGCTTCGCTCCCTCTCACTTTCGCGCCTTCGCGTTACCCTGCGGCAGGGAATAAATCGGCAGATTAGGCGCATGTTCGAGGCCGTCGGATACCGCGTCAAAGATCTCCTGCGTGTTCGAGTTGCAAATCTTTGGCTCGGAGATTTGCCCTGCGGGCATTGGCGGGTATTGACGCAACGGGAGCTTGAGAATTTGCAGTTGAAGAACAGGAACAGCGCTGTAGCCGCGGGGGCTGACCGCGTCAGACGCGGCGTCGGTCACATTAGCAAGCCGAGGTCGATGCCCTCGGCTACAAGATGAAATGAAACTCGATGGTTGTAACGCGCTGATCACCGGAGCTTCTGCCGGCATCGGCCGCGAATTTGTGCGCCAACTCGCGGGTCGAGCGAAATCGCTCATCCTCGTTGCACGACGCGAGCAGAGGTTGAACGAACTGCGCCACGACCTAAACCAGCACTATCCAAAGGTCGCAGTTTATGTTCGAAAAACTGATCTCGCTGATCTTGCGGATCTGAACGAACTGATCGCATGGCTCGATCGTGAAAGAATTGATGTCGAGCTTTTGATAAATAATGCTGGACTGGGCGATAGCGGCGACTTCGCGACAAGCGATCCAATTCGCAACCAGCAAATGATTCTCGTGAACATTGTCGCTCTCACTGCGCTCAGTCGCCACTTACTTCCGCAAATGACTGCAACACGGCATGGAGGCATTTTGAACGTCAGTTCGTCGGCTGGATTTCTTTCGATCCCCAACTTCGCTGTTTACGCAGCGACCAAAGCCTACGTTACAAGTTTCTCCGAGGCGCTTCGGGTCGAACTCAGGGGAACAGGCGTAAGCGTTTGCGCTCTGTGTCCGGGACCTGTGCATACGGAATTTCAGGATGTCGCCAAACGCCAGGGTGCTCAACCGGATACCGGTCCCGAGTTCGTTTTCGTTCCAGTAAAACAAGTCGTGCGCGATGCGCTCGCAACACTGGAGGCGGACCGCCCCCTCGTTATTCCTGGTTTCCCAATGAAACTCGGGATGTTTCTCGTCCGAATAACGCCAATGCAAATCCTTCGGGTTCTGTCGCGGTTGTCACCCAGGCGGGGCTAAAGTTATCGAGAATACCCCGTTCGCCGGTAAGTTCTCGAAATCGTTTAAAGCTGAAACAAGTTGTGCTCGCTTGTAAACACCACACGGTTCACCGCGATTTCCGAAGCCACTATAAACACCGAGATAATAGCGAGCACTACAAGAGGCAGAGCAGGATTGAACCGGCGGAACAGCCACGAGATCCCATAAACATAAAATAGGGCGAACGGAATCATCGCGCCACTAAGCAAGCGGCCAGAAGCGAAGTACGGGTGCGCGCGCGAGGGATTGATACAGCTGCCGAAATCGAATTGAATCGAAAGTAACGCCAGAAATCCAACTGAAGCGATGAAACCTAAAACCGCTACGCCAATCGCTTGCCGCTGAAACGTCGACAAGCCAGCTTCCCTTCGCAATCCAAGAAGTGCAGCAACGAACAGCACTAGCGAGGAAATTGTATAGAATTCATCGGCAACTGGACAATTTAATGGCTGCCCGTGCCATTTTGCTTCGCCGCGCCAGAAACTGCTGATGAGGTCGAACCAAAAAAACCAAAGACCTTGCAGCGTAAAGATCGGATGCAGCCACCAGTCTAAAAAGGGTTTCTTTGTCCAGCCAAGCAAAGTGATTTTTGCTGCCGACCCGGTGAGATCGCCGAATTGCGATTTTGTCCAGATAATCCAACTCCCAATCGGGATCGAAGCGCAGAGAATAAGCAGTCCAATTGTCGCTAGGGCGGTTTTTGATATTTGCCGGTGCTCCGGTCGCAGCTTCACAATAATTGCAACCACGGCCACAGCGATCAGCGGCAAGTTGGATAGTTTGGTCAGGTATGTGGCTGCGATTGCCAGACCTGTGAATGCGCCGAGCAAGAGAGTTGGTCTGTCTGTGCGCAACCATTGCAGCACGCAAAGAAACAATCCGCCAAAGCACACAGGGGACAGAACGTCGTTGTTTAGCGCGTAAAAAACGTTCTGAGGAATAAACGCGAGTAGCATTGGCACGCCGAGACGCACTTCCACGTGTTCAGGCGCTACGAGGCGAGCGATTAGATAACCGAGCAGCACAACAAGCCCAATCAGAAAGCCATTGAGGAAGCGAATCCAATAGAGTGATTGAAGGCCCGTCAATCCGAGGTGCTTTCCGATCCACCACCAAGCACTCGCGAGAGCATAATAGAGCGGCGGCTGAGAGGATTCGAAATTGATTTCGCTGCTCCACGCAGCTCTTGTCGCCGCAACCTCTGGTTCAACGCTGGGACCCGATTGTTTCCACAAAGGCGGCGGAAATTTCGCGCCCGGAAATTGATCCGCAGTAAACAAGAACTCTGGAGACGCGTACGGAACGATCCAGTTAAGAGTCTCTTCTTTTAGCGGATCGAAGGCGCGCGGGAGATCACCATGGGAATATTGCGTGATAAGGTCAAAGTGCAGGTCCTCGTCGATATTGCTAAAGAACGGGAACGCGGCCAAGAAAATAAAAACTCGAACAGCCGCCGCGACACAGAGTAACGCGATGAAGACGCTTTCGGTTCTATTGGTGAATCGTTTTGACTGGCTGTTCATCAAGCACTTGGAGCGGCCGAGGCGCACCAGCTCGCTTATATCCGGATGAAAAGTCATGCGGGAAGGAAACCTCTTTGTCTCGCCGTGGAAGCAACTCGCCGAACCTTGCAGCACGGCAAGGAGAAATAAATAGAAACGGCGGTCGTCTTCGACCGCCGTTTCGAAAGTTCTGCGTTACTTGTCTCTACAGCGTTACGACGATTTGTATTTGACCGAGCAACCGTAGGGTTTGGTTTGCGGCGTAGAGATAGATTTGCCCGCCAATGATTGATCCAATGCCGCCTTCACATAGTTTGTCGAGCTAGGGATGTCTGCTGGATTCGGTGTCGCCTTGCTGTCGATCGCTCCTTCGTAGGCGATTTTTCCATCTGGATTGATTATCACCATGTTTGGCGTGTTCTTGGCACCATACGCACGACCTGCTTTGCCGTCCGGATCGAGAAGCAACGCAGTCTGCTGCGTCTTCCAGGAGGTTGCGATTTTCTGGGCTTGTTCCGGCGTTAAGTTGCCTTCGGTGCCGGGCGCATTGGAATCGATAGTCAGCCAGACCACGCCTTTATCTGTGTATTCTTTCTGCAATTTTTGCATGTTATCGGTGCCGTAATGCTTCTTCACAAACGGGCATTCCGGGTTAAACCATTCAAGCACGACGTACTTCCCCTTGTATTGCGCAAGGGAATGCGTCTGGCCTTTCGCATCGGGTAACGAGAAATCGGGCGCCGTACTGCCAACTGGCGGCGGTTCCAAGGCAAAAATTGCAGTTGCGATCAACGATGTGAGAACGGTCAAAGTTATTTTTTTATTCATAAGCGGATTAGAAAGCGAAGTTGTTAAGGTAGTTCAATTTTCCAGCAATCAACATATTGGCAAGGAACGGCGGAAACACAAATGCAGCAGGCATCTAAAAAACTTACTGTGCGGCAACCCTTCGCGCCGCGGTTTGGAGTTTTTCCAAGACCATCCCCTTGGTAAGCACTTCGGGAAACACAATCGGTTCTTCGTTTTTTCCGGGGTAGAGCACGTACAAGGGAACGCCGGGGCGGCCAAATTGTTGTAACAATTTGGTGATCGCGGGGTCACCGTTGGTCCAGTCAGCTTTCAATTTCACGATCGCGTGACGCTGAAACGCATCTCGCACCTCGCTGCTTTCAAGGACACTGGCCTCGTTAAATTTGCAGGTAATACACCATGCCGCTGTAAAATCGACGAACACGGAATGCCCTTGATCCAGCTCCACTTGCAATCGCTCCGGTGTGAACGCCTGCCAATCTCCACGGAGTCGCGAATCGGCTAATGCGGCGTTGGTAGAGCGAAATTTTCCGCCGATGAAATAAATGCCGCTTCCCAGCACCAGCACAAGCATGAGCACGAGCACGACACCTCGCTTCATTATTGATGCAGTCGGCAGAATGAACGCGCCCTTCATCCAGCAGGCGACGCTGATCACCAGAAGAAAGCAGCTTGCCCAAATTGCTCCTTCCAAGCCGCGCTGCGCACCCAGCACGTAAAGAAGAAACAGCAGCGTCGCCAACAGCAGAAAGCCCATGAATTGTTTCACGTGCAGCATCCAGGCACCCGGCTTTGGCAGAAATCGCAGCCAGGCGGGCTGAGCGCTTAAAAGCAGGTACGGCGCGCTCATTCCAGCGGCGATCGCAACGAACATCGCCAGAATAACTGCGGGCGATTGCGAAAACGCGAAGCCGAGCGCGGTGCCGAGGAACGGCGCAGTGCAGGGTGTTGCCAACACAGTCGCGAATATGCCTTGGAAAAATGAGCCCAGATCGTCCCTGCGTTCGTTGGTCGAAAGCAAACCGCGTGTCATGCTTTGTGGCAGCGAAATTTCGAACACGCCAAAAAGATTCAGCGCGAAGACAAGGACAATCCCGCTGAGCGCAAGAACGAAATAAGCGTTGGTGAATTGAAATCCACCCCACGTCACGTCGCGTCCGGAGCCTTTAAGCGCAATTAGAAGCAACGCAAGTCCGACGAACCACGCGAAGATTCCGAGCGTAAATGCGATACCGCTACGCAAAACTTTCCGTCGGCTTTGTCCCGCCTGCTGAATAAATCCAAAGATTTTCAGCGAAATCACCGGCAACACGCACGGCATCAAATTCAGAATAATGCCACCAAGGAAACCGAAGAACAGAAAAGTAAAGATTCCGCGTGCAGGCGCTGGCTTGGCCGCCGAAACAGGCCGTGCGGATGAAATTTGCCACGCTGAGCGGTCCTCCCCATTTGGCTGCTGGGAAAAGACGATTAAGCCCTGGATAGACGACAAATTCTTCTCGGACGATTCAATCGGAATTTGAAAGATAACTTCATTCGTGCTGCGTGATTTGATCGTTGGATGGCCAACGACAACGTCCGGTCCGGGTAATGGGAAAAAATCCAGCGCTGGATATTTGGCCAGGGATTCGCTTGTAACCTTTAGGCGGAGATCGCGTCCAACGCGACTCCAGTTCGCCGATGCCACATTCGATTCTGGCCAGTTTTGCGGCAATAAATGCCGGTAGCGCGCGAAGAGTTCCGAATTCGCCGGCTGACTCGTTGTCGATACTGGTAACTCCAGTTGCGGTGTTGCACTGCCAGGAATGCAGATTTTCTCACAGACGAGCCAGTTTACATCAGCTGAAAGTTTTGCTGGTGAATTGTCGAGCTTCTGCGGCGGCGTGATTTGCTGCATCAGCAGGACTTCATTTTCGTAGCCGTAAGTCTCAATGTCGCCCGGATCGATTGTTTTCAGGGGAATTGGCCATTGAATCTCGCCAACCTTCCAGTCAGGCGGCAGTTTCCATTTCAATTCTGTTGGAAGGCCAGCATCGCCAGAAAACGCCCAGTAGGTGTGCCAATGTGGGGCCATTCGAAGCAACAAACCGATCGTGAATGGCTTTCCGGGAACAATGGCGTTCGTATCGGCAAGGAGCTCGGCTTTAACGAGTTCTTTTCCTTGATAAACCTGCCCCGGGCTCTGCGACGCCGAAGCGAGCAGAGACCAAGCGACGAAGCAGGTCGCGATTCGCAATGCCGGTCTCATGTTATTGGGTAACACTCGCGCAAGTTCGCCGCTCTGGCTACAAGCGCGTGCACCAAATTATGGAACAAGAAAGATCTTATCGGTCCAAGGATCTTTCACCTTGGTGCCAGATGGGAAGCCACTTACATCGACGTATCTTCGTTCTTTGTCGAACGGACTGAAGACATATCCAGGTTTGTCCGGGACTGGTTTACCTGTTGGAAAGCTCGTCTGAGACGAGGAAGCGCGCGATGTGCTTGTGCTCATCGATGATTGCCCTGATTGTCCGCGAGTCGTACGCGATGTAGCGCCCGATGTCCGCCCCTGGCCGCGTTGGGCTTCAACTCGCGCTTGCTGTTGCGAGGCCGACGCCATCTCTGGCGACGGAATCGATTGGCCGGGATTGGTAACATCCGATGCAGTCTCCGTTCCCACAATGGTTGATGATTCATCGCCCCTCTTTCGCGTGGCGTAATGCACCGGCGCCGAAGCAACACGATACGAACCGACCGCGACGGCCCGAGCGACTTTGTAAGAACCTACCGCTGCACCGCGGGTCACGTGGTAGGAACTAGAGGCGACGTCCTGGGTCGCCCGGCATCCGACAAGCACAATGGGAGCAAGCATCAAAATTCGCACAAGCGCATTCATTTTACCTTCATACAGATGTCAGTGATCGCTATTCGTTCAATGATTTAGGGCAACGTCACGAATGAAATCGCCGACATCACCCTCAGTGGTTGCCCACGAACACATCAACCGGTAAACATCCGGCTCGATAAATTTGTAAAAACGCCATCCGCACGCCTGGAGACGTCGCGCGAGTTGGTCGTCCATTCGCGCAAAGACTGCATTCGCCTCTACAGGAAATACAATTTCAACGTTCGTCTCGCTTTGAAGACGACGCGCAAGCTCGCATGCAACGCGGTTAGCTTGTTGGGCGTTCCGCAGCCAAACGTCCTCCGTCAAAAGTCCTATCCACGGCGCAGCCAAGAAACGCATCTTGGATCCAAGCTGTCCGGCTTGCTTCAGTCGATAGTCAAACCCGCGCGAAACCTCTTTATTAAAAATTATCACTAACTCGCCAGCGGCCGTCCCATTTTTTGTTCCACCAAAGCAGAGAACATCAACTCCAATCTCCCATGTGATCGATCTTGGTGCGCAGTTGAGCGATGTGACTGCGTTGGCGAAACGCGCACCGTCCATGTGCAGGAACAATTCGTACGAACGCGCCAAGCCACTGACTGCCGCAATTTCGTCGCGCGTATAAACCGTTCCGAATTCGGTCGCCTGTGCAATGCTGACCACGCCCGGCTTGTGCGAGTGCAACTCATTCTGACGCATCAGCAGCGTTCTGGCGTGGCCAATATCGATCTTGCCGTTTTCGCCGCCGACCAGGACCAGTTTCGATCCGCCGGTGAAAAATTCCGGCCCGCCGCATTCGTCAGTCTGAATGTGGGCGTTCTGATGGCAGATAATGCTGTGAAATGACGGAGACACTTGCGCGAGAGCCAGCGCATTCGCAGCCGTGCCGGTGAAAACAAAATAAACGTCGCAATCGATCTCGAAGATTTCACGGACCCGATCGCACACCCATGCCGTGCAACGGTCTTCGCCATAGGCTGCGGCATACCCCGCATTGGCTTCGCGCAACGTGGCCCAAGCCTCCGGACACATCGGTGCGGTGTTATCGCTTGCAAATTCGTGGCGCTCTACGGTCATGACTGTTTGCTACGCGCGTTTCTGCGCTCGATCAATCAGGTACAAAAGATTGCCTGACAGATCCGAGCCCTGGGCCTCCGGAGTCTGCCAGGCAAATCTCCTCCACTTGCTCCTCAAAATTGCTTGAAGCAATTTCATCTCCATTTCGGAAGCCGACTGCAATGTGAGCGTGTCCGGATGTAATTTTTTTTGAGGGCCATGAGGACGTCTGGTTCCGTCTTTGCTTAACGCATGGGGGCGAACTAATTTCGTGGATGAGGTCGCTCCAAAGCGAAATCGAGCAGCGCGGACAGCACATTTTCGAGCTGGTCGATAAACATCCTGATTCCCTTTTCAGCAAGGCCGGATTTTATCAGCGACTCATGACGCTCTCGATGCGCGATGAGCAGCTCAAGCATCAACTGTTTCGTTTTGTTGACGTTCTGCCTTCGCTGCGCACCTCAGGCGAAATTATTCGGCATCTCCAGGAATACTTCGCCGAGGCACATGATTCGCAAAAGGTCTCGGAATTTCTCAGGGCTGGCGTTCGTCTGGCGCGTGTCGTTCCATGGATCAGCGGACCCATCCTGCGCTGGAATGTTTCCGAAATGGCGCGCCAGTTCATTGCCGGACGAAATTCAAACGATGTCATGCGGACGTTACGGAAGCGCCGCACCCAAAAAATTGGATTTACTGTTGATCTCTTGGGAGAAGCTGTCGTCAGTGAAACGGAGACCGACGAATATGCGGCGCGTTATCTGGATTTACTGGAGGGTCTCGCACGTGAAACAAAAGAGTGGACCGACCCCTTGGGCAAAAATTCGGAGCTTTTCCCGGTTGTAAATCTTTCGGTCAAAATTTCTGCTCTCTATTCGCAAATAAATCCGGCCGAGCCTGCCGACGCCATTGCCCACCTCGCGCCCAAGCTTCGGCCACTGCTGCGTCGTGCGCGAAACGTAGGCGCTTTCATCAACTTCGATATGGAAAGCTATGCGCACAAAAATATTACTCTCGAATTATTCAAAACCGTTTTCACGGAGGAAGAGTTTAGAGATTGGCCGCATGCCGGAATTGTCACTCAAGCCTATTTGCGCGATTCTGAAGCAGATTTGCGCGACTTGATTGAGTGGGGTCGTGCCCGCGGAAAACGGTTCGCGGTCCGGCTGGTGAAAGGCGCGTACTGGGACTACGAAACAGCGAAATCGCGTCAGAACGGCTGGGATTGTCCGGTTTATCTTCAGAAACCGGAGAGCGATGCAAATTTCGAAACGCTCACGCGGTTGCTACTAGAGAACGAAGCCATAGTTACATCCGCGTTCGGATCACACAATGTTCGGAGCATCGCACACGCGCAGGCGTTCGCAGAGGAGCTCGGCATCGATCGCAGCCGCTTCGAGTTTCAGTTGCTCTATGGGATGGCAGGGCCAATCAAGCGCGCATTGGTTGATATGGGGTATCGCGTCCGCGAATACTGTCCAGTAGGTGAACTCCTTCCCGGAATGTCCTACCTGGTGCGACGTCTGCTCGAGAACACGTCGAATGAAGGATTTTTGCGCGCAAAATTTTCCGAGAACGTTCCCGCAGCAGAATTGCTGCGCGATCCGAGAGAAATTTTGCACCGGAGCCGAAACGGCGTTCTACCGCCATCAACTCCAACCATAAATATGACAACAACCACACCAAAGACACAGGCGGGCGCTCCCTATGAAAATGCGCCCTTAACGAACTTCGCTTTACCCGAGAACCAGGAAAAAATGCGGGCTGCGTTGCGCGAACAGCGCAAACTGTTTGGGCGCAAAATTCCGCTCACGATAAACGGCGAGAAGGTTTGGACCGACAAATTGTTTTCCTCGGTTAATCCAACTCAACCAGATCAAATCGTCGGCTGCGCCGCGGAAGCCGACATTCCCGAAGCCGAACGCGCCGTCGCTGCGGCGCGCGCGGCGTTCGAGAAATGGCGTCGCACTTCCTTCGAAGAGCGCTGTCAATTGCTGGAACGCGCCGCACAAATTCTCGAGCGCCGCCGATTCGAGCTTTCCGCGCTCGAAGTCTTTGAGGTCGGCAAGCCGTGGACTCAGGCCGACGCCGACATTGCCGAAGCCATCGATTTCTGCACGTTCTACGCCCGCCTGATGCGCCAGTTAGGCCGGTCTCGGCTCACGCAAAATGTGCCAGGCGAAGAAAGCTATCAGCACTACTGGCCGCGCGGCGTCGCGCTCGTAATCGCACCATGGAATTTTCCGATGGCGATCTTGTGCGGCATGGTCAGCGCCGCGCTCGTCACCGGCAATACGGTGATCATGAAACCGTCTGAACAGTCGGTGATCATCGGCGCCATGCTGATGGAAATTTACGAGGAAGCCGGCGTGCCGCCTGGCGTATTGAATTTCCTCAACGGCAAAGGCTCGGTGATCGGTGCGTACATGGTTGATCACAAAGATGTCGATTTAATTGCCTTTACAGGATCACGCGAAGTGGGGCTATGGATTTGGGAGAGTGCCGGCAAAACCCGCGAAGGCCAGCGTGAGCTCAAGCGCGTCATTTGCGAGATGGGCGGAAAAAATGCCATGATCGTCGATTCGGACGCCGACCTCGATGAAGCGATCGTCGATTCGATTTATTCCGCATTCGGCTTTCAAGGTCAGAAATGTTCCGCACTTTCTAGACTGATCGTCCTCGAAGAAAACTACGACCGCGTCATGGAACGTTTGCTCGGCGCCGCGGCCAGTGTGCGCGTCGGCAATCCGGAAGAGCCAGGCATCGTGGTCGGGCCGGTAATTGATGAGGCCGCTTACCGGCGCATCCTGGATTACATCGACATCGGCAAAAGGGAGGCGACACTCGCCTTCCAGGCGAAGAACATCCCACCACAGGGTTATTTCATTCCACCTACGATTTTCACTGGAGTGAAACCAAACATGCGGATCGCCCGGGAAGAGATTTTTGGCCCAGTGCTAAGTGTGATCAAGGTGCGCGACCTCGATGAAGCAATCGAAGTCGCCAACGGCACTGATTACGCGTTAACCGGTGGCTTTTTTTCGCGTAGCCCTGCCAACATCGAACGCGTTAAAGCGCAGTTGGAAGCCGGCAATGTTTACATCAACCGCCCGTGCACCGGCGCGATCGTCGGCCGTCATCCGTTTGGAGGATTCAAGATGAGCGGCGGTGGCAGTAAAGCCGGCGGCGAAGATTATTTGCTAAACTTCCTCATCCCTCGCGTTGTAACCGAAAACGTCACACGCCACGGGCTTGCTCCGGAAAAGACGCGCGAATATCGCGACGAATTTCTCTGGCCGCCGAAACGTTAAACTGGGGATTACGTTGACTGGGCGGAAGCGGCAGGAGAAGCAAGGAGAACGAGAAGGAAAATCTTCGCGAAACGCGAGGATTTTGGCTACTGGTCCAGTGGACGCCCTCTGCTCAGCAGTTTCACCACTGTGACCACCATGTAGAGCACCGGCCACGCTGAGGTCAGAACAATCAGTGCAAACACCGCTATTTCCCTGGCACGTTCCCGTGCAGCCTCAATACGGAATTCGCGTGCTAAATTGTAAAAATTCCTGACGCCGTATTTGTCGTCTCCATCGTAAGGGGAAAAATCGCCGCCGTGCCATTGGCCGAAACCAGAATGAAAAAAATAGTCGGTGCGCGGAAATTGCCCCTCACCGTCCATGGAAGGACTCCTCGGTTTCATAACCAAAACCTCGCTCGGAACCGCCAACTATGATACCACGTTACAAAAAGGAATCAGCCTGAAAAATGGCTGTCCGCAAATAGCGGCCGGTCAGCGAAAAAAAGCGGTGCAAATCAAAACGATGTCTTATAACGCTGGTAAACTCCTAGTGAGGCTGGTGTTTCGGTACGTCACTCGTGTTCGCGTACTCCGGCCCGAAAATGCAAATCGCGCCGGCGGATTTTTGCTGGCAGCGAATCACATCAGTCATTTCGATCCATTCTTCATTTCGTCAGTGGTGCGACGAAAAATCGACTGGATGACGATGGCAGAATTTTTTCGGGCCCCGGCGTTGGGTTTTCTTTTGCGTTCCGTCGATGCATTCCCAGTGGATCGAAACCGTGCAGATCGCAAAACTATCCGGACAGCAATCGAGCGGCTGAAAGAAGGACGCATCGTCGGTCTTTTCCCCGAAGGCGGGATTCGGGATGGCGCGAGATCGCTTCTCGAAGGCGCGCCGCTTCGGCGGGGCGCGTCAACACTCGCGCACATCGCCGGCGTTCCGATTTTGCCGTGCGTCATCGTCGGTAGCGATCGCCTCTACTCGGCTAGACGTTGGCTGCCCACTTCAGGCAGCCGCACGCCGGTGTGGATCGCATTCGGGGATCCAATCTCACATTTTCCAGGGCTTGAAAAAACGGAGGCGCACGCGCGAATCGAACTCGAATTAGCGGCGGCATTTAAGAGCCTTTACGCGGAACTGCAGCAG
>Ga0066388_100000907_pt1 | contig 15477 bp, 15 predicted proteins | sample PanSoiMetaGPlot6_FD_64539 | JGI IMG/M metagenome (GOLD analysis project Ga0066388, IMG submission 64539) | Tropical forest soil microbial communities from Panama analyzed to predict greenhouse gas emissions - Panama Soil - Plot 6 (Hybrid Assembly) | ecosystem: Environmental > Terrestrial >... | reverse complement strand
CAGGCGTTCTCGGACGCCGCTGGCCTGCCCCGCTCCAGGATCGCCTCATGAAAGCGCCCCTCATTGAGCAGACTGCAGTCCCCGATACGTTATGCTTATTATTTGTCAATAATTTTTATTATCGGCTGCTGCGGACGCGAAGTAGCGTTCCAGAATCTTTCGGTAGATCGCCGTCAGCGCCACCAGATCGGACGTCGGCACCCGCTCGTCGACCTTGTGCATGGTGGTGTTGACGAGCCCGAACTCGACCACCGGGCAATAGTCCTTGATGAAGCGCGCGTCCGACGTGCCGCCGGACGTAGAAAGCGCCGGGGTTTTGCCGGTCACCTCGGCGACCGCCGTGCGCACCAGATCGACGAAGGGGCCCGGCGAGGTCACGAACACGTCGGCGTTCGACGGCTCCCATTCAATGCGCCAGCGAATCTTGTTGGTTTTTTTGTTTGTCGCGTTTTCGGCCGGCGAACCGGCGTCCACTTCGCCGGAAAACGCTCCGGCAGCCGCCGCCGTGCGCTGCTCGATCAGGGCTTTGAGCTCGTCCTGCGTGTGACGATCGTTAAAGCGGATGTTGAAGCGCGCGCGCGCCTCGCTGGGAATCAGGTTGACGGTCTTGTTGCCGACGTCGATTGAGGTGAACTCGAGATTCGACGGATCGAAATGCGTGCTGCCGGCGTCAAGCGGCGCGCTTATCAGCGCACTCAGCAAGGTCACAAGTCCGCGCACCGGATTGTCGGCGAGCTGCGGATAGGCGACGTGGCCTTGTGTCCCGGTCACCACCAGCGTGCCGTTGAGCGAGCCACGGCGGCCGATCTTGATCATGTCGGAGAGCGAGTTCGGATTGCTCGGTTCGCCGAGCAGACAGTGATCGAATTTTTCGCCGCGATCGGCCGCCCATTTCAGCAATTTGACGGTGCCATTGATCGCGACGCCCTCTTCGTCGCCGGTGATGAGAAACGAGAGCGAACCCTTGGGCTTGCCGCTCTGCGCCGCCAGATAGTCGAACGTGGCGGCAAGCGCGCAGGCGATCGCGCCCTTCATGTCGACCGCGCCGCGCCCGAACAGCACCTCCTCCGACACCTCGCCGGCGAACGGGGCGTAGCTCCACAATTGCTCCTCGCCCGGCGGCACCACATCGGTATGGCCGGCAAACACGAAGTGCGGCGCGCCGGTTCCGACCCGGGCATAGAGATTCTCGACGTTGTCGTAGCCGGGCTGCGTAAACATCACCCGGTGGACGTCAAAGCCCGCGCCCGTCAACGTCCGCTGCAGATACGAAATCGCGCCGCCCTCTTCGGGCGTCACCGACGGACAGCGTATCAGCTCGCGGGCGATGGCAACTGGATCGGCGGGCACGCGACTTAATCCCGCAGCAGTTCGTTGATGCTGGTCTTGGCCCTGGTCTTCTCGTCGACGCGCTTGACGATCACCGCGCAATAAAGCCCGGGGCTCGGCCCGCCGCCCTTCGTGGCCTTGCCGGGCAACGTGCCCGGCACCACAACCGAATAGGCCGGCACCTCGCCCTGAAACGTCTCGCCGGTGTCGCGGTCGATGATCTTGGTCGAGGCGCCGACGAAGACTCCCATCGAGAGCACCGATCCCTCGCGCACCACCACGCCTTCGGCAACCTCCGAGCGCGCGCCGATGAAACAATTGTCCTCGATGATGACCGGACCGGCCTGCAACGGTTCGAGCACTCCACCGATGCCGGCACCGCCGGAGATGTGACAGTTCTTGCCGATCTGCGCGCAGGAACCGACCGTCGCCCAGGTATCGACCATGGTGCCGGAATCGACATAGGCCCCGAGGTTGACGAACGACGGCATCAGAATAACGCCGGGCGCGATGTAGGCCGAGCGGCGCACCACCGATCCAGGGACCGCGCGAAAGCCGGCCTCGCGAAAGCGGTTTTCGCCCCATCCGTCGAGTTTCGACGGGACCTTGTCCCACCAGGCCGCCTTGCCGGGACCTCCAGCGATCACCCACATGTCGTTCAGCCTAAACGACAGCAGCACGGCCTTCTTGAGCCATTGATTGACGCGCCAGGTTTTGGTGGCGTCGCGTTCCGCAACCCGCGCCTCGCCGCGATCCAGCAACTCAAGCGCCGCCTCAACCGCCTCGCGCACGGCGCCCTTGGTCGCCGGCCCGACGCCGTCGCGCTTCTCGAACGCTTCATCGATGGTGCGGGCGAGCTCGGAATGAGACATGAGACCCTCGTTTGACTGCTGTGTCGCGGAGGGGCGAGCCAAAGTCAACGGGCCTCGGCCCGCCGCCGCATGCTCGCGATCTGCTCCAGAAACCCGGTGAGATCGTCGGTGACGTGATCCACGTGCGCCGCGTCGTGACCCTCGAGTTCCCATTCCTCGCGCAGCACGACCCGCGTGCCAGAGGGCACGACCAAAACCGTGGTCATGCCCAGCCCATGCGGCACCTCCAGGTTGCGCGCGAGATCCTCGAACATCGCGGCCCGCGCCGGCGTAACGCCATGCAGTGCCAGAAAGCGATCGTAGGTCTGCGGCGACGGCTTGGGTTCGAGCTTGGCCGCCACGATGTCGAATACCGCCTCGAATCGATCGTGGATCGCAAGCCGCTGCATCACCGCCTCAGCGTGCTTGCGCGTTCCGTTGGTGAGAATGAGCTTGCGGCCGGGAAGCTTCTTGAGCGCAGCGCCGAGCGCCGGATTTGGCTCGATCGGCGAATGATCGATCTGGTGCACCACCTCCAGATAGTCGTCGGGCTGCATTCCGTGTTCGATCATCAGCCCGCGCATCGACGTGCCGTAGCGCCGGTAATAATCCTTTTGCAGGCGAAACGCCTCGTCATGCGATATTTTCAGAAAGCCCGCGATGTAGTCGCGGATGCGCGCATCGACTTGACCCCAGAGGTTGAGGTGATGCGGATAGAGTGTGTTGTCGAGATCGAATACCCAGGTCTCGACATGATCGAATCCGCGCGACGCGCACTTGTCGGTTTGCGGCATGTCGTCCGTTCCAATCAACGGCAGCACTGCGCCCCGCAGCTATTTGCCGCCCACGATCTTGATCGCGCGCCCCTGGCTGACGAATGAAAAATGCCGGTTGCCAACGGTGCCGAACATCAGCGTTTCGACGACCGGTTCGGCAATCTCACCCGCGGACGCCCAATCGAGGATGAAGTTCGCGCCGGTGCCGGCCCGCACATCGAGCTCCGGAATATAGATGTCTACCGTTCCGAACGGCTTGAGCGCGATCGGCCGCTTGAGATAGCTGTCGACCTGCTTGCCGTTGCCGTCGAAATAGGCGATGCGCTTGAGGACCAGCGGCTTCGTCTCGGACGCATTGTGGATGCTCAGCGTCACCGAGAAATCGGCCCGCAGCTTGCCCTGGCTCATCGACACGCTGGAATAGGCCGGCACGTAGAACGCACCGGACACATCGAGCGCGCCCGCCGGGACGGTGGTCAACGCATCGGCGAACGAACGTTCCAGATCAATCGTTGTCTGGCTCTGCGCCGCGCCTACGGCGGGCACGATCAGCAGGGCCAGCACTGCGCCGATCGATCGCCACTGTCTCATCCCGCCCTCCTTACACAAGTGTCCGCTAGCGTTGGATCAGCGTCCCGGCGCCAAGATCGGTCAGCAACTCGAGTAGCACCGCGTGCTCGACCTTGCCATCGAGGATCACCACGCCTTCGACGCCCTGCTCAAGCGCGTAGATACAGGTCTCGACCTTTGGAATCATGCCGCCCGAGATGGTGCCGTCGGCGATCAGCCGGCGCGCATCATTGACCGACAGCTCCTTGATCAGGGACATGGACTTGTCCAGCACGCCCGGCACATCGGTCAGCAGCAGGAAGCGCTTGGCGCGCAGCGCGCCGGCGATAGCCCCCGCGAAGGTATCGGCGTTGACGTTGTAGGTGCCGCCGTCGGCCGCGGCCGCGACCGGCGCCAGTACCGGAATGAGCTCGCGCCCGAGGATCTGGTTGAGCACCGTGACGTCGACCTTGTCGGGCTCGCCCACGAAGCCGAGATCGACCACCTCCTCTATCTTGGACGTCGGATCAACGACCGCGCGCGTCGCCTTGCGCGCCATCACCATGTTGCCGTCCTTGCCGGTCAGTCCGACCGCCTTGCCGCCGGCTGCGTTGATGAAGCCGACCAGCTGCTTATTGATCGACCCGGCCAGCACCATCTCGACGATCTCGATCGTCTTCTCATCGGTAATGCGCAGCCCGCCGGCGAACTCCGACTTGATGCCGAGGCGGTTGAGCATGTCGCCGATCTGCGGGCCGCCGCCATGGACCACCACCGGGTTGATCGCCGTCTGCTCCATCAGCACGATGTCGCGCGCGAAGCTGCGCGCCGAGGCCTCGTCGCCCATGGCGTGACCGCCGTATTTCACCACTACGATTTCATCGTCGTAGAGCTGCATGTGCGGCAGCGCTTCGGTCAGGATACGTGCGATGTCATGGGCCGACACGCTCATGAGGTGATCCTTGACGAGAGTGGGTTTCGGTCGGCGTTTTAGCTTGGCCGGCGGCCTGACGAAAGGGCCCTTTCCGCCAGCAGCCGCGCAATCGCGGCCCGCAGGTCCGGTACGCCCGCGCCGGTGTGCGCGGATGTCGCCAGCACCTGAGGAAACGCCGCCGGCCGCAGCCGGATCACGGCCTGCGTTGCGGCCACGCAATCGGCGAGCGCCGCGGCCTTGACCTGATCGGCTTTGGTCAGCGCGATCTGGTAACTCACGGCCGCCTCATCGAGGGTGCGCAAGATGTCTTCGTCGGGCGATTTAATGCCGTGGCGGGCGTCGATCAGAACGTAGACGCGCGCCAGACTGGCACGGCCGCGAAGATAGTCGTGGATGAGCGCGGTCCAGGCCGCAACCTTCGTCTTCGGCGCCCGCGCATAGCCATAGCCCGGCATGTCGGCGAGCGTGAGCAGTCCGCCGGCCGTGAAGAAAATAAGCTCTTGTGTGCGGCCCGGCGTATGCGAGGTGCGCGCCAGCGCGTTCTGGCCGACAAGCGCGTTGATCAGGCTCGATTTGCCGACGTTGGAACGGCCGGCGAACGCGACCTCCAGCCCGGTCATCGGCGGCAGCGACGCAAGCGAACTCGCGGCGGTCGCAAACCGCCAGGCGCCGGCGAACAGCTTGCGCCCGGCTTCGATTTCGTCAGACGTAAGTGGAACTGCCCCGGTCATGAGAAGCGACCGACGACGACGCGCTACACCACCGGCGGGCGCTTGTTGAACAAACCCTTCAGCCTCTGGCCGATCGACTTGAAGTTATCGAACAGCTCGATCTTGGCGCCGTGCCGCCGCATGATCACCGATTGCTGGAGTACCGAGAGCGTGTTGTTCCAGGCCCAGTAGATCACCAGTCCGGCCGAGAAACTCGCCAGCATGAACGTGAAGATCACCGGCATCCAATCGAAGATCATTTTCTGGGCAGGATCGGGCGGCGGCGGATTGAGCTTCATCTGCGCCCACATGGTAACGCCCATGATGAGCGGCCATGCGCCCACCATCATGTAAGCGCCGAGGATCGGAACGTGCGCGGGATCCCACGGAATGAGCCCGAACAGATTGAACACCGTGGTCGGGTCGGGCGCCGAAAGATCCTTGATCCATCCGTAGAACGGTGCGTGGCGCATCTCGATGGTGACGAACAGCACCTTGTAGAGCGAGAAGAACACCGGCACCTGGATCAGGATCGGCAGACAACCGGCAACCGGGTTGATCTTCTCGCTTTTGTAGAGCTCCATGAGCTCCTGCTGCTGCTTGACCTTGTCGTCCGGGTAGCGTTCGCGCAGCGCCTGCATCTTCGGCTGCAACGTCTTCATCTTCGCCATCGACGCATAGGACTTGTTGGCGAGCGGGAAGAAGATCAGCTTGATGATGACCGTGACGATCAGGATCGCAATGCCGAAATTGCCCACCAGCTTGTAGATCGAGTCGAGCGCCCAGAACATCGGCTTGGTGATGAAATAGAACCAGCCCCAGTCGATCAGCCGATCGAACAGGTTGAGGCGCAGCGTATCGTTGTAGTCATTGACGACCGACACTTCCTTGGCGCCCGCGAACAACCGCGCGTCGGCGCTCGTAGTGCCGCCCGGTTGGATTGTGCGCGCGTCCAGAAGATAGTCGGTCTGATAGGTCTTGATGCTGCCGAGCTGGTCCGCACGAAAATGCGCGTCAAGCCGGGCGTCGGTTTGCGGGAGAAGCGTCGCCGCCCAATACTTGTCGGTGATGCCGAGCCAGGCATTGGTGACGTTGAAGGAGATCAACTTCTTGTCTTCAACCGTCTTGTATGACAGCTCCTGCAGGCCCTGGTCGCCCATCACGCCGATGAAGCCTTCGTGCAGGATGTAGTAGCCAAGCGTCTTCGGCGTGCCGTGACGCGAGATCAGCGCATAAGGATAGATCGTGACCGGAGCCGCGCCGGTGTTGCGCACGCTGTCCTTGATGGTGAACAGGTATTTGTCGTCGACCGAGACGGTGCGGCGGAACTCGAGCCCCTCGCCGTTGTCATAGACAAGCGTGATCGGCTGGCCGATCTGCAGCGCGCCCGAACCCTCCTGGCGCCATTCGGTCTCGGCATTCGGAACCTTGAAGGTAGCGCCCGGGCCCGCAACCCAACCGAACTCGGCGTAGAACGGCTCCGCCGTCCCGGACGGCGCCAACAGCACGATCGCCGGCGAATTGGGATCGACGGTTTCGCGGTATTTAACGAGCGCGAGATCGTCGAGCCGGGCGCCTTTGAGCGCGATCGAACCTTTTACCGTCGGGGTGTCGATTGCGACGCGCGGGGTCTCGGCGATGACCTTGTCGCGCGCGATCGGCGCGGCGGCGGTCCCGACCTGGCCCGGGGCGAGCGGAATGTTGGACGGCTGCGCGCCTGGACTGCCGGCGGTCGGGGCCGGCGTCTGACTCTGCTCCTGCCGTTGCTGCTCGGCGAGCTGGCGCTGCTTGTTGGCCTGCGGGGTGGCAAAGAAATACTGCCAGGCGATCAGCACGATGGCCGACAGGACGATTGCAATGATGGTGTTCTTTTGGTCCTGCATCGGTTTCTACTTTGCCTCGCGCCCACGCGCGCTGCGCGGCAGCGGCTGCGCGCCATGCACATGGCCCAGCGCGGCGCACATGTCTTCAACCAGCCGTTCGAACGCCAGATCGAGCGCCGCGCGCCGACCGACCAGCACATAATCGCGACCCGCGTGCAGCTCCTCCGCGCCCGCCAATCTCACGACCTCCCGCAGCCGGCGTCGAACCCGATTGCGCTCGACCGCATTGCCGACTTTCTTCGACACCGTATAACCTACGCGCGGCGGCGCCTGGTCGCGGCGCTCACGCGACTGCAACACGAAGCCCGTGGCGTGTGCCTTGGCGCCGGATGCCGTTGCGATGAAATCCGCCCGTTGCCGCAGCCGTTGCAAGCGCGGCGCCATGCAGATCAGGCGGACAGGCGCTTGCGGCCGCGGGCGCGGCGCGCATTGATGACTTTGCGGCCGCCCTTGGTCGCCATGCGCGCACGAAAGCCGTGACGCCGCTTGCGCACCAGCTTGCTGGGTTGATAGGTCCGCTTCACGGGCTTTCTCCGTTCCTCTCAGACTAACCGAGGATGTGTAAAACAGGCTCGCGGAGGGTGGCAAAAGCCGCATCCTGCCCGCGTTGCTGGGATCGCCGGGGCTTATACGGGAGGGTCGAAAGCTCGTCAATTGCTGGCCAATCCTCACCCGGCGCTGATCCACCGGCATGTAGGATCGCGTCGGATGTTCGCAAGACGTTCACGTCTGTGCGAGAGCGATGAGTGCCGGTCAATTGCCGGTGATACCGGCTGCTCGACCTGCCTGCTCCTGTATAAATGGGCATTATCTATCGGATCGAGTGGATGTCAGTGCCCGCCGAAACCCGCCCAGATGCCGAGATCATGGGCCGTTCCAACGGCCTTCGGCGCCTGCTGCCACTCATCATCGTGGTCGCAGTAATCGCGGTTGTGTTCGCCTCGGGCCTTTACCGCCAACTTTCGTTCGAGCAGCTGGTGCGACACCACGCCGCCATTGAACGCCTCGTCACCGAGCACGGACCCGCAACGTTCGCGGCCTATATCGGGCTCTACGTCGTGGTGGTGATGCTTTCGATTCCAGGCGCGATGGTGCTCACCGTCGCGGGCGGCGTCGTGTTCGGCACGCTGCTCGGCGCGCTCGGCGCGATCGCGGGGGCGACTGTCGGTGCAACCTTCATCTTTCTGATCGCGCGCGGGGCGGTCGGCGAAATCCTGATCCGCCGCGCCGGACCGCGATTAGCCAAGGTGGCGGCCGGGTTCCGCGAGGACGCATTCTGTTATCTGCTGTTCCTGCGTCTGGTGCCACTGTTTCCGTTCTGGCTCGTCAACCTCGTTCCCGCGCTCGCCGGCGTCCGGCTTCGGTCGTTTGTGGCGGCAACCGCGGTGGGCATCATTCCGGGCAGTTTCGCCTTCGCGTTTTTCGGGTCCGGTCTCGACAGCATGCTCGATGCGCAGGAAGCCACGCACCAGGCCTGCCTGGCGGCCGGCAACGGGACGTGTGCAGTCGGCTTTGACGTCTTTGCCTTGGCGACGCCGCGGGTGATCGCCGCGTTCATCATCCTCGGCCTGTTTGCGCTGTTGCCCGTGGTGGTCAAGCACGTGAAGGCATCCCGTCGCCATGGCGGACACTCTCAAGCCTGACCTGTGCGTCATTGGCGCGGGCGCCGGCGGCCTTTCGGTCGCGGCCGCGGCCGCCGCGTTCGGCGTCCCGGTCGTGCTGATCGAGAGGGGCCGCATGGGCGGCGACTGCCTCAACTACGGCTGCGTGCCGTCGAAAGCGCTGCTGGCCGCCGCCCGCCACGTCGCCGACATCGCGCGTGCGGGCGCTCTCGGCGTGCGGACCAACGCAACCGAGGTGGATTTCGCGGCCGTCACCAAACACGTCCGCGACACCATTGCGGCGCTCGCACCGAACGATTCCGTCGAACGCTTCACCGGATTGGGTGTGCGGGTGATTTCCGGAACCGCGCGGTTTACCGATCCCGAGACGGTCGCGGTCGACGACAAAGTCAGCATCAAGGCGCGCCGCTTCGTGATCGCGACCGGATCGACGCCGTTCGTTCCCAGCATTCCGGGGATCGCGCAGACGCCATTCTTCACCAATGAGACGATCTTCGACCTCGCCGTAAGGCCCGCGCATCTACTGATCATCGGGGGCGGGCCGGTCGGGGTCGAAATCGCGCAGGCGTTCCGGCGGCTCGGCAGCGCGGTGACCGTCATCGAAGCCGCAACCCCGCTCGGCAAGGATGATCCGGAATGCGCCGCAGTCGTGCTCGCGGCGCTGGCGCGCGAAGGCGTGCTGTTCCGCGCCGGTGTCAGACTGGTGAAAGTCGCCGGCGCGTCGACCATCCAGGTGACCCTCAGTGGCGGCGAAGTGATCGAGGGCAGCCACCTCATGGTTGCGGCCGGCCGCACGCCGGCAACCGAGGGCCTGGGACTCGAGCGTGCCGGCGTTGCGAGCACCCAGCACGGCATCACCGTCGACCGCCACCTGCGCACGACCAACAAGCGCATCTACGCCATCGGCGATGTCATCGGCGGATTGCAGTTCACCCATGTCGCCAACGACCACGCGGGTATCGTGATCCGGCACGCGCTGTTTCGGCTGCCCGCCCGAATCAGGTACGACGCGATCCCGTGGGTGACCTATACGGATCCCGAACTGGCGCAGGTCGGCTTGACGGAAGATCAGGCGCGCGGCGCCGGGCATGCGGTCCGCATCCTGCGATGGCCCTACCATGAGAATGACCGCGCTCGCATCGAACGCGCATCGGGCGGCCACATCAAAGTGGTGACCAACCGGCGCGGCCGCATTCTGGGCGCAACGATCGTCGGCCGGAACGCGGGTGAGCTCGTCTCGACGTTCACGCTCGCGATCACACAACGGCTGAATATTCGGGCGCTGGCCGGGTATATAATTCCGTATCCGACGCTCGCCGAAATCGGAAAGCGTGCGGCAATGAGCCACTTCGCCCCCGGTTTGACCAGCCCAATGGTGCGGCGCATCATCGGCTGGCTGCGCCGCCTGGGTTAGGGCTAAGCGTTTGGAGAGATGAGCGAAACCACCACCAACGACGAGGCGCAAGAGCGCCCAAAGAATGGCCGGTGGCATCGCGGCCTCGGCCTCTCGGGCAAGCTCCTGCTGCTGACGACGGCGTTCGTGATGATCGCCGAAGTGCTGATCTACGTCCCGTCGATCGCCAATTTCCGCATCATGTGGCTGCAGGACCGGCTGGCAGCCGCACATACCGCCGCGCTCGTGCTCGACGCGGCGCCGAGCGGGATGGTGCCCGAAAGCCTGGCGCAGCAGATCCTCGACAGCATCGGCGCCAAGTCGGTGGTGATGAAGACCGATCAGCAGCGCCGCCTGCTGGTCACGAGCAACGTTTCCACCGAGGTCGACCAGACCGTCGACGTCCGCAGTATCAAGCCGGTCAAAGCCATCATCGAGGCGTTTCAAACTCTGTTCATGAGCGAGAGCACCGACCTGGTGCGCGCGGTCGGCCCGGCGCCGCGCGGCGGCCAGTTCGTCGAAATCGTGGTCGAGGAAGGGCCCCTGCGCGCGGCCATGCTCGGCTACTCGCGCAACATTCTGCTGCTGTCGCTGGTGATCTCCATCATCACGGCGTCGCTCGTCTACCTGTCACTGCTGCTGCTGTTCGTGCGGCCGATGCATCGCCTCACCGCCAACATGACGCAATTCCGCCGCGACCCGGAGGCGCCCGGCCGGATCATTGCGCCGTCGCGGCGCAGCGACGAAATCGGCGTCGCACAGCGCGAACTCTCTGCGATGCAGCACGACCTCGTGTCGATGTTGCACGAGAAAAGCCGCCTTGCCGCGCTCGGTCTCGCAGTCTCGAAGATCAATCACGATCTGCGCGGACTGTTGTCGTCGGCGCAGCTCATTTCCGACCGGCTCGCCGACCTTCCCGACCCGAGGGTGCAGCAGTTCGCGCCCAAGCTGATGCGGGCGCTGGAGCGCGCCATCGCGTTCTGCCAGTCGACCCTGTCGTACGGCCGCGCGCACGAACCACCGCCCGATCGCCGGCCAGTCGCATTCGAAGCGCTGGTCGCTGAAGTCCACGATACGCTTGGGCTTACCGGCACCATCGGATGGATCAGCGCGGTCGACCGCGGCCTCGTGGTCGACGCCGATCACGATCAGCTGCTGCGCGTCCTGCTCAATCTCGCCCGCAATGCGATCCAGGCGCTGGAGGGTCGCGCGCCCAACGAGCCGACGCGCGATCAGGTGCGCGTGACCGGCCGGCGCGAAGGCGCGGTGGTGATGATCGAGGTGTCCGATACGGGTCCCGGGCTGTCGGCGCGGGCGCGCGCGCATCTGTTCGAGCCGTTCCAGGCTTCGACCCGCACCGGTGGCACCGGCTTGGGACTTGCCATCGCTGCCGAGCTCGTGCGCGCCCATGACGGCGAGATCAAGCTTGTCGACGGCACCATCGGTGCGACTTTCCGCATCACTATTCCGGATCGCGCGGTCGACCTGCAGACCTGGCGCAAGGAAGCGCGGGCGTAACGGGCAGCACAGGGTTGACGCCAGGGCTCTTGACCCGGGGTAACCCATTGTCCGAATGGGTTTCGCTCGCGCTCAACCCATCCTACAGTGCCCCGAAATTTTGCCGAGACCCGTATGCCGATACGCACCGCTCTGATGCTTGCGGCGCCCGCCGTATTGTTCGCCATTGCTTCTCCCGCGCTCCCGCATGACGACGGCTGGGACAAAGTGGTCGCGGCCGCGAAGGCCGAAGGCAAGGTCACGTTCTATTCCGGGCTCGTCGGCTCGCCCAGCACGGCGGCGGTTGCGCGCGCCTTCGAGAAGTCGACCGGCATCACAACGGATTTCCTCGATCTGCGCATCAGTGAAATCCGCGAGCGCATGCGCGCCGAGCAGATCGCGGGCCATGTGATCGGCGACGTGCTCACAACGTCCTACAACGTCACCACGTCGATCGAAAACAACGAGGGCTCGCTGCAGCCGCTGCGGGCGTTTCCCAACCGCGCGCGCGCCGATGTCGCGATCGACAACCCGGCTGGCACGCAGGTGCCGGTTTACGTGCTCAAATACGGCATCTTGATCAACAGCAAGCTTGTCGCGCCGGCCGACGAGCCGAAGAGCTGGGCTGATCTCCTCGACCCAAAATGGAGCGGCAAGATCCTTGCCGACGACCCGCGGGCCCTCGGCGGCGGGTTCAACGCATTCGTGGCGCAGCACGACCGGCTCGGGGTCGATTTCCTGAAAAAACTCGCCGATCAGAAGCTGGTCTTCACGCGCGATCTGCGCGAAGCCGAACGCCGCGTCGCGCGCGGCGAATATCCGATCTACATCCCGTTCCTGTTCAACGATTTCTCGTCACTCAAGGGACTTCCGGTCAAGGCGATCGTGCCGAGCGAGGGCGTCGCCTACGTGCAGTTCGTCGCCTCGATGGTCAAGAACACGACGCACCCCAACGCTGCATTGATGTTCATCAACTTCCTGCTCTCCGACGAGGCACAGCTGATTTTCGCGCAGGAAGGGCTTGGGCCCGTCGTCAACGCGGTCGACGCCAAGGTGCCGGACGATCTGCGCCCCCTGGTCGCCGCCACCCCGATGGGCACGAGCGACTGGAGGCGCGAGCAAAAGCTGTTGCAACTGGCGAAGGAGATATTCAAGTGACCGCGAAAGCAGGAAACGCTTAGAGGAATCCACAACCACATGGACCGCCGGCAATCAAACCCGGTCTTCAATGATCGCAAGCTGAAGCTTGGGACCTTTCAGACCAATCTCGACAGCGGCTGCGTGATGTCGGACCTCGACGGCCGGCTCAAGATCAGTTGGCCCAACACGGTGGCACTGGCGCAACTCGCCGACGAGATGGAGTTCGAGGCGCTGGTGCCGGTCGCGCGCTGGGCCGGCTTCGGCGGCGCCACCAACCCGCAGGGTCCGGGCTTCGAAGCCTACACCTGGGCGGCGGGCATCAGCAGCGCGACCAAGAAAGCCGGGGTGGTCTCGACCTCGCATGTCTCGCTCAACCACCCGATCATTTCGGCCAAACAGTGCACGGCAATCGATCACATCTCGAACGGGCGCTTCACGCTCAACATCGTGTGCGGGTGGAACGGTCCCGAGATGGACATGTTCAACATTCCGCTGCAGGGCCATGACGAGCGCTACGAATGCGCGGAGGAATGGCTCTCGATCGTCAAGCGGCTGTGGACGCAGGACGAGACCTTCGATCACACCGGCCGCTTCTACACCGTCCGCAAGGGCTACCTCGCACCCAAGCCGTTGCAGCAACCGTATCCGGCGATCATGAACGCGGGCGGTTCCGAGCGCGGCCGCAAATTCGCCTGCCAGCATGCCGACATGGTCTATACGGTGATCCGCAACACCGACCCGGAGATGAATCGCAAGCACGTGCAGGCCTATCACGCGCTCGCCAAGGAGTATGGGCGCAAAATCCAGGTCTGGAGCCTCGCCAACATCGTGCAGGGCGAGACCGAGAAGGAAGCGCGCGAGTTCTACGACTACTACGTCCGTCAGAAGGGCGACTTTGCGGCCGCCGGCAACGTTGTCAACGCGATGGCAGCGGAGATCAATGCGCGCAGCTATACGCCCGAGCAGATCAAAGCGATGGCGGAAGTGTTTGTCGCGGCCTGGGGCGGCAATACGTTGATCGGCACCAAGGAGCAGATCGTCGACGGGCTCGCCCGGATCGCAAGCTGGGGGCTTGACGGACTGCTGCTCGCGTTCCCGCGCTACGAGGAAGGCATGCGCGAATTCCGCGACGTAACCTATCCGCTGGTCAAGCAGGCAGGGTTGAGGGACAACAAAGCATGAAACGCACGCTGATCAAATGCGGGTGGCTCGTTTCGCTTGACGATGCGATCGGCGATTTTCACGGCGCCGAGTTGCTCTACGCCGGCGATCGGATCGAGGCCGTCGGCAAAAATCTCAACGCCACCGCCGACGTCGTGATCGATGCCGGCGACAAGATCGTGATGCCGGGCCTCGTCAACGCCCACATGCACACCTGGGAGACGGCGCTGCGGGGGATTGCGGCGGAGTGGCTGTCCGCGGGCTACATGAAGAACATCCACGGCAACCTCGCGACCCACTACCAGCCCGAGGATAATTACGTTGCCAATCTGATGGGCGCGCTCGGCCAGATCGATGGCGGCACCACCACGCTCGTCGACTGGTGTCACAACATCACGACGCTCGAACACGCCGAGCGTGCGATCGACGGCTTGGTGGACAGCGGGATCCGCGCGGTGTTCGCGCACGGCACCGCCAAGCCGCCGACCAAACCAGGCGACAAGCCGTTCACCCAGGTGCCGCATCCGCGCGACCGCATCGATGCGCTGCGCAAGGGCCGGCTGGCCAGCAACGATCGCCGCGTGACGCTCGCGATGGCGATCCTCGGGCCCGACTACTCGGTGTGGGAGGTGGTCGAGCACGATATCCGCATGGCGCGCGAGTACGGCCTCGTGTCCTCCTCGCACACGCGCCGCAAGGAAGAATCGGTGTTGCCCGACGGCTACCCGCGCATGCTCAAGGCAGGCCTGCTCGGCCCCGACCACAACCTCGTGCACGGCACGACCTATGACGAGGCCGACCTCAAGGTGGTGATCGACTCCGGCGCGAGCCTGACCTCGACCGTGCTGGTCGAACTCCATCATCACATCGGCGACACCATGGTGGCGCGGGTGCGGGCGGCCGGCGGCGCGCCCTCGCTCGGCATCGATGTCGAACCCTACGGCACCGGCCAGATGCTGCGCGAGATGCAGGCCGCGCTCCTGTTCGTGCGCGGCAGAGAGGTGCGCAGCAACGCGATGCGCGGCAACTCGCCGTTCACCAGCATGCCGGTGAAATCGCGCGAGGCGCTGATCTGGGCAACGCGCAACGGCGCGCGCGCATTCGGGCTCGAGAACGAGATCGGCTCCCTCACGCCCGGCAAGAAGGCGGACATCGTGATGCTGCGCGCCAACGACATCAACATGGTGCCGGTGTGGGACCCGATCTACGCGATCGTCGATGTCGCGGGCGCCGGCAACGTCGATACCGTCATCATCGACGGCGTGATCCGCAAGGAGCGCGGCCAGCTCACCTTCCCGGCCGATGTCCTGCGCAAGCGCGAGGCGGAGCTTGCCGAGTCCGGCGCGCGCCTGATGCGCGCGGGCGGCTATCGGGTCGAAAGCACGGCCCGCTGAATGGGCCGCCGGGATCGATAACATTCATTCTTGGATTGCAGCAACGCGCGCGCACACTGGGCGCCGGCACCGCGGCCGGACCCCGCAGAGGCGGCGCCTTGCCAATTTGGCTCGAACCCGATAGCTATGCGCCGCCTCGTGAGCACATTCCGCCGAGGCACGCGCCCGTAGCTCAGCTGGATAGAGCACCAGACTACGAATCTGGGGGTCAGGAGTTCGAATCTCTTCGGGCGCGCCA
>Ga0066388_100000906_pt1 | contig 15479 bp, 10 predicted proteins | sample PanSoiMetaGPlot6_FD_64539 | JGI IMG/M metagenome (GOLD analysis project Ga0066388, IMG submission 64539) | Tropical forest soil microbial communities from Panama analyzed to predict greenhouse gas emissions - Panama Soil - Plot 6 (Hybrid Assembly) | ecosystem: Environmental > Terrestrial >... | reverse complement strand
TGAAATGCCGCAGGTAGCAGCAAAGAGCAAGACCGTTGCCTACCGAGCATGAGCGCCGCATTCTCATTATGAAAAACGCAAGGACGGCGCGCAATGATCCGAATTGGAATTATCGGCCTCGGCTGGTGGGGCAAGCAGATCGTGAATTGCCTCGCCGATAGCTCGCGTTTCAGGGTGGTGGCCGGATGCGATATCGATATCAAGATGGCCGCACCTTTCGCCGCGGCGCGGCGGTTCGACCTGACTGAAAAATATGGCGAGCTGCTCAAGCGCTCCGATATTGACGCCGTCGCCGTCGCGACCCCTCACCTCCTGCACGAAGAAATGGCGGTTGAGGCGTTTCGTGCCGGCAAGCAGGTGTTCTGTGAAAAGCCGCTGGCCCTTACAACCGCAAGCGCGGAGCGGATCCTGGAAGCCTGTGCCAATGCCGGGGGCGCACTCGGCATCGGCCATGAACGGCGATACGAACCGGCGATGGAAGAGATGCGACGCCTGTTTGAGAGCGGCAAACTCGGGCGCCTGCTGCACATGGACGCCAATGTCAGCCACAACAATTTCCGCAAGATGGATCCGTCGAACTGGCGACGCGATCCGCGCCATGCACCGGCCGGTGCCTGGACCGCCCTGGGCATTCACCTCAGTGATATGTTCGTGTCACTCGCAGGCAGGCCTGTCCGCGTAGCCGCGCGGACTGCTTCGCAGATTTTTCGAGCCCCCGCGGAGGATTTCGTCAGCGCCGAAGTCGATTTTGAAAGCGGCGCTCATGGACGAATCACCTGTCTCTCGAGCCCGCCGTTTTACGGGCGTTTTACGCTGGTTTGCGATCAGGGTTGGGTGGAGGTGCAGGAAGGCGGCAATGTCGACAAAGGCATCCCTTCGAGTTTCGTGCATTGCTCCGCGGATGGGAGCCGCCTGACGCACACGCACGACCATGCCAATACCGTGCGCATGAATTTCGAGGCCTGGGCCGATGCGGTTGAAGGCCGAGCTTCCTATCGCTTCACCACGGACGAGTTGCTCTGGAATATCCAGATTCTCGACGCAGTCATGCGCTCTGCCGCGGCCGGCGGAAAACCGATCAATCTGTAAGCGTCGGGTTCCTGGCCATTCTCGAAATTTGCCCCGGTTTGGGGTAGACCGGGCGCGCCATGCAGGCCGAAAAAGAACAAGTTGCCCTGTCCTCGATCGCGGCTTCAGCCGGATTGACCATCGCCAAGGCCTTTGTGGGTTTTTCCACGGGTTCTTTGGCCATCCTTTCGGAAGCCGGCCACTCGCTGATCGATCTTGGCGCCACGGTGATGACCTATGTCGCGGTGCGGATCTCGGGCAAGCCGGCCGATTCAGAACATCACTACGGCCATGGAAAGGTCGAAGCGGTGTCAGCTTTGGCTGAAACTGCCCTTCTGTTTCTGTTGTCGGGAGTGGTGATTTGGGAAGCCGTAAAACGCTTGATCGAGCACGAAGGTCACGTCGTCGAAGCCACCGTGTGGGCCTTCGGTGTGATCCTGGCGTCAATTGCCGTTGATTTTTTCGCGCGCGCGCCTTGTCCCACACTGCCGAAAAAACCTCGAGCCAGGCCCTCGAAGCGGACGCTTTGCATTTTTCATCCGACCTATGGGCTTCGCTCGCCGTCCTCGTCGGCCTCGTTGGAGTGCATTATGGCCTGCCGTGGGCGGACTCGGTCGCCGCGCTCGTTGTGGCGATATTAGTTTGTGTCGCGGGCTGGCGCCTCGGGAAACGAACGATAGACACTCTTACTGACGTCGCGCCACCGGGAGCCGCGGAGAAAATCACAGCCATTGCGGCGCGCGTGCCGGGAGTGGTTGGTGTCGATCAGGTGCGTGTACGCGCGGTTGGCGAGCAAACCTTCATCGATCTGGGCGTTTCGGTCAGTCGCACCTTGCCGCTCGACAGAGTGAGCGCGTTGAAAGAGGAGGTCGCCGCCACTCTCCGCAAGCAGATACCGGGTGCTGAAACGGTTGTCACCACCGAACCGGTAGCACTTAGCAATGAGACCGTCCTTGACCGCGTCATGGTCATTGCACGAAACCGCGCGCTAGCGGTACACCACGTCACAGTCCATGAACTTCGAGACAGGCTCGCCGTATCACTCGACCTGGAGGTCGATGGAAAGCTCTCTTTGGGGGCCGCGCATGAGATGGCGGATGGATTGGAGGGTGCAATTGCCCGGGAACTTGGATCCGGCGTCGAGGTCGAGACCCACATAGAACCGTTGCAGCCGCAGGACGCTTTTGGCCACGAGGCCCCGTCCGAACGGGTCAAAGCCGTTGCGATCGCATTGTCTGAACTCGCCGCTCAAGGGCGCAGCGTTCGCGATGTGCACGATGTGCGCGTGCGCGAGACCGACGAAGGCGAAATCGTCAACTTTCACTGTCGCGTCGATCCGCAACTGAGCGTGCAGAGCGTGCATGAAAGCGTTGATGCGCTCGAACGCGCACTGAAGCAGCAATCGCCATCAATAAAGCGCGTGATCGGTCACGCCGAACCGGTTCGCTAATTCTTCCAATGACCAGCAGGACACCCTAGATCAGCAGCCATGCGCACCGATACCGCCCCACCCATTCGATTGAAAGACTACCGGCCGCCCGACTGGCTGGTGGATACGGTCTCTCTGGACATTGCACTTCATCCTACCGCCGCCCGGGTCCGCGCAACGCTTGCGCTCAGGCCTAATCCCGAGTCGGCATCCGCACCGCTTGTCCTTAATGGCGATGGTTTGTCGCTGGTCTCGCTCAAACTCGACGGCAGCACCCTTGCCCCCGAAAACTATGCTGCAACGTCCGAAAGTCTCACTATTGCCCAGCCCCCTAATGGACCCTTTAAGCTGGAAATCGAGACGGTGGTCGACCCCTCTGCCAATACCCAACTCTCGGGTCTCTATCGTTCAAACGGCACATATTGCACGCAGTGCGAGGCCGAAGGTTTTCGCCGTATAACGTTTTTTCCTGATCGGCCGGACGTGATGGCGATCTACACCACACGCATCGAGGCTGACAAAACAGAAGTGCCCATGTTGCTCTCAAACGGAAATCTAGTTGAGCACGGGGAAGCTTCCGGCAAACGCCACTTCGCGGTGTGGCACGACCCGCATCCCAAGCCGTCATATCTCTTTGCGCTCGTCGGCGGCGACCTCGCCTGCGTCGAGGATCATTTTGTGACGATGTCAGGGCGTAATGTGACGCTGCGCATCTTCGTCGAACACGGCAAACAAGATCGCTGCGCCTATGCGATGGATTCTCTTAAGCGGGCCATGCGATGGGACGAGGAAGCCTTCGGACGCGAATACGATCTGGACATTTTCATGATCGTCGCCGTTTCAGACTTCAACATGGGCGCTATGGAGAACAAAGGCCTGAATGTCTTTAACGACAAATATGTCCTGGCAAGCGCAGACACCGCCACAGACGCGGACTTTGCCCATATCGAAGCTGTCATCGCGCATGAATATTTTCACAATTGGACCGGCAACCGCATCACCTGCCGCGATTGGTTTCAACTTTGCCTGAAGGAAGGTCTCACCGTTTTTCGCGATCAGGAATTTTCTTCGGACATGCGCTCACGTCCGGTCGAACGGATCGCCGATGTACGAAGCCTTCGAGCGACGCAGTTCATCGAAGATGCCGGCCCCCTGGCACACTCCGTGAGGCCAGAAATTTACAAGGAAATCAACAACTTCTATACCACGACGATTTACGAAAAAGGCGCCGAGGTCGTGCGCATGGTGCAGACTCTGCTCGGTGCGAAGAAATTTCGCGAAGGCATGGATCTTTATTTCGCGCGCCACGACGGCGAAGCCGCCACCGTCGAGCAGTTCATCCAGTGTTTTGCCGATGTCAGTGGACGCGACTTTACCCAGTTTATCCGCTGGTACAGTCAGGCCGGCACACCTGAAGTGACAGTCAACGGCAGTTTCGACGCGACGCGCAAGACCTATACGCTTGAATGCAGGCAAACCGTGCCGCCGACACCGGGGCAGCCGGTGAAGGAGCCGATGGTCATCCCGCTTGCGCTAGGTTTGGTCGGCAATGACGGGCGCGATTTGCCGCTCAAGCTGTCGACCGGAGAGCAGGCCTTGCCGGGTGTGCTGGTCTTGAAGGAAGCCAACGCAACGTTCGAGCTCGCCGATATCAACGAGCGCCCGGTCGCTTCAATCAATCGGGGTTTTTCCGCGCCGATCAAGCTTATCACTGATCTCAATGCCGACGATCTTGCCTTCCTCGCCGCCCACGACAGCGACCCGTTCAACCGTTGGCAGGCGCTGCAAACGATCTCGATGCGCCTGCTGGTCGACAATGTGAGCGCCTTGCGGTCGGGTCGGCCGGTACGCGTCGACGATCAGCTTGTGCTGGCGCTTGCGGCCATTCTGGAGGACATCTCCTTGGAACCTGCGTTCGTCGCACTCGCTCTGGCTCCGCCGGGCGAGGGCGATATTGCGCGTGAAATCGGACGTGAGATCGATCCTGACGCGATCTTTCGTGCGCGCGCGGGGCTACGTGCCGCGCTGGGTGAACGGCTTAGTGCCGCGCTCACCACACTTTATGACCGGATGGCCTTGTCAGGGGGATATTCGCCGGACGCCGGCAGTACCGGGCGCCGTGCCTTGCGCAATGCCGCGATTGACCTTCTTGCGGCAACGGGCAAACCCGCAGCCATTGCCCGCGTTTTTCGGCAGTACCAAACGGCCGACAACATGACCGACCGCATGGCCGCACTCGCAATATTGTCGCTGTATAACGTGCCAGAGCGGGAGGACGCGCTCGGCGATTTCTATGCGCGTTATGCTTCGGATGCCCTGGTCATCGACAAATGGTTTTCACTTCAGGCCGCCATTCCTCAGCCGGATACGCTGGAAAATGTGCGCCGCCTCACGGCCCACCCGGCGTACTCTTCGGCGAATCCAAATCGCGTGCGTGCCCTGATCGGCGCATTTGCACAGGGCAATACCACCCAGTTCAACAGGACCGACGGACTGGGTTATGACTTCGTCGCCGACACCGTGCTGGCCCTGGACCCCAAAAATCCGCAAATTTCGGCCCGGCTCGCGACCGCCTTCCGCAGCTGGCGAATGCTGGAATCCGGGCGCCGGACAAGAGCAGAAGCTGCCCTTACCCGCATCAAAAGAACGCCCGGCCTTTCTCGCGACCTAGCCGATATCGTCGAACGCGCATTGGCAGCGCCATAATGGCCGTGGGCGCCGGTTTTTCGCCTTAGAACTCTTCGTGGGTAACTTTTTTTTAATATTTGACTCTTCGGACTCTCGACAAATTAGTGCCTATCGATTCCAATCGATACAGTGATTCGGAAAGCGATGCGGCACATCCTTCCGTCTCAAGGGTGACAGAGAAAATTCCGAACGGAGGCTTTCTATGGCGCGCGCCGGTGTGGCGAGTGCGTCTGCACATCCTGATTCCATAAAAGGCCTCGCGCAATCGGTTGCCAACCCGGCCTACCGGCGGCTGTTGAACGCCGAACCTCTTCTGCGCCGCGCTGTTCCGGTGCTGATCATCGCATTCTTGGCCACAATTTGTGTGGGCGCCCTCGTGCAGGTGCTCGACCACCGCCGGCAAACCCTCACCAATGACTTCGTTTCGCTTGAGGCCGTGGCCGACCTTGCTGCCGAGCGGCTGCAGCAGCTACCCAAGAAGGCTGGCAGCACGAGTGAGTATCAATTGGGGCTAAGCCGCGTGTTGCCCTCTTGGGCCATGCCCCCCGGCAGGCGATTCCTGCTGACCAACGCCGACGGTGTTGTCACGGCCACCGCACCAAGGGGTGAGCCAGCAAGCGCCAGCAAGCTCATCGATTTGCTGGGACCGACCCAACCCCTGACGACTTTCGGCGCCGGTGCCGGGGTCATGGAAATTACCCTTCCGGATAATACCAGGGCGCTGGCGACCGTTCGCATGCTCGGCGCCCCGCTGGGTCAGCTCGCAGTCATTCAGTCGCGGGACGCGGCACTTGCCAACTGGCGTTCGCTCACCACGCTCACGGTTACGTTGTCGACTACGACCGGGTTCGTCGTGCTTATTCTGGGCTTCGCCTTTCATTGGCAGGCTACACGGGCGCGGGAAGCGGACCTGATCTATGAGACGGTTCGCAGCCGCATCGATACTGCGCTCAATCGCGGCCGTTGCGGGCTGTGGGACTGGGACCTGGCACGTGGCCGTATCTTTTGGTCTCAATCGATGTTCGAAATCCTCGGTCTCGATACCAAGGAAGACTTGCTGTCGTTCGGAGACGTGAACGCGCTGGTCCACCCGGATGACGTTCGCCTTTACGAGCTCGCAGCCGAACTCGCCAATGCGACGACGACGACAATCGATCACGCCTTCCGCATGCGTCACGCGGCCGGTCATTGGGTGTGGCTGCGGGCACGCTGTGAGTTGGTGAGCCAAGCCGGCGAACCTGGCCTGCACCTGATCGGTATTGCCGTTGACATCACCGAGCAGAAGAGCCTGGTGGAAAAAACCGTTGCAGCCGACATACGCCTGCGAGACGCCATCGAGACCATACCGGAGGCCTTTGTGTTGTGGGACGCCGAGAACCGGCTTGTTCTTTGCAACTCAAATTTTCAGGAACTCCACCACCTCCCTGACGAAGCAATCACCGTCGGCGCGTCCTACGAATCCGTTGTTGCGGCGGGAAGCAAGCCTGTCGTGCGCAACAAAGTTTCCATGGCCGGCCCGAGCATTCCGGGCGCACGTACATTCGAGGCCCAGCTCGAAGACGGGCGCTGGCTCCACATCAGCGAGAGGCGAACCAAGGACGGCGGCTACGTGTCGGTTGGCACAGACATAACAGCGATCAAAAGGCACGAAGAAAAATTGGTCGACAGCGAAAAGCGTCTTATGGCGACAATCGCTGACCTGAGCGAATCCCAGCAGCGTTCCGCCGAGCTCGCCGAGAAATACGCCGAAGAGAAGACCCGCGCAGAGGAAGCCAATCAGGCCAAATCGAAATTCCTGGCCAACATGAGCCACGAACTGCGCACACCGTTGAACGCGATCATCGGATTTTCCGAGATCATGGAATCCGGAATGTTCGGCACTCTCGGTGCCGATAAATATCATGAGTATTGCAGCGACATCCGTAGCAGCGGGCAGTATCTGCTTGAAGTCATCAACGATATCCTTGACATGGCGAAGATCGAAGCCGGCCGCATCCGACTCGACTTCGAGGACCTCAGTCTCAATGCGCTGCTCAATGAAGCTATGCGCGTCGTCGCAGCACGTGCACAGGACAAGCAGTTGCGGTTGTCCGCTCGCATATCTCCCGAACTCCGGTTGCGCGCCGATCGCCGTGCACTCAAACAAGTTGCCCTAAACCTCCTCTCCAATGCCGTAAAATTTACGCCCGGCGGCGGCCGCATCAACGTGCGGGGGCGCGCGACCGACCGCTTCATCACGCTGGCAATCGCCGACAGTGGGATCGGTATTGCCAAGGATGCACTTGCGCGGCTTGGCCGGCCGTTCGAGCAAGTAGAGAGTCAGCTCACCAAAAGCCATCAGGGCTCGGGGCTGGGGCTTGCAATATCAAAATCACTGGTCGAACTGCATGGCGGCCGTATGCGCATCCGCTCAACGCTCGGCAAAGGCACGCTTGTTGTCGTGCGCCTGCCCCTCGAACCTCAGTGTCTCCTGCCAAAGGACGAAGCGGCCTAACGAGAACATTCAGATTAAATCAACCGCTCGTCCCCCGCGAAGGCGGGGACGGGAATGTGCGGATGAGGCTATGCGCCAATTCGAACGGTTCTTGCTCCAGCCTACCTCTGCGGAATCTGGATGAATTCCGCAAGCTGTTCCGAGGTTAGAGGCTTTTCCAGAAACTTCCCGGCTATCGCGTCCTGCATCACCAGATCCACGTCTGACAGCTTATCGGGGTTGAGCGCTTCCTTTGGATTGAATTCGTCACGTTGCAACCGGACCTCGTCCTCGGTCATGTGCATGTGGGCAGCGTAGGCTTTGATGGCCTCCGGATCGGAATACATCCAATCGAGCGTTTCCCGAAAAGCGCGCATAAAGCGCACGATCGTTTCTGGCCGTTGCTTCAACACGTCGGCATTGACGATCTCCACCCGCACCGTCTGGCCTCGCATTGACGGCACGTCGCGCCCGCGCATAATCACGCGGATTGTTTTGGCGCTCAATTCCTTCAGCCCAAACGGCGCAACCGACCAGCCCACATCGATCTGTCCCGACATCGTCATTGTGAGAGTCGCCGGAGGGCCGCCCGTTGCAGTTCGCCTGGCCTTGAGACCGTAGTGTTCAACCAACGCTCGTAAAACGCTGTCCGAGGTCGAGCCGTTGGTCGAATAAGCCATGCTGTGTTTTTCGGTGATGTCTTTGACGTCCTTGATCGATGAATTGGCTGGCACGAACCAATAAATATCGTCAACACCCGTATAGGCAGCGGCAAGCACCCGAACAGGACCGCCCTTGGCAAAAGCACGCATCGCGCCCGGCGTACCTACGCCGATGCCGATATCGGCGCTGCCCGAGATCACTGCCTGGATTGTTTCACCTGCACCTTGAGTGCCGAAGTTTTCGAGCACGATACCGTGCTTCTGAAAAATCCCTGCGTGCATTCCGAGCGTCGGCACCTGGTTCGACCATGCATCGATCTGTCCGACGGCAAGCTTGAGTCTATCCTGAGCCGATGTTGGCGGTGAGATCGCGCTGGCCAGCAGGATTACAAATCCGGCCAGCGCCAAAGCGTGATTTCTTACCATGATCAAAAATTCCTTTTTACTGAACGCAACGTCCGTTGAGGCAGGACTATGGCGCCTTGCCGAGAATACGAATGAAGCTCTCGCGTACTTTGGTCTGCGTTTCGATCAGTGTCGCGTCGAGCGTCGGAAAATCCGGCACATCGGCTGCACGCGCCAGCAGCCGCAGGAGCCCTGCCCCGGCAGTCTTTGGATCGAATTTTCCGGGCAGGCAAAGACGGAGGATTTGGGTGAGGTCGTGATAAAGCTGCACTGCGGGCCGAAGTATTTCCGCGTCATCCACCGACAAGACCCGCAGGGACCAAGCCTTGTCCAGCGCGCGCGCGGTCGAAGTATCAAGTATGTCCGGCAGTTGATGAGCATGAACGAGCTGCAAATACTGCGCAATGAATTCGATATCGATCAACCCGCCGGCCACATATTTGAGATCCCAGCGATCACGATCTCCCTTTTCCTTGGCTATGGCGGCGCGCATCTCTACGACATCACCTGCCGTCAGATTGGCGTCGCGGTGGCGCCGCAAGATATCCTGGATAACAGCTTCAATTCTCGACTTGAACTCCACTGGAGCCGAAACAACCCGGGCCCGGGTGAGCGCCATATGCTCCCACGTCCATGCTTCCGACTCCTGATAGACGGCAAAGGCATCGAGTCGCGTGGCCAGCGGACCCGCGCGGCCCGACGGGCGCAACCGCATATCGACCTGATATAGCGCGCCGTAATTTGTTTGGGCCGTCAGCGCACTGATCACGCGCTGTGTCAAGCGGGCAAAATATTGCGCACCATAGAGCGGCCGTTTGCCATTAGACTCGGGAGCCGTTTCGTCAAAATCATAGACAAGGATCAGGTCGAGATCGGACGTCGCGGTCATCTCGTACCCGCCAAGCTTTCCCATGGCCAGGATTGCGGTCTCCTCCGCGCGCAGATGGCCGTGCGTAAGAACAAAATTATCCGTGACGGCACGATGAACCGCGCGGATGACGGCGTCGGCGAGTCTCGCATACGCTTCTCCCGCTTGTCGCGCAGTTACGGTGCCGGAGAGGATCCGCACACCGATCAAAAACATGTATTCCAGACCGAACATGCGAATCCGTTCGAGCAAGTCCTCGTCGTAACGTGATTGAGCCAATGCCGCGCTAAAGCGTCGACCGAGTTCCGCCTCATCGGGCAAGGCCCCGAAAAAACTCGGATCTACCAAGGCGTCCATGACCTGCGGGTAGCGCGCCAATGTCTCGCCCAACCGAGGCGCAACACCCAACACCATCGTGATCAGCGCGATGAGATCCGGATTTTGCCGGAGCAGCGACAACAGTCGTGCCGCTCCGTGCAGGTTTGCGAAGAAGCGATCAAACAATAGCAGCGTGGCGCCCGGATTGTCGGTACGTGACAGGTGCCCCAGTAGCGCCGGTAAAAGAGCAGACAAGTGAGCGTGGGCAGTTTCGCCTTTGAGCGAGCGGACGTCACCGCTCAGCCAATTTCGAATAATGCTGGATGCTTCGAGGGGCGCGCGGAAACCCAATTCAGAAAGGCGGTCAAGCGTTTTGAGGTCATCCGCCTCGGGCGGAAATTCCAGTATCGGACGATCCGTCTCAGGCGCTTTTTCGAACAAGCGAGAATAGTAATCCTGGACTTTTTCGAGATGGCCGAGAAGCACCTTCGCGAAGGCGTCGCGATTAGCAAAGCCGAGAAACCGCGCAAATTTTTCCAGGTCTGATCGTTCGGCAGGCAATGTTTGCGTCTGCTCATCGTTCACCATCTGCAGACGATGTTCGACCGTGCGAAGAAAGCAGTAGGCTTCCTTCATCGCGTTGCGCGCAGCCACATCAATCCACTTGTCCTCGCACAATTTGTCCAAGGTGGTCAGCGTTTCGCGGTCGCGTAAGGACGGATTGCGGCCGCCTGCGATGAGCTGTTGGGTCTGCGCGAAAAACTCGATTTCACGAATTCCGCCGCGTCCGAGTTTTATGTTGTGGCCTTCAACGGCTATTTTGCCGTGCCCACGATATGCATTGATCTGCCGTTTCATCGCATGGACGTCCGCGACCGCTGCGAAGTCCAGATATTTGCGCCATACGAAGGGCGCGAGTTCGGCAAGGATCGCCTCGCCGGCCGCAATATCACCGGCGCAGGCGCGCGCCTTGATCATGGCGGCGCGCTCCCAGTTTTGACCTACGCTTTCGTAGTAGGTTTCCGCGGCCTTCGTGGATATTGCGATCGCGGTCGAAGCGGGATCCGGTCGCAGGCGTAAGTCGGTCCGAAACACGTAACCGTCGACGGTACGTTCCTGCAGAAGCTTCACCAGCCGCTGAGTGAGGCGAACGAAGAGCATCGACGGTTCCGCGTCCTTTGGCAGCGCAGGCGCCGTCGCGTCATAGAGAACGATGAGGTCAATATCGCTCGAGTAGTTGAGTTCACGAGCGCCCATCTTGCCCATGGCCAATACAATGTAACCGCTGCCTATCTGCGGATTGCCTTTGTCCTTCGGCACAAGGCGTCCGGCCCGCATCGCTTCGGCAAGAGCGAAACGGCTGGCGGCATCGACCGCCGTGTCGGCGAGATCACTGAGGGCGCGCGCTGCCCGCATCACTGGCCAAACACCTCCAATGTCGGCGAGAGCAATGAGCAGCGCGGCCTCGCACTTCAGACGCCGAAGCAACCGCATTGCCTCGGCTTCATCCTCGGTTGCCGCGATGTCACGGCCGTAAGCGCCCAGCGAAGCAGCGAGATACTGATCAGGGTCAGCTTGCAGGAGCCTCAGGAGGCGATCCGGATCGCGGCTTACCAAGTCCCAGAGGAACGGCGAGCTTTCGGCAAGACTTTGCAGCAGCCTATCGACCGTCGGGTAGGTAACAAGGAGCGCTCTTAGGGGCGTTTCCGGCCCAGCCGCTTCGGACAGCCATTCGGTCAGTTGTGCACGCGCCGCTTTGGCATCGATGAGCCTTGGCGCCGTAGAAATCCGCTCGGCCAACGTTGTGCCCGGGGTTCTGGCGCCTTTCGGGGCTGCCTGCTTTCGCAACGGCTTTTTTTTCGCAGGGCGCTTCATCCCGCAATCTGTACCGGCCCTCCCCTCGGCAAGGCAATGACGCTTTTGAGCCCCGGTTGGTTGTCAGCGAGAGTGAGTTCGCCGCCGTGCAGGCGGGCCACGGCTGACGCAAGACTGAGCCCAAGGCCCGACCCCGGCTGAGACCGGCTTTGCTCCAGCCTGACAAAACGCTCGACAACACGGCTGCGATCGGCCTCCGGAATACCCGGCCCGCTGTCGGCGACCGTCAGCAGGATGCGATCGCCGTCGCCTAGGGCCCGCACCACGATCTGCGCGGGTTCACCATTGCTTGCCTCGCGCGGCTGAGCGTACTTGATGGAGTTGTCGACCAAATTGGCAAGCGCCTGGCTGATGAGCTCCCGATTCCCTTTCAGCGGAGCTGGTGTGTCGGCTTCTACTTTGAGCGTCATTCCTTTTTCTTCCGCCAAGGGTTCGTAAAGGTCTCCGATATCATGAGCAATCTCCGCAGCATCAAATTCGGTCATATTCTCCCGCGCCTGGCCGGACTCCGCGCGCGCAATCATTAATAACGCATTGAACGTACGAATTAGGCCGTCCGATTCATCGATCGTATTCTCCAGCGCCGCCCGATATTCGGTTTCATTTTTTGCCGACCGTAACGCTTCCTCCGCACGATTGCGCAGACGCGTCAGCGGTGTCTTGAGATCATGCGCAATATTGTCGGAAACTTCCTTGAGCCCGCGCATCAGCGCTTCGATGCGCTCCAACATCAGATTGAGATTCTCGCCGAGACGATCGAGCTCGTCACCGGTCCCCGCAACCGGGAGCCGGCCACCCAGGTCGCCGCGCATGATCGTGCGCGTGGTCTCGGTCATGGCATCGACGCGACGCAATACGCGACGCGTGACAAAAAGCCCGCCGGCAAGACCGAGCACGATAACGAGGGCAATCGACCAGCGCCCCGCCGAGAGGACGATGGTGTAGAGACGTTCGCGCTCGTCAAGGTCGCGTCCGACGAGAAGGCGGAAGCCGCCGGGCAACTGAAAAACCCGCGCCAGTGCATGGTGTTCTGGGTGTTCGCCTGCTTCGGCTTCATCAAGTCGGCGATAGCCCGTTTCGGTCCAGCCAACATTGTCGAGCGTGCCTGGCGGCAAGGCCGTGACATTGCCGGCAAGAGACTCTCCGGCAAAGGTAGTCACCAGATAGAGGCTCGAACCTGGTCGCCGCGCCCGCGCATCGATAACGGCCACAAGTCTTCGAATCCCGCCGAGGCGATATTGTTCAGATAGCCCGGTGATCTCAGCATTGACGGTGTCTGTGATCTGTTCGGTGATCAGGCGGCGTGTATTGAGCGCAAAATAGCCAAGCAGGAACGCCGCAAACAAAGCGAACACGGTCAAATAGACGAGCGTCAGTTTGAACGTCGTGGTGCGAAATAGCTTACCGAGCGCCGTCACGTAGCATGCAACCTAAGCAGTTGAAGCAATTGGGTTCATCACATAGCAGTTTAATCGCGGCGCGGAACGGCCGGAAGTGACAAAACGTTCACGCCGGCCTGCAACCTGCTTGTATCCATCACACTCCCAATAAAAAGAGCCACCTGAAAAGGTGGCCCGCGCGCCGCGCCGGTCACGAATGCGGCCGGCACTGTGCGAATTTCTAACGGCTTACGCTGCGTTCGCCATCACGTACCATGTATCCCGCGCCACGGATCGTATGCAAAAGCGGCTGAGAGAAACCTTTATCGATTTTCGAGCGCAAGCGCGAGATATGCACGTCAATCACATTGGTCTGCGGGTCAAAATGGTAATCCCACACATTTTCCAACAGCATAGTCCGTGTCACAACCTGACCCGCATGCTGCATCAGATATTCCAGGAGACGGAATTCGCGAGGTTGGAGCGTGATTTCCTCTTCACCCCGATGTACCTGGTGTGACAGCCGATCAAGCGCGAGATCGCCGACGCGAAGTACGGTTTCTTCACTGCGGCCGACGCGACGACGCGCCAGTACCTCGACGCGAGCCAACAGTTCAGAAAATGAGTACGGCTTCGGCAGGTAATCGTCGCCTCCGGCCCGAAGTCCCTTGACCCGGTCATCGACCTGGCCGAGCGCCGAAAGTATGAGTGCCGGCGTCTCCATGCCCTTTGCACGCAACGCCCCTATGACGGACAGTCCGTCACGTTTGGGCAACATGCGGTCAACGATGAGGACATCGTACTGACCGCCAAGTGCCATGGCCAAACCGTCATCGCCGTCGGTAGCAGCGTCGGCAACATGGCCAACCTCGCGGAATGCCTTGACCAAATAGTCGGCGGCATCGCGGTCGTCTTCGATGACCAGAAGGCGCATGGTGACCCGATCCGGTTGCGCATCGGCCGTCCGGCCGAAAGGGCGCTGCCCGTTAATATCCAAAAAGGGGGGCATCGGTCACACCAATTCCAGTCAATTCCGTGACGGCGTTAATTCCCTTATTCGGTCAGTCCTCTATTCGTACGCGAGGGGGTGGCGGCGAACCGCCACCCCCTCAACGACCCCACCCCAGCGGGGGCGACGGATGCCGGGGCCGGAGCTCTTGCCGAAAACGGCGCCAACTAAAGCGCCGCTTCGGGAAATTGACGGGACGAGCATGAAGCCCGTCCCGTTGAGGGCAGGCCTACCGGCGGGGGCGACGGATGCCGGCAGGATGTCCCCAAACTCGTATCAGCCGTTGCCGAGCGGCAACGCGACGAAGCGCGTGTTGTCGCCTTTCTTCACACGCATCAGGACGCTGCGCTTGCCTTCCGTGCGGGCATTTGAAACAACCTTGCTCACGTCGGCAGGCGTCGAAACCAATTTGCCAGCGATCTCAAGGATCACATCGCCGGTGGAGAAGCCGTGGTCAGCCGCGATGCCGCCGGTATCAACACCCGTCACCACCACGCCTTCGCTGCCCGAGCCGGCAACGCGCGCAGCGGGAGCAAGCGTCAGGCCGAGCTTCCCAACATCACTTTCGCTATCGTCGGCGCTGGCGCGGGCCTCTTGCTTATTGGGCAATTCGCCGAGGGTTAGATCGACCGTCTTCTCCGAGCCCTTGTGCAGAACCGTCAGCTTGACGGAGGTCTTGGGAGCGAGGGCTCCGATCCTCTTGGCGAGATCGCGGGCGTCCTTGATCTCCTTGCCATCAACCGCCGTGATGACGTCGCCGGCCTCTATCCCCGCCTTCTGGGCCGGGCTGTTTGCCTGCGGTTCGGCGACAAGCGCGCCTTCCGCCTTCTTAAGGCCGAGGCCATCCGCGATATCCTGCGTTACCGGCTGAATTTGTACACCGATCCAGCCACGCGTTACGGATCCGTGCTCCTTGAGCTGCGCGACAACACTGTTGACCGTATCGGAAGGGATCGCAAAGGCGATGCCGACCGAGCCACCGGATGGCGAGAAGATCGCAGTATTCACGCCAATCACATTGCCGTCCGTATCGAATGTCGGTCCGCCGGAATTGCCTTTGTTGACCGGAGCATCGATTTGGATGAAGTCGTCATAGGCACTGGCGCCGATGTCGCGCCCGCGTGCCGACACAATGCCGGCTGTGACGGTTCCGCCCAAACCAAACGGGTTACCGACCGCAAGAACCCAGTCACCAATGCGCGGCGCCTTGTCCGAAAGCTTTACGTAGGGAAACGGTCCATCTTCGACCTTGATCAGGGCAAGATCCGTCCGCGGATCAGTGCCGATCACTTTCGCCTTGTGCGT
>Ga0066388_100000905_pt1 | contig 15484 bp, 15 predicted proteins | sample PanSoiMetaGPlot6_FD_64539 | JGI IMG/M metagenome (GOLD analysis project Ga0066388, IMG submission 64539) | Tropical forest soil microbial communities from Panama analyzed to predict greenhouse gas emissions - Panama Soil - Plot 6 (Hybrid Assembly) | ecosystem: Environmental > Terrestrial >... | reverse complement strand
GCCGACGATCTCGCTCAAGGCGAGAACATCGTTTTCTGCGCGACCGGAATCAGCGACAGCGCGCTTTTGCGCGGCGTGAAATCAAAAGGCACGACCGCGATCACCCATTCCATTTTGATGCGCGCCAAAAGCAAAACTGTGCGGCTCATTCGCGCGATGCACAATTTGCAAAACAAAACCATCCGGCTCCGGTCCGACAACCGCGAACATTTGATCTGAACCGCGGATTTGCGCGGATTTAGACGGATGACAGACGGCTTTCCATTCCTGTTTCCCTATCCGCGTAATCCGTGTAATCCGTGGTTCAATCTTCTCGACAGGCAGCGATGCCTGGCTCAAGATCGACATCGAACCTCCGCCGCTTATGAGACAAATACCGAAAACTGAATTGTCGCCGGATAATGGCTGCATCATCGACATGAAATGGAAACTCGGCCCGCTTGGATACCATGCGAGCGGCGCCGGCAAAGTGAACATCGAACCGACCAAGGAGGCCATTCGATTGCCGGAGCTCGTCCTTTACGATCACATCGGCTTCAAAGGCGCTTACGCCCGGACGAATTTAAGTTTTCATTATACCGGCGATTTTTGGAACGACCGGATGAGTTGCGTCATCGTGGTCAGCGGCGTCTGGCGGTTTTATCGCGACGAATATTACAAAGGCCCCTACTGGGATCTCGGCCCCGGCTACTACGAAAGTTTCTTCGCCGCCAAAGGCCCGGACGACGTCGTCAGCTCCTTCCAGTGTATCGCGCTGACGTAACCCCTGATCTCTCAGCCAAAGCACATGAGTTTATGCGCTATGCGTTACTCGCCGCGATGAGTTTGCTCCCTGCTGTGGTGGCGGCGCAGCCAACAAACAACGGGAGCGGCCCGAAAAAGCGCGACGCGGTGTATGCTTTCTACGCAGCAAAGCCAGATTATCCTTACATCGCACGGATTAACCATATGGAAGGCAGTGGTGTGTTCTTAGTGGACATTCGCGCGAACGGTAGGGTGCAATCAGTGGAGATGGTACAAAGCACCGGACACCCAGAGCTGGACAGATCGACAATCACCGCTTTTCAGAAGTGGCGGTTTCAGGTGAATCAGCCCACCCAAGTGAAAATACCGATAATCTTCCTAATGGGCCAGGTTCGCACGCACGATCCAATCCCGGTTCATTAGTCGGCCGCGATTTCGAAAACATTTCCGGCGCAGCCCCAGGAAAGAGTGAAGCCGGAGCCGCCGTGGCCGTAATTGTGAATCACATCGCGACTGTCGCGGAGTTTTCCTTTTTCAAGCCGCACGCCTGATTTCCGAAACGGGCGAAGACCGACGCGCTCGGTCAGAACGCGCGGGTTCTCAATCTTCAAAACGCGGCTGCATTCAGCGACGATGCGCGATGTCGATGTTGGATCGACGTCGAGATTGTCGCTGACCTCGTTGGTGCCGCCGAAGACGCAGTCGTTCTTCCGCGGGATCACGTACATGAGCGGGGCGTCGTCACAGACGATCGCGCAATTGAGATTGTCGATCTTGGGGACGATCGCGACCTGACCGCGGTGCGGTTCAAGATCGACATCGTGCACGAGGTCACGCGCGCCGATTCCAGCGCAATTGATTATCACACCGAATTTTGGATCGACGTCTTCGAGTTTTTCGAAGTGAACGCCCTCATTGATTGCGCCGCCGGCTTTCTGAAATCGATCGGCGAGGTAGTCGAGATAAATCGTGGTGTCCATGAAAGGAACGTTGAGAGAGAAGCCGGAGGAGAAAACAGAGCCGGAAACAGTAAGAGCTGTCTGGACTCCGCTCGACATGACAAAAGGATGCGCCCAATCGGGAATAGAAATTTCGCCGGCGCGCGAATATTGGCGCAGCTCAATCATTGAGACGCCGGTGCGCGAGTCTTTTATAAGGTCGGCAAGCACTTTGTAACTCGCGAGCGCCCACGGAATCACTTTGTCGGCCGGCTCGGCGTCGTATGGAAACCAAAGCGCGGCGGCGGCGCCGGAAGTTGTCTGCTGGCCAATCTGCCCGGTAAAAATCGCGGTTTGAAATCCACGCTCGGCAAAAAAAACAGCGCAGGTCAGACCGGAAACGCCCGCGCCAACGATCGCGACTGATTTCGCCATGCGAGAAGTTGTAGGGCGGGCTTGCCGTCTGCCAACATAAAAACGGCAACTGAGGCGGTTGCCCTACAATAGGAAAGATGCGTGCAGACCATGACAAGCTCACATAAAATCCACCGAATGAAAAACTTCGGCGCGCTTTTGTTCATCATCGCAACTGCGACCCGGCTCATCGCGCAACCGATCGTGAGTGAATCAAAGTTCGTCGATGTCGATCATCTCAAAGTCCATTACACGAACTACGGCAAGGGCGACACGGCGCTGTTTTTTATTCACGGTTGGAGTTGCGACGAAACGGTTTGGAGCGGACAGGCGCCGGCGTTGGCGGAGAAGATTCGCGTGATCACGATCGATCTGCCGGGTCACGGGCAAAGCGAGAAGCCAAAAACGATCGAATATACGATGGATTTGTATGCTCGCGCGATCGACGCCGTATTGAGCGATGCGAGCGTGACGTCGGTGATTTTAGTCGGGCACAGCAATGGAACACCGGTGATCCGCCGATATTACCGGAAATTTCCGGCGAAGGTGAAAGCGCTCGTGATTGTCGAAGGCCCACTGCGGCCGTTTTTCGATAAGACGAACATGGAAAAATTCGTCGGGCCTTTGCGCGGCGACGGTTACCTGCAAGCGGCCAGGCGTTTAATCGATTCAATGACAAAGCCGATCAAGGACGGCGCGCTGCGCGACAAGATCAAAGCGCTCATGCTGAAAACACCACAGCACGTGGCGGTAAGCGAATTCGAAGCAACGGTCGATCCTGATTTATGGAAAGAGGACAAGATCGATATCCCGGTTTTGATGATTTTGGCGAAGCAACCGGTGTGGACAACAGAGTACGAGCAGTTCGTGCGCGGTCTCATTCCGAGACTGGATTATCAAGTGTGGGAGAACGTGTCCCATTTCCTGATGATGGAGAAGCCGCGTGAGTTCAACGCCGCGCTCACGGTTTTTCTGCAACAAAATCAGCTTCTGTAAATCGCTCGTAAGTAACGGGCGAGTCGGTTAAACTAGCGTTAATGGTTTCACTGAATCGAGATACGCTCAGCGACAAAGTGCTCGAAGGGGGGCGCATTTCATCCGACGAAGCGATCGAGCTGTATTCGTTGCCGCTGGAGGAACTGGGCGCGCTGGCAGACGTGCGGCGAAACCTGGCCAAGGAAAAAAGTTACGGTGGACGCGGACGCGAGATCGTAACTTACATCGCCGACCGGAACATTAATTACACGAACGTTTGCAATGTCTATTGCAAGTTCTGCGCGTTTTATCGGACGGAGCGCGACGAAGATCACTACGTTCTTTCGCTCGCACAGATCGACCAGAAGCTCGACGAGCTTACGGCCGCGGGCGGTGTGCAGATTTTGATGCAAGGCGGGCATCATCCGAAATTGCCGTTCAGCTGGTATGTCGATCTTCTGCAGCACATCCGAAAAAAATATCCGCACATCAACATTCATGGATTCAGTCCGCCGGAGTTCCAGCATTTCGCAGAAACTTTCCGAATGCCACTGCGGGAAGTGATTTCCGAATTCAAAAAGGCGGGACTCGGATCGATCCCCGGAGGCGGCGGCGAGATTTTGGTCGATCGGGTGCGCAAAAAAATTTCGCCCTTGAAAATTAACAGCGACCAATGGTTGGAAGTGATGCAACTCGCGCACGAGCTCGGTTTGAAATCGAGCGCGACCATGATGTTCGGTCACGTCGAGACCATCGAAGAACGGATCCAACATTTGCAACGAATTCGCGATCAGCAGGACCGGAGCGGCGGGTTCACGGCGTTCATCTGCTGGACGTTTCAGCCGCAACACACGGTCTTAAAAGTGAAACAGCCGACCAGCGTGGCGGAATATTTGCGGATGCAGGCGCTGGCGCGGATTTTTTTGGATAACATCGACAACATCCAGAGTTCCTGGGTCACGCAGGGCCCCGGCATTGGGCAGGTGGCGTTAAAATATGGCGCCAACGACTTCGGTTCCGTGATGATGGAGGAGAACGTGGTGAGCGCGGCGGGAACGACTTTTCGTCTGGACGCGGAAAAGATCGAGGCCCTCATTCGTGATGCCGGTTATGAACCGCGCCGACGAAATAATTGTTACGAACTGTTGAACTGAAGGGACGCTGGCGCTGTCTATGACAGACGCCTCGCCACTCTCGAAGAAATCCTGCCTTGACGATAGCCTGCTTCTCCTCTAATTGCCGCGTGTCCCGCGCGAGTTTTTATGCTGCGCGGGATTCGGCATCTTGATTTATGAGAGAATTTCGGGGATCGGCACGGGGCTGGGCGGTGGCGATGTCTTTCGTGACCTGCGCAGCGTTGTTCGAGCCGGCGAGCGCACACGCGCAACAAGGACCACCGATCATACGCTCGATCGACGTGCAATATTCCGGCCCGGCGACAGTGTCGAAGGAAGCGATTCTGGCGCAAATCAGGACAGCGGTCGGTCAGCCGTATTCTGATTCGACGGTCGAAGACGACATTCGCAATCTTTACAAGACTGGGACCATTCAAAACGTGCGCATTTTCGCACAGCCGGAGGGCGACGGCGTGAAGGTGATCGTGGCCGTGCAGACCCGGCAGGTGCTGCGCGAACTGGTTATCGATGGTGCGCACCGTGTGAATGCAAAGAAGCTTCGCAAGGAGATTGGTGTGAAGCTCAACGCACCGGTGAACGAAGACGATCTGCAAAAAGCGCGGCAAAAAATTATCGATAGTTATCAGAGCAAAGGTTTCACGGATATCGCAGTGGATTTCCGGGTCGAGCCGATCGACGCGAGACGTGGCACGGCGCGGGTGATTTACACGGTGAAAGAGGGCGTGAAAGGAGCGGTGAAACAGATCCGCTTCCAGGGCAACGAGCATTTCAGCGAGCGAATTTTACGCAAGGAAATGAAGACTCGCGGCAAAACAATGATCTCGATCATCGACAAATCAGGGCGATTGGATGAGGTCCAATTGCAACGGGACCTCGATAGCATCAAAGAGTTTTATCAAAACCACGGCTACATCGACGTGGACGTGCAAGAGGTCGGCCGGGAGCGAAAGAACGGGCCGCTGGTTATCACGATCGGAATCAAAGAGGGGACTTTATATCACGTCAACAAACTGTCTTTCACCGGTTACAAAGAAACGACCGAGGAGAAAATTCGTAAGGTCATCAAAACAAAAGAGGGCTCCGTCTACTCGCCCAAACAATTGCACGACGATGCGAAAGCGATCGCGGATAACTACGGCCGCGGGGGATATGTCGATCTTGTGATTCTGCCGCAAGGGACTCCGGCCGGGGCCGGCTTGATCGATGTTCATTACAAGATCGAGGAGGGCAATCGGTCATTCGTGGAGCGAATCAACATTGTCGGAAACACGCGCACCAAAGATAAAGTGATTCGCCGCGAAATTCTGGTCGCCCCCGGCGATGTGTTCGACACCGTGCGAGTCGAGACGAGCAAGAAACGTCTCGAAAATCTTGGTTACTTTTCCAAAGTCGACACCTATCCGGAAGAAACCGGCGTCGAGGGCCGCAAAGACCTGGTCGTCCAGGTGGAAGAAAAACGAACCGGTTCGCTCAATTTCGGCGCCGGCTACAGCACGGTTGACAGTCTGATCGGATTCGTGGAGCTGACGCAGGGCAACTTCGATATCACAAATTGGCCTGGATTAACCGGCGGCGGTCAAAAATTTCGGGCGAAGGCACAGATTGGCAGCCAGCGGAAGGACTTTTCAGTCGGCTTGACCGAACCGTATTTCCTCGACCGGAGGCTTTCGCTCGGAGGCCAGGCATTTTACTCGGAGGCCACCTATCTGAGTTCTGTCTACGACCAGCGCAACTACGGCTTTTCAATCGAAGCGCGGAAGCCGATCTACTCCTGGATCTACGGAGTGCTCGGCTACAGTCTGCAAAACTACGAGATCTTCAATCTGGCCAACGGCGTCTCGCCGCTAATTCGCGCGGAAGAAGGAACAACGACAAAAAGTATGGTGAGCACCAGTCTGGTTTGGGACCGGCGCGACAATCCATTTTTAACTCGGCGTGGCGAGCGAATTTCGATCTCGCCTTTTGTGACCGGCGGTCCCCTGGGCGGAGACGAGCAAATCTACGGAGTAGATTTCGCGGCGACTAAATATGTCCGGGTTTGGAAAGACGTAATCCTTTTAGCGGACGTCGAGGCTGCCACGGTGGACGTATGGGATCAATCCGAAACAAAATCAATTCTGGGCGTTTCCGGACTGGTATTCGATGCTAACGGCAAACCCGTCATTAACCCCATAACAATGAGCCAGGAGATCGTGAACAATATTCCAACGCAGGTCTCAAACGTGCCAATCTACGATCGTTTGTATCTCGGAGGCTCGAATAATTTGCGCGGTTTCCGATTTCGAGATGTCGGACCGATAGATTCGAACAATCAACCAATCGGCGGCCAGTCAATGGCCCGCGCGACAGTCGAGGTAAGTTTTCCTATCATTGAAAAGGCCCGCGGGGCCCTCTTTTACGATTGCGGTTTCGTCAACCCCGATCCCTGGGATTTCACTCCCGAGACAATTGCAGTGCCACGGGGCGTGAATGCGCAAGCGAGTGCTATCTTCTTCGGACGGCCAGTCACCCCGCGAAGCACTTTTGATAGCTTCGCCTCTGACTTTGGGGTCGGGCTTCGCCTCGATCTGCCGATTGGACCATTGCGCCTCGATTACGGGTTTCCCATTGACACAGCTGGGAACAGTAAACACGGCCATTTCAACTTCAGCGTCGGTTACCAGTTTTAATCCAATATTGGCACTTGCGGTGTGGCCGGTTTCCGACGACTTATTTAGCCCTCTTATGAAAAAATTGCTATCTTTGACGCTGGTTTCATTGCTCGTCCTGCCGATCGCGGCGCGCGGGCAAGGAACCCTGAAAATCGGGACGGTCGATATGAACCGCACCTTCCGGGAATACAATAAGACCAAGGACGCCGAGGCGAAGATCAACGACGCCAAGAATCAGGCGAAGAAAGAATACGACGAACGGGCAGACGCCTACAAAAAAGCGCTCGACGATATCAACAACCTCAACAAACAACTTGAGGCCCCAGTCTTGAGCGCCGACGCCAAGGCCCAAAAAGCCAAAGAGCGGGACGACAAGATTTCAAACATCAAGAACATGGAGCGCGAGATCACCGAGTTTCGGCAGACTCGCGAACGTCAGCTTCAGGAACAGGCGCTGCGTATGCGCGAGGGCATCGTCAAAGAAATTACCGACGTCGTCCTGGACAGAGTGAAAGCGAGCAGCCTCGACCTGGTCTTCGATAAATCGGGCAATAGTCTCAATGGCGTTCCGGTCCTGATGTATTCTCGCGACAGCGTCGATTTCACCAACGACGTGATCACCGTCTTGAACAAGCCCGGCCGGGCCAGCTCAGTAACGACTGGAACCAGCCCGAGCAAGGAAGGAACAATCCCGCCCGCCACGCCGAAGAAGCCTTAACGTCAATTGGCGAATTAAGAAACACACGCGGGAAAGGACCTGGCGTGTGTTTTTTGCGTACGGATTCAAAATTTGCGATTACGTTTTGGGTGGATTCGGAGCGAACGTGAATTCAAAGGAATACAAGCGAACTCGGTCGCCTGGATGCAAAACTGCTCTTATCTGTTTGATCGCTTTCCTGCCACTTGCCTTCGTTGGAATTGGACAAGCGGCGCCGAGTTGGGAATCCACGTTGACCAAAGATCCGCCGGGTAATTTTCCCGAACTCCGGCCGGTTCGCGCTACATACCATTTCGGCTGGTCCGGATTCACTGCGGGCACCGGGGACACGCACTTCAGCAAGACCGCTGATAAATATTTTCAACTCGAGGCCGCCGGTCGCACGATTGGTCTCGTCCGCGCCTTGTGGAAATTAGACGCCAGTTACCGCGGCCTGGCCGATGCCGAAACATTGCGTCCGATCGAAAGCAAGCAGACTGAGATTTACCGCAAAAAAAAGCTAATCACCGATCTTACCTTCACCAATTCCGGCGTGACGCGCGCGCGAACTGAAGGGGCCAGTGCCGAAGCAACGAAGACCAAACCGTTCAATTGGGCCGGTTTATTTGATCTGCACAGCGCCCTGCTTTACCTGCGGAGCCAGCCACTCAGTGACCGCAGCGTTTATCGCATCGTTGTTTATCCCGCCACGTCGGCTTATCTGACGACAGTCACCGTGCTGGGACACGAGCGAGTATCCGTTCGTGCGGGAACATACAATGCAATCAAAATCGATCTTCAGCTCAAGCGTATCGGTAAGAACCTTGAACTGGAACCGCATCGCAAATTCCGGCGCGCGACGATCTGGATTTCGGACGATGCTAATCGCATTCCACTTCGCATCGAAGCGCAGATTTTTGTCGGCACCGTGTTTGCCGAACTGCAAACGGTGCGTTTCGATCAGGATAAAACTTAAGCCAAACGATCGCGATCTTTTCCCGAGATCGATCCGCCGCAGGACGGATTCGCCGTGGCGAACAATCAGCGGTCGGGAATCCATTCGCCGCGCACCGGCGCTTGTCGCCACGGACGACGGCGCGGCACGTAAACCGGCGCGCTGGCGCCGGGTAACAGTTCAAGCGCGGCCAGCGTTTCCAAGTCGAGTCGACCGGTAACGGGAAGCCGGACCCGCGCCTGATAGGCACGCAACGAAAATTCCAAATCGGAGCCGGCGTTTCCGTCGATCGCGCCGCGATAGAGTCCGCGTCGCGCCAGAATATTTTGGGCTAAAATAATCACATTGCGCTGAACCTGCGGCGGCGCTGCTTCATACGGCGTGCCGGCAAAATTCTCGGTGGGACGCCCGGGAACGACATCATAATCCGGACGAGCCGGCACTTGTCGACTTTGGGGCGGTTCCGGAAACGGTTGGCCGGTCAACGGATTTGTCGGACCCGCGCTTTCCCGCGGTTCGGCGCGCAAATCCGAACTATCCGGTGCCGCCGGCACGGGAGAAGGCGAGGCTTCGGCAATCGCGCGCGCACCGGAAGAACCGACTCCAAGAGACTTCAATGTCTCCTCATTGAGATCGCCCGTAATCTGGAGCCCGTTGCGAATCTGGTAGCGGCGAATCGCCGCGGTGGTGTCCGCATCTTTTGTTCCGGTAATTTCACCGTAATAGAAACCCTGGTCCTTCAGTGCCTGCTGCACATTCTGGATCGCTTGGTCGGCCCAAAGCGGTCCGATCGAAGTGAGCAGAATTAAAATTGCGATCCGAAGTCTCATCTGCTGTCGATGTTGCTTTGACGCCTAAATCTTCCCCCTATTCAGTCCCTGGGCCGGTCACGGCCAGGGGCAGTTGGCGTTCCTTCAAGACGTCGCGATAACGCAAAATCCCTTCGCTAATCGCGGCCGCCATTTGCTCGCGGTAATCGTTACTCTCAAGTTTCGCGATGTCCTCCTTGTTGCTGAGAAATCCGGCCTCCACCAACACCGCCGGCACCCCGACGTTAGCAATAACAAAAAACTGTTCCGCTTTCGTTCCACGATCGGGCGCCTTCGTCCGGGCCACCATCGCTTCCTGAATGAATCGGGCCAGACTCTGGCTCGCCAACGGGGGCGATTCGGCCGCCGGCCCCTGGAAAAAAGGAATCCACGAAACCAGCCGCGGAGCCGGAGCAGCCTGATGTTCCGCGAAATAAGTTTCCACGCCGCTGACCACTTTCTTTGCCTCGTTGAAATGGATGCTGACAAAGACGCAATCCCGCGCGCGATTCGTAACCGCGGCGCGGTCCGCCAGCGAAACATAACTGTCGCCGACCCGCGTCATCAAAGTGGCGACGCCCTGGGCTTGAAGTAATCGATCGACTCGTTGTGCGACATCAAGCGTCAAATCTTTTTCGAAAATCGCGCCGCACATGGCTCCAGAATCCTGGCCACCGTGGCCGGGATCGAGAACAACCAGCGTAAATGGCGCAGGCGCGGCCGTGTGTCGCATCGAAGCTGCCGGCCGCGGAATGGAAAGGATTTGCCACCAGACGAACGATGCGACCATAAGCGAAAGTCCGAGCCACGCGACAATGTTTTTCACTGTCCCGAAGCCGAATCGCGCTCGAAACATCGTCAACGTTGAAGGCTAGAGCGCAGCTCTTCGTCCGGTAAAATTCGATAACGAATCGCGCTCTTAGTGTCGCGTTCGAGCACAGCCGCTTCAATTCCGGCACCGCCGAGTTGCTCATCCCGATGTTTGCGGACAGCGCCGGGGTCCGGCAATTCTTTGCTCGCGTTTTCTCCCATCGCCATTCGGCCAACGCTCCATGCGTCCAGCGCCGTGTTGACCGCATCCGGCAGCGCCGCATCGGTGACGTGCGCTTTTTGCAAAAACTTCTCCATCAGTTCGGCCGACTGGCGCGTTCCACTCAAGACCGCGAACCGCTGTCGCGGCTGCGCTGTTAAACCATTAGCCGCGATCGCGCCGTCGTAATCGATTCGCAAAAATAAATCTTCTTTCGGGCTCGAACCGATTTCCGCGAAAAGAAGCCGCGCCAGATAGGGCGGACCATAAACCTGTTCGAACGCGCTCTTCATCACCGGACTGAGCGAATAATGGGCGAGACGGCGCAAGGAGACATCCGCGGCCGATCGCGTGAAACCCTCGGTGCTTGCCAGTTCAATTGCCGCCATTCGCAATCGCTCGATATCGCCCGGATGGCCGATCGCCCCCATCGCGATCCGGTCGTAAATCTCAAAAATCTTTTGCCGCGCACGGCCAAGAGTAACGAAAAGAATTCCATCGCGATATCCGACTGCCGCGATCGGACTGCCGGCCGCCAGCTGCGTTTCGATGTACTCGCGCCGATTCGCGATCGCTTCCACCCAACGATACGGTTCTTCGATCATGCCACGTTTTGTCTGAACACCGCCGCGATCTTTTCTTCCGGCAAAGTGTTAATCCCGTCGCGCGAAACAATTTTGATCAGTGGGAAAATTTTCCCGCTCCGATCGACCCCGCCGGTGGACGTGTCCGCTTCCGCCGCCGTATCGAGCGCTCGTAACGCGATCGCAACCGCTTCGTCCTCGTTCAGCTGCTGCAGCTTTTTGCCGCCCCAGTTGTTTTCGTAATAGAGAATGCCGCGCACCGCCGGCGAACCTGAGCCGGTCGCGGCGTAATCGGTTACTTCGAATTGCGCGCCCATCGCGTCGTAAAAATAAAGACGCGCTTCCGGTTTTGAATTTCCATCGTAAGTCGCGAAGATCGGCACGACCACGCCGACGCCTTGCATCACGAAACCAAAGTTATCGCGCAACAACTTGGAAAGGGCGCGCACTTTCCCGTCAACGCTCATTTCCTGCAATTGGGTTCGTCGAAAATATTGAAACGAATGTTCGAGCACGCGCGCCATTTCCCAGGCCGTGGCCGGCACGCCGGCGATCGCCATGATCGAATGGCGATCGATCTCGAGTACTTTGTCGGCGCGATCATAAACCACAGTGTTGCCCGCGGTCGCACGACGGTCACCCGCTACCAGCACGCCACCCGCAAATTTAAGAGCGAGGATAGTCGTCGATTCCGTCGGAACAAATGGATGATGCCCAGCGGCAGCAGTTGGCTTAGGCGCGATTTGGAGCAAACCTTTACGCCGCAAGACAGCAGGGAAATCTTCACTCGCTCCCGAAAAGTTCGGATCGAGCGCCAAAGGCGGCTTGTCCATTATTGACCGGTGCGCTGGCGGTAGCGCTTCGACTGGTTCGGGTCCACCTTCCGCATTTTTTTCAGTAAATCTTTCGTGTCCGGCCGGGAAATATCGGGCGAGCGTGGACCACCTTCGTCTCCCCGCTTCGGACCCCACGGAGCGGGGTCAAACGGCTTTTGCACACGCTCCGGCATGGCAAAAAATTTAAGGAGAAATGCTAAGAAGGCAAGCTGACGCGCCTCCAGGCCCGGCTTGCCACTGAGAGCGGCTGATGCCAAAATCGAGGTTCGATGAAATCGCTCTTCGGACCAGTCCTTGCCGCATTTGTTTTCGTCGCTCTCGCCAGCTCGAACAGCTTCGCCCAGACTTTAGGAGCGACCCCGAAGGCCGCTGCGACTCAAACTGCTGCGAATCAAACCGCCCAACTTCAGGAGCTGACCAAAAAGATCGACGAGCAAAATGCGAAGATCGACATGCTTTCGCAGCAAATCCTGAAGCTCCAGTTACAGCTGTCCAATCAACGCCCTGGCGTCATGATTGGCGAAGGCGCGCCATCGACTTCAACATCTACGTCGACGACACCGACATCCACTCCGGCGCCGGCAGAACAATCGGCAAAGGCCGGCGATGGCAACAGCCACGTCGTTGCCCGCGGCGAAACGCTCACATCCATCGCAAAGATGCACAACGTTAGCGTGAGCGACCTGCAAAAATTCAATCGCATCGACAATCCTTTGAAGTTGCAGGCTGGCCAGACACTCTTGATTCCGCCATCGCCGATACCGTCGCCATCTTCTTCGGGCAAATAATCGATGGAGGAAGCCTCCAGTCATCTCTGGTTTTTGCGCAAACACCAGGGCGGCTCCGTCTTCGGCCCGATTTCGTTCGATCAACTTGCGGGTTGGGCTTCGTCCGCTCAAGTCGCGCCGCAAGACGTCGTTTCGACTGATCAAGAAACGTGGTTGAAAGCGTCGATGGTGGCGCAACTCGGCATGGACTGGTTGGTCGAATTGACGAGCGAACATTATTACGGACCAACCACCCTCGGCGCGATTCAGGAATTCATTCGGCTCGGCGATATCAACCCCGACACTTTCGTTATCAATTCGTGCGACGGATCTCGACGGCAGATTCGTGAAATGCCTGCGCTCTTTAAGACAAACGCGACCGGCTCGAAGGCGGGCACAGCCGAACCTGTGAGCGTGCCCGCGGCAGCCGGCATTTCAATTCGCCTTCAGGAACGCATCCGCGATCTCGAACAAACATTGCGCGAAGAACGTCGCGCTCTAGCCGAAGCCGCAGCGTTACGAAAGGCTGGAAGGAAAATACAACGCGCTCCTCCAACGCAACAGTCCGACCGCTTAGATCGACATCTGTTCATCCGGTGAAGTCACCGGCGCTTCCTCCAGATTCGATGCCGTGTCGACGATTTCGCGCGGCGACTCGAGCAAACTCTGCTCGCACAACCGCGCGTATTTTCCGCCGTGCACGATCAGCTCCTCATGCGTGCCTCGCTCGATGATCCGGCCGTGATCGAGAACGAGGATCTGATCGGCCCGCACAATCGTCGAAAGCCGATGCGCGATCACAATTGACGTTCGGTTCGCCATCAAATGTTCGAGCGCTTCCTGAATCAAACGCTCGGTCGCGGTGTCGACGCTGGCGGTCGCTTCATCCAGAATCAAAATCGGCGGATCCTTCAGCAACGCGCGCGCGATCGAGAGCCGTTGTTTTCCCCCCACGCTCAATTTCACACCGCGCTCGCCGACCACGCTTTCCAATTTATCCGGCAGGCGCTCGATAAACTCGCGCGCATTGGCCGCTCCGACCGCGCGCCACAGCTCCGCATCAGTCGCACTCGGTTTACCCATCAAGAGGTTTTCGCGAATTGACCCGTTGAAAAGAAAACTTTCTTGGGTGACCAGGCCGATGTTCTCCCGCAGCGCGCGAACGCCGTATTCGCGAATCTCTTTGCCGTCGACATAAATGTGACCATCGCCCTCTTTCAGTTCGTAAAAACGCGGCAGCAAACTCACGACGGTCGATTTGCCGGCACCGGTCGCGCCGACCAGCGCAATCGTTTCGCCCGGATGCGCATGCAGCAAAATATTCTTCAGTGCCGGCAAACCCTCGGCATAACCGAAATTGACGTTTTCGTAGCGAATGTCGCCGGCTACGCGCACCGGTGTGTAACTGTCGACCCAGCCGGGTTCAGTCGGCTCGTCCAAAATTTCAAACACGCGTTCGCCTGCGGCGCGGCCAGCCTGCACGAGTTGGTTCAATTGGTGAAGACGACTGATCGGATCGTAAAGAAATGCCGTTAGCATCAGGAAGGCGACCAAATCGCCAAGCTGCATCGCGCCGCTGAGCACGGAGTAACTTCCAAATGCGAGCACGATGACGGCGCCGATCGCTTCAAACATCGACATCGACGGTGAGTAAAGCGCCCAGACACGCATCACCACGAGAGTGGCGTGCCGCAATTGATCGCTGACGCGATTAAACCGCGCGTGTTCCTCTTTTTCACGCGCGAAACTTTTGATTTGGCGAATCCCAGACAGATTATCGTGGAGAAGCGCGTTCATCGCCGACGCCGCCCGGCGTTGCAGTCGATAACGCCGATGCGCGGTCAACGTGTAGGTCAACGCGCCCGCGATCAGGAACGGGAACGGAATCAGCGCCAGTAACGCGAGCTTGGTATTGAAATAAAACATGACGCTGAGAACGATCACGACTTGCAGCACCGCAACCACACCCTGTTCGATTCCGTCGATCAGCACGCGCTCGACTGAATTCACATCTTCAATCACACGCGTCATCAAATCGCCCGTCGCGCGATTGTCGAACCAGCGCAGCGGGAGCAATTGAATGTGTGAATACAAATCACTCCGCAAATCGAAGATCACCCGCTGCTCGAAGGTGTTGTTTAAAATGATCCGCAGCGTGTTGAAGCCGTGCTGAAGCAGAAACGCGACGAACGCGAGCAAAACCAGCGGCATCAATTTTTCCGGATGCTGCTGACGCACGACGTCGTCGATGATCCATTTAGTCACTCCTGGAAAAACGATCACCATCAACGTCCCAGCGATTGCGCACCCGAGCGTGCCCAGCGCCAGCGCCGGATAACGCTTCAAGTAACCAAACACGCGCCAGACCGTTTTCATTTAGCCGAACAACGTCCCGCGTTCGCGCATCACGCGCAACTCACAGCCGATCGCCGGAATGTTTATGTCGGTCTTTGAAGGTGAGCTCGGCGATGCCGGATTTGTCGAGTTCGCCCAAACCTTCCGCGATCATCCGGTCGTATTGTTCCTTGGTCGCGCGTGCGACGGGGAGATCGAGACTGAGACTGCGCGCGAGCTCGAGCGCGATGCCGCTGTCCTTGGCGGCGTGCGCGGCGGAGAAGAAACAACTGTGCTCGCGGTTCTGCATGTCTTCACCGTCGGTCTCGAGCACACGCGAGTTCGCGCCAGTCTGTGAAAAAACTTCGCGTAGCATTGTTAAATCAAGTCCAAGCGCGGCGCCCAGCGCGAGTCCTTCGGCCAAACCGGCGGTGTTGATGTTCATCACCATGTTGACCACCGCTTTCACCTTTGCCGCTTCGCCCGCTTTGCCGATGAAGCGCACCGTGGATGCGAGCTCTTTCAGAATCGGTTCGGCTTTGCGAAAAGCTTTTTCCTTTCCGCCACACATCAAATAAAGCTTGCCCTCGCGCGCCTGAGTCATGCTCGAAGCC
>Ga0066388_100000904_pt1 | contig 15490 bp, 17 predicted proteins | sample PanSoiMetaGPlot6_FD_64539 | JGI IMG/M metagenome (GOLD analysis project Ga0066388, IMG submission 64539) | Tropical forest soil microbial communities from Panama analyzed to predict greenhouse gas emissions - Panama Soil - Plot 6 (Hybrid Assembly) | ecosystem: Environmental > Terrestrial >... | reverse complement strand
CCCGGTGCGGCGTTTCTCCGCGCTTCGAGCAGACCGCGCGCGTCCTCGAGCGACACCGTGGCGGGGTCCACGCCGCGAGGAATGGACGCGTTGGTTTCGCCGTCGGTCACGTACGGACCATACCGGCCTTCGAGCACCTGGATCGCGACGCCGCCATCGGTGGCTTCGATCTGGCGGATAACGCGCTTCGCCATCTGGCGACGTCCGGCGCGCTTCGGCTCGGCGAACAGTGCGAGCGCCCGTTCCAGATGAATCGTGAACAGGTCATCGTCTGCGGACAGCGATCGGTAATCGTCGCCGTGACGAACGTACGGTCCGAACCGTCCGAGGCCGGCAAGCACCGGCTGGTTCGACTCGGGGTGCGAGCCCAGCTCTCGCGGCAGCTCGAGCAGCTTCAGCGCCTCGTCGAGCGTGACGGTCGATTCGGTGAGCCCGTTGGTGAGCGACGATCGCTTCGGCTTCTCCTTCGATCCCTTGTCAGGCGTTTCGCCGAGCTGCACGTACGCGCCGAAGCGGCCGTGAATCGCGTAGACGTTCATCCCCGTTTTCGGATCGACGCCAAGCCGCCGAGGCCCTTCGGCCTTCGCGCGAATCAACGCCAGCGCCTTCTCGACGGTGAGGTCCGCGGGCGCCTGGGTGGGCGGAAGCGACGCGGTCCTGCCGGGACCGCCCTCACCCAGCTGCAGGAACGGCCCGTAGCGGCCGATTCGCACGCGCACGCCTTCTTCCGACTCCGGATCCACGCCGACGTCGATCAACGGATAGTCGGCGCGCTCCTCGGCCTCCCGGACGGCTTCCTCGAGCCCGCGATGATGCCGGTCACCGCGATAGAACTGCTTGATGAAATCGAGCCATTCGCGCTCGCCTCGCGAGATCTGATCGAGGTCTTCTTCCATTTCGGCCGTGAACTCGACGTCCACGAGATCGCCGAAGTGCGCGACCAGCAGCCGCGTCACGGCAAACGCCGTGAAGCTGGGGACGAGCGCCTTTCCTTGACGGAAAATGTAGCCTCGGCGCTCGATCGTGCCAATCGTGGAGGCATAGGTGGAGGGCCGTCCGATGCCGAGCCGCTCCAGCTCCTTGATGAGCGAGGCTTCCGTGTAGCGCGCAGGCGGCGTCGTCTCGTGGCGCTTCGGCTCGAGCGCCGCAACGTGCACGCGCGTCGCGCCCTCACGATCCACGCGCTCGCCGACCGAGAGCTTCGGCAGCACGGTTTCCTGCTCCTCGAGCTCCGCTGCCGGATCGTCGCTGCCTTCGACATAGGCGCGTCGGAAGCCCGCGAACTCGATGGTCCGCCCGGACGCGCTGAAGACGGCGGTCTCGCCGTCCGTCCCCTGTCCCGAAATCTCGATCGTCGTGCGCATGACACGCGCATCGACCATCTGCGACGCCATCGTGCGCTTCCAGATCAGCTCGTACACGCGCCAGTCGTGGCGATCCAGCGTGCCTTCGAGCGAGGCGGGCGTGCTGGCGAAGTTCGAGGGACGAATGGCTTCGTGCGCTTCCTGGGCATTCTTGACTTTCGTCGCGTAGCGGCGCGGACCGTCGTAGTACTCGTCGCCGAACATCCGCCGAATCACCGACGCCGATTCTCCGAGCGCCTTCTCGCTCAACGTCGTCGAATCGGTCCGGTGATACGAGATGTGTCCGTCCTGGAACAGCCGCTGCGCGGCCTGCATCGTGCGCTCGGTCGAGAATCCCAGCTTGCGGCTGGCCTCCTGCGTCAGCGTCGAGGTCGTGAACGGCGGCGCGGGGCGTTCGACGCCCGGTTTCTCCTCGACTGCCGAGACGCTCCATGGAAGGTTCTGCCACAGCGCGTCGACCAGCGCGCGCCCATCGGCCTCGGCGAGGACGCGGACATTCGCACCGGTCGTCGACGCCGTCGAATCGAAATCCTTGCCGGTCGCGATCCGGTTGGCGCCCAGACGCGACAGCGTCGCGATGAACTCACGGCCATCGCCCGACAGGCGCGCCTCGAGGTCCCAGTACGTGGCAGCCTTGAACGCCAGGCGCTGTTCTTCGCGATCGACGATGAGGCGCACCGCGACGCTCTGGACGCGGCCGGCGCTCAGCCCTGTTTGCACCTTCTTCCACAACACCGGCGACAACGTGTAGCCGTAGAGCCGGTCGAGGATGCGGCGGCTCTCCTGCGCGCGCACGAGATTCTGATCGACATCCTGCGCGTCGCGGACGGCGTCGTTGATCGCGTCCTCGGTGATCTCGTGGAACACGATCCGCTTGACCGGAACCCTCGGCTTGAGAATCTCCTTGAGGTGCCAGCTGATCGACTCGCCCTCGCGATCCGGGTCCGTCGCGAGGTAGACCTGCGACGCGCTTTTCAATGCCGTCTTGAGCGCGTGCACGTGCTTGCGCTTGTCGTTCGGGATCACGTAGTACGGCTTGAAGTCGCCGTCGATGTCCACGCCGAGGCGGCCCCACTTCTTCTTGCGAATCGAATCAGGGATCTCTTCGGCCGATTCGGGCAGATCGCGGACGTGGCCGTAGCTCGCCCGTACGTCGTAGCCACGCTTCAGAATTCGTTCGATCGTCCGCGCTTTTGCAGGCGACTCGACGATCACCAGTGTCTTCGCCATCCGTCCTCAAACTAACACGAACTGTCAACCCGAACGAAGCGGCCGCCGCCAACCCGCGCGACGCGTCCCTGCAATTCGAGCTCGAACAACCTGGGCAGGAGTCGCGACGAGCTCAAGCCGGATCGCTCCGCGATCTCGTCGAGATCGCTCGGTTCGCCGGCGATCATCGAATCGAGAATCGGATCGCGCGCCGACGATCGCGAAGCCTGCCCGGCCGGATCTGGCTCACCAGACTCACCAGTCCGAGCTGCCGCGCCCACCCTGCCTGCCGCACCCGCCGATGGGAGCATTCCCAGTTCTTCAAGAATATCGTCCGCAGACTCCACAATCTTTGCCCCATCCCGCAGAAGGGCGTGCGCGCCGCGATTGCGGCCGCTCAGGACGTTGCCGGGCACGGCCAGCACGTCCCGTCCCTGCTCCAGCGCGCAGCGCGCCGTGATGAGCGACCCGCTCTTCTCGCCCGCTTCGATGACGACGACCGCGCGCGACAACCCGCTGATGATGCGATTGCGGCGCGGAAAAAACTGCGGCTGCGGCGGCGTCCCGGGCACGAGCTCGCTGATTACCGCGCCGCGCTGTTCGATGTCGCGCGCGAGCTGGACGTGCTCGGGTGGGTACACCTCGTCCACCCCCGATCCGAGTACGGCGACTGTCGCGCCGCCGCCGGCCAGCGAGCCGCGGTGCGCCGCCGAATCGACGCCGCGCGCGAGACCGCTGACCACCACAAGGCCCGCCGCCGCGAGATCGACGGCGAGGCGCTCCGACACCGACAATGCGTACGGCGAGCCGGCACGCGCCCCGACGATCGCGACCGCCGGCTGGCTGAGCGGCTCGAGCTGTCCGCGAGCCCACAACACCGGAGGCGGATCGCTGATCGCTGTGAGGGCGGCAGGATACGCGGCGTCGCTCCACGCAACCGCAGTGAGGCCCGCATCTGCCGCGCGGCGCAGTGCGGCTTCGGCGCGCTGACCAAGCACCTCACGCTTGTCGGGCTCGTCGCGCCAGTGCTTCAAGAGCAGGCTGTTCAGCACGGCGGCCGCGGTTGCGCCGCGGCGCAGCCGCTCCGCGGCATAAAGAAAGCACCATGGCGGGAGCAGCGACAAGGCCACGAAATCCAGGACGTCGGTCATGACCGCACCTCGATCGGCGTGCCGCGGCCGTAAAAAGAAAAGAGGCCGAGTCGCCGCGTTCAAGAACGCGGGACCCGACCTCCGGGATCTCAATTATAGAGCGTACGTGGTGTCCCCGATTCGAGGGACTCACTCACTGACGGCCGAGGACAATTCCCCCCGCATTTCGTAAATCGTGCAGGTCGAGGCAGCCGAAAGCCTTGTGATTTCACTAAGCGACTCGTGGCACATGCCTTGCTCCGGCGCGTGCGGAAGGATATAGTGGCCAGCATCCACCCATGACGCTCAGAGCCGCAGCATTCGCGGTCTGCGCCTTCCTCCTGTCGGGTTCGCCATCGTTCGCCGACGCGAGAAGCGACGCCAAAGCGCAGGTCGAATTCGGCATCAACGTCGCGCAGCGCGGGCTGTGGCGGGAAGCGATCTACCGTTGGGAAAAGGCGGTCGAGCTCGACCCGACGTATGCCGAGGCCTACAATGACCTGGCGATCGCCTACGAGCACGAAGGGCAGCTCGACAAGGCGCGCAAGGCGTACGACAAGGCGCTCGAACTGGCGCCGAACAACCCGCAGATCCGTCAGAACTTCGAGCTCTTCAAGGAAATCAATGATCGGACGAGCTCCGGCAAAGATCGCTAGAGGAGTCCTCGCCGCCGGCGTCGCGACCGTCGCGGCGTTGACGCTCGCCTGCGGCGCCAGCTATCTCGAAATCCCCATCGAAACGCCGATCCAGCCCAAGCTGGACGTCTCGCCGTTTCAGCGCGTGCTCGTCGCAGGCTTCGTCGCCGGGGGCAGCGACGATATCGACGCGAACCAGGAAACAGTTCGCCTGCTGCGCAGCCAGCTGCGCACCAAGTCGGCGCTCAAGGTGATTGACGCGGACGTCCTGCCGCTGCTCGAAGTCGCGCAGGATCAGAACCGCTCCGCCGCCGACGAGCTCGCGCGCGAGAACGCATCGCCGAACAACGCGAGCAGCGGGCAGGACCAGCCTCCGGCGATGGCGCTCCCGCAGAAGATCAAGGACGAGAAAGATCTCGAGCCGTACGAACGCCTGTTCGCCAACACGGCGTACTGGAAGCGCATCGGCGAAGAGTTCCAGAACCCGCTCATCGTCACCGGCACCGTTCTCTTCACCAACCGCTCGACGTCCGGCTTCGTTCAGCGCGACACGGAAATCTACGATCCGTACGGCCGCCGCCGCGTCGTGCCGACGCGCACCTACATGGAGCGCAAGGGCTTCATGCTCCGTCCCAAGTTCGTGTTCATCGACGGACGCAGCGGGGCGACGTTGTACTCGGAGAGCTATCGCGAAGAAGTGCTCTACAACGCGCAGCAGAACACGCCGGCGCTCTCGTCGTACTTCGAACTGATGGACCGGCTCGTCCCGAGCTTCCTCAGCGCGTTGAGCAGCCAGAAGATCAAAGGATCGCGAGTTCTGCTGAAGTAGGCGCTCCTCCGTGGGCCCGGCAAATCGCGCGGGCCCGACCCAAAATCGCTAACTCATTGCCCGTGAGCCATTTCTAGTAGTAGACTAGGTGTTTCGCACAGGTGCCGAACATGTACGCAATCATCCAGAGTCGCGGTCGTCAAGTGAAGGTCACCCCCGGCGCGGTGGTGATGGTAGACGGGGTGGTCGGGGAACCCGGAACCGAGCTCAGCCTTGACGACGTGCTGCTCGTTGAAAAAGAGGGCGGCGAAATCCTCGCCGGAGCGCCTTTCGTCGCCAACGCGCGCATCCTGGCGGTTGTCGAAGGCGAGGCGCGCGGGCCGAAGATCCGCGTCTTCAAGAAGAAGCGCCGCAAAGGCATGCGCCGCACGAAGGGCCACCGGGCCGTCTTTACGCGCGTGCGGATCAAGGACATCGTGCTTTAGCGAATCGACGATCGAGTGATCGGCGATCGCCGACTCAGGATTCAGCAATGGCTCATAAAAAAGGACAAGGCAGTTCGCGCAACGGCCGCGATTCCAACTCGCAGCGCATCGGCGTCAAGGCGCACGACGGCAACCTCGTGACCGGCGGGACGATCATCGTCCGCCAGCGAGGCCGCCGATTCCGTCCAGGCCTGAACGCAGGCCTCGGCAAAGACGACACGATCTACGCCAAGATCGCTGGACGCGTGAAGTTCGAGAACCACGGCGCCCATGGGCGCGTGATCAGCATCCAGCCTGTTGAATAACGTTGGTGATTTGGAGAATTGGTGAAGTGGTGAATTCATATTCACCAATTCACTACTTCGCCAACTCGCCAATTGTATGTTTGTTGACGAAGTAGACATCCACGTCGCGGCAGGGAACGGCGGGCGCGGGTGCCTGGCCTTTCGCCGCGAGAAGTTCGTGCCGCGAGGCGGACCCAGCGGCGGAGACGGCGGCCACGGTGGATCGGTCTGGGTCGTCGCCAGCGCGCACGTCAATACCCTCATCAACTATCGCTTCCATCCCGAGTTCAACGCCGAGCGCGGCGCGCACGGCCAGGGTTCCAACTGCACCGGCCGCGCCGGCGTCGATCTCGAGCTCCCGGTTCCAATCGGCACGCTGGTGCACGAGAAAACCGGCGACGCCGAGTCGCCCTTGCGCCTCGTCGCCGATCTGGCCGAAGAGGGCCAGAAAGTGCTGGTCGCGCGCGGCGGCCGCGGCGGACTGGGCAACGCGCACTTCGCCACGTCGACCAATCGCGCGCCGCGCAAGGTACAGCCAGGCGAGCCGGGTGAGGTCAAGGATCTGCGGCTCGAACTGAAGCTGCTGGCGGATGTGGGGCTGGTCGGTTTTCCCAACGCCGGCAAGTCGACGCTGATCGCGCGCATCTCGGCGGCCCGGCCCAAGATCGCCGACTACCCGTTCACGACGCTGACGCCGAATCTCGGGGTCGTCAAGCTCACAGATGATCGCAGCTTCGTCGTCGCCGACGTCCCTGGCTTGATCGAGGGCGCGCACCGCGGCCACGGACTGGGACATCAGTTTCTTCGCCACCTCGAACGGACCAAGGTCCTTGTCCATATCGTCGACGTGTCGGGCGCGAGCCAGCGCGATCCGGTCGAGGATCTCGACACGGTACGGCGCGAGCTCGAGCTGTATCAGCCGGCGCTCGCCGCCAAGCCTCAGGTTGTCGCGGCCAACAAGCTCGACGCCGTCGACCCGTCGAACGTCGACGCGCAGGTCGGTCCCCTCGAACGGCGCGCAGCCGAACTGGGTCTGCCCTTCTTCCGGATTTCCGGCGCGGCCGGCGCTGGAGTGCCAGAACTGCTCGAAGCCATGTGGCGTCGCCTCGCCGCGGCGCGACAATCGGCGGCATGATCGGCCAGCGCGTCGGCATTCTTGGCGGCACGTTCGATCCCATTCACTACGGACACCTCGACGTCGCGGAAGTCGCGGAAGGAGCGCTTGGGCTGACGCGGATGTATGTCGTGACGTCGAACGTGCCGCCTCACCGCCGCCAGCCCGTCGCCTCGGCGTTTCAACGGTATGCGATGGTGGTCCTGGCCGTCGGGCATCGGCGCGGATGGCGCGCCTCCGACATGGAATTGCGGCTCGGCGGACCTTCGTATACGTCGGACACGCTGGCGCGGTTCTGCCAGCGAGGCTATCAGCGCGATGAACTGTTCTTCGTGACCGGCGCCGATGCATTCGCCGAGATCACGACCTGGCACGATTACCCGCGGATCCTCGATGCGGCGAATTTTGCCGTCGTCTCACGTCCGGGTTTGTCGGTTGACATGCTGCCCGATCGGCTGCCCGAGCTCGCGCCGCGAATGGTCTCAACCTCCGTCCCCGGGGCAACCTCCGTCCCCGGTTCGACGTTGATCTTTTTGATCGATGCGCGCACCGCCGACGTTTCAGGAACTGCGATCCGGCAGCGATGCGAAGCCGGTGAATCCATCGAAGGACTGGTCCCTCCGCTCGTTCAGCAATACATTGAGCAGCATGGACTTTACGCCGCGAGAACGGCTGGACGACGCGCGTCGGACGCGCCGCCCGCCGACGCGGCAGGCAGGTTGCATGGCAAAGACTGAGAAACGACCGACATCGCTTGTCCCGCCGAAGCCACGAAGTGGCGAAGGCACACGTCTCCCGTCGCAAATCGATCGCGCCCTGACCGCGGCCGATAGCAAGAAAGCCGTGGACCTTGTCGTGCTCGATCTGCGGAAGGCGGCGGGCTTCACAGACTTCTTCGTCATCTGCTCGGGCACCAACGCACGGCAGGTGCGGGCGATTGCGGACGGCGTCATCGACGCGCTGGCGGACGAGGGTGTCAAGCCGGCGCACATCGAGGGGTACGACCGCTCCGAATGGGTGCTCATCGACTATTTCGACTTCATCGTTCACGTGTTCAGCCCAGACACGCGGCTGTTCTACGGGCTCGAGCGCCTCTGGGGGAGCGCCGAGCGGGTCGAGGTGCCCGCAACCCCGTAGCCAGACCCGCCGAGCGCTTCATCGCGCACAGCCGCGTGATGCGGGCGCTCGCCGATCAAATCCGCCGTTTCGCGCGCGCCGACGCCAACGTTCTCATCGCCGGCGAAACCGGCACCGGCAAGGACGCGGTCGCGCGCGAGCTCCACGCGCGCGGACCGCGTGCGAAAAGGCCGTTCGTCACCATCGACTGCCCGAGCCTGTCGCCTTCGTTGATCGATTCCGAGATCTTCGGCCACGAGCGGGGCGCCTTCACCGACGCGCTGACGGCGCGGGCCGGGCGGTTCGAACTGGCGGGCAACGGCACGGTCTATCTAGACGCCGTCCTCGAGCTGTCGGTCGATGCGCAGGGCAAGCTGCTGCGCATCGTCGAGGAGAAACGAGTCGAGCGGCTCGGTGGGGCCGCGTCAATACCCGTCGGCGCGCGCGTCGTTGCCTCAGCCGGCGCCCACATCGAGGACGCCGTGCGTGCCGGCGAATTTCGACGCGATCTCTACCATCGGCTGCGCGTGCTTCCGCTGTTCATCCCACCGCTGCGCGAGCGCCTCGAGGACATCCCTGCGTTGGTCGGGTACTTCTCCAGACGGGCCGCTGCGGCGCGTGGACGATCGGCGCCGAAGGTGAGCCGCGATGCGGCGGAGGCGTTGAAGAACTACGCGTGGCCGGGCAACGTCCGCCAGCTGCGGCATGCGATCGAGCGAGCTTGTCAGGTCGCTCGAGGCGGCACCATTACCCTTGATCACTTACCGCAGGAAATCCTCGATGCGTCGGCGGCGCTCGAACCTGAGACGACACGCGCCGAGCGGCCGACTCTCGACGAGGTGGAACGCCGCTACATCGCGGCCACGCTGTTCCATGCACAGCGAAACGAGGTCGAGGCCGCTCGAATCCTCGGCATCACCCGCAAGGCGCTGAGGGAGAAACGAAAACGATTCGGGCTGGAGTGAGTGCGCTGGACGCGGTGCTGTCGGTCGTGCTGGCGCCGTCGTGCGCCGCCTGCGACCAGCCGCTGGATCGCCCCACGCGCGGCCCGGTCTGCGAGCCGTGCTGGCGATCGATACTTCCTCTCACGCCGCCCCTCTGCGACGGCTGCGGCGATCCGCTGCCAACGTGGCGAGTGATCACCGTGCCTCTCGGGCGGTGCCCGCGGTGTCGGCGAACGTCTCGAGTAGTGGACCGCGCAAGAGCGATTGGCGCCTACGACGGCGCTCTGCGATCGATCGTGCATGCGCTCAAGTACGAGGGACGCCGATCTCTGGCGCGGCCACTCGGTGCACTGATGCGCCGGCACGGCGCCGACGTTCTCGACGGCGCGGCGTGCGCGATTCCTGTTCCGCTCCACAATTCAAGGCGCCGCGAACGGGGCTTCAATCAGGCGGCGGATCTCGCGCGGCATCTGGGTCTGGCTGTCGTCAGCGGGCTCCGCAGGGTGCGCGCCACCGCGACTCAGACGGGGCTTCCCGCGGCGCAGCGTCACCGCAACGTTCGTGATGCCTTCGCTGTGACCGCAGCCCTCCGCACTACTCGCGGCGCCATCGTCGTACTCGTGGACGATGTGTGCACGACAGGCGCCACGCTGGAGGCGTGCGCCCGCGTGTTGAAACGTGAAGGCGTGCAGGAAGTGCGCGCGCTGACGGCCGCGCGCGTCGTCAGCCCAGGATCGCTGACACGGCGGTGAGGACGTCCTGGGCGATCTGATCCTTCGGCCGCTCGCCGTCGATCACCACCCAGCCGCCCTGCTCTGCCTGGCGCTTGTAGCTGTCGCGCACGCGCCCGAGCATGGCCAAATCGCGTTCGTATCGATCGCGATCGACCACCTTGCGTTGGACCGCCGTTTCCGGCGAGATGTCGAGAAGGATGGTCATCGCCGCGGTCGGCAGGAACTTCTGTACTTCGACGAGCCACGTCGCGTCGAGACCCTGCGCTTCGCCGTAGGCCACGCTCGACGCCGTGTAGCGATCGCAGACCAGGATCAAGCCTCCATCGAGCCACCGCAGCAAGTTGTCCTTCCGCTCGTATCGATTGGCGACGTAGAGGAGCTGCATGACGTCGGGCCCGTATTCGCGTTCCCCCTGCAGCGCCCGCGCGATCTCCTCGCCGATCGACGTCGCGTAGTCGGGAAACGACACGAGCCGCGCCTTGTGGCCGTCCTGTTTCAATCCATCGCGCAGCAGCTCTGCCTGCGTCTGTTTGCCGCTCTGGTCGAGGCCCTCGAAGGCGATCAGATGGCCGGTCATGACGTCATGGATGTTCCAGCCGGAGCATATCGTCTAACGTCTGGCGCCGGCGGATGACGCGCCACGACCCGTTGTCGACGAGGACTTCGGGAGGGAGCGGGCGGCGATTGTAGTTCGACGCCATCGCCGATCCGTAGGCCCCGACGTCGTGGATGGCGAGCAGATCGCCCACCTCGAGCCTCGGCAGCACGCGGTCGCGGCCGACGACGTCGCTGCTTTCACACACCGGCCCGACGATCTCGTACTCGAACGCGTTCTCACCGCGGGGCGACACCGCTTCGATCCTGTGAAAGGCGTTGTAGAGCGCAGGCCGAAGCAATTCGGTCATGCCGGCATCGATCACCGCGAACTCGCTCGTGGCTGTTCGTGATTTGAGGTCGACGACGCCTGCGACGAGCACGGCGGAGGGCGCGGCAATCGCGCGGCCCGGTTCGACGACGATCGGCAGCGACGTCGATCGCACCTCCTCGACGAGCGCGCTGACGTACGCTTCGGTCGACGGCACGGCGGCGCCGTCATACGAGATCCCGAGGCCGCCGCCCAGATCGATGTACTCGAGGCCGATACCGCGGTCCTGCAGGTGTCCGCTCAGGGCGGCCGCGAGTCGCGAAGCGCGGCGGAGCGGGTCCAGTGACGTGATTTGCGATCCGATGTGCACGTGCACGCCAACGAGCGTCAAGTCGCTGCGATCCGCAATCCCGTCGAGCAACTCCCTCGCATCGTCGACCGGCATGCCGAATTTGTTGACCCTGAGTCCAGTGGAGATGTGCGGGTGGCTCAAGGCGTCGATGTCGGGGTTCACGCGCACGGCGACGCGCGCCGGGCGGCCAACGCGCCGGGCGATGGCCTCGACGCGGGCGAGCTCTCCGGCCGATTCGACATTGATGGCTTTGACGCCCAGATTGACGGCGCACTCGAGCTCGGCGGGAGATTTGCCGACGCCGGTGAAGACGATGCTCGACGGCGCGAACCCCGCCTTGAGCGCCAGCTCGATCTCCCAGATCGAGTTGGCGTCGGCCGCGCTTCCCAGTTCGCGCAACAGGCGCACGAGCGCCAGCGTCGAATTCGCCTTGAGCGCGTAATGCAGCGCGTGCGGATAGCCGCCGAACGCCGAATCGATCGCGCGGTAGCGCTCGCGCAGGAGCGCGGCGCTGTAGACGTAGACGGGCGTTGCGGTGCGGGCGGCGATCTCGGCGAGCGGGACGCCGTCGCACACGAGCTCGTCGGGCTGTCGGGTGAAGCCTGTCGGGCCGGGCGATGGCTGCAACGTGGTACGCTATTGTATCCAATTCACGATGCACCCGGAGTCACCAGCGGCGTCGCCCGAGGCGGTCGAAGCGCTGATCCAGCGCTGTCTGCGCGGCGATCAGCTCGCGTGGGAAGCGATCGTGCGCCAGTACTGGCGCAAGGTGTTCAATGTCGCGTACAAGTTCGTCGGCAAACACGACGAGGCCGAGGACCTGACGCAGGACATCTTCCTCAAGATCTTCAAGTCGCTCGACACGTTCGACCGGCGCGCGAATTTTCAGACCTGGTTGATCAGCATCAGCCGCAATCTCTGCATCGATCACTACCGCAGCGTGCGCAAGGAGCGCGAAACGATCGATCGCGGCGTCGACGCGAACGAGCTGACGCCGGTATCGCACGACCCGGGCCCGGTCGCCGCGCTCGAACAGCGCGATCGCGTGGTGCTGCTCCGGCAGGCGATGTCGGCGCTGCCCGACACGCTCCGCACCGCCGTGCTGATGCGCGACATCCAGGAAATGTCCTACCAGGAAATCGCCGACGCGCTCCGGCTGCCGGAAGGGACCGTCAAATCGCGGATCAACCGCGGCCGCACCGAGCTGGCGCGCCAGGTGCGGAAGCTGCGGGGCGATGAATTCAACGCTACTGGACCTTTGATTAAGCGCTCGGGAGCCTACTGATGAATGTGACAACCGAACAGCGCGGCGGCATCTCAGTCGTTCGCGTGGGCGAGACGCGGCTGATGTACCCGATCCTGTCGGACTTCTCCACGGCCGTCAGCGATCTCATCGCCGCGGGGAGGCGCGAAATCCTCATCGATCTGAGCCCGGTGACCTACGTCGACAGCGCGACGATCGGCTGCCTGATGGACCTGTACCGGCAGGTGACCTCGGCCGGGGGCCACCTGAAGCTGTCCGGCGTCCAGAAACGGGTCGAAACGATGCTGTCGATGACCGGCGCGCAAAACTTCATCGAAATACACGCCGACGAGCCGAGCGCCGTCAAAAGCTTCGGAGCGTGAGCCATGCGCACGATCAGGACCACCAGCGGCGCGCCCGTGGATCTGGACGGCGACTTGCTCGCGGTCATGGAGGCGCTGTACCGGGAAGTCACCGCCAAACGGGAGTTGCAGCGCACCTTCGAGGACATGGTGCGCGAAATCCAGCACCTCATCGAGCAGATGGACGAGCAGGAGCGCCGCACCTATCTCGCCGAGAGCCTGTTCCTCAATACCGTCAAGTACGAGAACGACAAGCTCGAAGCGTATATGAAGAAGCTCACGAAGAAATGAGAGAAGTGGTGGATTGGTGAATTAGAGAATTGGTGAATTCACCAACTCACCAATTCTCCAACTCGCGAATTCTCTGATTGCGACATGTCTCTGAACTTCCTGGCAACCCGTTTTCAGTGTACGTGGCCCTGGCAGACGCTCGTGATGCTGTGCGACGGGCGGGTCGTCTGCGGCTGCGCCGATCCCTACGGGAAGCGGGTCCTGGGCGACCTCCGGAGCGGATCGATCCACGAGGTCTGGACGGGGTCCGTTGTCTCCCAGCTCCGCGCCGAGCTGAACGCCGGCGGGTCGAAGTTCTGCGGAGACTGCCCGCTCAAGCTGCCCCTCAAGCGCGACGAGACGCCGACGATCCGTCCGCTCGATGCGGGACCGATGCCCTCGCGGCTGTACATCGAGTGCACCGCCGCCTGCAACATCTCGTGCAACCAGGCGTGCTGCGCGCCCGAAACCGGCATCACGCGCACGCGGCAGGCGGGCATGCTCGACTTCGAGGTCTTCCGCCGCGTCGTGGACGAAGCGGGCCCCTCGCTCGTGCGCATCGACTTCTTCAACTACGGCGAAGCGTTCCTCCACAAACGCGCAGTCGAGATGTGCGAGTACATCAAGTCCAAATTCCCGCACGTCTACCTCTACACGAGCACGAACGGCCTGGCGCTGTCGGAAGCCCAGGCGCGGCGCCTCGTGCACTCGGGGATCGACGAGGTCACCTTCTCCATCGACGGCGCTACACCGGAGAGCTACGTCCAGTACCGGCAGCGGGGGAAGTTCGACGTGGCCATCGCCACGTTGAGAGCAATGGCCGACGAGAAGCGGCGGTCGAATCGCGACGTGCCGTTCCTCAACTGGCGCTACATCCTGTTCAAGTGGAACGACAGCGATGCGGAGATGACCGGCGCGCGCCGGCTGGCCGGCGAGATCGGCGTCGACCGGCTCACTTGGGAGCTCACGGATCACCCCGAGGACAGCTTTTCACGCCGCTTCGTGCCGGGCACGCCCGATTTCGACGCCATCAGGCACGAGGTCTGGGACCATAGCGGGCTGGGCAACGCCATCCCTGGCGCCACGCCGCGGGCAGAGATCGAAGTGCGGACGCTGTTTCGCGCGGCGCCGCTGCGCACCCGCACGGGGCGGCCGCTGCGCGTGCGGACGCGCATCCGCAACCTGTCGAGCCGCGCCTTCCCCGCGCAGGCCACATACGGCCGCCGCCTCGTCCGTCTGGGCGCACAGCTCTGTTCGGAAGACGGCGCCCTGCTCAATCGCGATTTCGCCCGCGCCTGGCTGCCCAAGGCCCTCGGCCCGGGCGAACAGGCCGACGTCGCCATCGAGATCCCGTCGCTCGATGCGGCTGGCCGCTATGCGCTGAAGTTCGATCTGGTCAGCGAGGGCATCGACTGGTTCGAGCGCTGCGGATCGGAGACAACGACCAAAGCGCTGGTCGTACGCTGACGCTCGGCTAAAGCCTCGCGTTCCATATCGTTAAGCGTGGAGCGCGAGGCTTTAGCCGAGCGTTAGTTGGCGAGACGATGAGCCATGTCCTTGACGGGCAGGCCCACGGGCGCCGAAACCGGCTCGAACGGCGATTCCACGAGCCGCCACGCCTGCGACTCCTCCAGAATCTTCGCTGCGAACTCGGTGTGCAGCGCGTGTCCGGCCCGGTGCGCGACCAGGTGACCGATCACCGGGTAGCCGACCAGGGCCAGATCGCCGACGGCGTCGAGGATCTTGTGGCGGACGAATTCGTCCTCGTAGCGGAGCGCGTTGTTCAACACGCCGGTTTCGCCGAGCACGATCGCGTTGTCGAGCGATCCGCCGAGCGCCAACCCGTTCTGCCGCAGCATCTCGACGTCCTTCAGGAACGTGAACGTGCGGGCCGGCGCGATTTCCTCGGCGAACGACTCTTCGGTGATCCGCAGCGTGCGCGACTGATGACGCAGCAGCGGGTGATCGTAGCTGATGCTGTAGGTGACTTTGAAATGATCCGAGGGGAACAGCGCGATCCGCTTGTCGCCGCGCGAGATCGCGATGGGCCGCACGATCTTCAGATACTTGCGCGGCGTCTGCAGCCGCTTCACGCCGGCCTCATGGATGAGGTAAACGAACGGCGCCGCGCTGCCGTCCATGATCGGCACTTCGGGCGAATTCAGCTCGATGCGCAGGTTGTCGATGCCCACGCTGACGAGAGCCGCCAACAGATGCTCGACCGTCTCGACCGACACCTCGTTGTTCGCGAGTCCCGTCGCGAGTTGGATCCCGGCCAGGTTCTGCACCGTTGCCGGAACCTCGTGACTTCCGAGATCGGTCCGCCGGAACCGGATGCCGAAATCCGCTGGCGCTGGCTTGAGGGTGAGGTTGACCTTGTTGCCGGAGTGAAGGCCGATTCCCACGCAGGAAATCTGGCGGCGAATTGTGTGCTGTGCGTCCATCAATCTCTCGACGACTGGGGGACTTGCACCGTAGAGGTGAGCAAACGGAATGCCTGAGCCACAATTCGACGCTCACTCTAATTAACGTGCTGATTCTTAAGCGTGTTACGCGTCTTCGGTCAAACCCCTGATCCCGTTGACTTGTGGTACGTGAACCACATCAGTTCCGC
>Ga0066388_100000902_pt1 | contig 15498 bp, 16 predicted proteins | sample PanSoiMetaGPlot6_FD_64539 | JGI IMG/M metagenome (GOLD analysis project Ga0066388, IMG submission 64539) | Tropical forest soil microbial communities from Panama analyzed to predict greenhouse gas emissions - Panama Soil - Plot 6 (Hybrid Assembly) | ecosystem: Environmental > Terrestrial >... | reverse complement strand
CGAGTGGACGCCGAATATCTGGAGGTGATAGCGATTCGCGGCACAGGCGGTCGCCGCGCGGCCGCGCTTGCGGATCGAATCGAGGAAGGGGCTGCTGCGCTGGCGGCGTTCGCCGAAGGACTTTCGGATGCGGAATGGAGTGCGCCGGGATCGGCGAAGGGAAGTGACCGACGTTCGGTTGGCGTGATCGTGCACCATGTGGCGACAATGTACCCGATCGAAGTGGATGCAGCGCGGGCGGTTGCCGGCGGCAAGTCCGTAGCGGAGATTACGTGGGAAGTTGTGGCAGGAATCAATGCAAAGCATGGCGCAGAGCAGGCGAGTGTCACCAAAGCGGAGGCGCTGGAACTCCTGCGGAAGAACAGCCGTGAAGCGGCTGCTGCCGTGCGAAGCTTCTCGGATGAGGATCTGGACAAGGCTGGGCCGTTCGGGTTGAGCTACGGCGCGCCTGTAACGACGCAGTTTGTGATTGAGGACCATGCACTACGCCATAGTTGGCATCACCTGGCGCGGATTCGGGAAGCCTTAAGCAAATAGTGGCGGGTTGAAACTCCGCAATGAGATCCTATTCCTTTGGCGCGTAGAAGCCGCGGCGGGCGAGGACTTTGAAGTCCTTCTCGGCGACATCCACTTTAACTTTGCGGAAGCCGCCATCTTTGGGTCTGCCGGCGGGATAGTAGTAGCCGATCTGGTATTGACTGCGCAGCTCTTCGGAAATTTGATCAAAGGCTTGCTCGAGTTTCTTCTCAGAAGAGACTTCGATAGCTCGGCCGCCAGTCTCCTCTGCTAGTTTCTTGGCGACATCGAACCGGCCATAGAAGGAGTCGTGCACCCATAGAACGTGGATAACGGCGTCCGCGCGTTGGGCTGCTTCGATGGCTTCTTCCAGGCGGATTTTGCTGCCTTCATCTTGTGCGTCGGTTATGATCACAAGCGCTTTTCTTCCGGCTTCCGTGCCGAGCTTTTCCGAGCAGGCGAGATAAACGGCGTCATAAAAATGGGTGCCACCGGTGTGCGAAGGAATCGTGCCGGGCGTCACGACTCCGGCCCCGCCCACGGCGTTGACTTGTGCCTTGTTGATAGCCCGCTCGATAATGTGCTTGTCGTCAGTAAAATCGGCAAGCAAATTCACGTCGAGGTCGAAGCTGATGACCATGGCTTCATCGCCCTTTTTCATGACGCGTTCGAGAAAGCGGGTAGCGGCGTCCTGTTCGGCGGGAAGGCGGTACTGTTCGCTGCCGCTGGTGTCAATGAGCAACCCGATGGTGATGGGCAGAGTCACTTCCTTGCTGAAAAAGGCGATTTTCTGCTCTTCGTTGTCCTGGAAGACTTTGAAGTCTTCCTTTTTGAGATCGCCGATGATTCGTTTGTTCTTGTCGCGTACGGTGGCGAAGAGGCTGACAAGGGAAACTTGGGTAGAAATCGTGCTGCCGGATTGTACGGGCTCTTGCGGGACTACCGGAGCAACAAAACCAAACGTCAGGCAGAAAGCCGCCACGACGGCGGCAATTCGCTTAAGAAAAGGCATGTATACTTTCCTTTTGAAGTATTTTCCTGCCGGCGCCAGTTCCTGGCCAGGAAGAATTCACAAAATGGGATGCGGCCAGATGGGGTTCCGGATGCGTCTAACCCTTGAGCAGTTTGCCGCATAGACCGCAAACAGGGAGTTTGGCTTGGTGACGATAAAAAGTCCACGAGAAATGCTGAAGACGGGAGTTATCTTGGCCGCAACGATGGTGGTCGCTAGCGCCGGATGGGCGGGATCGGGATTGTGGGCACAGGGTGCTCCGCAAGCGCCAGCGCCGAAACCTGAGGCGGCTCCGCCTGCTACCGCGAGTCCCGCAGCGCAAAATCCCGCAGTACAGCCCGCCCCACCATCAGAACAGAGCGACACACGAGTTAGAATTCGAGCGAACGTGAACCTGGTCGTTCTGCCGGTTACTGCGAAAGATTCTTCGGGCAATCTGGTGCCGGATTTGACGAGGGACGAGTTCCGCGTTTTCGACGACAACGTGGAGCAGAAGCTTTCTCTGTTCACGATTGAGGCATTTCCGCTGTCCGCGGTGGTGCTGATTGACAACGATTTGAAGAACAAAGACTCGGAAATGGTGGAGCAGAGCCTGAAATCAATTGTAGCAGGGCTAAGCACGGCGGACGAGGCGTTCGTCTGCCGGTTTGACACGAATTTTCATCCCGGGAAGGGATTTACCAAGGATCAGGACAAGCTGGTGACGGAACTAAAGCGGGTGCGGCTGGATTCGGAGACCGATGTGATGGGTCCCGACCCGGGCGGGCCGTTTGGCGCAGGCGCGACTATCAATGGTCAGAATGTTTCGGGGGGACCAGCAACCCCGACATCCACCAAGATTTTAAAAGGGCAAACGAACAAGGCGCTGGATGACGCGATGTACGAAGCGGCGCAGCTTTTGATCGGCCGCGGGCGCGACCGCAGGAAGATCATTTTCCTGATTTCCGACGGGCAGAACGCGAAGAACAACAAATATAAGTACGAAACTGTCGTGCAAGAGCTTTTGCGTTACAACATTTCGGTTTATAGCTTGGGAGTGGGAAGCGGATTCCTAAACCGGAAATTTACCCGATTGCAAGCATATGCCCACGATACGGGCGGCGATGTGTATTACGCGGCGCAGCGGAATTCTCTGGAGGAGCTGTATTCGCGCGTGACGGAACAGGCGCGGAATCAGTACACACTGGCTTATGCGCCGCAAGGGAATGACAAGACCAAGGATTACCACTCTGTGGAAGTGCGGGTGAAGCGGGCCGGGCTTAACATCCTGACCCGCGAGGGATATTTTTCCGCGCAGATCGCGCAATAAAGACAGGAATTTCCTTGACTCGCGAGGCGAGTCCACGTATATCCACGAGAAGAAGGGTACGGGCGGCGGCGCCCCTCCCTGCGATCCAGACAGCAAGGAGAGGACTGATGAAGAAAAAGGGCAAGAAGGACGACATGAAGAAGGGCGGAAAGAAAGGGAAGTAGGCCGCGGGTACGAGATTTGGAAAAGGGCGCCTCAAGCGAATTGGGGCGCCCTTTCTTATTTTGGATAAAGCTATTCGCTGGAAAGATTCTCTTCGTAGGCGGGGCAGATGGGTAGATACGCACAACTGCGGCATTGATAGCCGGGCTTAGGCGGGAAGGAGCCCGCACGGATTTCCGAGGCGACTAGCTGAACGGTCTTTTGCGCTTCGTCTAGCTGTTTCGAATCGCGCGTGGTTTCTTGCCGCTCGTTGTTTTGCAGATAGTGAAAGACAAGCCTGACGGGATTTAGCTCAAGAATTTCGCGCGCGGCGATGGAATAGATACTGAGCTGAATGTCCTTTTTCGCCTCAGCAGGCTTTTTGGGCTTGCCGGTTTTGTAGTCGACGATTTCGGCGTCTTTCTTGCCACTGAGAGAATTGATTTGATCAATGCGGCCTGTGAGGATGACGTCGTTTTCGACGGGAAGCTCAAACCGTTTTTCCAGTTCGAGGACTTGTGGAGGATTTTCCAGAACGGCCGTGTGAAACACGCGGAGCTGCTCAAGACCATCTTTCTTATAGCCTTGCTCCTGATAATAGTCTTCGTAGCCGGCGGATTTCCATTCGGTTTCGTAGATGCGCGCGACGTCCTCCCAAGGGAGGCGGACGCCTTTGCGGAGCTGGTCAATGAAACGCCGGATGGTGTTGTGCATGACGGCGCCGAAGGTGTACGAGGCGCGAGGCCCTTCCCGCAGCGACCACAAATAGCCAAATAAATATTGTTGAGGACAACTACGGTAGGCACTGACCGCCGAGGGGCTAAGCGTGAGTGGTTCTGGGCATGGCGGATGAAATGTTACGGCCCAATCCGCGATGCGAGAAAAGATTCTTGGCAGGCCAGAAGGACTTACGAATAGTTGCGAGCCTGGTTCCGGGGCAGCGCGTTGCGCATCGGCCGGGAGCGCGACTCTTGGCGCGAGCTGACGAATGTCACGGCGCTTGACGGTGGGATCGAGAAGCATGTCTTCGACGAAGAGTGGAACTTTGCCTTTCTTTTCGGTGAGCGTGGTAACGGTCAAGCGTTCTTGGGCGCGAGTGAGTGCGACGTAAAAAAGGCGGCGCTCTTCCTGAATGTGAAACTGTTCAGCGGGTTCCCCTTCTTTCATGAGCGCCGCAGGAAATTCGAAGACGCGCGGGCGTTCGTTCGCGGGAAATTTCTTCGAATTTACGCGAAGCAGAAAAACATGCGGAAATTCCAAGCCTTTTGCGCCATGAACGGTCATTAGTTGCACAGCGTCGCCGGGGGTATCGTCTTCGAGGCTGATGTTGCCGCCTGCTTGCCCATAAAAATCGAGATACTCGACAAATTCGGGGAGTGCGCGCGCATCGCTTTTGGGTTCCCAGGCTTTGGCGAATTCGGTGAGGCGGTTGACGTACTTGCGGTCCTGCGCGGAGGCGTGCTGCGGGATTTCCAGCCATTCGAGAAGATCGGAAAGAATTTCGCGGGCGGTACGGCGTTTGATGGTTTTGCGCTTCTCCGCGAGGAATTCGAAGAGCTCCTGACTTGCGGAATGAGACGAATCGAAAGCGAGCTGCCCCTGCGAGACTTGCAGCAGATCATAAATGGATTTTTTCTCCTTGCGCGAGCGTTCTGAGAGACGTACGAGGTCGGGCGCTTCAAAACGCCAGGCAGGGACGGAGAGAACTCGCGCGCAAGCGATGTCGTCGTAGGGAAGAGCGATCAAGCGCAAGTAAGCAATAACATCTTTGACGAGCGGGTGGTCAAGAATCGAGAGTCTTGAAATGACAAAAGGAATTTTGCGGCGCACGAGTTCGGGGACGAGTTCGTCGCGGTGCGCGTGCTGGCGGTAGAGAACGGCAAAATCGCTCCACTTCCGGCCCGCGGAATGAATGCGCTCAAGTTCGGAAGTGACCCAAGCGGCCTCGCTTTCTTCGCCTTCCAGTTCGACGATGCGGATTTTTTCGCCTTCTTTCCGGTTGGCTGTAAGGAATTTCTTCGGAAAGTCCGCGCTGACAGTATTTTGCGCGATGACCTGGGTGGCGACGCGAAGAATATTCGGCGTCGAGCGGTAGTTTTCGGTCAGCGAGACGCGGAAAGGCGAGGAGTCTTCGCCGGGCTTCCAGTCTGTGAAGCGCTGGAGAAAGAGCTGGAAGCTGGCGAAGGAAGCGCCGCGGAAGCGGTAAATGGCCTGGTCGTTGTCGCCGACGGCGAAGATGTTTTTGCGATCGCCAGCGAGAAGTTCGAGCAAGCGGAGTTGCGCGATGTTTGTGTCCTGAAATTCGTCGACGAGAACGTAGCGATATTTTGACTGCAATTCCGAGCGGAGCTTCGAATCCTTTTCCAGCAAATCCACGGCGCCGGTAATTAGCGAGCCGAACGAGACGCGCTTCTTTTCAAGCAGAAGTTCTTCGCTGGCGCGATAGGCGCGCGCGATTTCGAAATGCTTTTCTACCTCTTCGAGCCGTTCTTTGTAGGTGTCCTCGTCGAGTGCAAATCGCTCCCGCTGGAGTTGCGCTGCGAGATCCTCCGCGTAGCGCTGATAGTCCTCCCAGGTGACGAGTTCGTCCTGGCAGCGTGAGAAAAAACTGATGAAGTCGGTCAGGAATTGGCCAGGCTCGGCGAGGCGACGGTATTTTTCGAGCTGGAGGCGCACCATGTTGCGGCGAAGGAGAATCCAGTGATCCACCTCGTCGAGCATGAGGCGATCGGGAGCGACGTCGGCAATGAGCGATTCGCAAAATGCGTGAAATGTTGCGAGTGTAACGTGCTTGCCGCGCTCGCTGGTCGCTTTGACGACGCGCGCCTTCATTTCGCCGGCGGCTTTGACTGTGAAAGTGAGGCCGAGAATGTTTTCGCCGGAGAGAGAATCGTCGGTTTCGAGCAAATGGCGAATGCGTTCGGTAATGACGCGTGTTTTGCCCGTTCCAGCGCCTGCAATGACGAGCAGCGGCCCGTCGCGGTGCTCGACGGCGCGCCTTTGCGCGGGATTCATGGTTAGCCCCGAAGCGCGCGGCAGGGGGTCCATTTCGAAAAGCTTGGCCTGCATGACTCCAGCAGGGTAGCGCGAATCGTGGCGAAGAGGAAGCGAAGCCGGTCGAGTCGGCAAGAATGGGGAAATTCAAGTTTTTATGGGAAGAATAAGAAAACGCCGATTCCCTCGAGCAATACTCCGACAAACATGAGAGCAACATCTTTCAGTGGACCCTTGTCGCCCGGAAACAAGGCTTTGTAGGTTTTTCTGAAACGCCAACGCTTTTCCTGACTCCAAAAGAACGAGCCAAACTGCAGGGTGAGTTCCAGTGGTTTCCGTCATCGTTGCGATTTTTTGCCGGCGGCGACGTCGGCGTTGAAAGCAGCGGATTGTTTGCGGGGGACGGTGAGAGATTTCCAGTTGTCGCAGCCGAAATGCTTGGCGAGGAAAACGATTTGGCCCACGTGGTAGGAGTAGTGCGCGATTTGGCGGTTGATGGCCTGCATGACGGAATGGGCTTCGCCGCGAATGTACACGGTTTTTGTAAGATCGGCGTCGGTGAGCGGCTCAAGCGCGTCGAAGACCCACTTCCATCCTGCGTTCCACTGGCCTATCAACTCCGCGCGAGTTGCCACAGGTGCTTCGAATTCCGAATCACGGTTGCGATCGGGCTTTTCGCCATCGGTGGTCAAAAAATCCGTCCAGCGCGAGCGCATGTTTCCCACCATGTGCTTGACGACGATGGCGATGGAGTTAGATTCCGCGTCGAGCGTTTCGAACAGCATCGCGTCGCTGCATTGCGTCATGGCGCGCTCGCCGAGAATTTTGTAGTAGCGGAAAACGTCCAGGGAGTCTTTCAGGTAAGAATCCGTGCGAGTCAGAGCCATAGAGAGATTGTACGCCCAAGAGAAAGCCGCTTGACAATTCGCTTTTTATTCGCCTACGCTTGTTGCGCTCTCAGTCGCAGAACCGCAGGAGGTGGTCATGTCCATCGCTGAAATGTTGTTGCCCGAATTTGATGCAGAAAGTGCAAATACACGAAAAATGTTGGAAAGGGTTCCCAACGACCCGCAGAAATGGAGCTGGAAGCCGCACGAAAAATCCGGAACGCTCGGCTGGCTGGCGGGACATTTAGCGACTTTGCCGGAGTTTACGATCGCGACGATTCAAACGCCGAAGCTAGAGATCGAAGAGTGGAAAGGAACCTCGGCGCAAAAGCAGGCTGATCTTGTGCCGGTTTTCGACAAGTTGAACAAGGAAGCACGCGCGGCGCTTGCGGGCGTCACAGACGCGCAGATGAAGGAAGTCTGGACGCTGACGTGGAAAGGGAATCTTATCTTTTCTATGCCGAGGTACGAAGTGCTGCGTGTTTCCTGTTTCAATCACCTTGTCCATCATCGCGCGCAATTGACAACGTATTTTCGCTTGTTGGGCGTGCCGGTGCCGGGGCTGTATGGACCATCAGCAGACGAGCAGTAGATTTTCATTCGGAAGGGCACGCGAGCAGCAAATTTCGCAACTCGCTATAATAGAGATTCGCCCTTCCGGAGGCAGTCATGGACACCCCCGTTATTTTGTCGGCAGTTCGCACGCCCATTGGAAAATTCCAGGGCGGCCTAGCCGGATTTTCCGCGCCGGAGCTTGGCGGCAAGGTTGTCGCTGAAGCAGCACGCCGTGCGGGAATTGACGCGAACCATATTGATGAAGCGATTCTCGGCAACGTGGTGCAAGCGGGGCTCGGCCAGAATCCGGCGCGGCAGGCGGCACTGAAAGGAGGCTGCGATCCGCGCGTCGCAGCAATGACGATTAACAAGGTTTGCGGCTCAGGATTGAAGGCCGTCGCGCTCGCGGCGCAAGCGGTGCAAACCGGTGAATCGGAGATTGTCGTCGCGGGCGGAATGGAATCCATGTCCAACTGCCCTTATTTGTTGCCCGGCGCGCGAACAGGTTACCGGCTCGGTGATGGGAAACTCGTAGACTCGATGATTCACGACGGCCTGTGGGACGCGTACGAAGATTTTCACATGGGCATCACCGGCGAACTGGTCGCGGAAAAATACGGCATCGGCCGTGAAGAGCAGGACCGCTTTTCCGTGGAATCACACAAAAAGGCGGTGAACGCGCGCAAATCGTGCTTTTTCGAATCACAAATTCTTCCGATTGAAGTGCCACAGAGGAAGGGCGAACCACTCGTCATCAAATACGACGAGTCACCGCGTGAAGATACTTCGCTGGAGGCGCTGGGAAAGCTCAAACCCGCGTTCAAAAAAGACGGTACGGTGACGGCCGGAAATGCGCCGGGAACCAACGACGGGGCGGCCGCGCTCATTGTGACCAGCGAACGCGTTGCGCAAAATCTCCGCAAGCAGCCGATAGCGCGCATCGTGGCGCAGGCCGTGAGCGGGGTCGAACCAAAATGGGTGATGATGGCGCCGGTGGACGCTGTAGAGAAATTGCTAAAGAAAACCGGATGGGATCGGGACAAGGATGTGGATCTTGTCGAGCTGAACGAGGCTTTTGCAGTAGCGGCGATTGCCGTGACGCGGCAACTAAAGTTGAATCCCGAGAAAGTAAACGTGAATGGTGGTGCGGTCGCGATTGGCCATCCGATTGGCGCAAGCGGCGCACGGATTCTCGTGACACTGCTCTACGAATTACAGCGCCGCAATCTGAAGCGTGGCATCGCGGCGCTCTGCCTTGGCGGCGGCAACGCCGTCGCCCTAGCTGTGGAAAGTTATTAAGAGAAGACAACGATCGCTCAGGTCCGGGAGCATGCATGAATCGAGCGGCCATCGGCTTTCGCATTCACTCCGGTTGGGCCGCGATGGTTGCAGTCGCTCTTGAAGATGGCCTGCCCGTTGTCCTGGATCGGTGCAAGCTGCAACTCGTCAAGACATTCAGTTACGCATTTCGCCAGCCGTACCACACTGCGGAGAAAATGCCAATCGATGAAGCCGCAGAATTTGTGCGCGGAGTGGAAAATGAGTCTCGCGAGTTGGCACTTGCCGGAATTAGTTCGTTGCAAAAAGAACTAGAAAAACTCGAGTACAAAATCTGTGGATGCGCGTTACTGCTCGCTTCGGGCCGCTCGTTGCCAGAGTTCGAAAAAATTCTTGCTTCCCATGCTATGATTCACACCGCCGATGGGGAACTTTTCCGCGATGCGATTCGCCATTCCAGCGAACGCGCAAAACTTCCTTTAAACGCGATCAAGGAACGAGAGTTACTCGCTACGACTTCGAAGCACTTGAACAAGCGGCCGCAATTCTTGAACCGCCACGTCGCCGCACTCGGCAAGTCGCTTGGTCCGCCCTGGACCGCAGACGAAAAAATGGCAACGCTGGCAGCGTGGCTCGTTTTGGGAGGGTAGGGTTACTTCGACTCTTGCGGAACGAGTTGATTGAGCACTTTGCCATTGGCGTCCAGGAACGAAATTCGCGCTGCACCGCTTTCTGCAACTTCCATCACCAGTCGTTTGCGGCCCTGGCCGTCCATGAGCGCGATCGTTGCCGTTTTGTCCGCGTTGTGGCCGACCCAGATGCGAGTCGGAGATTCCCCACCGGGTTTGCTGTCTCCCACCATCAAACCAGCGAATTTGTCGTCTTTATCATCCACACCTGCGAGTTGCACGATTTGATTGGCGTCGTATTTGTCAAAAGTGAGGCTCCCACCGGAATCGACGACTTCGCCTTTCGCGTTGCGATAACCACCAAAGATAAGCCCGCCGTTCTCGGAGCCTTCGTCGTTGTAAAAAAGCACACCCGCCTGTGGACGGTCGAAGGCTTGTTCTTTTCCGCGCACGATAATGCCGGGAAACTTGGCGTGATTGGAGATGATCATTCGTAGCGTTCCGTCCGGCTCCACGAGTTCGATTCGCTGCACGGTGATCTCGTCGAATTTGGCATTCCGTGAGACGGCGCATCCCACCAAGAGGCCGGCAAGAAAAATGAGTGCGAGAAAGAACTGGCGCGCAAGGTTGCTCAGTTTTTCAGACTTCACGCGACCTCCAGTCGCCCCTTCCTCCAGTTGTCGGCCCGGCATTCGATTGGCTCGGTGGGTGGGTCGTCCTCGCTAACTAGCGAGCGCCTCCGCAGGCGGCTTCAACTCTGTCGCGCAGTAGGGGCAATACTTGTCCGTCTCCGCGATTTCCTTTTTGCAATTCGGACAAGAAGGGTACAGGTCGCATTTGCAGTTCGGGCAAAAGTTGAAACGCGGACCGACGGGCGTAGCGCACCGCGGGCAAGGATACGGCAACGGCTCGCGCACCAGCAGATAAATGATAAGGCCGATGATGCCGACGGAAGTCGGAAGCATCAAAAGCACAAACCATGTCCACAGCGCGGAATTCATGCCGCGGCGTTTCGCGTCGCGGTTCACGTAACCGAGCATGAGGATGCTGGCCGCAAAAACGATCGAGACGCCCGTGATGATGCCCGCGACAGCTACCGCGGAAAGAGTCGCGCTATGCTGCAATTCTGGAAACCGAGTTTCCGGATCGACGATGACGACGGTGATGCCGATAGCGACCGCGATGAGGTACAAAATCGTGCAAAGGACCTTGAGCCATTCCGGAATGATGCGGAATTCGTCGCGGAAGCGAGTTGTTTCCTTCTTGCGTCGCAAGCGAATCATGCGCATGCGCTCGTTCCAGGAATCGCCGATGCTCTGTCCCACGTTTTGTGCGATGCTTGGTCCGGGTGTACCCATTCTTTCTCCTTCTATTCCACTTTGGTTGCTTTCGATCACTCGGTTAAGTCCGCGCTTACGCGCCGTTGCAATAGAATCATTCCCGTAGCCAGAAGGCCCGGCACCAGCCACCACAACACAACGCCCAATTGCCAGACGATTTTGGGCAAGCCCAATTGGCCGCCAGCCCATTCGAATCCGCGCCAGACCAACGGAGCGCTGGCCAGGCCGAGCAGCCAGGAGACTCCGGCAATCGCCCAAAGCAGAAAACGGCCCGGATTGTGCGCAGGCAATTCATCGGCACGCATGCGAACGCGCAATTGAGTGCGTGCTGCGAGATTTTTCGGCAACTCGATGTTCATGCTGCGGAAGGCAGCGAGCGCTTGCGCGGTTTGCGCTTGCACGGCAGAACACGCTTCACATTCAGCGAGGTGCGTCGTGAGCCAGGATTGCTCTTCGTCGGAAATGCCTTCGACGCGCTGCTGCGCAATCAATTGCTGCGCGCGCTCATGAATATTTTCGTTCATGCCGCACCTCCTTGCCGATGAGCGGAAAGGGCGGTCATAGCTCCGCGTAATGCTTCGAGGCCCCGATAAAGCCGCGACTTCACGGTCGAAACCGGTGTGCTCAATACACCCGCGATTTCATCGAGCTGCATCTCCTCCTGAAAACGCAGCACGAGCACTTCGCGATACACCGCCGGAATTTTTCCGAGCGAAGCGTGAACCCCTTCGCGCTGCTCCTCGTGCAAAACCGATTCCAGCGGCGTCACGCTCTTTTCATCTTTCAAATCAAATGCCGGCGCGTCCTCTTCCGGTCCTCGCAGCGATTCGAAACTCTCCGGTTTCTTGCGGCGGTGCCAGTCAAGAATCAAATTGCGCGCAATCGTAAACAGCCAAGCTTCAAATTTCCATTTGCCATCGTATTGATGGCCGCGCTCGAGCACGCGCACCCACGTCTCTTGAAAAAAATCTTCGGCACGTTCGCGGCTACCGGTCAGATGCAGTAAGTAGCGATACAGCCGGAATTGATACTGCTCGATGAGCAGGTCGAGCAGCTGCGGATCGCGCTGCTTCAGGCCGCGGGCGATGGTCGTGGTGTCGTCCGTCATCAGGCTGGTGAAGCGGGCTCCCGAAGAGAAGGGAACCGCCCAGGTCATGCGAGGTGCTATGGAAAAGCGCAGGCTCATTCTACAAGGGATACGCTTTGGGCGCCGAAAAAGACGCATTTCCTGCGAGTGCAGCTAAAGTCAATGTTGTTGTACACTTACGACCATGTTTTGCCCGCAATGCAAAGCCGAATACCGTCGAGGCTTTACCCATTGCACTGATTGCGACGTCAACTTGGTCCATGAGTTAGACGTCTCAGAGCCCACTGCAGGCGTGGCCGAGAGTCCCCGTGTGCTCTGGCGAGGCTTTGATCAGCAGGAATGTGTCTCCGTTTGTTACACGCTTCAGGACTTGGGGATCGATTACAAGGTGACTGAGACTCCAGCCTCTCTGGGGCTCCGAATGGCAGCCAGAAAGCGGTACGAGCTCGCGGTACCAGAGGCAGACTATGAGCGTGCCAAATCCGCCTTGGAACTCGAGAATGATCCGCCCGAAACGCTCTCTGATGCCGAATGGGCAAGGCTAGGAGAGCTTGAAGAGCCCGAAGATTTAGAGGAGGAGACTCTCGATCAAGCGACGCCCCCTGAGTCGGCAGAACCTGATGGGAAAGACTCTATGCCCGATACTCCTGAAAGGCGCGATGCCTATTTCCGTTACTGGTATCCAGAGGACGCCACTGTTGAGATTTGGTCCGGAGGTGGGAACGAAGATTTTTCCGGCGCCATCGAAATGGCCCTGAAAGAGAATCTCATTCATTGTCGAGTGGATGGCGCCAGCGACGATGGGAAAGTCGTTCTTGTTATGCCTGAGGACGAATCTCGCGCCCGGGAAATCGTCCGCGAAATCATCGAAGGCACTCCGCTAGAGTAGTTCCTTTTGTCCGTCCCCACGTAGTAAACTCTGGCCATGTTCTGCCCATTCTGCAAAGCAGAGTATCGAGCAGGCATTATCCGTTGTTCCGATTGCAGCTTTCCTTTGGTAGACGCGATTCCGAAGGACGATTCCGATCCCAATTTTATGGTCTTGTTATGGAATGGCGAGAGCTTGCCGTTCCTGGAAGGCGTGTGCAAGGAGCTTGACCGCGCCGAACTTCCGGTCGCTACACCGCGCGTGAAGATTCTGCTGCGAGACCGCGCTGACCGTTATCACCTGAAACACCTAAAAACATTTCCCTATGTCCTCGGTGTATTTAAGCGCGACTTCGCCGCGGCTAGGAAAATCTTGGAATCGGCCGCGGAGGAGAACCTCCCGGCCATTGTGCTTCCGCCACTTGCTGCGTATCCCGAACCATTCGACGAACACGCGCCGATCTCTCGTATTGATAAATCCACCGCCTCTCTCAAAGCAATTGTGACTATCTATTCGTCTGAAGATTTGCGGGCAGTGGAATTTGTGGAAGCCAGCCTCGACGGATTGGACATTCCGTTTCGCCGTGTTTGCCTTGCAAGTGGCGTGTATGAAATTCAAGTCCGGCCTGCGGACGAAAATTCGGCGCGACACGTGATACAAGAAATTGCCAGCGGAACTTCAACACAAACTGATGAGGCGGAACGCGAAGACACACTTTTGCGCGATGAACCGCCTAAGAGCTACTTTTTGCTCTGGCTTATTACTCTGATTTACTATCCTTTCGGTGGATTTTTTTTCCTTGCCTCTCCAGGTCATGCCATTAGCTCTGGCGCTTCGCAACTGTTTTTCCTCCTGTTAATGTTGGGCTTCTTGCTGGATTTGTTTGGTATGGTTTGGATGATGTGCCAGGCCATGCGATACGAAGTCCGGTCCTTTCGTTATTGCGTCGCAACACAGTTTCCGCTTGCGTGCGTATGGTACTACGTCGAGCGGGTCATGGCACGCAAAGGGGCCCAAAAACTGCCGATTTCTGCCCGCCTGCGCATGCAGCCCCCACAGACTTGACGTGCGCGAGCATGTGAAGTGGGCCCAAAGCGCCCTGCACAGCGGAATGACTGCGCTTGACCTTCCGGCTGACCATATTCATCCTTTTACATCGGAACAAAATATTTGCGGAGCTGAGCTGTGACAATTGATTCGATCAAAACAGTGGCGGTGCTAGGCGCGGGCACGATGGGCAACGGCATCGCGCATGTATTTGCGCGAGCGGGCTACAAAGTGATACTGCGGGATGTGGAACAGCGCTTCGTGGACCGCGCGATGGACACGATCAGCAAAAATCTCGAACGCGAAGTCAAAAAAGGAAAGCTCGACGAGGCAGGGAAGGGAGCCACACTCACGCGGCTTATGCCCGTGACGGACATGGCCGCCATCGCCGTGGCCGATTTCGCCGTCGAAGCCGTTCCGGAAAAAATTGAAATTAAGCGCGCTGTTCTCGGCGAAGCCGACCGATTGTTGCGCGAAGGCGTCGTCCTTGCCTCCAACACTTCTTCGATCGCTATGACGGCCCTCGCTGCGATGACCAAGCGCCCAGAACGCTTCGTCGGAATGCACTTCATGAATCCAGTGCCGGTGATGCAACTCGTCGAGGTGATTCGCGCGCTGCAAACCGGCGACGACGCCTTCAATCTGACGATGGAACTCGCTAAAAAGCTCGGCAAAACTCCGGTGGCGGTGAACGATGCGCCCGGCTTTGTTTCGAATCGCGTGCTCATGCCGCTCATCAATGAAGCGGCGTACTGTGTAATGGAGGGCGTCGCAACACCCGAAGCCGTGGATTCCGTTATGAAGCTCGGCATGAATCATCCGATGGGCCCGCTCGAACTCGCTGACTTCATCGGCCTGGACGTTTGCGTGGACATAATGCACGTCCTTCATGACGGCCTGGGCGATCCCAAATACCGCGCCTGCCCCTTGCTCAAAAAATACGTCGCTGCCGGCTGGCTCGGCCGCAAATCCGGCCGTGGGTTTTATGGCTACGAAAAATAACTGGTCTAGAAGAGGAACTCCTCGATTTCTGGCGGAGACTGATTAAAGTCGCTGTACCGGATCCATTTGGGCGCAACAACGTAGTACGTAATTCCTTCCCACTTCAGCCGCGCAGGCCCATCAGGGAATGCGCGAAAGTAGACATAGTGATAGCGACCGAGTTCAGTTGAAGAGATCTTTTTTGCCGCACCTTCAAATTGCACTGTCGTTTCACCTTCCCAACCGATGACAAATGCCGCTCGAGGATCGCGCCTGAGATTGTCGAATTTCCGTGATTTCTGCACTGTGTCGAAAATGATTTCGAATTCCGGAGTGATTGCAATCCCAACCAACGCCGATTGTGGTTCGCCTAGTGGCCCAATGGTCGAAAGCACACCCAGCTTGTTTCGGCCAAGAAATTCGAGCAGTTCGGCTTTGTCCACGAGAGCACCTCCGAGGGCCTTATGCCGAGGAAGGGTAACATTTGCAAAATGCGAACAAAAGGCGAAAATAGTGTTTGCCTTTTCTTCGCCCCTCTGCTAACTTCCTCCTCGGCGTTTTCAACAGGTGCCCGGATGTGCTCCCTCTCGACCCTGGCCATAAGCTGCCCGGAACATGCTAGGCTCGAAAGCGAGTTCCAGGAGGCGCGCGACCGTATGCGAAACCTCATGCGGCTTCGCAAGCTCTCGCCCTCCGAGGAACGGCAGCTAGCGGACAAGGTGGCTCTGGCCATCGCCCGCTTGAAGGAGCATCTGGCCGAGCACCGTTGCCAGCGCCTGTAGCGCCGGGCTCTAGCCCGGCAGCAGCACAAAGACCTGGCGCGAATGTGTCATAAATGATAAAGTCCCTCTTCT